>Ga0335083_10007371_pt1 | contig 13598 bp, 18 predicted proteins | sample Lox_Sample_42_FD_206716 | JGI IMG/M metagenome (GOLD analysis project Ga0335083, IMG submission 206716) | Soil microbial communities from Loxahatchee National Wildlife Refuge, Florida, United States - Lox_Sample_4.2 | ecosystem: Environmental > Terrestrial > Soil > Wetlands | place: USA...
CCACGGCGACGGGCGTGCGGTTGGCCCACGCCTCGATCGTGCGCAGGAGCAGGGTCGTCTTGCCCGAGCCCGGGCTCGACACGAGGTTCAGCGCGAAGATGCCGCGGCCCGTGAGCTCGCGCCGGTTCGCCGCCGCGATCGCGTCGTTGCGCGCGAGGATGTCCTGCTCGACGCGCACGGTTCGCGCCGGCGCCGACATGAGCGCCTCGATGTAGCCGGGCTTCCTACCTTCGATGTGGATGTCGCCGTGACCGCAACCGCAAGTCGTGCACATAGCCGCTCTCCTTTGTTTCTCGTCCTCGCTTCAGTGGATCTCGATGTCGACGACGCGCATCGCGTCGCCTTGGGTGACGGCGAGCTGGTAGCTGCCGCAGCACGGGCACGCATCCCCGACGCGGGCGAGCGCTACCGCCCTTGCGCAGGGCATGCACCACGCCTGACCGGGCGTTCGCGCGATCGCGAGTGAAGCGCCCTCCGCGAGGCCGCCGCGCATCACGGCGTCGAAGCAGAAGCGCAGCGCCTCCGGCTCGACGTGCGAGAGCGCGCCGAGCTCCAGCCGCACGACGCTTACCCGCTGCGCGCCGTGGCGGCGGGCCGTGTCCTCCACGATTTCCCGCACGCCTTCCGCGAGCGCGAGCTCATGCATGGCCCACCTCGATCCGGGAGGCGACGCAGGGGTCGAGGAGCTGCACCGCGAGCCTCGCCTTGCGCTCGAGCGAGGCTACGTCCTCCGCCTGCATGTCCACGAGGCCGCGTGCCAGCGCGCCGTCGGGATGGAAGTTCCACTCGGTCGGCGCCACGATCTGGTACTCGATCACGCGCCCCCCCTCGATGCGGGCGCGATGCAGCAGCAGTCCGCGCGCAGTCTGCACCGCGCCGAGACCGGAACCGTCGGAAAGCCCGCAGCCGGCGACCCAGCGCCCCGCGCTGCCTTCTTCGTCGCGCAGCGCGAGCACGAGTGTGGCAAGCTCGGCGAGACGCGCCACGAAGCGCGCGGCGACCGTGTTGCCGTCGCGTGCGAGCAGCGCGGCGACGAGCGGATGCGCTCGCATGCGCGCCAGCGGTCCGGTTTCGGCCGCGGCGCCGTTCCACGTCGGCTGCTGCGCGAAGGCCGAGTCGCGCACGAGATTGGGCACGACACCGCGCGCGATCGCCTCCGGGGCCGCCTCGGTCAGCAGCGGCACGTCGCTGCGACCGACGTCCGGCATCTCGCGCAGCACGTCGGCGAGCACGAGCGCGGGCAGCGTTGCGCCGCGCTCGGCCCACGCCTGCAGCGCGTCGGCGTCTTCCAGAGCGAGCCATTCGCTCGCCGGCATGCCGAAGAGGGTCTCGGCCGCGGTCTGCGCGATGGCTGCGCCGCTTCGCTCCTCGGCACGGCGGCGGGCAGCCGCGACCGCCGGAAGGTCGACACCGCGGCCGAGCGCCTGGGGGGCGCCGATCAGCAACCGGAAGAAGTGCTCCTGCACGATCTCGTACATCACGGCAGCGTCGTCGACGACGGCGCCCGCATGGCCCGCGCACGCGAGCGCACGCGCCGCGGCCGCGCCCTGCGCGACGCCGCATACGCTGAAGGCGGCCGGTACCGCCGCGAGAACGGCTTCGGGCGACCGACCCGCAAGCCAGCGCGTCGGCGCGAGGGGACGCAGCGAGGTCACCTCCGCGCGCGCCACCCGCTCGCCGTCGAGGCGCAGGCGCACCAGGACCTCACCCTCGAGCGTCATCGCCGCGCCTCCTGATGCGGCCGCGCAAGAGATCCCGGCGCGACATGGGCGCGGAAAGTTCCGCGAGTGGCTGTGCGTCGCCGACCTCGGATTGCGCCGGGTCGAGCAGCGCCGCAAGCGCAAGGCGCGCGGTCTCGCGCGCCGTCTCATGGTCGCGGAACTCGAGCAGGGGCGAGAACAGCGAGCAGGCGAAGTAGCCGCCGATCGTCTCGTCGCGCACGCTGATGAAGTCGAAGGCGCCGGCGGGAAAGAAGCAGCGCCGCTTCTCGCCTGCGGGCAGCGCCCGAAACAGCGCCGGATCGCGCGGCGCGAGTACGAGGTTCATCGCCCACGGGGTGACCATGACACCCAGCCAGTAGTGCTTCCACGGCATGAAGCCGACCGCCTCGACGCGCACGTTCGGGTTCACGAAGGGCAGTCCCCGCATCGGCCCAGCGCGGATCGCGCGAAACGCCGCCGCGAGCCGCGGCGAAGGATCGGGCAGGAAGGGCTCAGTCATCCAACAGCACCAGGAACTGGTCCGGCAGGCACGCGCATGTGGGGCAGCTCCAGTGCGGCGGCAGGTCGTAGAACGCGGTGCCCGGCGGAACCTGCCACACGGGATCGCCGAGCGCGGGATCGTAGACGTACCAGCACACCTTGCATTCGAGGCGAGTGGCGGGCCCGATCTTCGAGCGGTCGCCGAGATACGAGCCTTCGAACGTCTTCATCGCTCGTGACGTGCCTAATCCACGCCTTCCTTCATCCACGCGATGAGCTCCGCGAAGCGCTCCCGGCTGTCCGTCAGATCGCAGTCCGCCGCGATCGCGACCTCGGGCGCCTCGACGACCTCGAGGGTGTTGAGGATGAGCGTGTTCATCGTGTTGAAGTACTGCACGCGCCACACGTTGCGCGCGAGCGTAGAGGTGACACGGCAGTTGCCGAAGCCGCGCGACATGATCGCCACCGGGCCCACCGGCAGCGCGCGCTCCAGCACCACGTGATCCTCCGCCGTGAGCGGGAACAGCGTGAGGTTGAGCACGTGCGCCGGATCCCCCCGCTTTCGCGCTTCCACGCGTGCGCGGATCTCGGCGAGCAGCGCCGGCGAATTCATCGCGCCGTCGGGGACCTCGACCAGCGGGAGCACGGGCGCCGCGGCCGCAAGCGCCGCATCGAGCGCAATCGCCGGCAACGGCGCAGCCTCGATCCAGTCGTCGCGAAGCCGATCGTCGGCGTCGAGCTCGAAGGCCCGCCAGATGCCGGCGAACACGCTCTCCTGGATGCGTGCACGGCAGTCGCCGTCGATCCGGATGCTGACCTCGCCCTCGCCCAGGACCTGGTTCACGATCACGAGCGCCGCCGGCGAAGCGCCGCGCAGGTTCAGACGCGGGCCGCTGCCTCCGAGCGCCGGATCCCAGGCTTCGAGCGCCTCGTAGAATTCCTCGAGCGTTTCCGCGGCTTCCGCCAGCGCGTGCGGATCTGCGCGCTCGGGCACGCGTGGCATGGCAAAGCGGTCCACGTCGCGTGACATGTCGAGGCATTGCGCGGCTTCGTCCTGCGGCTGCGAGCCCGGTCCTACGACACGGATGGGAATCGACATCGTCTTCATGGCAACCTCGCTGCGCAGGCGCCTTGCGCCTGCTCGTGCGCGGACTTCACGGGAACGCCGACCGTGGGCGGGCGCACGGGATCCGCCTCGAGCAGCTCGCCGATTTCGGTGAGGTAATCGTCCCAGTTGCGCAGTCCATCCACGGCGCCGATGTAAGCGCCGTCACGCAGGATCACGAGCGCGGGCCAACGGCGAAAGCCGTAGCGCGGCGCGAGGGCGCGGGCCGCTTCCGGCAGGAGGACGCCGACGCGGAAGCGCCCGGCGAACACGCGAGCGAGCTCGGGAACGATGACGGCGATGTCGAGCGTCTCGCGAACGCGAAGGGGATCGTCCAGGAAGACCAGCATGGCGCGGCCGGTCGTCGAGGCGAACGCGTCGATGCCTGCCGGTGTGACCTCGGCAAAGCCATGCTTCGCGAACAGTTGCGCGATCAGCGGATGCGTTGCGGCGCTTTCACTCATGGCGACCTCGTGACGACGCGTGCACGCGCGGCCTCGATGTCGGCGAAGATCGCGTCGGCATCGATCGCGCCCTCGAGCGCGTCGAGCGCGGCGTCGATGGCTGTCGCTTCCGCCTCGGCCAGCACGCGCACGGCCGATCCTTGGAAGGCGAGCACCCACGTGCCCGCCGGCGGCTGCCCGACCAGGATCGTGTCGAGCCGCTCGCGGCGACCGCGGCCTTCGCACCAGGGCCGCGTTCCCGCCCCGACAATCCGCATGGGAATTCCAATGCACATCGGCTACCTCGATCCGGGCGCGACCGCGGCCGCGAGCACGCGCGCGTCGCCGACGCGGCAGGCGTCCTCCGCCGACGGGCGGCCGCGCTCATAAGCGTCCAGGGCCAAGGCGCCCGCGTTGAGCGGCTCGACCGCGTCGTCCGCGAGCCGGCGCACGCCGGGAAAGCCCCATGCGGCGAGCTCGCGTACGGTGAGGTCGACGGCCTCCGGGATGCGCGCGCGCACGACTTCGCGCAGGCTGCCGCCGAAGTCGGAGATGTCCTCCGGTTGAACGCCGATCAGGGTCACCGCGTCGGGCGATTCGCCGCGCAGGAGCGCGAGGCTCAGGATGTCGTGGAAGCCGGTCTGGTGCGGACTGACCTTGACTGCGCCCCACGCCGGCACGTCCGCGTCGCGCATGACGCGCAGCGTCCCGGGGGCAAGGCCGAAGTCGATGGCATCGAGCACGAGCACGCGGCGCGCCGAGGCGACGAGGTCGAACAGGTAGATGCCCTGCGTGCCGCCGTCGGCGAGCGCCACACCCTCGGGAAACGCGTGCGTGGCATGCAGCGCCTCGACCGCGCGCACGCCGAACCCCTCGTCTGCCCAGAGGAGGTTGCCTATTCCGACCACCAGCGCTTCGCAACGGTGCGTCACCGCTTCGCCTGCGTTACATGACCCGTAACAGCGGCAACATTACGCATCGGGCGGGTGCAACGCCTTGCGTTTTGTCAACGGTGACGCAACCGGCTGTTAGCGCTTGCCCGAAGCGCGGGTCCGGCGGGCGGCGGCGTGCATGTCCCACGCCACCTGCAGCTGCATCCAGAACATGGGCTCGTTGTCGAAGAAGACCGCGAGACGCAGCGCGGTGTCGGGCGTGATCGCGCGACGCCCGCGGATCAGCTCGTTGACGCGCCGCCGTGAAACGCCCAGCGCCTGAGCGAGCTCGGTCTGGGTGATCGACAGCGGGGCGAGGAAGCGCGACTCCAGGAATTTCCCCGGATGCAGCGGCGTGCGGGAGGACGCCCGCGGCGGCCGCGCCGACCTGCCCGCGGCAGCAGGCTTGCGCGAAGCGGCGGCGGCCGCGGACATCACCTCGGCGATCCCCCCTCGCCGCCGGGCTCCCGCTTCCACATGCGGATGCCGTTGATCATCGTCCCGATCACCGACTCGCCGCTCATTACGTCCTCGCGGAACACCATATATATATGGATGAACGCGAACAGCAGCAGGTACCACATGCACAGATGGTGTAGCGTCCGCACCATCTGCGGCCCGCCGAAGAGCGCGAAGACCCACCCGGTGAGGTTCATCGGGAGCAATCCCCATCCCCACTGCTCGGAATACAGCGCGAGGCCGGTGACGATCATGAAGATCGCGCCGAGCGTGAACATGGCGAACATCGCGAGCTGCGCGAGCGGGTTGTGGCCGACCCAAAGATCGCTCTCGCGCTTCAGGAACAGGTAGTAGCGGCCCTGGCTGAACAGGCCGCGCCACCATGCGAAGCTCCACACCGGCGGGAGGAAAATCGAGCGGGCGTGATGGTTGCCGACGAACGCCCAGTAGATCCGAACGGCGAAGGCGACGACGAACACCCACGCCGCGATGAAATGGATCATCCGTATGTAGGCGAAGAGGTACGTGTCGTAAGGCTCACCGCCGATGGCCGGCAGCGGACTGCCTATCAGATACCCGGTGACCGCGAGCGCGATCATCGACAGCACGACCACCCAGTGCCAGATGCGCACCGGGGCTTCGTAGACGTAGACGGGCTCGAGCGGACCCTCGATCACGCGGCCGGTAACTCGTTCCACACGCATCGCGCCCTCCTATCGGATGGTGACCCTGACGATCTCCTCGCCCTCGGGCGACATCACGTGCGACGCGCAAGCGAGGCAGGGGTCGAAACTGTGGATCGTGCGCAGGATCTCGACCGGCTGCTCGGGCTTCGCCATCGGCGTGTTCAGAAGCGCCGCTTCGTAGGGGCCGATCTGGCCCTTTGCGTCGCGCGGTCCCGCGTTCCACGTCGTCGGCACCACCGCCTGGTAGAGGTCGATCCTCGTGTTCTTGATCTTGATCCAGTGGCCGAGCGCACCGCGCGGCGCTTCGCACGGTCCCGCGCCCTTGCATTCGGCAGGCCAGGTCGACGGTTCCCAATTGTCCATGTTCGCGGTGGCGAGATCGCCGGCCTTGATGTTGGCGATGAGCTCGGCGTGGTACTTCTTCATCCGCTGCGCCGCCCATTGGCATTCGAGGCCGCGTGCCGCGGTCCGCCCGAGCGTCGAGAAGAGCGCCGTCACCGGCACGTCGAGCGTCTTCAGCAGCCCGTCGACTTGCGCCTTGATGTCCTCGCGGCCGCGAGCGTAAGCGACGATGTAGCGTGCGAGCGGGCCCACCTCGACCGCGTTGCCCTTCCAGCGCGGCGACTTGACCCAGGAATACTTGGCGCCCTCGTCGATCTCCTTGATGTTCGTCCTGCTGCCTTTGGTGTTCGGCCCCAGCACGAACGTGGGGTCGGTCACGCCGTCGAACGGATGCAGCCCCTTCGATTCGTCGGCGTATTTGTACCATGAGTGCGTGACCCATTCCTGCACCTGCGTCGGGTCCTTGAGGTCGACGTCCTGCACGTTCTTCAAGTCGCCGCCGATGATCACGCCGGAGGGCAGGCCGAGGCTCTTGTTCGAATAGTCGTTGGGGATTTCCGGGAAGTCGCCGTAGGCGAGCACGTTCTGGCTCGACAGGCCCCCGCCGTACTTCGCCCACTCCTTGTAGAAGCCTGCGATCGCCACGAGGTCGGGAATGTAGACTTGGTCGATGAACTCCGCTGTGCGGTTCGCGATGTCCCCGACCATATTGAGCAGCACCATGTTGTTGGCGCCCACGGCGCCCGTGCCGTCGACGTTGAGCGGGCTCGGCACGCCGCCGACCAGCCAGTTCGGGTGCGGGTTCTTGCCGCCGAAGATGGTCTGGATCCGCACGATCTCCCTCTGGAAGTCGAGCGCCTCCAGGTAATGCGTGGTGGCGAGGAGGTTCACCTCCGGCGGGAGCTTGTACGCCGGGTTGCCCCAGTAGGCATTGGCGAAGATGCCCAGCTGGCCGCTCTCGACGAACTTCTTCAGGCGGTTCTGCACGTCGCGGAAATAAGCGGGCGAGGAATTGGGGTGGCTCGAGATGCTCTGCTGGATCTCGGAGGTCCTCTTCGGGTCCGCCTTGAGCGCCGACACGACGTCCACCCAGTCGAGCGCGTGCAGATGGTAGAAGTGGACGAGGTGGTCCTGCGCGTACAGCGTCGCGTGCATCAGGTTGCGGATGAGGTTCGCGTTCTTCGGGATCTTGATGCCGATCGCGTCCTCGACCGCGCGCACCGACGCGAGCGCGTGCACGCCCGTGCACACGCCGCAGATGCGCTCGGTGAACGCCCAGGCGTCGCGCGGATCGCGACCCTTCAGGATGACCTCGAGCCCGCGCCACATCGTGCCGGTGGACACCGCATTGCGGATCACGTTGTCCTTGTCGACGTTCACCTCGATGCGCAGATGGCCTTCGATCCGGGTGATCGGGTCGACGACGATGCGCTTGCCGCTGTTGTCGAGCGTGAAGCCCTGCGTTTGGAAGGTTGCCATGATCTAGCTCTCCACCTCGCTCACCTTGTCGTTGCGCGACTTGCTGCGCGCCTGCTTGACGGCGCTGATCGCGGCATGCGCCACGACGGCCGCACCAGCCACGGCGGCGATCGTGAGGCCGATCTGGTCGGCCGTCCCCTCCACGCCCGAGACGCCCGGCGCGCGGATCGTCGTGAGGTGTTCGTAGAATCCCCCCTTGTCCCAGAACGCGTCCTCGGAGCAGCCGATGCACCCGTGCCCGGACTGGATCGGGAACGACAGGCCGTCGTTCCAGCGCGTGGCGGAGCACGCGTTGTAGGTGACCGGTCCCTTGCAGCCGACCTTGTACAGGCAATACCCCATGCGCGCGCCCGCGTCGTCGAAGCGCTCGGCGAACTGGCCCGCGTCGAAGTGGGGCCGGCGGTAGCACTTGTCGTGAATGCGCTGGCTGTAGAACATCTTCGGTCGCCCCTGCGAATCGACGTCGGGCAGGCGATCGAACGTGAGCATGTACGTCAGGACGCCCGTCATCACCTCCGGGATCGGCGGGCAGCCGGGCACCCGGATGATCGGCTTGTCGGTGATCACCTTGTGGATCGGCACCGCGGTCGTCGGGTTCGGCTTCGCGGCCTGGACGCAACCCCACGACGCGCACGAGCCCCACGACACGATCGCCTTGCAATCGGCCGCCACGTGGCGAAGCTTCTCCACGTAGGGCCTGCCGCCCGGGATGCAGTACACGCCGTCGTCGCCGAGCGGCGGATTGCCCTCGCAGGCGAGGATGTAATTGCCCTTGAACTTGGAGATCGTCTCCTCGAGCGCCTGCTCGGCCTGGTATCCGGCCGCCGCCATCAGCGTGTCGTCGTAGTCGAGCGAGATCATCGACAGCACGACGTCCTTGGCAAGCGGATGCGCCGAGCGGATGAAGGACTCGCTGCAGCACGTGCATTCGAGGCCGTGCAGCCACACCACCGGCGTGCGCGGCTTCGTCTCCATGGCCTTCGCGATCTGCTGCGCGCCCGCGTCGCCCAATCCGAGCGATGCCGCGGTGAGGCTGCAGAACTTGAGGAAGCTGCGCCGCGTGATGCCTTGCCGGCGCATCAGTTCGTAATAGGTGTCGTGCACGATGTCACCTCCAGCGAAGCTTGCACATCGCGCGCCGCATTGCACGGCAGCGCACGGACTTGACACGGCACATTTAGAACCCGGCACGCGAAGAGGTGATTGATTCTTGTCAACATGAGCCTTGTTCATCGGCGTATTTTTCGAGAGCCGATATACGCTGTCAGAAAACCGCCGCCGGTGTTACGGCCCCCGTAACACATGCGAACGAGGAGAACGCGATGAGGATGCAAAAGGGCCTGCTTGCCGCCACGTGCGCGGCCGGACTTCTCGGCGCGCAAGGCGCGCAGGCGCACATCGTTTTCGAGAGCGGTGGCTGGGCCGACGGCGTACTCCATCCGCTCCTCGGCGCCGATCACGTGCTGGCGATGCTCGCAGTGGGCCTGTGGGCGGCGCAGCTCGGCGGGCGCGCCCTGTGGGCGGTGCCGCTGGCCTTCGTTTCCGTGCTCGGCCTCGGCGCAGCTGCCGGGGCGGCGGGGATGCCGCTCGCTTCGGTCGAGCTCGGCATCGCGGCATCCGTGCTCGCGCTGGGCCTGCTCGTCGCCTTCGCGGTTCGCCTGCCGGTCGCGGTCGGCATGACGGTCGCCGCCGTCTTCGCGTTCCTGCACGGCCACGCGCACGGCACCGAATGGCCGGCGCTCGCCTCGGCATGGGGCTACGCTGGCGGATTCCTGCTCGCAACCGCGCTGCTGCACGCCACGGGCATCATGGCAGGCCGCACGTTGAACGCGAAGCGCCTGCAGTTCGTCGGCGCCGGCTTCGCCATGGCGGGTCTGACGCTCATCGCGCGGATATAGGGAGCGTTCCGCCTCCGCGGACCGCCGCTCTGCAATCGGGGCCAAGGTCCGTGCCTAAGACATCGACTCGCTCCGCCGACGCCGCGGTCGAGGCGGCGATCGGCCTCGTGCTCGCCACCGAGCGCGCGGCGGGCGATGCGGTCGAGCAGGCTACCCGCGACGCTGCCGCCCGCGTGGAGGAGGCGCGCGCCGACGCCCGCGCCATCGCCGAGCGCGCTGAGCGCCGCGTGCGTGCGATGCGCGAGGCGTTCGCCGCGCGCGCGGAGCGGGTGACTGCCGAGCTCGACGCGGAAGCCGCGGCGCAGGACGCCGTGCGCCCGCCTTCCAGCGAGGACCTAGGCCGCGTTGCGCTCGCGGCGCGCGCGCTCGCTGCGGAGCTCACCACGTGACGCGGCAGGGCGATCTCGACTACGCGTCGGCGCGCATCGCGGCCCGCTACGGCGAGCGCCCAAGCGAAACGGCGTGGCGGTCGATCGGCGTCATACGCGAGCTTCCCGTGCTGCTCGATGCCGCGCGACAGGGTCCCTTCAGGCGCTGGGTCGCCGGTCTCGAACCGGGCTCCGATGCGCACGCCATCGAAGCGGCGATGCGCTCGAGCTGGCGCGCCCTCTGCAGCGAGGTTTGCGCGTGGATGCCGCCCGAATGGCAGCGCGCAGTGGAGTTGGCACGCGCGCTCCCGGACCTCCCCATCGAGGCGTATCTCGCGCGGGGCGAACCGCCGCTTGCGTGGATGCGCGACTACGGCAGGCCCGCGGCAGGCGCCGATCCGGACCCGGTCGCACTCCTGGCAGCGTGGCGCCAGGAGTGGCGGCAGCGGGTACCGCCGCACGCTCGCCGCGATCCCCTCCTGTCCGAGCTTGCGCGCCTGCTGCGGTCGCCGGCGCGGCGCGAGCTGGCCGCGAGGCTGCCGCTCCTGTACCGCCGCGCGGTGCTCGAGCCCTCCGCGGCCTTCGTGTTCCTCGCCCTGTCCGCGCTGGACATGGAGCGCCTGCGCGGCGAGCTCCTGCGCCGTGCGCTCTTTGCGCACCTGCGGATGGCCGCATGATCCGGCCGCAGCCTGCGCGCTGGTTCGAGATTCTCGTCGCGCGAGACGACGTCGCCCGCGTGCTCGAAGCGCTGGCTGCGACGCGCGCCGCAGAGCTCGAGCCCGGCGCGACCGCCGGATTGCCCGTGACGCTCTCCGAGCTCGCCCCGCTGCTCGCACGCTTCGGCGAGTTCGCGTTGCGTTACGAGCGCTACTGGCCGGCACGTCTTCCGCGGCCGAACGCCTTGCTCGAGCCGCCGGCCGCGACGCTTGCGCGCTGCCTCGCGACACTGCGTGAATGGTCGGCGGACGCCGAGCCGCTCGTCGCGATGCTGCAGCGGAACGACGATGAACGCGCGCAGCTTTTCCTGTGGAAGCGCCTCCTCGTCGAGATGTCGGGGTCCGCGATCGACCTGTCGCTCGCCGCCGCCGTGGGGCCGCCGGTTTCCGTTCGCGTCCTGGTCTGCGCGCCGGGCGCCGAGCCCGCGATGCCACCCGGCATGCTCGTGCGGCGCTTCCTGATCGAAGGCGCCGTGCACGCGCTCGTGATCGGAAGCGAGGCGGAGCTGCGCACGCTCGGGCAGCAGGCGGCGGCCCTCAAAGGCAGCCTCCACGAAGTGCCCGCCTGGATGCGCGCCGATGCGCGGGAGAGCCTTGCGCACGTCGGCTCGAGGCTCGCAGCGCTCGATCGCGACGACGCCCGAGCGCACGCGGAGCTCGCCGCGCTGCACGCGAAGCACGGCCTCGCGTTCGCGCTCGGCGACGCCGAGCGCCTGCACTGGGTGATCGCGAACGTGCACGCGCTCGAATCGGACGATCTCTTCTGCCGGGTCACCGGGTGGACGAGCGAGCTCGCCGGCGACCGCCTCGAGGACGCACTCGAGCGCTGCGGCGCACGCGCGATCCTGCACTACCCGGCGCCGCCCGGCGGCAGCCCGGCGCCGCTCGTGCTGGCCAATCCCGCGTGGGCGCGTCCGTTCGAAGTGTTCAGCCGCGCGCTGGGGATGCCGGCGCGCAACGAGGCCGATCCCACCACGCTGCTCGCCGTCGTGGTGCCGCTCATGTTCGGCTACATGTTCGGCGACCTGGGCCAGGGCCTCGTGGTCGCCGCCGCGGGATTCACGCTTCGCGCGCGGTTTCCGATCGCGCGGCTCTTCATCGCGGGCGGCCTTGCCGCCGCGGTCTTCGGCGTGCTGTTCGGCAGCGTGTTCAGCATGCAGGGCGTGATCGAGCCGCTATGGATCGATCCGCTCGCCGACCCGCTCACGGTCCTGCTCGTGCCGCTCGCAGGCGGCGCGGTGCTGCTCACCGCCGGCCTCCTCCTAAGCGCGATCGAGGCGCACTGGCGCGGCGAGCTTGGCGCATGGCTCGCCGGCGACCTGTGGCTCGCGACTCTGTATGTCGCCCTCGTCGTCGCGCCGCTCGCGCCGCGGGCGCTGTATGTGGCCGTGGCGGCCGCCGCTGCGTTCTGCGCCGGCCGCGCGGTTTCCGCACGAAAGGCACTGGCCGCGCTCGCCGCTGCAGGGGAGATGGTCGAGCGCACGCTGCAGATCCTGGTCAACACGCTGTCGTTCGCGCGCGTGGGCGCGTTCGCGCTCGCGCACGCCGGTCTGTCCTCCGCCATCGTGGCGCTCATGGATGCCGCCGGCGGCACCGTCGCGAAGGCGCTCGTCCTCGTCGCAGGCAACGTGATCGTCCTCGTGCTCGAAGGCATGGTGGTGTCGATCCAGACCACGCGCCTCGTGCTGTTCGAGTTCTTCGCCCGCTTCCTGGTCGCGCCGGGCCGCGTCTTTCGCCCGCTGCCGGCGCCTCCGCTATTCGCGCAGGAGTCGTGAATGAAAACATCGATGCGCTTCCTGCTGGCACTCGCGGTCGTGACCGCGGCGCTGGCCCTTCTTGGAACCGTCGCGCTCGTCGCCGCGCCGAACGTGCTCGCGGCGGGACCTCCCGCCGGGGAGATCGGCGTGCAGGCGGCAAGCTACGGCCTGCTCGCGGCCGCATTGTCGACCGCGCTCGCCGCGCTCGGGGCCGGCTTCGCAGTGGCCAAGGTCGGCGCGGCAGCCGTCGGGGCGCTCGCGGAAAAGCCCGAGCTCTTCGGCCGCCTGCTGATCCTCGTCGGCCTCGCCGAAGGCATCGCGATCTACGGCCTCATCGTCTCGATCCTCATCCTCAACCGCCTCGCATGACACTTTTCTACGTCGGCGACGAAGCGAGCGCGGCGGGATTCCGCCTTGCAGGCGCGCGCGTCGTCGTGCCGGCGCAAGGAGAAGAGCGTACGGCGCTCGCCGCCGCGCGCGAGGCCGCGGCGCTGGTCCTCGTCTCGTCGAGCGTGGCGGCCCGTATCCCGGCGCGCGAGCTCGCGCGCGCCGAGCTCGCCCTCTCGCCGCTCACCATCGTCGTGCCCGACCTGCGCGAAGACGCTCCGCTGCCCGACCGCGGCGTGCGCCTGCGCGGCGAGCTCGGCCTCGAGGAATCGGGATGACGCTCGAGGCGCGGACGCGGGCGCTCGTCGATCTCGTGGAGGCCGACCGCGCGCGGCGATGCAATTCGATCCTGGACGTGGCGCGCGCGCGCCGCGCCGAGGTGCTTGCCGCCGCGCACGCCGAGGCGCGGCGCCTCGTACGCGCGGCGTTCGAGGAGGAGCGGCATCGCTTCGCGGCGCGCACGAGCGCGGCGCGGGCGCGCATGCAGACTCACAAGCGGCTGCGCGAGCAGCGCGTCGCCGCGGACCTCCTGAAGGCGGGCTTGCAGCTTCTTCCGCAGATGCTCTGCGAGCGCTGGCAGCAGGTGCAGTCCCGCCAGGCCTGGTTCGCGCGCGCGGCGGCGGCGGCCGAACGTGCGCTGCCGCAAGGCGATTGGCAGATCGTCCACGCGCCGGGCCTCACCCAGGCCGAAGCCCGCGACGCGACGCCGGCCGCCGTGACGCCGACGCTGCTCGTCGACGCTTCGCTGCGCGCCGGCCTTCGCATTTCCGCGGGCGGCAACGTCGTCGACGGCGCACTCACCGGACTCCTCGCCGACCGCGCGGA
>Ga0335083_10007374_pt1 | contig 13595 bp, 7 predicted proteins | sample Lox_Sample_42_FD_206716 | JGI IMG/M metagenome (GOLD analysis project Ga0335083, IMG submission 206716) | Soil microbial communities from Loxahatchee National Wildlife Refuge, Florida, United States - Lox_Sample_4.2 | ecosystem: Environmental > Terrestrial > Soil > Wetlands | place: USA: Florida...
GCCGTAGACTTCGGCCGCGGTCTGGATCAGGTCGCGCTCCGCCGCAGTCAGCAGCGGGTTCCAGACGTCAAAGATCAGGATCGCGCGCGGCGTGTCGGAGAGGTTCCACGCCTCGTGCTCGATCGTGTCGTCGAACAGCCAGGCCTTGCCCGGGATCCACTCGCGCGTCGTGCCGCCGACGCGAAAGCCACAGTTCGGCGGGATCACGAGCGGCAGGTGCACGGTGCAGCGCGTGTTGGTGACGCCGACGTGCGGAGGAATCTTGGTGTTCGGGTCGAGGATCGAGAAGAACGCGGTCGGCGCGCGCCCGGCGACGCGGCAGCGGGGCGCCGTCTCGAGCACCTGCGCCGTCGTCGGGCACTGCGCGATGTGCCCGGCGACCGCCTCGCTCTGGTTCCACAGGAAGTACGCGCTCCAGCGCCGCGAGCCGTTGAGCTCGCGGAACTGGTCGAGCGGCAGCCCGCTCGGGAAGTCGATGTAGGGCTGCAGGCCCTCGCGGTCGGCGACCAGCACGCGCAACAGCTCGCCGCGGATCTCGTCGGCCGCCGCGTCGAAGGCATCGAGCCACGGGAAGTCGGCGCGCTCGAAGAACTCGATGGCCGGCAGCTCCGGGAAGTAGAGCCAGGTCGGCTGCGAGTGGTAGGCCTTGCGCCGGCCGAGCAGCCCCTCGAGGCAGAGGTCCACGCGACGCTGACGCGCGCCGCCGTGGCGCGCGCGGATCGCAGCGAGCGGCTCCTCGAGCGCGGTGCTGAGCGCGGCGAAGTCGGCGGCCACGAGCGCGCGCGCGTGCTTCAGCGTCTCCTCGACGGCGGGCGGAAGCTGCGCGCCCGGCGGCAGCGTGTCGAGCGCGTTCTGGTACATGCGCGCGGCGTTGCGCGGATCGCCGGTGTCCTCGAGGTACGCCGCCTTCTGCAGCAGTGCCGACAGGTGCCGAGGCTCGAGCTCGAGCGCCTTCTCGATCGCGCCCAGCTCCTCGGTGCGGCGCCCGAGCGCCTTGAGGCTTCCCGCGAGGTTGGCCCACAGCGCCGGATGCCTGGGGTCGGCACTGGTGGCGCGCACGAAGAGCTGGTGCGCCTGCTCGGCCGCGCCGCGCGCCAGCATCCGTACACCGAGCTCGTTGAGCACCGCGGGGTGGTGGGGCGCCTGCTGCGCGATGCGCGCCAGCAGCTGATCGGATTCGGCCGTGCGGCCCTCGGCGGCCTGCGCCCGGCAGGTCTGCAGGATGCGCGCGATCGACGCCTCGTCGAGCGGTGCAGCGGTACTCATGAACCTCGCCCTCGCGGCGCCGCGAGTGGCGCCGCAATCATTGTAGCGAATGCGCGCGCGTTGACGGGTCCGGGCGCGTCCGATTAGATATCGGCCCCGCTGCGGCCGTGCCGCAGAACCGTCCCGGAGTGAGCCGTGCCCGCGAGCCCCGCAAGCGATCTCGAGCTGATGCGCGCCTCGGCGTATCTCGAGTCGGACCCGGCGACCGCGGCGCGGCGGGCGAGCGGCATCCTGCTGATCGATCCCGGCCACACGCCGGCGAAGCTGCTGCTCGCCGCCGCCTGCCGCCGGCTCGGCGATACGGGCCGCGCGCTGCCGGTGATCGAGGCGGTCGCGGCCGAGAACCCCGCGGTGAGCGCGATCCAGCTCGAGCTCGGCCGGGCCTACGCCGCGGCCGGCCGGCCGGCGCAGGCCATCGCCGCCCTGCGCCGCGCGGTCGCGCTCGATGCGGATCTCATCGAGGCCTGGCGCGAGCTCGCGGCGCTGCTGTTCGCCGCCGGCGACGAGGCCGGCGGCGACCAGGCCTACGCGCACTACGAGAACCGCAGCCGCGATCCGCCGGGCCTCATCGACGCGCTCGCGGCGCTCACCGACGAGCGGCTCGACGTCGCCGACCGGCTGCTCCGCGCGCGGCTGCAGGAAGCCCCCCGGGACGTGGTCGCGCTGCGGCTCTCGGCTGAGGTCGCGACGCGGCGCAACGACTACCTCGAGGCCGAACGGCGACTCCAGGAGTGCCTCGCGCTCGCGCCCGGTTACTCGCAGGCGCGCTACGATCTCGCGTGCGCGTATTTCGCGCAGCAGCGGCCCGAGCGCGTCCTGCCGCTCATCGAGCGACTGCTGCGGCTCGAGCCCCGGCACACGCTGGTGCGGATGCTGAAGGCGCGCACGCTGCGCCTCGTCGACCGGGCGCAGGAGTCGGTCGCGATCCTCGAGGCGCTGCTCGCCGAGCAGCCCGACAACGACAAGGCCTGGGTGCTGCTCGGGCACGTGCGCCGCGAGCTCGGCGAGCAGCAGGGCGCCATCGACGCCTACCGGCGCGCGATCGCAGCGCGGCCGGAGGCGAGCGAGGCCTACTTCAGCCTCGCGAACCTGAAGACCGTGCCGCTCGCGGCCGCGGACGTCGGGGCCATCCGCACGCTCCTCGCGCGCACGACGCTGCTCGCGGTCGACCGCGTGCGGCTCGAGTTCGCGCTCGGCAAGGCGCTCGAGGACGAGGGCGCGTATGCGGAGTCCTTCGAGCACTATGCGCGCGGCAACCGGCTGCACCGCGCGACGCACCCCTATGACGCCGACGCGGCCACCGTCGCCGTGCGCCGCTCGCAGGCGCTCTATACGCCGGCGTTCTTCGGCGCCCGTGCCGGCTGGGGCAGCGAGCGCGCGGATCCCGTCTTCATCGTCGGCGTGCCGCGCTCCGGTTCGACGCTGCTCGAGCAGATGCTCGCCAGCCACTCGATGGTCGAGGGCACGCGCGAGCTGTCGGACCTTTCGCTCGTGATCACCGAGCTGATGGCCCAGGCCGGCGCGCGCGAGGAGACGGCGTACCCGGACTTCGTCGCGCGGCTCGACCGCGACACGATCGCCGCGGCGGCCGCGCAGTACCTCGAGCGCACGCGCTCGCACCGGCCGCTCGGGAAGCCGCGCTTCATCGACAAGATGCCGGCCAATGTCAGCCACCTCGGCCTCATCCACCTGATGTTCCCGAAGGCCGCGATCATCGACGCGCGGCGCCACCCGCTCGGCTGCGGCTTCTCCTGCTACAAGCAGCTCTTCGTCTGGGGCGCGCCGTACAGCTACGACCAGGGCGAGCTCGGCCGCTACATCCGCGATTACGTCGAACTGCTCGCACACTTCGACGCGGCGCTGCCCGGCCGCGTCCATCGCGTCCACTACGAGCGCCTGGTCGCCGCGCCCGAGGCCGAGCTCAGGGCGCTGCTCGCGTACTGCGGCCTGCCGTTCGAGGACGCGTGCCTGCGTTTTCACGAGAACCGGCGCATCGTGCAGTCGGTGAGTTCCGAGCAGGTGCGCCGGCCGCTCTATTCCGAGGGCATCGACCAGTGGCGCCACTACGAGCCGTGGCTCGGCGACCTGAAGGCCGCGCTCGGCGATCTCGTCGAGCGCTACCCGGGCGCCGCAGCCGAAGGCGGCTGAGTGCCCGCCCCGCATCTGGCATCATGCGCGCTCGCCGGCAGCCGCCGGGCCACTGGATCCAGCGATGGCGCGCGATCTCGACGCGGACCTTGAGCTCCTGCGCACCGTGCTCGCGCACGCCGAGCGGCGCGACTGGAATCGCGCCGGGCCGCTCGCCGAGCAGGCGCTGAAGGGCGGCTTCGAGCATCCGCTGCTCTTCAACGTCGCCGCGACGCGCCTCGAGCAGGCCGGTCGCTTCGACGACGCGGCGCGGCTCCTCGAGCGGGCCGTGACGATCGCGCCCACCGACATCGGGGTGCGCAACGCGCTCGCGATGTGCCTGCTGCGCCTCGACCAGCCGGCCGAGGCGCTGCGCCAGCTCGACGAGCTGCTGCGACAGCATCCGGAGCTCAGCTTCGCGCACGCCAACCGGGGCAATGCGCTGATCGCGCTCGGCGCGCTCGGCCAGGCGCAGGCGAGCCACCTGAAGGCGCTCGAGCTTGAGCCCGGCAACATCGCGGCGATGGCGGCGCTTGCCTCGATCGCGACCCACCGCGGCGACCACGCGAGCGCCCGCAACTGGGCCGAGCGGGTGCTCGCGGCCGTGCCCGGATTTCCGGACGCGGTGCTGAGCCTCGCGGCAGCGGAACTCGCCGCCGGCCAGCGCGGCCCGGCCGAGACGCTGCTCCGGGAGCTGCGTTCGGATGCGCGGATCACGCCGCTCGACCGCGCGCGGGCGGACGGCCTCCTCGGCGACGTGTTGGACGCGGGCGGACGCTACGCCGAGGCCTACGTGCTGTACGCCGCCTGCGGCAACGCGCTCCGGGAGATCCACCGCAGCATCGCATCCGGCACGCGGGCGCTCGCCTACACGCGATCGCTGACCGCGGCCGTGCGCGCCGTCGACGCCGGCCGCTGGCCGCATGCGGCGTCGCCGGCAGCGGGCGCCGCCGCCGGGCACGTGTTCCTGCTCGGCTTCCCGCGCTCGGGCACGACGCTCCTCGAGGTCGCGCTCGACGGGCACCCGAAGGTCGCGAGCCTCGAGGAGCATGAGCTCCTGACCGACAGCGTGCTGCGCTTCATGGGCGAGCCCGTCGACCTCGCGGCGCTCGCCGGCGCCGGGGAGCGCGATCTCGAGGCACTGCGCGCCGCGTACTGGGCGCGCGTGCGCGAGGGTGGGGCGGAGGTCGCCGGCCAGGTGTTCGTCGACAAGCACCCGATGAACACGCTGCGGCTGCCGCTGATCGCGCGGCTCTTCCCGGGCGCCAGGATCCTGTTCGCGGTCCGCGACCCGCGCGACGTCGTGCTCGGGTGCTTCCGGCGGCGCTTTCGGATGAACCCGGCGATGTACGAGCTGCTGACGCTGGCGGGCGCCGCGGAGTTCTACGACGCTGTCATGGGCTTCGCCGAGGAGGCGCGGCCGCGGCTCGGGCTCGACTGGCGCATCGTGCGCTACGAGACCCTGGTCGCCGACTTCGCGGCCGAGATGCGCGCGATCTGCGAGTACGTCGGGCTCGAGTGGGTCGAGGGCCTGGATGCGTTCGCCGACCGCGTCGGCCGCCGCGAGTACGCGACGCCGAGCACCGCGCAGCTCGCGCGCGGGCTCGACCGCTCGGGTGTCGGGCACTGGCGCAACTACGCGGAGCATCTCGCGCCGCTCTTGCCCCTGCTGCGCTACTGGATTGACCGCTTCGGCTACTTCGCCTGAGCGTGCTACGCGGCGTCGGGCAGCGCGAACCAGCAGTTGAACGCGATCGTGATCCGCTCGCCCTCGCCCTCGAAGGGCTGCACGTGGTGCAGCAGGTACGACGGGAACAGCACCAGCTGGCCGGGCGCGAGCAGGATGCTGCGCAGCTGGATGCCGAAGGGCGGCGGGATCCGCGAGATGCCGGCATCCATGTGCATCGAGCTCGGCATCATGGGGTTCACGAAGGTCAGCGCGCCGCTGCTCTCGCGCCGCTCGGCGTCGTGCTCGCCGGGCGTGACGCAGTACACGCCGCTCCACGAGGCGTTCGGGTGGTTGTGCAGCCCGAAGAAGCCGCCGCGCCGCGTCACGTGGAACCAGGCGTCGTTGAAGATCTGCAGGCGCGCGAGCGTCGCGGCGTCATAGCCGCTCAAGTGCCCGATGACCGCGAGCATCTGGTCCCAGCAGAAGACCTTGAGCTCCTGGATCGCGGGGTCGGGGTCCCGGAACAGGTTGAAGTGGCTCTCGTAGAGCGGCGCGTTGCGCGTCGTCAGCGGGCGCGGATTGGCCCCGGCGGCGCCGCGCGTCTCCTGCGAGAGCACGACGCGCTTCAGCGCAGCGTTGAGCCGTTCGTAGTCCGGGTGGCGCGTGATCGCGAAGGGCACGGCGAAGATCGGGATGATGTCCGGCAGCGGCATGGCGGGGCCTCGAGAGCGCGCGACGATCGGTGGCGATTCTAGCCGCCCGCGGGCGCCCCGGTGAGCGGCGCTATACTTATTAGATGAGCAGCCCACCGAACGCCGCGGCCCCGCCGCCTTCGATGCCAAGCGCGGTCGAGCAGCGCGTGATCGCGCTGATGGCCGGCTGCGAGCGCGCGCTCGCCGAGCGCCGCGAGGCCGACGCGCTGCGCGCGCTCAAGGAGGCCGAGGCGCTGCTGCCAGAGCACCCGCTCGTGCTGCACGAGAAGGCGCGGCGCGCCCTCGGTGCGGGCGATGCCCGCGCGGCGCGAGCGCTCCTCGAGCGCGCCGTCGCGCTCGCGCCGCGCCACCCGCCGTTCGGACTCGCACTCGCCAACGTGCTGCGGGTGCTCGCGTGCCCGGAGGACGAGCTCAGGGCGCTCGAGCAGGTGCTGCTGGTCGATCCGACCCATCCGCTCGCGCTGCTGCAGAAGGGCGCCGTGCTCGACCTGCTCGGGCGGCGCCGGGGCGCCGTCAAGAGTTACGGTCACGCGCTCGCGACGCTGAACCCGCAGCTCAAGCTCCCGCCGGCGATCGAGGCATTGGTCGCCGAGGCGCGCCGCCGCGTCTCCGAGGGCGCCGCCGAGCTCGACGGGTTCATCAGCAAGCACGTCGCCGGGCTGCGCGCGACGAGCGGTGCCCGCGAGCGACGGCGTTTCGAGCGCTGCGTCTCGCACCTGCTCGGGCGCGCACCGATCCACGTGCCCCAGCCGACGTTCATGCTGTTTCCCTACCTCAGCAACTACGAGTTCTACGAGCGCGCCGACTTTCCGTGGCTCGACTCGATCGAGGCCGCGACCGGCGCGATCCGCGAGGAGTGCCTCGGCGTCCTCAGCGACGACCCCGAGGGCGTGCGGCCGTACGTGGCGTATGGCGAGGGCCTGCCGCTTCGGCAGTGGAAAGAGCTCAACCATTCGCGGCGCTGGGGCGCCTACTTCCTGTGGAACGAGGGGGAGCGGGTCGAGGACCACCTCGCGCGCTGCCCGCGGACCGCCGCGGCGCTCGAGGCGGCACCGCGCGTCGACGTGCCGGGACGCGGGCCGACGGCGTTCTTCTCGATACTCGAGCCGCACACGACGATCCCGGCGCACCACGGCGTCACCAACACGCGCCTGATCGTCCACCTGCCGCTCGTCGTGCCGCCCGGCTGCCGCTTCCGCGTGGGCAGCGATACGCGCGAGTGGCGGGCGGGCGAGGCGTGGGTGTTCGACGACACGATCGAGCACGAGGCAGTCAACGACTCGGACGCGCCGCGCGCGATCCTGATCTTCGACATCTGGCACCCGGAGCTCACGATGCTCGAGCGCGAGCTGATCCGCGAGACGACTGCCGCGCTTGGCGAGTACTACGGGCCCGAGGGCCTGCCGGACGTGAACGTATGAGCGGCCGTCCCGCGATCGTCGCATCGCTCGTCCTCGGCGCCCTCGCCTCGCAGCCCGCGCACGCGGCGGCGGACCGCCTCGCTCCGCTGCTCGCGTGCCGCGCGCTCGGCGATGCCGCGACGCGCCTCGAGTGCTTCGATCGCGAGAGCGCGAGGCTCGCGGCCCCGGTTGCGACCTCGGCGCCACCCGCCGCGGCGCCCGCCGTCGCGCCGCTGACGCCCGAGCAGAAGTTCGGCCTCGACACGAAGGCGGTCGCGGCGAAGGAGGCCGAGGCCGGTCACCCGCGCGCCGAGGTCGATGCGGTGAGCGCGAAACTGACCGCGCTCAATACGCTCGCCGATGGGCGCGCCGTGTACACGCTCGACAACGGCCAGATCTGGCGGACGCTCTCGCCCGGTCCTGACCTGCTACTCGCCGTCGGCGACACGGTGCGCGTCACGCGCGGCGTCCTCGGCTCCTACGCGCTCGTCCTGAAGTCGGGCCGCACCGTCAAGGTGATGCGCGTGCGCTGACGCGCGCTCAGTCGAGCGGGATGCCGGCGGCGGCCAGCCGCTCGCGCAGCGGCGCGAGACCCTCGGCGTAGTGGCGCCACTGCTCGAGCGAGGAATCGTAGATCGGCTGGCGGACCTGCGCGAAGCTCGCGGTCGTGCTGGCCGCGGGATTCGCCTGGAAGTTGAGGCACGCCGGCTCGAACCGCAAACCGCAGTAGTCGAGCAGCATCCGCGTCGTCGCCTCCTGCGAGTTCACGATGTCCTCGTAGGCGACGTCGAGGATCCGACCCGGCAGCACCTGGTGCCAGTGCGCCATCAGCCGCCGGTAGCCGATGTAGAAGTCGGCGAGTTCGGCGAGGTCGTAGGAGAACGCGAAGCCGCGCGTGAAGCGCGTCTTGTAGATCGCGTAGCACGCGGCGAGCGGATGGCGCGTCAGGTGCACGATCCGCGCCTTCGGGAAGGCGCGCAGGATCGGCCCGCAGTAGAAGAAGTTCGTGACCTGCTTGTCGCTGAAGCGCGGCTTCTCGCCGCGCCAGGCCCTGACCCGCGAGACGTACTCGGCGGCGAGCGTCGGGCCGTCGATCCGGGCGAGCAGCGCCGCGTACTCGGCGACGTCGAGGTCGACCGGGGGCCGCGTGCGCGCGATCGCGCCGCCGATCGCCTCGAACATCACCGAGAGTTCGCCAGCCGAGTGCACCTGCGAATGGCTGCCGAGGATGCGCTCGACGAGCGTCGTACCGGTGCGCGGCAGCCCGACGATGAAGATCGGCTCCTCGCCCGTCGTGTCGGGCGCCATGGGCTCGAGGTCGGGGAACTCGGCGATGATCCGCTCGACCATTGTCCGGTCGAGCGCGGCGTTGTAGTTGATGCGCGTGCGCTCGAGGCCGTTCGCCTGGCGCAGGTGCCGCCAGCTGGTCGCGTAGTCGCCGCCGTCCTCGAAGGCCTTGGCGAGCGCGAAATGCAGCGCCGCCGCCTGCTCGGCGTTGCTGCCGACGCGGGCGAGGGCGCTCTCGAGCGCGGGGATCGCCTGCGGGTCGCCGCGTTGGACCTTGAGCTCGCCGCGTGCCTTGAGCGCCTCGGCGTCGTTGGGGTTGAGCGCCAGGATCGCGTCGTAGTCCGCGGTCGCGCGCTCGAAGTCGCCCAGGAAGCGGTGCATCGCCGCGCGGTGCGCCAGCAGCGAGGTGTCGCGCGGTGCGGCGGCGAGCGCGCGGTCAAGGAGCGCCGTCGCACGCCCGAAGTCGTTCGCGTGAATGAAGAACTGCGCGACCGCGTTGAGCGCGGCCGGCTGGTTGCCGGCGACCTCGGCGGCCCGCTCGGCGGCGGCGAAGGCCTCCGGACGACGGCCGAGCGTCCACAGGCACTCGGCGCGCTGCAGCAGGCACTCGAGGCTCATCGGCGCGACGACGAGCCCTTCGTCGATCAGCGCGAGCGCCACCTCCTTTTGGTCGGAGAGGAGGGCGATGAAGCTGCCGAGCAGGAAACCCGCGGGGTCGGCCGGGAATGCGGCCCGGCAGGCGGCGGCGGAACTCGCGGCGCCGCTCCAGTCGCGGACCTCCATGCGGGCCGCGATGTCGCGCTTGAAGTCCGCGAGGCTCGGAGTCGTCATCCGTCGGTGTCCCTGTCGCACGCGAAGGCGGCATCCTGCGGGCTCGGCAGGCGCGCGTCCAGTCGGGATCGGCGGTGTTGTTGTTTGACAACAACAGGCGTTTGACACTGAACTGGACGTCCCTGTGCGGAGAGGTTACGTCCCTCGAAAGCCCCGCAGCCCCAGAAGGCAGCAAGCGCTCGCCAACAGGGCGAGGGCCGGGAAAACCGCTGTAATCGACTGTGTAACAAAGAGTTTCTGAATCGGATCGCTCGGCGGCGGCGTACGTCGGTCGCACGCTTCGCTCGTTTCGTCCCAAGCGTCCTTGATCCGGGCTGCTTGTTGTGAGGTGCCGACAGCGTGCTATATTCGCGCATCGGCGAAATACCCAGAGACGCTTAAACGTCCGCTAGAAGGGAGTTACGGCTTCGCGAGAGCCGTCGGGATAACCATCCCGGCGAGCGTGCACGCAGCCACGCATCCCTGCGTACGAATGCGTCTCGGTGGCATGTCTCGCCCGGCTGTAGTGCATCAATCTGACCCGCTACTGGGAGACTTACTCAATGTCCAATTACCGAAACCGGAACTTGCAGAGGGCGGTGCACTTCGCGCTCGCCGGCAGTGCGTTCGCGGCGCTGACGGCTGCGAATGCGCAGACCGCGCCAGCGACGACGACGGCAGGCGCCGCCGTCGAAGAGGTGGTCGTCACGGGTTCGCGCATCGCACTCGCGCCGAACCAGGTGTCGATCAGCCCGGTGACGCAGGTCACTGCGGCCGACATCCAGCAGAGCGGCGTGACGCGCGTCGAGGACATGCTGAACCAGCTGCCGCAGGTGTTTGCCCAACAGGGTTCGACGATTTCGAACGGCGCGACCGGTATCGCCGAGGTCGACCTCCGCAACCTCGGTTCGAAGCGCACCCTGGTGCTGGTCGACGGCCGGCGCCTCGGTCCCGGTGACCCGCGCGGCAACAGCCAGTCGGACCTGAACCAGGTCCCGGCCGAGCTGATCGACAAGGTCGACGTGCTGACGGGCGGTGCCTCGTCGGTCTACGGCGCGGACGCGGTCGCGGGCGTCGTCAACTTCACGCTCAACCATCACTTCGAGGGCGTGCAGCTGACGGCCAACTACGGCTTCTACCAGCACAACCAGGACAACGACGGCCTGACGGGCACCGTGCTCGCCGACCACAACACGAACTTCGGCACGAGCTTCGCGGCGGCGCCGAACAACGTCGACACGGGCTTCACGAAGGACCTGTCGTTCATCGTCGGCATGAACACGCCGGACGGTAACGGCAATGCGACCGCATACGTGACCTACCGCAACGTCGCCGCGGTGCTGCAGGCGAAGTACGACTACAGCGCGTGCACGCTCTCCTCGGGCTACGCCACGGGCACCGGCCGCTTCGACTGCGGCGGCTCGTCGACCGCCTACCCCGGCCGCTTCCTGCAGTACTCGCCGGCCGGCGCGCCGATCGGCGGCAGCAAGACGCTGGGACCCGCGGGCACGCTGGTCCCGTTCACGAACGCCGGCCGCTACAACTTCGGCCCGCTGAACTTCTACCAGCGCCCGGACGAGCGCTGGATGGGCGGCGTGTTCGCGAACTACAAGTTCAACGAGCATGCCGAGGCCTATACCTCGGTGCAGTTCATGGACGACCGGTCGGTGTCGCAGATCGCCCCGTCGGGCGCGTTCTTCGGCGCCCCGTTCGCGGTCAACTGCGCGAACCCGTACCTGACGGCGCCGGAAGTGACCGCCTGGTGTACGCCGGCTGGCGAGGATGCCAACGGAAACATCTTCCTCGGCATCGGCCGCCGCAACGTCGAGGGTGGCGGTCGTACCGACGACCTGCGGCACGAGTCGCTCAACATCAGCGTCGGCCTGAAGGGTGAGATCGCCGACGGCTGGAAGTACGACGGCTACGTGCAGTACACCGAGGTCACGCTGTCGGAGACCTACGACGACCTTTCGAAGGTTCGCATCGGACAGTCGCTGCAGGCGGTCGCGGGACCGAACGGCCCGCAGTGCGCGGATCCGGCGGCGGTCGCGGCCGGGTGCGTGCCCTGGAACATCTTCCAGTTGGGCACGGCGCCGAGTGCGGCAGCGGTCAACTACATCGGAGTGCCGCTGATCAACACCGGTGTCGTCTGGTCGAAGAACGCCAGCGTCAACGTCACGGGCGACCTCGGCCGCTACGGCGTCCAGATCCCGACGGCGCAGTCGGGCCTGAAGGTCAACTTCGGCCTCGAGTGGCGTGACACGTACTCGCAGTCGCTGCCGGACCTCGAGTTCCAGACCGGCGACGGCGCCGGCCAGGGCGGACCGACGACCCCGATCGCAGGCGGCATCATCTCGCGCGAAGTCTTCGGCGAGGCGAGCCTGCCGATCGTCGACTCGAAGCCGGGCTTCCAGACACTCGCGTTCGACACCGGCTACCGCTACTCGGACTACTCGCTGGGCTTCAAGACCAACACCTACAAGTTTGGTCTCGAGTGGGCGCCGGTCAACGACGTTCGCCTCCGCGGCAGCTGGGCGCGTGCGGTGCGTGCACCGAACGTCGGCGAGCTGTACACCGCGCAGTCGGTCGTGCTCGACGGCGTGACCGACCCGTGCGCGGGCGCGACGCCGGCCTACTCGGCGGCACAGTGCGCGCTGACCGGGGTCTCGGCCGCCCAGTACGGGAACATCATCCCGAACTCGGCCAACCAGTATCAGGGCCTCGAGGGCGGCAACCCGAACCTGCAGCCGGAGACGGCGATCACGAAGTCGTTCGGTGTCGGCTGGACGCCGTCGTTCCTGCCGGGCTTCCGCGCCCAGATCGACTGGTACGACATCAACATCCAGAACGTCATCAGCAACATCGGGGCCGACACGATCCTGTCGCTGTGCCTGAACTCGAGCCAGTACTGCAACCTGATCCATCGCGATCAGAACGGTTCGCTGTGGCTGTCGCCGAACGGGTACGTCACGGACCTCAACAACAACTCGTCGGGCCTCGAGCAGAAGGGCATCGACGTCGACATGTCGTACCGCTTCAACATGGGCAGCGCCGGCAAGCTGAGCGCGAGCCTGACGGGCACCTACGTCATCAACGCGATGGAGACGGCGGTTTCGGCGCTGCCCCAGACGTCGTTCGACTGCGCGGGTTACTACGGCGCCCTCTGCCTCACGCCGACCAACCGCTGGCGCCATGTCATGCGCTTCACGTGGACGACGCCGTGGAAGGGCACGGACGTCGCGCTCGCGTGGCGCTACTACGGGCCGGTCAAGGCCGAGTCCCTCGCGCCGAACCCGAACCTGCGTGCGTTCGACCCGGGCAACCCGACGGCGTCGAACGCGCAGCTGATCTCGGACGGCTGGGTGTCGAACACGGATGCGTACCTCTCCTCGCGCAGCTACCTCGACCTCACGGCCTCGGTGCCGCTCGGGGACAAGCTGACGCTGCGCCTTGGTATCGACAACCTGCTCGACAAGAGCCCGCCGGTCATCGGCTCGTCGAACCTGCCCGCGGTGGTCGGCAACGGCAACACGTTCCCGCAGGTCTACGACGCCCTCGGCCGATACATCTTCGCCAAGCTGACGGCGCAGTTCTAAGAACGACAACGACCGCGACCTCTAGGACGGCGGGCTTCGGCCCGCCGTTTTTTTTGGGGCGGCCCGCCTGTCGCGGGCCCGATGCGTTCGGGCATCATCGGCGCCTGAGCGGAAGGGGCACCGGATGGAACGCGACCGCGACGCCGACCTTGCGACGCTGCGGGCCGTGCACGCGGCGGCGGAGCGCGGGGAATTCGCATCGGCGGCGCAGCTCGCGGAACCCGCGCTCGCCGCGGGCCTCGAGCACCCGCTCCTCTACAACGTCCTCGCCATCGGCCACGAGCAGCGCGGCGAGGTGGAGGCGGCGGCGGCGCTCCTCGCGCGCGGCGTCGCGCGCTTCCCGAACGACGAGGGGCTTCGCAACGCGCTCGGGCTCGCGCTGCTCAGGCTCGAGCGCTGGGACGCGGCACTGCTCGAGTTCGACGCGCTGCTCGCGCTGTCACCGGCGCTTCCCTTCGGGCACGCGAGCCGCGGCGTCGCGCTGCTCGCGCTCGGCGCGCTCGACCGCGCCGAGGCGAGCCACCGCCGCGCGCTCGAGCTCGACCCGCGCCAGCCGGTCGCGCTCGCCGGGCTCGCGCAGATCGCCGTTCGGCGGGGCCGTCATCACGAAGCGCGGTCGCTCGCCGAGCGCGCCCTCGCGGCGCTGCCGGGCTACCCCGATGCGCTGACGACCCTCGCCGCCGCCGAGATCGGGCTCGGTGAGCCGGCGGCCGCGGCCCCCCGTCTC
>Ga0335083_10007375_pt1 | contig 13593 bp, 9 predicted proteins | sample Lox_Sample_42_FD_206716 | JGI IMG/M metagenome (GOLD analysis project Ga0335083, IMG submission 206716) | Soil microbial communities from Loxahatchee National Wildlife Refuge, Florida, United States - Lox_Sample_4.2 | ecosystem: Environmental > Terrestrial > Soil > Wetlands | place: USA: Florida...
TGCTCGCGGCGAGCGGACTCTTCGTGCTCGAGCTCCTGTCGCTCTTGCCGGTGCTCGCGTTCCTTTCCGGACGGCTGCCGATCGTCGCCTACGAGCTCGGCACGGCGGCGCGCGTCGTCGTCGACGTGCTCTACAGGTCGCTCGTCGCGCCGCTCGGCATGGCGTACGCGCTGCCGGCGCTGCTCTTCCTCCTCCTCAGCGCCGCCGTGCCGCGCGAAGCGCCGGTCGTGCCCGAAAAGCGGGCTCACGCGGCGAGCACGCGCCGCGGCCGCAAGGCGCCGGCCGCGAAGAGGCAGAGAACCGGCGTGACCACGAGGTGATAGCGATCCTCGCCGAAGAAGAGACAATGCGTCACCGTCGTCACCGCGAGCAGGCCCAGCAAATAGCGGCCCGCTGGACCGAGCTCGGGCCGGCCGGGCAACGGTAAGATGGCGACGAGCGGCAAGAGCGCCGGCAACCAATAAAACGGATGTTCCTCGCGCGCGGCCGCGAACGTCGCGAACATCATCACGAGCACGCCGAGTCCGATCTGGACCGCGTCGTCCCACGGCGGCGGCTTTACCCAGTGCAGGGCCGACACCGCGCCGAGCGCCGCGACCACCAAGAGCAGGCGATGGAAGAACGTCAAAAAATCGCGTCCCGCCACGCGACGCGGCTCCGTCCACGTGCCCGGATCCGCTTCGTGCAGGTATTCGACGGCGTAGGACTCGTGGTTATACGTCTGCTCGAGCTTCTTCGGGATCATCGCGAGCCAGCGCCACGGATTTTGGAGAATCCGTTCTTCACCGATTTTTCGCCAGCAATCGTCTTGCTGCACTTGGCCGGTGACGACCGCGCAGCCGTCTGACGCTTTCAGCGTGTGAAAACGTCCGGTCGGCGTGATGGCGCCGATCGCGAGGTTCCAGCCGCCGTTCGTCGAGACGAGCGCGCAGCCGTCGAGGCGCTGACAATTGCGGTACGTCCACGGCAAGATCACGACGAACGCCATCGCGAGGGCCGCGAGCGTACGCAGCGCGGCGCTCCCGTAGGGGCGCCGCGCCATGACGAAGAGGAGCGGGAGCGCGAGCAGCGATTCGGGGCGCACGAGCGTGGCGAAGCCGAGCACCGCGCCGGCGGCGAGGTAGCCGCGGAGCCCGCGCGGAAAAGCGAGCACGAGCAGGCCCGCGACGAGCAGGAGCAGCGTCGCGAGCACTTCCGTCATCACGAGCGGCGAGTAGGCGATGAGCCCGGGATGGAGCGCGACGAGCGCGGCGGCGAACTTCGCCCGGCCCGGCGTCGTGAAGTAGCGGCCGAGCCGGTGCACGGTGGCCGCGACGCCCGCGCCGAGCACCGCGTTCAGCACCGGCGCGACGAGGAGCGCGGGGCCGAGCACCCGATAGAAGAGCGACAGGACGAAGCTATAGCCGACGGGGTAGTGGATCCACGGCCGCCACACGACGTGACCGCCGACGAGCGCGTCCTCGGAGTAGCCGAGCCCGGCGGCGAGGCGTTCGGCGCCGAGGTGGTAGTAGTGGCCGTCCCACACCGGCTCGCGACTCCACGCGATCGCGACGTAGAGGCGCGGCAAGAGCGCCACGAGCGCGACGACGAGCGTGTAGACGTACTCCTTGCGGTCGACCCAAGGAGCGGGCGGTCGTTCGCTCAAGACGCGGTATCTCCCCCACCCTGAGCGGCCAAGAATTCCCGAAACCGGCGCACGTACGTCTTGGTCACCTGCGCGCTGTCGAGCCGCAGGTATTTCGCGAGCTCCTGCACGAAGCCGCGCGTGTACACCAAAGCCGGGAGCTCCGAAAACGCGTCGGCCTCGATGGCGCGGAGGTGGCTCATCGAAATCTTCGTCGCTCGCGCGATGTCCTCGATGCTGATCCCACGCGACTCGCGCACCTTGCCGAGGAGCGCGCCCGTGAACTCGGTCTCGGCGTTGATCTCGCGCGCGAGCTCGCGCTGCATCATTTCACGCTCCGCCTCGAGCGCGGCGTCGACCACGGCCGGTTTCGGCGCCGGCACCGGTTCGTCCGGGAACACCGAAGCGTCGTAGGCCTTCCGCCGGAGCGGATCGAGCAGCGTGTCGTGCGCCTCCTCGACGTGCGCTTGCTCGAGCTTCAGCGCGTCGCTCGTGAGGAGCGAGGTGAGCGGCAAGCTGCCCGACTGATAATTCTCGCGCTGGCGTTTGTAGGCCCGCCGGAGCTCTTCGTCCGTCGCGCCGCGCGAGACGCCGAGCACGTCGTAGAGGTTCGGCTCCGGCGCCACGAGCGGAATCGGCTCGACCGTGCGCTCCGCCTCGCGCGTCATCATCAGCGCGAGCAGTCGCCGCGCGATGCGCTCGATGTTGCGCGCGCTCTTGCTCGTCGTGTTGTCGATGAGGAGCGGGCGACGCCTGAGCACGCTGAGCCACGCCGCGTCGTCGTGCTCGACGTGCCCCACGTACTCGAGCTCGACCCCCAAATACCGGCGCGCCATCTCGTTCATGGTCGGGCCGAGCTCGATGTCCGTGCGCAGGCGCGTCTCGTTCACGACCAGGCGCGGGCGCAGGCGGGCGAGCTCGGCCGCCGCCAAATGGCCGAGGTTCGAGTCGTAGCGACCGAGCGCGCGGGCGAGCTCGGCCGGCGTCGGCAGCGCGCCGAGCTCGGCCTGAGCGCGCTCGAGGAGCCGCAGGCGAAAGCGGTCGCTCACGAAGAGCCGCCGCACGGTGCGCTGGAACAGGCCGCGCACGAAGCGATACACCGCCTCGACGCTCGGCGGCTCGGGCGTCGTCACGGTGACGCCGATGTCGGCGCTCAAGAAGAGATCCAACGTGGCGGGCGCCGTGCCGGCGCCGAGGTCGAGCACCACGTAATCGACGTCGAGCTTTCTGAGGTCGGCGACCCAGTGTGCCTTTTTGCCGCTCCGTTCCGGTTGGGTCGACCCGGCCCGGTACGTCTGCGGGACGAGCCGCAACCCCGGCACCGGCGTCGCGACGAGCGGCAGGGCTTCGTCGTCGCTCTCCTCGCCGAGCGCTTCCTTGGGCGGCTCCACACCCAGCAGAGTGTGCAGCGTCGCTCCGGTGCCGTCGGCGTCCACGAGCAGCACCGAACGGCCGAGCTGCGCGAGGTAGACGGCCATGTTGAGCGCCAAGACGCTCTTGCCCACGCCGCCGCGTCCTCCGCCGACGGCAATGACGTGACGTGCCCCGGTCGGCGCCGTGGACGTTTCTTTTGGGGCGGGCAGCACCGAGGACGGGGGCGGTATGGAAGAGACGGGGGGCATCACGCGACGAAAGTCATCCGACTGGCCGATCTACACTAGTACAGCGGGTCGCGGCCTAGCCCGGAAAGTACCATTGTGCGCGAGGGCCGCCGAGTGAGGTAGGCTCCACCGCCGATGAGCCCGAAAGCCCTCGCAGTCGTCGGCCTCTTAGCGCTCACGAGCCGGCTGAGTACCTGCCGTTCGCCCGGTGAAAGCGGCGGCGACGCGACCCCGCAGAAGAGCAGCGAGAAGGTCGTCGAGGTCAAGGGAGTGGACTCGTCGGTGCTCAGCGCGCGCGAGCGCACGGAGTGGTCCGACGACGTGTCGCACCTGCTCGCGCCGTGTCCGGACCAGGCCGTCCCGCTCGCGCAGTGCGTGAACGAAAACCGTCCGTGCCGCGCGTGCGCGCCCGCCGTGCGCTTCTTGCTCGAGCGCGTGCAGCGCGGCATGACGCGCAGCCAGCTCGAGGCCGCGTACCGCGCGCGCTTCGCGCCCGACGGCGTGAAGAACATCGATCTCGACGACACGCCGAGCAGGGGGCCGTCCGGCGCGCCCATCGTCATCGTCGAGTTCGCCGACTTCGAGTGCCCCGCGTGCGGCGCGATGCGCCCGGTGCTCGACGAGGTCATCGCCGAGCACGCCGACAAGATCCGCTTCTTCTACAAGCATTTCCCGCTCAGCATGCACCCGAACGCCGAAAAGGCGGCGCGCGCCGCCGTGGCCGCCATGCACCAGGGCAAGTTCTGGGAGATGCATCACCTGCTCTTCGAGAATCAAACCCAGCTCAGCACCGAGAACATCGAGAAGCTCGCGCAGAGCATCGGGCTCGATCTCGCGAAGTTCCGCCAAGATCGCGACAGCGAGGCGACGGCCGACTTCGTCGCGAAGAATCGCAAGCAGGGCGAAGCGCTGAATCTCACGGGCACGCCGAGCATCTTCATCGACGGGCGCAAGTTCGAGAGCGACGGCGGTCAGGCCAAAGACGAACTCGAGGCGTGGATCGCGCTCGAGCTCGAGCTCCAGGGCGCGGCGCCGGCGCCCGCGCCGCCTCCCGCTTCCGCAAGCGCCAAAGCCCCGCCCGCGGCGTCGGCGCACGCGCCATGAGAGGCGGCGCCGAAGGCATCGGTTGTTTTCCGACCGGGCGGCACTACCCCGGCATCGCGCACCTGCTCCGCGTCGTCGTCGCGGGTCTCGCCGAAGAGTTCACGGGCGACACCGTGCTCGACGAGCTCACCTTCGTCGCCATCGACACGGAGACCACCGGCCGCGACCCCGAAGTCGATCGTGCCGTCGAGATCGCGTGCGTCATCTACCGGCGCGGGGAAGTCGTCGCGCGCAAATCGTGGCTCGTCAATCCGGGCCGGCCGATTCCGAAGGAGTCGTCCGACGTGCACGGCATCGACGACGAAGCCGTGCGCGAGGCGCCGCCCTTCGCCGCCATCGCGCTCGAGCTCGTCGAGACGCTCGGCGCGGCCGTGCCGCTCGCGTACAACGCCGAATACGATCGCAAGGTGCTCGCCGCCGAGCTGTCGCGCGCCGGCATCGCGCCGCAGAGCCTGCCGCCCGCGCTCCGGCGCAACGTCGAGTGGATCGACCCCTTGATCTGGGCGCGCGAAATTCAGCGCGCCGAAAAGAGCCGCGCGCTCTCGGAAGTGGCGCAACGGCTCGGCATTCCGCTCGAGCACGCCCACCGCGCGACCGACGACGCGGAAGCGACGCTCCACGTCTTCTCGGCGTTTCGGCGCGACCCGCGCGTGCCGCGCACGTACGGCGCGCTCGTCCAGGAACAGCGCCGTCTCGCGCGCCTCTTCGACGAAGAGCGCAAAGTGTGGCGCCGCGCGTGAACGCGCGCCCCGCGCGCTGAGTTCCGAGCGCGCCCCGCGCCTCGCGCGCTGAGTTCCGATTGCGCTGCGGCGCCGCGCGCTCCGTGACCGTGCGTCGCCGGCGCGCGTGGCACGGTGACGATTCGGTTCACTCCGTGTGTCGCCGCCGCGGCGCGCGCCGCCGGCCGGCTGCGAGACGTTTCGAATTCCGTGCGCCGTCTCCGCTTTTCGGAAGCCGCTCGCCCACGGTCTCGGCGTGAGTTCGCGCGCGCGCGACAAAAGCCCGAAATAAAGCCGGGTTGGGTTGGGGGGGTGGGCACGTCACTGCGCGGAGTGACTGGCACGAACCTTGAACATGGCCGACCCGCGCGTTCTCGCAACGCGCGCCCTTCACGTCAGGCCACGCGCCGGAGGTTCCCCGTGAGAAAGTCGTTCAGCAGCGTCTCCATTTTGACCTTTGCAGCGCTCGGCGCGTGCACCTCCCTCGCGGGGTGCTCGAGCACCGAGTCGCAGAACTCGCACCAAGCCGGCGACAGCAGCATCGGGCTCCGACTCACGACCGGCGGCATCACGCTGAGCAGCGTGAGCTACGCCATCACCGGTCCCGGCGGTTTCTCGAAGACGGGCTCGGTCGACGTTTCGAACACGACGCAGATCTCCGCGCTCATCGGCGGCATTCCCGCCGGCAGCGGCTTCTCCATCACGCTGAACGGCACCGCCACGGACGGCAGCACGACCTGCAGCGGCTCCGCGAACTTCAGCGTGACCGCGCACAGCTCGACCACGGTGACGGTCGCGCTCGACTGTCACCAGGCCGCGCACACGGGCAGCGTGCTCGTCAACGGCACGCTCAACGTGTGCCCGACCATCGACGAGCTCAGCGCGCTGCCGGACAACGTGAACGTCGGCGGGACGATCGCGCTCACGGGCGCCGCGCACGACGCCGACGCCGGCCCGTCGCCGCTCGCCTATTCGTGGGCGGCCTCGGCCGGCACGATCAGCGGGTCCGGCACGTCGGCCACGTTCACGTGCACCGCGCCGGGCAGCGCGACCATCACGCTCACGGCGAGCGACGGCGACCCCTCGCCGACGTGCGCGGACGTGCTCACGGCCACGGTGACCTGCACCGGGAGCGGCGTCGTCGCGGCGACGGCATTCGTCCCCGGCAGCGCGACGGAGCCCGCGTTCAAGGCGGGCTACTGGGCGGGCGCCCAGGTGTGCGTGGACGCGAACGCGAACGGCAAGTGCGACGCGAGCGAAAAGCCGGTGACCACCGACGCGCACGGCCAGTTCACGATCACGCCGGCGACCACGGGCGCGCTCCTCGCCGACATTCCGGCGGGTGCGACCAACACCGCCGACGGCAGCTCGAACCCGTCGCGCATGGTCTTCCGCGCCTCGCTCGACCAGCTGAGCGAGCAGGGCGCCGGCATCGTGGTCGGTCCGCTCTCGAGCGAGGTGGTGCGCTCGATGGAAGCGAACGCCTCGACCTACGCCACGGAAAAGGCGAACCTCGCCACCCGCCTCGGCGTGCCGGCGGCCTCGGTGCTCTCCGACGCGACCGGCCTCACCGGCGCCGCGCAACACGCCGTGCTCTTCGAGGGCAACGCGCTCAGCACGCGTTTCCGCTACGCGATCACGAAGCTCGACCGCGGCGATCTCTACCCCGACGCGCTCGCGGTGCCGGGCGGCGATCCCGAGCTCACCGGCCTCTCCGGCGTCACGCCCGCCACGGCGACGACGCCCGAGACGCGCCACCCGATCACGTTCGCGCAGGCCGAGCAGGCCGCGTTCGCGGTCGAGGACATCCCGCGTTACGACAGCATCTTCATCGTGATGCTCGAGAACAAGTCGACGCAGGCGCTGTTCGGCTCGCGCTTTGCGCCGAAGATCAACGCGTACCTCGCGCAGGGCAACAACTTCGCGAGCTACTACGCGACCGGTAACCCGAGCGAGCCGAACTACACCGCGCTCGGCGGCGCCGACGACTTCGGCATCACCGACGACTCGCAATGGAACTGCGACGCGACCGGCGCGAACGCTCCACAGGATCTGCCCCTGCCGACGAACACGCAGCCCGGCCTCGGCAAGTCGCCGTTCGCCGCGACCTGCACGCAGACGGCAGCCGTGAACCACAACATCCAGACGCGCGCGAACCTGTTCACGGCCATCTCGGGCGCCGGCATGACGTGGCGCACGTACAGCGAGTCGATGAACCCCGGCCAGGACTTCCGCACGGACAGCGTCACGGACTCGGCCGTCGTCGCGCCCGACCACGTGTACGCCCCCGGCACCATCGGCGGCAACGCGGCCGCGGTCGGCAACGCGAACCTGATGCTGCCGATGCCGGCCGGCGCTTACAAGACGAAGCACCACCCGGGCATGGCGTACCAGGCCGTGCGCAGCGCGCCCGAGTTCAGGTACTCGAACCGCACGCTCGGCGGCGGCCAGTGGGATCCGTTCCTCCTGAGCAGCAGCGACTACGCGATCCCGGCCGGTTACGACATCGACCAGCTCGGCACCGACCTTGCGAACGGCGGGACCGGCAACCTGAACTTCGTGATTCCGGACCAGTGCGACGACATGCACGGCATCACCGTGAGCGGCACGATCACCGGCGGCGGCAGCGGCACGGCGAGCGACTGCAGCAGCATCAGCAACAACCAGCCCGTCGCGACCGGCGGCAACATCCTCACGCGCGGCGACAACTACGTCGATTACCTGGTCAAGAAGATCGAGGGTTCGCCGCTCTGGACGAACACGCAGAAGAAGGTCGCGATCGTCCTCATGTTCGACGAGGGCAACGCGACGGCGCCGGACATCAACTCGTGCTGCGGCTGGAAGGCGGGGAAGACCGCGACGGACGCTCCGCTCGTGCAGAACGCCGACGGCTCCTTCTCGCAGGACACCACGGTGCACAACTACGCAAGCGGCAACCAGGGTCACGGCAAGAGCTTCTTCATCGTGCTCACGAATCAGCCGGGCGCGCCGAAGGGCATTCAGGACAACGACGTGTACAGCCACTTCTCCTTCGTCCGCACCCTGCAGGACATGTTCTTGCTCGCCGATCCGGCGAAGGACGGCTCGTACATGAACCGCTCGAAGTACACCGAGAAGTTCATCGCGCAGAACATCCTGAACCTGCCCGAGTTCGCGGGCAGCGCCGACACGCACTTCGATTCCGTGCGCCCGATGAACCACAAGTACGTGATCCCCGCCGGCTACACGCAGAAGGCGAGCCTCGACGACACGCGCCCGCTCCAAGTCGGGCCCGACGCGAACCAGGTCAACGTGTGGGCCGTCAAGTAACCGCGATTCTCTGCTGGCTCTTCGTCCTCACGCTCGCGGCGTGCGAAGAGCGCGAGGCGCGCGGTCTCCCGAGTCCGCCGAAGCCGGTCGTGCCGGCACTGCCGATGTCGGCGAGCTCGCCGCGCGCCAGGCCGCCCGAACCGAGCGCGCTCGCGCGGGCCGGCAAACGGCTCTTTTTCGACGCGAGCTTGTCGGCGTCGGGCAAGATGTCGTGCGCGACGTGTCACGATCCGAATCACGCCTACGGTCCGCCGAACGACCTCGCGGTCGAGCTCGGCGGGCCGAACGGCGACCGGGCGGGCGCGCGCGCCGTGCCCTCGCTCCGCTACAAAGAGTACACGCCGCCCTACGCCGATTTGCTCGACAACCCGGACGGCATGAGCGCTCCCGGGCCCGGCGGCGGGTTCGCGTGGGACGGTCGCGCCGACACGCTCGCCGCGCAAGCGGCGCTGCCGCTGCTTTCGCCCTTCGAGATGGCGAACGAGGACGCGGCCGCGGTCGTCGCGAAGCTCCGCGCGACGGGCTACGCGAGCGAGCTCCGAGCGGCGTTCGGCGCCGAAGCGTGGCGGAACACCGAGGGCACCTTCAGGCAAGCGCTCGCCGCGCTCGAAGCATTTCAGCTCGAAGACACGAGCTTTCATCCGTACACGAGCAAATTCGATCTCCACGCTTCGAACAAGATCGGCGGGGATTTCACGGCCGCCGAACGCCGTGGCTTGCAGGTCTTCGCCGATCCGAAACGCGGCAACTGCGCTTCGTGTCACTTCACCGGCGCCGGCCTCCACGGGAGCTCCGGGCTTTTCACCGATTTTTCCTACGAGGCGATCGGCGTGCCGCGCAACACGACGCTGCCGCAAAACCGCGACGCGGCGTTTTTCGATCTCGGCCTCGGCGGTCCGGACCGCACCGACCATCTGCCGGCGGCTGGCGGCGCGAGCGCGTTTTGCGGCATGTTCAAGACGCCGACCTTGCGCAACGTGACGACGCGCAAGGTCTTCTTCCACAACGGCGTCATTCACTCGCTCGCGGACGCGCTCCGCTTCTACAACACGCGCGATACGAGACCCGAGCTCTGGTATCCGAAAAAGAACGGCAAGGTGCAGAAGTTCGACGACCTGCCGCCCGCCTACCGCAAGAACGTCGACCGGCAGATGCCGCTCGACGGCCGGCGCGCCGGTTCGAAAGAACCGATGAGCGACCGGGAGCTCGACGATTTGGCCTGCTTTCTCGGCACGCTCACCGACGACTACGTGCCGCCCGCGACGCCCAAGACGTCGGGAGCCTGTGTGGATTGAGCCATGAGTACGCAGAGAATCGCTTGTGCCCTGGCGTGCGCCGCCGTGGTTGCCTGCCACGACACGCAGGCGGACAGCCCCGAAAACTTCTCGCGCGCGCTCGACGCGTACCTCGCCGAACGCGGCGAGCTCTGTGTCGGCAAGAGCGAGTGGCCGATCGACGTGACGGCGCGTGAAGCCGAGCTCGGCACGCGCGACGCGAAACAGATGCCGGTGCTCGAGCGGCTCGGCCTCGTCACGTCGTCCGATGCCGTCGCCCGCCGCAAGGACGAAGATCAGACGTTCGAGGTGCCCGTGAGGCGCTACGAGCTCACGCCCGCCGGCCGCGAATTTTATCACGCGCGGAGCGAGCAGAACGCGCAAGGCGACGTCGTCGCGGGGAGCGACCTTTGCGTCGCCAAGCTCACGCGCGAAAAACTCGTGAGCTCGCACGTCACGAACGACGCAAAGGGCCGGCGGAGCGCCGTGCTCTGGTACACCTACCGCGTCACGCCGGCGCCTTGGACGGCCGATCCGGAGTTTTTGCGCGTGTTTCCCGCCGTCGCTCACGTGCTTGCGGGCGCGGGCAAGGCCGAGCTGCGCGAGGAGGTGACGCTCACTGCCGACGGCTGGGTCGCGCTCGAGCTCCTCGGCGGCGCGAAGTCTCCGAGCCCGGCCGCGTCGCAGGCGAGCGCACGGTGAGCACGGTCGTCCGCTTTTCGCCCGAGCTCGCGCGCTGGATCGGCGCGGAGCTCGACCGCGGACGCCCGCCCGCCGAGCTCCTCGCGACGATGGCGGCCGAGCGCATGGATCCGCGCGTCGCGAACGCGATCGTGTCGGCGTTCCTCGAGGCGCGCCGCGGCGCGCGCCCGCTGCCCACGGATTCGCTCGTGGTCGACGACGCCTTGCTCGAGGATTCCGCGCCCCCGCGCCTCCCGCTCGGGCCTCGCGTGCACGCGTTCGACCGCACGATCGACGTGCTGGCGCGCCGCACGCGCCCGACCTTGGCGCTGCTCGCCGGCATTCTGAACGGCGACGAAGCGCGTGAGCTCATCGCGCTCGCGCGGCCGCGGCTTCGGCCGTCGACGGTCGTCGACCCGAAAACGGGGCGCGACCGCGTGGAGCCACACCGCACGAGCCTCGGCATGTTCTTTCGCCTCGGCGAAAACGACTTCGTCGCGCGTCTCGACCGCCGCGTCTCCGCGCTCATGCATCGACCGGTCGAGAACGGCGAGGGGTTTCAGGTGCTCTATTACCCGACCGGCGCGCTCAACGCGCCGCACTTCGACTTTCTCGTCCCGTCGAACGAGGCGAACCGCGCATCGATCGCGCGGAGCGGGCAGCGCGTGAGCACCTTGCTCGTCTACCTGAACGACGTCGAAGCGGGCGGCGAGACCCTCTTTCCGAAGCTCGACTGGGCGGTCGTCCCGAAGCTCGGTCACGGCACCTATTTCGAGTACACGAACGCGCGCGGCGAGCTCGACGACGCGTCGCTGCACGCCGGTAATCCGGTGCTCGCGGGCGAAAAGTGGGTGCTCACCAAGTGGATGCGCGAGCGGCGCTTCGTGGCGGCGGGTGAAGCCGGCGCGGAAGGCGTGAGTTACCGCTAAATCCAAGCCTCACGAGCGATACGCGCGGTCTCCGTGTCGGGCGGCGGCGAACGTCAGGGCGCGCCCGGCACCTGCCGGTCGGTGAGCGTCTCGAGGAAGGCGACGATGGCGTCGACGTCGTCGTCCGCAAGCGCGGGCGCTTCGCCGCGCGGGCGGTTGTAGGGCGGCACGCTCACGTTGACGTTCGCGCGGTACTTCGCGGGCAAGTCGTCGTACGTGCCGTTCGGGTACCAGCGCTCGGGGTCCGTGGCGCGGGTTGCGTAGAAGCGCACGACCTCGCGCAGCGACGTGAAGGCGCCGTTGTGCATGAAGCTCTGCCGCGTCGCCACGTTGCGGAGCGACGGCGTGCGGAACGAGCCGCAAAACCACGGATCTTCGGTGTGCTGGCGCGGATCACGGCGCTCGCACACGCCGAGATCGAAGTGCCGCGGGTCCGCGTTGGCCGGGATGCGGCGATTGCGCGGAATCGCGACGACCTCGTAGCCGAAATCCGTGAAGAGCGAAGCCTCCGGCAGCGGCGCGCTCGGGTCGAGTTTGTGGCACCCCGCGCAGCCGCCGCGCTCGAAATCACGAAATGCGGCGAGACCGCGCGCTTCGAGCGCGGTCAGGGTGTCGTGCCCGCGCACCACGTCGTCGTACTTCGAGGAGAAGGGCGACATCGCGGGGCTCGTGAGGAACGCCTCGATGCAGAGGCCGAGCGCCTCGACGGCCTTGTCGGCGCTGGCGAACACGTCGTCGAACTCGCGTCGCAACGCGTCCGCGTACGGAGCGCGCGCGAGTTTTCCGGCGATGGCGGCGCGGTCGGCGTTGTTCATCTCGTCGCGATTGAGGAGCGGCTGCGGCGCGACCTCGTGCAGCGTGCTCGCGCGGCCGTCCCAGAAAAAGCCGCCGAAGGCTTCGGGCGGCCCGCCGTCTTCGTCGTCCCATTTGACGTGAAAACGGCGCACGAAGCGCAAATACAAGACGGACGGCGTGCTGCGTCGCGTGAGGTGCCCGGGCCGGCTGCCGAGAGCGACACCGCTCGCCGAGCCGTGATTGCCGGCGTAGCCGCGCGCCGGATCGTGACAGCTCGCGCAGCTCGTTCCCGGCGGTTCGGAGAGGCTCGCGTCGAAGAAGATGCGGCGCCCGAGCGCGACACGTGCGTCGTCGAGGGGCGCGGGCGCGGTCGACGACGCGGCGCTCGCGGCCGTGTGCGCGAGCGCCATCGCCGGGTTCTTCCGTGGCGCGGGAAGGGCGGCGATCGTCGAGCTCGCGGCGTTCGTCGTTCGATCACGCGATGTCGCCGCGACAGCGCGCGTCGAGTGCGCGCCGTCCGCGCGGGAGCAGCCGCCGCTCAGCGCTACGAGCGCCGCCGCGGTGCACGCGAGGGCGAGCGCCGTTCGGCCCCGTCGAACGCCGCGTGCGCCGCCCCGAGCCGTCATGAGGGTTCCGAGCGCACACGCAAGCTATGGCGTCCCCGTGGCGCGCGCGCAACGCGTTCGCCGGCGCCGGCGGCGGGGCCGCGCTTTCGACCGAGAATGTGCGAAATCGTCGGCTCGGCGCCGCCAAACGTTCACACCGCCGTCCGAAGCTCGGCCCGCGAATTGGAGCGCCGAACGGGTTCGCTCGGCGCGGGAAGGAACGCCAGCATGACGAAGGCTCGAGTCGCGTCCGACATTGCGTGGGTCTTGGTGAGCGTGCTCTCGCTCGTCGCGGGGTGCGGCACGCCCGACGCCGGCGAGACGGACTCGCCCGAGGCGACGGCCACGGTCGCTCAAGCGGCGACGAGCGCCGTCATCAAGCACGTGTTCGTGATCGCGCTCGAGAACCACGACTCGACGCAGATTTACGGCAACGGCACGGACGCGCCGTACATCAACGGCACGCTCCTTCCTGCGTACGCGCACGCGACGAACTTCAACGACGAGCTCGCGCTCTCGATCCCGAGCGAGCCCCACTACGTGTGGATGGAAGCCGGCACCAACGCCTTTTCGGACCACACGTTCACGACCGACAGTGACCCGTCGAGCAGCAACGGCACGAGCAATACGAGCCACCTCGCGACCCAAATCAAGAACGCCACGAACGGCGTCACGTGGCGCAGCTATCAAGAAGGGCTGAACGCCTCGACCGGCACCTGCCCCATTCATTCCAGCGGTTTTTACGCCGCCAAGCACGACCCGTTCGTCTTCTACAAGGACGTGTCGGGAAGCCCGCCGTCGGCGACGAACGCGTATTGCACCTCGCACCACAAGGCCTACAGCGCGTTCGCGGCCGATCTCGCGGCCGGTGACGTGGCGAGCTACACGTTCATCACACCGAACCTCTGCAACGACATGCACGGCGCGTCCGGCTGTCCGGACTCGAACACGG
>Ga0335083_10007376_pt1 | contig 13593 bp, 12 predicted proteins | sample Lox_Sample_42_FD_206716 | JGI IMG/M metagenome (GOLD analysis project Ga0335083, IMG submission 206716) | Soil microbial communities from Loxahatchee National Wildlife Refuge, Florida, United States - Lox_Sample_4.2 | ecosystem: Environmental > Terrestrial > Soil > Wetlands | place: USA...
ATGCTGTCCAAGATTGGTGCGAGAGACATCGACGCGCTGTTCCGCGATGTGCCCAAGGAAGGCGTCGTGCCGCCTTCGACCTTCTCGCTTCCCGATCACCAGGGCGAGATCGAGGTCGAGCGTGCGCTCTCGCGGCTTGCCGGGCGCAACAAGGCCGCAGGCGCCCAACCCTTCTTCTGCGGCGCCGGCGCCTACAAGCATCACGTGCCGGCCGCGGTCGATCACCTGATCCAGCGTTCGGAGTTTCTCACCTCCTACACGCCGTACCAGCCGGAGATCGCGCAGGGCACCTTGCAATATCTCTTTGAATTCCAGACCCAGGTCGCGCTCCTGACCGGCATGGAGGTGGCGAACGCCTCGCTCTATGACGGCTCGACCGCGACCGCCGAAGCGGTCCTGATGGCGCAGCGCGTCACGCGCCGGTCCAAGGTGATCCTCTCGGGCGGGCTGCATCCGCACTACGCCGAGACGGTTGACACAGTGGCCGGCTTGTGGGGCGAGATCGCGCGTGCGCCGGTGACGCCGGGGCGCGCCGAAGATCTGGTGCGCCTGATCGACGACAAGACGGCATGCGTCGTTGTGCAGAGCCCCGATGTGTTCGGGCTCATCCGCGACCTGAAACCGATCGCGGAGGCCGCGCATGCGAAAGGCGCGCTTCTCATCGCCGTGGTAACCGAAGTGGTTTCGCTCGGCCTCGTCGAACCGCCGGGCGCACAGGGCGCGGATATCGTGGCGGCGGAAGGCCAGTCGATCGGCAATGGGCTCAATTTCGGCGGGCCCTATGTCGGGCTGTTTGCCACGCGCGAGAAATTCGTGCGCTCGATGCCGGGACGGCTCGCGGGAGAAACAACCGACTCCTCCGGGCGGCGCGGCTTCGTGCTCACCTTGTCGACGCGCGAACAGCATATCCGCCGCGAGAAGGCCACGAGCAATATCTGCACCAATTCCGGCCTCTGCTGCCTCGCCTTCACGATCCATCTTTCGCTTTTGGGCGATGAGGGTTTCGCGCGGCTGGCGCGGATCAACCATGCCAAGGCCTCGGCCCTCGCCGACAAGCTCGCGCGCATCAAAGGCGTTTCGCTGGTCACGCCGAGTTTCTTCAACGAATTCACCATCAAGCTGCCGAAGCCTGCGGCTCCGGTCGTGGACGCGCTGGCGGAGAAGGGCATCATCGCCGGCGTCCCCGCGACACGGCTGATGCCGCATGAACATGCGGCACGCGATCTTCTGATCGTCGCCGCGACGGAAACGACGAGCGACGAGGACGAAACGCACTTCGCCAAGGCGCTCGCGGAGGTACTGAAATGACGATGAACGCCCAGGGCCGTCCGACGGGCGCAGGCGCCGCGCCCACGGACACGCTGCCGACGATTTCCGGCGACCGCGGCCTCGACCATGAAGAGAACCTGATCTTCGAGCTTGGCCGCGAAGGCGTGACCGGCGTCGATCTTCCCGACGTCGATATCGGCAATGCGCGGTTGGGTGGCCTGCGCCGCACCGTGAAAGTCGGACTCCCGGGTCTCTCGGAGCCCGAAGTCGTGCGCCATTATGTGCGGCTGTCGCGCATGAACTATGCGATCGACGCGGGACCTTATCCGCTCGGCTCATGCACGATGAAGCACAACCCGCGCCTGAACGAGAAAATGGCGCGGCTGCCGGGCTTCGGCGACATCCACCCGTTGCAGCCCCAGCAGACGGTGCAGGGCGCGCTCGCACTCATCTCAGAGCTGATGCGCTGGCTGACCCAGTTGACCGGCATGCCGGCGGTCGCGATGTCGCCCAAGGCGGGCGCGCATGGCGAGCTGTGCGGCTTGCTGGCGATCCGCGCGGCGATCGAAGCGCGCGGCGAAAAACGGCCGCGCATCCTCGTGCCGTCTTCCGCGCACGGCACCAACCCGGCGACCGCGGCCTTTGCAGGGTTCACGGTCGACGAGGTGCCGGCAAAGGGTGACGGTCATGTCGATGCCGACGCGCTCGAAGCCATGCTGGCCCCTGACGTCGCCGCGATCATGCTCACCAATCCGAATACCTGCGGCCTGTTCGAGAAGCGCATCAAGGAAATCGCCGACGCCGTGCACAAGGCGGGTGCCTACTTCTACTGCGATGGCGCGAACTTCAACGCGATCGCGGGCCGCGTGCGTCCGGGCGATCTCGGCGTCGACGCGATGCACATCAATCTGCACAAGACCTTCTCGACGCCGCATGGCGGCGGCGGTCCGGGCGCAGGCCCGGTGGTGCTGTCGGCGGCGCTGGCGCCGTTCGCGCCCTTGCCGCTGCTGGTGCACGACTCGAACGAATTCCGCCTGATCGAAGACCGTTCGGCGCTGCCCGCGAGCGCCAAGCCGTTCGGCCGCATGTGCGCCTTCCACGGCCAGATGGGGATGTTCGTGCGCGCGCTTTCCTACATGCTGAGCCATGGCCGCGACGGCGTGCGCCAGGCCTCCGAAGACGCGGTCCTCTCGGCCAACTACATCCTGGCTTCGCTCAAGGATGTGATGAGCGCGCCGTTCGAGGGCCCTTGCATGCATGAGGCGCTGTTCGACGACAGCTTCCTTGAAGGCACGGGCGTCACCACGCTCGATTTCGCCAAGGCGATGATCGACGAGGGCTATCACCCGATGACGATGTATTTCCCGCTCGTCGTGCACGGCGCGATGCTGATCGAGCCGACGGAGTCGGAATCGAAGGAGAGCCTTGACCGCTTCATCCGTGTGCTGCGCACGATGGCGCAGGAAGCGAAGGCCGGAAAGCGCGAGCGCTTCGAGGGCGCGCCGCGTCTTGCGCCGCGCGGGCGCCTCGACGAGACGGCGGCGGCCAGGAAGCCCGTGCTGCGCTGGAAGCCGAAGGACCTGCCGCAGGCAGCGGAGTAGTAGACGCTCTCGTAATGGCTAATGGGGACAGCATACCTATTCCCTCACTTCCTTTCCCCTGTATGGGCTGACCTGGGAATTCGGGGAGGGAAATGAGGGAACAGGTATGCTGTTCCCGATGGCGCCGATGGCGGAGGGAGCATGTTCGCGTTCAGATTTCTCGTCGCGACATTTGTTGCGCTAGTGGCGGCATCGTCCGCGCAGGCCGCGGATCGCTACTACGTCGCGCCGGGCACTGGTGACGGCGCGATCCTCTATGACCGGCCGCTGTCGGTCGCGCTCGCGCGCTGCTACGGGCTCGTCGACGGCACCGTGCGCGCAGTGCACGCAAAGAAGGCGACGGTCCCTGCTGATCTATCGGACACGCTGATCGCGCTCGGCAGCGCGCTGGCCGACGTTGCGAAGAAGGACAGGGGCCTCGACATCAGGATCGACACCTTCAGGCCAGCCGAGGCAGACGATCAGGGAATTCCGGAAGACACGGGCGCGCCGGGCACCCTCTACCCTTTCTACGACGACGGTGAGACGACGGCGGAGAGGAGCGAGGCGAGCATCGACCTTCAGCCATGCGAAGGGCTGCTCGCCGACATCAAGGCGAACCGCAATGTCGGCGCGCCGCGCGAACGTCTCTATTTGCGAGACAGCAAGACCGAAATTTTCCTGGGGCACGAACCAATGGTGCTCGCTCTCGCTTACTGCGCCGGACAGATCTTCACGAGCGATTGGGACAGCGGCTACCTCGATGCCAACGAACTGAGCCATGACAGGACCAGGCTGGCCGCCGCGCTGATCGCGTCCGCGAAACGCGATCGCGGCCTGATACTCACGAGGTCGGATATTGAAAAAGGCACGATGCCGCCGGCCTTGCAGGACATGTATGGCCGGGGCGACGACAGCCTTTCGGTACAGGCGGGCCGTCCGGACTTCCAGGATGTTGCCGATCAGGAATATCCTGGCGTCTGGGAAGGTTGTCAGAAAATCATCGAAGCGGCCGCACGCTAGTCCGCGATCGCCGGCACTCGAAAGCACAAAAAAGAACCCCGATCCGGTACATCCGCGGATCGGGGCCAAGGGGGTGTACTTTGAGGAGGTAGCAAGGACCGGGCCGCTTCAGAGCACGGTTGGAATTCAGCTGCAGATCTTCACTTTCATGCCGGCCGGCACCTTGGTGGTGGCGTCGCCACAGGCTTCGTCGAGCTGCCCCTGGGTGAGGCCCTTCACATGCGTGAGGTCGGTGCCCTTCACCGACGTGATGGCGAGCTGGGCACCGGTGAGGTCGGCGCCGTCGAGAATGGCGTGCGCGAGATTCGCGCCGGAGAGATCGGCGTTGCGGAACGAGGCGCCGCGGAAATCCGCGTAGGACATGCACATCAGCACGAGCTTGGCGCGCTCGAAATCCGAGCCCTCGAGATTGCCGTGCTTGACGCATTCGTTCGTGAGATCGGCGCCCGCAAGACGGCAATGCGGGCAGTCGCGCTTGCCGGCCTTGATCGAGGCGATGGCTGCGGGATCGGCAGGCGTGAGCATTGGGGCGGCTTGGCTGTGCGCCGGAAAGGCCAGCGAAACCAGGAAGGCGAGGATGTAGATCATCTGGGGCAGATGTCCTGTTTTGAGACGCGCTTCGTATCCCCACCCACGCAAGACACATGCCCCGGCGCGGCCCCCTGCAAAACCGGGACTTCGCGCGTTCCGGCGCAAGAAAAGGGTCGTTTCCGGTCAGCCAAAAGGAGACAACCGTCCCGAAACGACAATTTCGAGAGTTGCCGGATGCGCTACCGCTACAAGGGCCTCCCGCTTGCATCCTTCGCGCCGCTTTTCGCGATGAGCGACGCGGACCTCGCCGAGAAGGGCTTTCGCCGGATGGTTGCCGACGAGAAGCCCGGCTTTCCCTGCCGCGTGACTCTGGAGGATGCGGAGCCCGGCGAGCGCGTGCTGCTCGTGACGTATCCGCACCAGGACGCGCATTCGCCCTACAAGTCCTCGGGCGCGATCTTCGTGCGCGAAAATGCGCGCGAGGCCTATGACCGCGTGGACGAGGTGCCGCCGGTGCTGAGCGAGAGGCTGCTCTCGCTCAGGGCTTACGACGAAGCCGGCATGATGCTGGATGCGGAGATCGTCGAGGGCCGGCAGATCGAACCGCTGCTCAAGCGGTTCTTCGCAGCGGACAAGACGGCTTATGTCCACGTCCACAACGCGCGCCGCGGCTGCTTCGCCTGCAGCGTGGAACGGGCGTAGTCAGCGAAAGAGTATTCGGCACACGCGAATCCGATCGAGTCGGTGTCACGGGGTGTGCGGCGGTCGACGGCGCCGCCTGTTTGCGGATTCTCCTTATCGCTTTGGCGGCTCGGACACGGACGCTTCGCGTTCGCCATGGGGCGCGTGCGCGCGGGCCGCCACGGATTGGGCGAGGCTCACGACCTGGCCGCCGCATTCGAGCAGGTGGTCGTCGCGGCAGGAGACTGTGCCTGTGGCGATGGGCGCGGCGTTGGGCGGGCGATCCGCAATTGCGATCGGAGCAGTCAGTTGAGCGCGCGCACCCATGATCTTCCAGTGCACGCGGTCTGTGATCGTGACGTAGAGCGAGCCCTGCTTCTTGCCAAAGCTGGATGCGAATCCCTGTGAGTCGTTCATCGCAAGCGTGATGGCGGCCGAGAGCCTGTCCGTCAGCTCGTCATGCGCGCTGGTCCATATCTCGACCGGAATGGCGCGCGCGGGAATTTCCGCGGCGGAGGCACTTCCGGCCGCGAGGGCGAGACCTGCGGCAAGCAAGAGCAAAGTCTTCGACACAGGCGAATCCCAACGAGTCGTCGGATAAGAAAATTGCCGAGAGCCGAGGGCGTTCCCGTTAAGGGACAGCCGAGATCTTCAGACTTTCGGGAACGGTTTTGGATTTAGGAACCGCGCGCGCGAACGCAAGGCGCGATCGCGCGACCGGGACAGCGAACACGCAACGCACGATTGTCGCGCGGCCGTGCTCTCAGTTCGCCATCAGCACTTCGATTTCGTGGAACTCTTTGGCGAGCTTCTCGAAACGCTCGAGAAGCTCTTCGGTGCCCGCACTCGTGTCGAGTTCGACGCGCAACCGGCCGAGCCAGTCGCCGAGCTCCTGGCGACGGCCGCACAACACGTGCCATTCGGTGGCGGACAGAGTCCTGCTCTCACGCATAAAAGCCCCCTTACAAACGCGTCCCCGTTCAAAGGCTTAAGGTGATTTGCCCCGGCGCACCACACGTATGTCTACGGATTTTGCGCGGATGACATCGCGTACTGTGCTCTCGCTGCCTCACTCGCAGAGGTCCGATCGCCGCAAAGTCGGCGACACTTGTTCGTTAACGCTTGCGGTGTGGCGCTCTAACTACAGCCGCTCGTCGAGCCGCAGGTGTTGCACTTCATGCACGTGCCGTTGCGCACGAGCGTGAAGTTGCCGCACGAGCCGCAGGCGTCGCCTTCGTAGCCCTTCATGCGGGCTTCAGCGGCACGCTTGGCTTGCAGGTCGCGCATCTTCCCCGACTTCTCCGCCGCCACGTAAGCAGTCTCCGTGATGCGGCTGCCGAGCGCAGTGACGATGTCGCCGACCGGATTGGTACCATTGCTGACGACTTCTTCGAGGACGGCCGCGCGCAACTCGTTCAAACGGTTGCCGACATCGTCATCGTCGTCGGTCTCGAGGAATTCATGAACCGCGTTCTCCGCCGTGTGCTCGTGCGCATGCACGTGCTCGTGTTCGAGTGCGAGTTTCGGCGCGGTGTTGCCATGGACGACGGCGATCTTCTGCAGCCTTCCGCGAACATATCCCTTGGAAGCCACGCTGCGGACGGCCTGCACGACATCCCTCTGGCTGTCGTCTTTCTGACCCTCCGCGATGCCGCCGCCCAGGTCCTCGTCGTCATGCGGGACGACATGCGCCAGGTCGTTGCGTCCGAGATAGGACACCGCGAGCTCGCGGAAGATGTAGTCCAGCACGCTGGTGGCGTTCTTGATGGAGTCGTTGCCGAGCACCAGGCCGGCCGGCTCGAAGCGGGTGAAGGTGAAAGCCTCGACGAATTCCTCGAGCGGCACGCCATATTGCAGCCCGATCGAGATTGCGATGGCAAAGTTATTCATCAGAGAGCGGAAGGCCGCGCCTTCCTTGTGCATGTCGATGAAGATCTCGCCCAGGCGCCCATCTTCGTACTCGCCGGTGTGCAGGTAGACCTTGTGGCCGCCGACGATGGCTTTCTGCGTATAGCTCTTGCGCCGGTGCGGAAGCTTCTCGCGCTCGGTGCTCCGCACGCGCTCGACTATCTTCTCGACGATGCGCTCGGTGACGACCGTCGTGCGGACGGCCTGCGGCGCCGTGAGCAACAATTCCTCGCTCTCGTCCTCGTCGTCGTCGAGCTGCAGCACCTGGCTCGCCAGGGGCTGGCTCAGCTTGGAGCCGTCGCGGTAGAGCGCGTTGGCCTTGAGGCCGAGCTTCCAGGAGAGGAGGTAGCTTTCGCCGCACTCCTTCACGCCGGCCGCGTTCGGCATGTTGATGGTCTTGGAGATGGCGCCCGAGATGAAGGGCTGCACCGCTGCCATCATGCGGATGTGGCTCTCCACCGACAGCGCGCGCTTGCCGATGCGGCCGCACGGATTGGCGCAGTCGAAGACGGGCAGATGCTCGTCCTTCAGATGCGGCGCGCCTTCGAGCGTCATGGCGCCGCAAACATGGAGGTTCGCGGCTTCGATCTCAGCCTTCGAGAAGCCGAGAATCCTCAGCATGTCGAAGTCGGGCGCTTCGAGCTGTTCCGGCCCAAGCTTCAGCGTCTCGGCGCAGAACGTCTCGCCCAGCGTCCATTTGTTGAAGACGAAGCGGATGTCGAAGGCTGATTCGAGCGCGCTCTCGACCTTGGCGATCTCCTCCGGGCCGAATCCCCTGGCGCGCAGCGCATCATGGGTGACGCCGTCATCGAGGCTCTCGAGCGTGCCATGGCCGACCGCATAGGCGACGATGTCGTCGATCGCGCCTTGCGAATAGCCAAGAGTCGCAAGGGCTTCCGGCACGCACCTGTTGATGATCTTGAAGTATCCGCCGCCGGCGAGCTTCTTGAATTTCACGAGCGCGAAGTCGGGTTCGACCCCGGTCGTGTCGCAATCCATGACGAGCCCGATCGTGCCGGTCGGCGCGATCACGGTCGCCTGCGCGTTGCGGAAGCCGAATTCCTCGCCGAAGGAGAGGGCGTCATCCCAGCTGCGCTTCGCAGAGTCCGCGAGCGCCGTATCCTTGAGCGCGGCAAGGTCGAGCGGGACCGGCAGGGTGGAAAGACTCTCATAGCCGCGCGTGTCGCCGTGCGCGGCCCGGCGGTGATTGCGCACGACGCGCAGCATGGCGTCGCGGTTGGCGGCGTATTCGGGGAACGGTCCGAGCTCGCCCGCCATCTCCGCGCTGGTGGCGTAGGAGACGCCCGTCATGATGGCCGAGATGGCGCCTGCGATGGCGCGGCCCTCGCGGCTGTCATAGGGGATGCCCGCCGCCATCAGGAGGCCGCCGATATTGGCGAAGCCCAGGCCCAGGGTGCGGTAGTCGTAGGAGAGCTGCGCGATTTCCTTGGACGGGAATTGCGCCATCATCACTGCGATCTCAAGGACTACCGTCCAGAGCTTCACACCGTGTTCGAACGCAGCGGTCGCGAACGCGCCGTCCGCGTCGCGGAATTGCATGAGGTTGAGCGAGGCGAGATTGCAGGCCGTGTCGTCCAGGAACATGTATTCCGAACACGGGTTTGAAGCGCGAATCTCACCTCCGGCCGGACAAGTGTGCCAGTCGTTCACGGTGGTGTGGAACTGAATGCCCGGATCGGCGCAGGCCCAGGCCGCGTAGGAGATCTTCTCCCAGAGCTCGCGTGCCTTGAGCGTCTTGGTGACCTTGCCGTCGCGGCGCGAAGTGAGATGCCAGTCCTTGTCCTCGAGGACCGCCTTGAGGAAGGCGTCCGTGACGCGCACGGAATTGTTCGAGTTCTGGCCGGAGACCGACAGATACGCCTCGGAATCCCAGTCCGTGTCGTAGGTCTTGAACTGGATGTCCTTGAAGCCCTGCTTGGCGAACGAGATGACGCGCTCGATGTAATTGTCGGGAATCATGGCCTTGCGCGCGGCCTTCACTTCGCGGCGCAGGGCAGGGTTCTTCTTGGGATCGAAACAATCGTCGTTCGAGCCCTCGCAATTCACGCAGGCCTTGAGCACGGCCTTGAGGTGCTTCTCGGCCAGCTTCGAGCCCGCCACCATGGCGGCGACCTTCTGTTCCTCGATCACCTTCCAGTCGATGAAGTCCTCGATGTCGGGATGGTCGACATCGACGATCACCATCTTGGCGGCCCTGCGAGTCGTCCCGCCCGACTTGATGGCGCCGGCGGCCCGGTCGCCGATCTTGAGGAAGCTCATCAACCCCGACGACTTGCCGCCGCCCGAGAGTTTCTCGTTCTCGCCGCGCAGGGTGGAGAAGTTCGTGCCGGTGCCCGAACCGTATTTGAAGAGACGCGCTTCGCGCGTCCACAAATCCATGATGCCGCCGTCGTTTACAAGGTCGTCCTTCACGCTCTGGATGAAGCAGGCATGCGGCTGCGGATGCTCATAGGCTGAGACAGAGCGCGTCAGCCGGCCCGACTTGTGGTCGACGTAGTAGTGACCCTGGCTCGGGCCGTCGATGCCATAGGCCCAGTGCAGGCCGGTGTTGAACCATTGCGGCGAATTGGGCGCCGCCTTTTGCGCCGCGAGCATGTGGCAGAGCTCGTCGTAGAAGGCACGCGCATCCGACTCGCCGTCGAAATAGCCGCCTTTCCAGCCCCAATAGGTCCAGGTGCCCGCGAGGCGATGAAAAACCTGACGCGCGGAGTTCTCGCCGGTCGTTTCGCTGCCGTCGGGCGCGTGGCGCCACAGCCATTCGGGCACGACGTCTTCGGGAATGGGGCGCGTGCGTGCAGGCACGCCGGCCTTGCGGAAATATTTCTGGGCGAGGACGTCGCACGCAACCTGGCTCCAGTCTTCGGGGACCTCGATGTCGGTCTGCCGGAACACGATCGAGCCGTCGGGATTTCGGATCTCGCTCGAAGCCGAACGGAACGGGATGGCTTCGTATGGAGAGCGGCCTTCAACCGTGAACTGACGCCGAATACGCATGGATCCCCCAGCAACTGAGACGTTGGCATGACCCGCCCACGGCACCGTTCAGGGGACAGTTTTCCTTCGCCGGGGTCCGCAGTTATGCGGAAGAGGCCCCGGCGGCAGGTGTAGTAGCGTCCGCCAGATTTGGTGTCGCGACGAGCGACAGGGGCGAAGTATTGGCCAGCACGGGAAGGGCACGCAAGCCAAAAGTGGTAAACGAAATCTTACCCACTAGATGTGGTGGCTTAACGGAAGCCGAAAAAGCCGCGAGTCAAGCGGCCTTTCGGAATCGCGCAGAAAATTTTTTCAGTCCGATGACGCAGTTCCGTCCGGGCTGTTTTGGGATCGATTGGGGATATCGTCGCCAGCGCGGTTCGCGATGGCCAGCGACAGGACGTTGCGTGGAGCTTTTCGAGGCCGCCTTCTATATTCCGGGCCCGAATCTCGCGAACCCATTCTCCCGACAGATGAGCTTTCTCGCATCGATCTTTGTCTGGTGGCGCAACGCCACGATCGGCACGCTGGTCACGACGTGGCTGAGCGGAAGAGCCGTCGGCACCGACAAATATGGCAACCGCTACTACCAGACAAAGGACGGCAAGCGGCGCTGGGTGATCTATGCCGGAACGGTGGATGCCTCGCGCGTGCCTTCGGAGTGGCACGGCTGGCTGCACCACACCTTCAGCGAGCCGCCGACGGTCACGCCGCCGAAGGTGAAGGCGTGGGAGAAGGACCACACGCCCAATCTCACCGGCACGCCGGGCGCCTATCGCCCGCCGGGAAGTCTTGCGCGCGGCGGCGTGCGTGCGCCGGCCACCGGCGATTACCAGGCCTGGCGGCCGGAGTAGGGGATGAACCAGAACAACACGGTTGAGACGATCATCGGCGCGATCGTTGTGGCGATCGCGATCGCCTTCATCGTCTTCGCCTATCGCAGCACCAACGCCGGCGGCCTTGGCGGTTACGAGATCACGGCCAAGATGGCGCGCGTGGACGGGATATCGGTCGGAACCGACGTGCGTCTCTCGGGCATCAAGGTCGGCACCGTCTCCGATCTCACGCTCAATCCGAACTACCTTGTCACGGTGCATCTGCGTATTCGCAACGACATCCAGATTCCGGACGATTCCTCGCTGATCGTGACCTCGTCCGGGCTGCTGGGGAGTTCCTACGTATCGATTTCCCCGGGCGGCAATGACACGATGCTGAAGGACGGCGGACAGATCCGCACGACGCAGGGCTCGGTCGACCTTATGGGCCTGGTCGGGCGGTTTATCGGCGGCAGCGGCGGCGCCAATCAACAGCCGCAGAAACCAAAACCTAACCCTCCGCCTGCCAACAATCCGCCGCAGAACCCTGCGAGCAATCTGCCGAAGGGCGAGTAACAGGCGAATTCGATGGATCGGCGTGTCGTAGGTGTTCTTGCAGCGATGGGACTAGTTGGCGCCGTCGTGGCCGGCAGCGCCGTTGCGCAGCAGAACGACGCGCCCGCGCCGCCCGATGCGGCGACCTCTCCCGACACGTCGGCACCTCCGGCCGACCAGAACGACGAGACTGCGCCTCCGCCCACAACGACCTCCACAACGCCGGACGAGAGCGCTCCGGAAGCGTCGCCGCCGCACGCTGCAGCCACACCGCGGCCGGCGCCGCGTCCAACAACGGGCGCGAATGCGACGGCGCCAGTTCCTGGCACCGCAGGCCAGACCGTTCTGCCGCCCGACCAGAGTCTGCTGCCACCCGATGCTTCGCAGGCGACGGCCGCTCCGAGTGGACCGCCGCCGGTGCCTGCGAACGCAGTCCTCCTGATGACGGGCCTCGACAAGATCACGGGCCGGCCGACACAGATCGCCGCGCCGCTCAACGTGCCGGTCAAATTCGCGACCTTCACCATTGTCGCGCGCTACTGCTATTCGACGCCGCCCTCCGAAACGCCGGAGACGTCGGCCTTCGTGCAGATCGACGATCACCGGCCCGATCAGCCGGAGCACCGCATCTTCTCGGGCTGGATGTACGCCTCGAGCCCGGGCCTCAATGGCGTCGAGCACCCGCTTTACGATGTCTGGGTGATCAGCTGCAAAACCAATGCGCCCGGCCAGGCCGCGGCGGCGCATGTCGCGTCCCATGGCGCGGTGCGCGTCGGCTCGCCGGACGCGTCGGACAACGAGGGCGTCACCCAGCTGCCCGAAGGTTCGGGCCAGTAGGCCTGCACGGCGATCGCGCGCTTCAGCCGCTCGAGATAGGCGACTTGTGGAATCTCGATCGTGCCGAACTGCGCGAGATGCGTGGTCAGGAATTGCGTGTCGAGCAGGACGAAACCGCCTGCCTTGAGCCACGCCACGAGATGGACGAGCGCGACCTTGCTCGCGTCGCGCACGCGCGAAAACATGCTCTCGCCGAAGAAGGCGCCGCCAAGAGAGACGCCGTAGAGGCCGCCCACGAGCTTGCCGTCCTGCCGGCACTCGATCGAATGCGCGTAGCCTGACGCGTGCAGCGCCGCATAGAGCCTTAAAATCTCGGCGTTGATCCAGGTCTCTTCGCGGCCTTGCGCGGCTTCGGCGCAACCTTTCATGACGTCGATGAAAGCGAGGTCAGAGGTGACCTCGAATTTGTCGCTGCGCACCGTGCGCGCGAGGCGCTTGGGCACATGGAACGTTTCGAGCGGGATGATGCCGCGGCGCTCGGGCGCCACCCAGTAGAGCGTCGGGTCGTCGCGGCGCTCCGCCATGGGAAATATCCCTTCCGCGTAGGCGCGAAGGAGAAGTTCCGGCGTAAGGCGCGTGCTGCCGTGCACTTGCGGGTCCCGATGGGCGGCGGCAGAAGCATACCGCGTTTCCTCCCCCGCGCGCGACGGCGCGTGGGGGAGGAAAGCGAACGCTAACGCTGGTTCACGGCGAGGGGGCCCGGCCCCGCTGCCGCGAGATAGAGAAAGACGAAGCAGAACAGGATCGCGGCGTCGCCGCCATTGGTCGCCGGGAAGAAGCTGTGGCTGGTGAACACATGGCCGAGCCAGTAGGCGAACGCCATTTCGCCGGAGGCGATGAACGCGGCGAAGCGGCTGAACAGCCCCAGCGCAATCAGCGCGCCGGCTACGAGCTCGATGCCGCCCGCCACGAGCAGCAGCGTATGGACATTGTCGGGCACATGCATGGCGGCCATGGCCGCGGAGAGCGGCGGAAAGCCGAAGAGCTTTTGCACACCATGCTCAAGAAAGATGAGGCCGCTGACGATACGCAGGATGCTTTGTAAAGGCAGCGCATAACGCGAAAGCCAGGTCATTTCCGTTTCCCCCTCACAAGGTTGTATCGGGAGAATACCAGAGTCGGGCCAGGTTTATTTCCCGTGCTTCGCCAGGTACTGCTCGAGCCAGTGGATGTGATAGTCGCCGTTCAAAATGTCGTGTTCGCGCACCAGCGCCTGGAAGAGCGGAATCGTGGTCTCGATGCCGCCGACCACGAGCTCGTCCAAGGCGCGGCGCAAGCGCATCAGGCACTCGTTGCGGTTCTTGCCGTGCACGACGAGCTTGCCCGCGAGGCTGTCGTAGTAGGGCGGGATGCGATAGCCCGTGTACATCGCGGAATCGAAGCGCACGCCCAGGCCGCCG
>Ga0335083_10007378_pt1 | contig 13592 bp, 9 predicted proteins | sample Lox_Sample_42_FD_206716 | JGI IMG/M metagenome (GOLD analysis project Ga0335083, IMG submission 206716) | Soil microbial communities from Loxahatchee National Wildlife Refuge, Florida, United States - Lox_Sample_4.2 | ecosystem: Environmental > Terrestrial > Soil > Wetlands | place: USA: Florida...
CGGGTCGATGCGGCATTGACCCGGTCCAGGCCGGGGCCGCGGGCCGCGTTCCGGGGGAAACCGGGGGCAGCCGGGACGGGTGAGACCGCCGGGCCCCCCGGGGGGAGCCGCCCGCCGGGACGGGGCGGGCAGCCCCGCCAGGGGCGCAGCAGCTAGCCAGCGCTCCCGCCCTCACCCCAAAAGCCCGTTACATCCGGTGGATGGTCGCGCTGCGTGAAATCCGGATTCGCGGGGATCGTGGCGGGCTGGGGTCGCTGCCGCGTTTACGGCTGAGGTTTGTGCCGCGCAGCGGGCGTGCGGGGTGGGACAGTAGGGCCGGGCTGCCCGTGACGCCGGGGCTCCTTGGGATGCGAACCCGTCCAAAAGCCTGGCGCTGGGGTCTTGACCTGAGGGTCGCGCACTGTTGCCTCGAGCACGCCGGTCAGTATTCCGGGCCTGAGTGCCCGCCGACCGGGACCCCCGGGCAGCCCGCCGCTATCCCTACAGGTCAAGCATAGGAGGCTGCGGTGAGCAGACCGCAGGTGATTGACGATGAAGATCATGAGCGGGTGCATGAGCGGGTGGCCGCGATCGACGTGGCGAAGGACTCCGGGGTGGTGTGCACCCGGCTGCCGCACCCGTCCAGGCCCGGCACCCGGCAAAGCACCGTGTGGACGGTGAAGGCGCGGATGAAAGCGGTCCGCGTGCTGGCCCGGCAGCTGATGCGGGACGGGATCGAGCTCGTGACGCTTGAGTCGGCCAGCGACTACTGGCGGATCTGGTTTTTCGTCCTGGAGGCGTGCGGGCTGAGGGTGAAGCTGGTCAGCGCCGCCCAGGCCAAGAGCCTGCCCGGGCGGCCGAAAACGGACAAGCTGGACGCGATGTGGCTGGCCCGGCTGACCGAGCTGGGGCTGCTGCGGGCGTCCTTCGTGCCGCCCAGGGCGATCCGGGACCTGCGGGACTACACCCGGATGCGGACCCGCCTGGTCCAGGAGCGCACCCGCTGCTTCCAGCGGCTGGAAAAGCTGCTGGAAGCAGCCCTGGTCAAGGTCTCATCCGTGGCCAGCAAGCTGACCACGGTCTCGGCGCAGGACATGATCAAGGCGATGATCGCCGGCCAGCGCGACCCGGCCAAGCTGGCCGCCCTGGCCCGGGGCCGGATGAAGGCCCGGCACGACGACCTGGCCGAGGCCCTGGACGGCATGTTCATGACCACCACGGCGAGCTCGCCGGCCTGCTGCTGGACCAGATCGCCTTCCTCAACGGCAAGATCGCGGCACTCACCGCGCGCGCTGCCGAGCTGACCGCGGCGCTGCCCGCCGCCTGGGGCATCGATGCCGACGGGACCACCGGCCCGGACGCCGGCACCGGCCCGGACGCCGCGGCGCTGCCCGCCGTGGCGCGGCTGGCGGAGATCCCCGGCCTCAGCGAGGACCTGGCCCGGACCATCATCGCGGAAACAGGCCTGGACATGAGCCGGTTCCCCACCGCGGGCCACCTGGTGTCGTGGGCCGGGCTGTGCCCCTCGGCCCGCCAGTCCGGCCCCCGCACCCGGGCCGGGAAGAAGGGCCAGGGCGACACCTGGCTGCGCGGCGCCCTCGGCCTGGCCGCCACCGGCGCCGCCCGCACGGACACCTTCCTCGGCGAGCGGTACCACCGGATCGCCCGCCGCCGCGGCAAGGCCAGGGCCCAGGTCGCCGTCGCCCGCTCCATCCTGGTCATCATCTCACCTGCTGTCCGACCCCGCCGGCCGGTTCACCGACCTCGGCCCCGGCTACTACCAGCCCCGCACCGACAAAGACAAGAAGATCAAGAACCACATCCGGCAGATCGAGGCGCTGCTGGGCCACCCCATCACCATCACGCCGAAGGCCGCCTAACCTAACCTAGACCACCCCTGACCAGGCCCGATCACCGCACTAGACCCGGGTCCGCTGCCACGCGCCCATTTACGTCGGTTGGATTTCCGGTCAGAGCCACACCCAAGTGGCATCCATGTCGTTGCCGCCGGGACGGTGGCGGGGCCTGGGGCTGCGCGGGTACGTCAACCCAGGGGTTGAGACCGGGGGGTGCTGGCACCAAACCGTACGCTGATGACCTCTCTGGCCGACGCGCTTAGCGTTCGTCGCAGTGCGACCGGTGAGGGAGGTCACCGTCTATGGACTGGATCCTCGGTTCTGGACTGCGGTTCGGGCGGCTGGTGGTGGCGCTGGCCATCGGGCTGACGGTCATCGGGATCGCCCAGCTTCACTCCGCCCCCGTCGACGTCTACCCGGAGTTCATGCCGCCATCGGTGGAGATCCAGACCGAGGCGCTCGGCCTGTCGGCGGCCGAGGTGGAGCAGCTGATCACGCTGGGGCTCGAGCAGGACCTGCTCAACGGGGTGCCCTGGCTTGACCGCATCCACTCGTCGTCGATGCCCGGCCTGTCGGTGATCGACCTGACGTTCCAGCCGGGCACCGACCTGTACGCCGCGCGGCAGCAGGTCCAGGAACGGCTGACCCAGGCACACGCGCTGCCCAACGTGGGCAGCCCGCCGATCATGATCCAGCCGACGTCCGCGTCGGGCCGGGTCGCCATGATCAGGCTGTCGTCCTCGTCGGTGTCCCCGATCGACATGTCGGTGCTCGCGCGCTGGAAGATCAAGCCCCGGCTGATGGGCGTGCCGGGCGTCGCGAACGTGGCCATCTACGGCCAGCGGGACCGGCAGCTCCAGGTCCAGGTGGACCCGAAGAAGCTGCGGGCCGACCACGTGACGCTCACCCAGCTCATCGAGACCGCGGGCAACGCGCTGTGGGTGTCGCCGCTGACGTTCGTGGAGGCGTCGACCCCGGGTACCGGCGGCTTCTTCGAGTCGGCCAACCAGCGCCTGTCCGTCCAGCACATCTCCCCGATCTCGACCCCCGGGCAGCTCGCCTCCGTGCCGGTCCAGGACGCCGGCAAGCTACGGCTCGGCGACGTGGCGAACGTGATCGAGGACCACCAGCCGCTGATCGGCGACGCGGTCTCGACCGGGCCGCCCAGCCTGTTCCTGGTGATCGAGAAGTTCCCCGGCGCGGACACGCTGAAGGTCACCAGGGACGTCGAGGCCGCGATGGCGGACATGGCTCCCGGCCTCAAGGGCATCACCGTAGACACTCAGGGGTACCGCCCGGCGAGCTTCATCGAGGCCGCGTTGCGGAACGCCGGCTGGGCCGCGCTGATTGGCTTCGTGCTGCTGATCGCGCTGCTGTTCGCCATCTTCGCCTCGTGGCGGGCGGCCCTGATCGGGGCGATCGTGCTGCCGGTCTCGCTCACCACGGCCGCTTTCGTGCTGTACCTGCAGGGCACCACGTTCACCACGATCACGCTGCTGGGACTGGCCGCGGCCGTCTGCATCGTGGTCGACGACGTCATCACCGACATCAACGCGGCCCGCGGCATCACGGCCGGAGGGGCCGAGGGGGCCGAGGGGGCCGAAGGAGTCGACGGGCACGCGCCGGTGCGGGCGGCGTTCTCCGCCGTGCGCGGGCCGCTGGTGTTCGCCACCCTGGCCATGCTGCTCGGCACCGTGCCGTTCCTGTTCCTGGGCACGGTGGCGACCGCGTTCAGCCGCCCGCTGGTGCTCGCCTTCGCGCTCGCGGTGCTCTCCTCGATGGTCGTGTCGCTGCTGCTGACGCCGACGCTGGGCGTGCTGCTGCTGCGCGGGAACGGGCAGAGCCGAGGCGGAGACCGGCCGACCCGGCTGGCCCGGGGGACGCGGCGGCTGTTCGACCGGGGGCTCGGCGCGATCGCGCGGCCGGGCCGGGCATGGGCGCTGGCCGGCGTGCTCGCGCTCGCGCTGCTCGCGATCATCCCGCAGACCGGCGGGAACGGCTCGCTGCTGCCGGCGCTGCAGGACCGCAACCTGCTGCTGCACGTCTCGGCGCTCCCGGGCACCTCGCTGGCCGAGATGGACCGGATCACCGCAGCGGCCGGGACCGAGCTGAAGACGCTGCCCGGGGTCAGGAGCGTCGGCACCCACGTCGGCCGGGCCATTGGCTCAGACCAGCTCACCGACGTCAACTCGGCCGAGGTCTGGATCACGCTCGGGGACCGGGCCGACTACGCCAGGACGAAGGCGGCGATCACCACGGTGATGCACGGCTACCCGGGCCTGCGGACCGATCTGGTCACCTATCCCGGTGACCGGGTCGGCCAGGTGGAGGCGGCCCAGCGTGACGACCTCGTGGTCCGCGTCTACGGCGCCGACCTGGGCGTGCTCCAGCGCAAGGCGGGCGACGTGCGGGCCATGCTGACCCACGTGTCCGGCGTGGCCAATCCCGTGGTGCGCCCGGTGCCGCAGCAGCCGACGGTGGCCGTCAAGGTCAACCTCGCGGCCGCGCAGAAGTACGGCCTGCGGCCCGGCGACATCCGCCGGGACGCGACCACGCTCACCTCGGGCCTGATCGTGGGCAACCTCTACGAGCAGTCGAAGATCTTCGACGTGGTGGTCTGGGGCGCGCCGCAGATCCGCAGCAACCTGACCGAGCTCGGGAACATGCTGATCGACACGCCGGGCGGCGGCCAGGTGGCGCTCAAGGATGTCGCCAGCCTCACCGTCCGCGCGGAGCCGGCCGCCATCGTCCACGACGACGTGCTGCGCACGGTGGAGGTGGCCGCCCGGGTCACCGGCGACCCGGCCGCGGTGGCCGCGGCCGTGCGCGCCCAGATCGCGCGGATGCCGATGCCGTACGAGTACCACGCGGAGGTGTTCGGCGGCGCCACGATCCGGAGCGCGGACGCGACCCGCGGGCTGGCCTGGGGCGCGGTCGCGCTGACCGGCATCTTCCTGCTGCTGCAGGCGGCGGTGGGCAGCTGGCGGCGCGCCGGTCTAATGCTGATCTCGCTGCCGCTGTCGGCCGCGGGCGCGGTGCTCACCGCGCCGCTGGCGGGCGGGATCTCCACCATCGCGTCGCTGACGGGTCTGTTCGCCGTGATGGCGCTCGCGCTGCGCGCCTGCGTCCTGCTCGGCCGCCGCGTCGACTCCGGGGTGGAGGCGGCCCGCGATCGGGCCGTGGCGGTCATGCAGACGGTGCTGGCCACGGCGGCCCTCCTGGTGCCGGCCGCGTTCATGAGCTCCGGGCCGGGACTCGAGCTGCTGCACCCGCTGGCTGTGACGATGCTCGGCGGCCTGGTGTCCCTGCTCCTGGTCCAGGGGCTCCTGCTGCCCGCGCTGCTGCTGCCGCGCCCGGAGCGCGCCACGGTGAGCCAGGGCGGCGGGCGCCCGGTTCCCGAGCCTGCCGGACACCGGTACCGCGTCCGCATCAGGCGGACCACCCACACCGAACGACCGTGAAGACCGTCAAGGGAGCCCCGATGTCACCGAAGCACCTGTCCGTGGCCGGGCTGGTCATCGGCGCCGCGGCGATCCTGGCCGGCTGCGCCAGCGCCACCCCGGCCGAGACGCCGCCGGCCCTGATCAAGCCGGTGGCCGGCTCGCCGATCCCGCAGCTCCAGCTCACGCAGCGCGCGGTCCAGCGGCTGGGCATCGTGACCCAGCCCGTGCAGCCGTCGGCGGCGGGCCAGCAGGCCCGCGAGGTCATCCCGTATTCGGCCGTGATCTACGACCACGACGGATCGACCTGGACCTACGTGAACACCGCGGCCGACACCTACCAGCGCAAGCCGGTCACGGTCACCGCGATCGACGGCACGGTGGCGCTGCTGTCGGCCGGGCCGCCGGCCGGCACGCAGGTGGTGACGGTGGGCGCGGCCGAGCTGCTCGGCACCGAGTACAACATCAGCGGGGAAGAATGAGCGGTGGCGAGCCCCGGCTAGCTCCGGACGGGGCGCCCTTCCCCGAGGGGGGTCCGGGGGGACGGGTCCCCCCGGGAGAAACAGAGCCGGCCCGGCGGACCTTGATGCGGTCGGTGATCAGCTCCAGCCTGCGATTCCGGCACCTGGTCGTCGCGGCCGCCGTGGGCCTGATGATCTTGGGCATCACCTCGCTGCCGAAAATGCACGTCGACGTCTTCCCCGAGTTCGCCCCGCCGCGGGTGGTCATCCAGACCGCCTGCGTGGGCCTGTCCACCTCCGACGTCGAGCAGCTCGTCACCGTGCCGCTCGAGGCCGGCCTCAACGGCATCCAGGGCCTGGACGACATGCGGTCCAAGTCGGTTCCGCAGCTGTCCTCGATCGAGCTGCTGTTCAAGCCGGGCACCGACCTGATGCGGGCGCGCCAGCTGGTGCAGGAGCGCATCGCGACGGTCTCCCCCAGCCTGCCCACCTGGGCGGCGCCGCCGGTCATGCTGGCGCCGGTGTCGGCCACCGGCCGGGCCATGCAGATCGGCATGACGTCGAAGAACCACTCGCTCATCGAGATGTCGATGACGGCCTACTGGACGATCAGGGCCCGGCTGCTGCGCGTGCCCGGGGTGGCCAACGTGGCCATCTGGAACGAACGTCTCCAGCTCATGGCGGTCCAGGCCGAGCCGGACAAGCTGGCCGCGAAGAACGTCTCGCTGGAGAACGTGATGGAGGCCACGGCCGACGCGGTGGACTCCGGCCTGCTCAAGTTCTCCACCGGCGCGGTGATCGGCACCGGCGGCACCTTCGAGACCCCGAACCAGCGGATCGGGATCCGCAACGTGCTGCCGATCGTCACGCCGTCCGACATGGCCAAGGTGCCGGTCACCTCGGCGGGCTCGGGCTCGGTCCGGCTGGGCGACGTGGCGACGGTGGGGGAGATACACCAGCCGCTGATCGGCGACGCGATCATCGACGGCCAGCCCGGGCTGCTGCTGGTGGTGGAGAAGCTCCCCTGGGCCAATAGCCTGCAGATGACGGCGGGGGTCGAGGACGCGATCAGGCAGCTCCAGCCGGGGCTGCCCGGGATCACGTTCGACACCAAGGTGTTCCAGCAGGCCAACTTCGTCAAGCTGGCGATCGCCAACCTCACCCAGGCGCTGGTGATCGGGTTCATCCTGGTCGTGGTCATCCTGGCGCTGTTCCTGTTCGAGTGGCGGATGGCGCTGATCAGCCTGCTCACCATCCCGCTGTCGCTGGTGGCCACCCTGCTGGTGCTGTACTGGCAGGGCGCCACCATCAACACGATGACGCTGGCCGGCCTGGTGATCGCGCTGGGCGCGGTGGTGGACGACGCGATCATCGACGTGGAGAACATCACCAGGCGGCTGCGGGAGGAGCGCCTGGCCGGCGGCGACCGCCCCACCAGCCAGGTGATCCTCAGCGCCTGCCTCGAGGTGCGGAGCCCGATCGTCTACGCCACCCTCATCATCGTCGCGGCCTCGGTGCCCGTCTTCCTGCTGGCCGGACTGACCGGGGCGTTCTTCCGGCCGCTGGCCCTGTCCTACACGCTGGCCATCGCCGCCTCGATGGCGGTCGCGCTCACCGTCACGCCCGCGCTGGCCCTGCTGATGCTGCGCGGCGCGCGGATCGAGCGCCGCAAGTCGCCGCTGGTGGGCTGGCTCCAGCGGGGCTACACGGCGGGGCTCCGCCGGATCATCGTCCGGCCGGTCGCGGCGTACGCCACGGTCGCCGCGCTGACCGTCACCGGCGTCGCGGTGTACCCGCAGCTCGGCCAGTCGCTGTTCCCCGCCTTCCAAGAGCACGACTTCCTCATCCACTGGGTCACACCGCCCGGCACGTCCGCCGCTGAGATGGAGCGGTCCACCACCAGGATCAGCAAGGAACTGCTCGCCATCCCCGGCGTGCAGAGCGCCGGCGCGCACATCGGCCAGGCCCTGCTCGGCGAGGAGGTCGCCGGGGTCAACCTCGGAGAGATCTGGGTCAGCCTGGCGCCGGACGCCGACTACCGGCAGGCCCTGGACCGGATCCATGCCGTGGCCAACGGGTACCCGGGCCTGTTCCGCGAGGTCCAGACCTACCTGGACGAACGGATCGAGGAGGTGCTCACCGGCGGCAAGGAACCCATCGTGGTGCGCGTCTACGGCGAGGACCTGGAGACGCTGCGGGCCAAGTCCGACCAGATCCTGGACCTGGTGAAGTCCGTGCCCGGCGTGGTCGACGCGCACCGCGACATCTCCTCCGACGTGCCGCAGGCAGACGTGAAGGTCAACCTGGCCAGGGCGGAGAAGTACGGGCTCAAGCCGGGCGACGTCCGCCGGGACGCGGCCACGCTGGTGGCCGGCGAGGAGGTCGGGGACATCTTCCGGGCCGGGAAGGCCTACGACGTGGTGGTCTGGAGCCCGGAGCGGACCAGGCGCAGCTTCACCGACATCGAGAACCTGCCGATCGACCTGCCGTCCGGCGGCCACATCAAGCTGGGCGAGGTCGCCACGGTCTCGCTGCGGCCGAACCCCAACGCCATCGACCGCCAGGGCGACTCCCGGTACCTCGACGTGGGGGCGAGCGTGGCGGGCCGCGACCTGGGCTCGGTGGTCAACGAGATCAAGCAGAAGCTGGGCTCGGTCCAGCTGGCCCGCGGGTACCACGTGGAGCTGCTGGGCGAGTACAAGGAAAGGCAGGCGGCCCAGAGCCGGCTGCTCGAGTCGGCGGTCATCGCCGGGCTGCTCATCCTGCTCCTGCTCCAGGCCTCGTTCCGGAACTGGCGGCTCGCCATCCTCACCTTCCTCACCCTGCCGATGGCGCTGGTCGGCGGCGTGCTGGCGGCCTGGCTGGCGGGCGGGATCATCTCGCTCGGCTCGCTGGTCGGCTTCTTCACCGTGTTCGGGATCGCCGCCCGCAACGGGATCTTGCTGATCAACCACTGCCAGCACCTGGAGGAGCAGGAGGGGATGACGTTCGGCCGGGACCTGGTGCTGCGCGGGGCCCGCGAGCGGCTCGCCCCGATCCTGATGACCTCGCTGGCCACCGGCCTGGCCCTGGTCCCGCTGGTGGTGCTGGGCACGCGGCCCGGACACGAGATCGAGCACCCGCTCGCGGTCGTCATCCTCGGCGGGCTGGTCACGTCCACGCTGCTCAGCCTGTTCGTGCTGCCGTCGCTTTACCTGAGATTCGGGCATAGGAGGAACGGGTGATGTTCGCCAGGTCGCGTTTGCTCACGTTCGCGGGGGCGCTGTGCGCCATGTCCGCGCTGCTGGCAGGGGGAGGGCAGGCCGTCGCCGCGGCCCCGGCCGGGCAGCCGGCCGGTCACGGCCATGGGTACGGCCGGTTCACCCATCCGCTCGTCGTGGACAACCGGTTCTTCCCGCTCACCGTCGGCACCGAGTTCATCTATCACGGCAAGATCGTGGAGAACGGAAAAGCCAAGCCGCACAGCGTCACCTTCACCGTCACCGACATGGTCAAGACGGTCGGCGGAGTCCGGACGGTGGTGGCCTGGGACCGGGACTTCCTCGGGGGCAAGCTCCAGGAACAGGAGCTGGCCTTGTTCGCCCAGGACAACCAGGGCAACGTGTGGAACTTCGGCGAGTACCCGGAGGAGTACGAGAACGGGAAGTTCACCGGGGCGCCGAGCACCTGGATCAGGGGTGTGGGCGGTGCCTACGGCGGCATTCATATGCCGAGCCATCCCCGGCCGGGCATGAAGTACCGGGAGGGCCTGGTCCCGGCGATCGAGTTCGACGACGTCTCCGTGGTCGCCCGCACCGGGCAGGTGAACTCCGTGCCGGCCGGCTGCTACCACCAGGTCCTGGTGGTGGACGAGACGAGCCCCAACGATCCCACCAGCGGCCACCAGATCAAGTACTACGCGCCGCGCACCGGGCTCATCCGGGTAGGCGCGCGCGGCGGCGACTCGCAGGAGTTCCTCACGCTGACCGTCGTCAGGCATCTCGGCCCGGCCGAGATGGCAAAGGTACGGGCCGCGGTGCTGGCCATGGACAAGCGCGCCTACCGGATCAGCAAGGTGTACCGGTCGACCGGGCCCGCTCGGGCCCGCGATTGAGCGCCGTTAGTTCAGTCAGCTAGACCGTGCCGGAACGCGTAGCCGACCAGCTGGCCGCGGTCCCGCGTGCCGGTCTTGGCGAGCAGGTGGTTGATGTGGCTCTTGACCGTCGCGCCTGATATCCGGAACCTGGCGGCGAGCTCGGCGTTGGACAGGCCCGCCGCGATCGCGGCGAGCACCTCGATCTCGCGCGGGGTGAGCCCGTCGAGCGCCGGGTCCGGCCGGGCGGCTGCCTCGGCCTGGGCACCCGACGTGCCCAGCGGCTCGCCGCTGAGCACGGCCTCGACCAGCCTGCGCTGCACGGACGGATCGAGCTCGGCGTCCCCGGCGCGGACCGCCGAGAGCGCCCGGAGGATCTCGCCGGCGCTGGTGTTCTTGGTCAGGAAGCCGCGCGCCCCCGCCTGAAGCGCCGCGAACACCGAATCGTCGTCCGAGTACGCGGTCAGCACCACGACGCGGACCCGGGGCTGCTGGCGCAGGATCTCGCGGGTGGCCTGCACCCCGCCGCCGTTCGGCATGCTGAGGTCCATCAGGACGACGTCGGGCACGGTGGCCACCGCCTGGCGCACCGCGTCGGCCCCGTCGACGGCCGTGCCGATCACCGTGACCCCCGGCAGCATGCCGAGCAGCAGGGACAGTCCGTCGCGGACCACCTTCTGGTCGTCGGCCACGAGCACCCGCAGCGGCTCTGGGTCGGCCTCCACGGGGCCTACCTCCACGGCTTCGGCGCTCACGGCGCCGGCTCCGCCGCGGCCTGGCCGGCCGGCAGCCACAGCCTGACCGCGAAGCCGTCGCCCGAGTGCTCGGCCCGCAGGCGGCCGCCGTTCAGCGCGGCCCGCTCGGCCATGCTGGTCAGGCCGAATCCCCCGGACGGCAGGCCGGCTCCGGCCCCGTCGCCGCCGCTGTCCACGACCGACACCTCGACGCCTCCGTCCGTCCAGGCCAGCCGGACGGCCACCCGGGCTCCCCGGCCCGCGTGCTTGGCCACGTTCGCCAGCGCCTCCTGCACCACGCGGTAGAGCATCAGCGCGCCGTCGGCCTCGAGCGCGCACGGCGTTCCGGCTACCTCGAGCACGATGGGGATGCCCAGCGCCGCCGCGGTGTCCGAGACCAGGCCGGGCAGGCTGTCAGGGCCGGGGGGGTCGTCGTCGCGCAGCATGGCCAGGGCCCGCCGCGCGTTGAGCACGCCGGCGCAGGTCAGCTTGTGCGCGTGGGCGATCTGGCCGACGAGGTCGCCGCCCGCGGCGGTGGTGATGGCTGTCAGCCGGGCGGCCTCGAGCTGCACGGCCAGCATAGAGAGGCTGTGGGCCAGGACGTCGTGCAGGTCACGGGCCAGGCGAGAGCGCTCGGCCAGCACCGCGGCCCGTTCCCTGGCCTCGCCCGCGGCCGCCTCCTGGGCCAGCAGCGCCTCGGCCTGGCGCCGCGCCCCCAGGCTGGTCACGGCGAACTCCGAGATCGTGAACAGGAAGCCGAAGGCGGACAGCACGGCCAGGCTGGTGGCCGCCGGGTTGGCCGAGTCGAGCGCCTCCTCGACGGCGATCGCGGCCACGACCGGGCTGCCGGCCAGCACCGCCACCCGCGGTGGCGTACGCAGGGCCAGGCCTGCCACCGCCATGTAGCCGATCACGTAGCCCGAGCCGTCCGCCAGTTGGTCAAGCCCCGCGCCGCACAGGCCCACGCCCATCAGCGCGGGCACCGTGACCCGCAGGCCGCTGCCCCACGCGGACAGGCCGGCGACCGACAGTACGGCAGCCGTCGCCAGCAGGCCGACGGTGGCCGGCCCGGCGTCCCCGGCGGGCAGGCCGCCGGCCAGGATCCCGCCCGCGACGCCGATGACGGCGATCACGAGCAGCGGGGCCAGCCACGACCGCGTCTCCTGGCTGCCCGCCTCGACGGGCAGGAAACGACTGACGGCCGGCGCCCGCTTCAGCGCAGCCAAGGTACCCCGATCTCGTGGTAGGACGGCGTCTGCGCGCGCATGCTGACCACCCCCAAAGCCATAGTCCCCACGCACGGCTCCCCTGTGGCCCGGACCACCGGGACGCTGCCCGGTCCGGCCGGCTACCTCCACCGCGCCAGCAAGCGGCATGTGAAATTGTCCGCGGGCGTCCCCCGTCCGCGGACACCCAGTCGTCGAGCGCGATCGTTGCACCAGCCCGAGGCGGACGTGTGGACATGCCGTGGAGATTGTGTGGAGATTTAGGCGTTCGCCGTCCATCCGCCGACACGGTGAGGTAGTGGGCTAGGCGCAGGGGCTCTGGTTGTAGGTGCAGGCGCCGGAGACGGGCTGCGGTCCGGCGGCGACGAAGAACACGTTGAGCACGCCACCCCGGGGCGGTACCGGCGCGGCGCCGGAGGCGGGTTCGAGCAGCAGGATGCCGTGGATGACGAACCCGCTCGCGTTCGCGACCGCGACGACCCGGTCGCCGGGCAGCGCGACCGAGACCTGCCAGTCCGCCAGCGAGCGGGCGCCGTTGTTGACGATCCGGATCTCGCCCTCGAAGACCCCGTTGCCCCGGTTGGTGACGGTGAACGTAACTACGACCGCCGTCCCGGCGGCCGCCTGGGCGGCGCGGCGGGTCGCCGGCGCACTGGCCGCCGGGCTGGCGGCGGCCGTCATCCCGCCCGTGGCCGTCGGCGCGGCCTGGCGCGGGGCCGTTCCGTTCGCGCCGGCCGCGCCCGGGGAGGCGGTTGACCGCGCGGGCGGACTGGCCGGCGGCGTGGCGGTGGGCTGGGCGGGGGACGGCGCGGCGGGCGTCCCCGGCGACGGCGGGGCTATGGTCGGGGTCGCGCGCGGCCGGGCCGGGCCGGCCTGGGTCGAGCGCAGCGGCACGGAGATTCCGGCCAGGACCGCCAGCGCGACGGCGACGACGGACGCCACGGCCAGCACCCGGCCGTCGGTCAGCAGGCGGCGGACGCCGGAGCCCACGCCGCCACGGGACCGCGGGCGCCCGTAGGGGCTCGGCGCGGGGCCTGAAGCCGGGCCGCCCGGGGATCGCGGGCGCCCGTAGGGGCTCGTTACGGGATCCGGAGCCTGGGCGCCCCGGGATCGCCGGTGCCCGGGCGGGCTGGCGGCGTCCGGGCGGTCGCGGAACCGGCCGGTCTCCAGGTAGTCCAGCATGAGCAGGCTCGGCCGTCCGGCCGGCCTCCAGTGTCCAGGAGCCCGGCGGCGGCCCCGGGCCCGGCTGGCCATCGGATCCCTAACGCGAGGATCGGCGGGATCACGCCGACCTCAGCGCACAGGTGGTCATCCATCCGTGTCCTCTCCCGCGGTGTCGCCAGGTGCTCCCGTAGAGCTATGTGTACTCTTGGTGCGCCGCGAACAGGAGAGGCACGGACCGGATGTAAGAGTCTGTTAACGGTAGCAACGCGACGTTCTCACGTTATGACAGTGAGTAGAGCAGCGTTACTGGTTCCAGGCCAGGACCGGGCCGCGGGCGTGCAGGGTGACCGGGGAACCCGCGGGGAGGGAGCAGCCGCCCAGCGTCCGGACGACGATCGCGGGCGCGGCCGGCTCGGCGTCCGGGATCACGTGCACCACGGCGTCGTGGCCGTGGTACCCGTAGGCCACGATCCGGCCGGCCAGGCCGGCCGCGCCGTTCCTGGCCGCGATGTCGATCTGTTCGGGCCGGACCAGCACGGTGACCTTGCCGGGACTGAGCGCCGCTCGGGTGCCGGAATGCACCGGCAACGACCCCAGGATGGTCTCCACCGCCTCGTTGGCCAGGACGCCGTCGACCAGGTTCGCCTCGCCCACGAAGCG
>Ga0335083_10007379_pt1 | contig 13591 bp, 11 predicted proteins | sample Lox_Sample_42_FD_206716 | JGI IMG/M metagenome (GOLD analysis project Ga0335083, IMG submission 206716) | Soil microbial communities from Loxahatchee National Wildlife Refuge, Florida, United States - Lox_Sample_4.2 | ecosystem: Environmental > Terrestrial > Soil > Wetlands | place: USA...
GGCAGAAAGAGGAAAAGAAGCAGGACGGCCCCGAGCCGCCGGGCGATTTCTATGTCGACGAGAAAAGCCACCAGGTCGTCATCTCGGAGGCGGGGCACCAGAAGGCGGAGGAAATCCTCGCGCGCGTCGGTCTGCTGCCGCAGGGCGCCAGCCTGTACGAACCCGCCTACATCAACCTGGTGCACCACCTGCTGGCGGCGCTGCGGGCGCACCACCTGTATCACCGCGACCAGCATTACGTGGTGCAGGAGGGCGAGGTGGTGATCGTCGACGAATTCACCGGCCGCCTGATGACCGGGCGGCGCTGGTCCGACGGCCTGCACCAGGCGGTGGAGGCGAAGGAGAAGGTGGCGATCCAGAACGAGAACCAGACGCTCGCCTCCATCACCTTCCAGAATTACTTCCGCATGTACGGCAAGCTCGCCGGCATGACCGGCACGGCCGACACCGAAGCCTACGAATTCCAGGAGATCTACGGCCTGGAGACCGTGGTGGTGCCGACGCACAACAAGATGATCCGCGAGGACCGGCTGGACCTCGTGTACCGTACTGCCGGCGAGAAGTACAAGGCGATCATCGACGAGATCCGCGACTGCCACAAGCGCGGCCAGCCCGTACTGGTGGGCACCACCTCGATCGAGAATTCCGAGCTGCTGTCGGCGATGCTCGGCAAGGAGAAGATGCCGCACCAGGTGCTGAACGCCAAGCAGCATGCGCGCGAGGCGGAGATCGTGGCGCAAGCGGGCAGGCCGCAGATGGTCACCATTGCCACCAACATGGCCGGGCGCGGCACCGACATCGTGCTCGGCGGCAGCGTCGAGAAGCAGGTCGAGCTGGTCGAGGCGACGGAGGGCCTGTCCGCGACGGACAAGCTGGCGCGCACCGAGAAACTGCGCGGCGAGTGGCAGGCGCTGCACGACAAGGTGATCGCCGCGGGCGGGCTGCATATCATCGGCACCGAGCGCCACGAATCGCGGCGCGTCGACAATCAGCTGCGCGGCCGCTCCGGCCGCCAGGGCGACCCGGGCAGCTCGCGTTTCTTCATGGCGCTCGAGGACCCGCTGCTCAGGATCTTCGCCGGCGACCGCATCAACCGCATCATGGTGATGCTGAAGATGCCCGAAGGCGAGGCGATCGAACATTCGATGGTCACGCGCTCGATCGAAAGCGCGCAGCGCAAGGTAGAGGCGCGCAACTTCGACATTCGCAAGCAGCTGCTCGAGTACGACGATGTCGCCAACGACCAGCGCAAGACGATCTACGCGCTTAGGAACGAGCTGCTCGAGTCCGGCGACGTCTCGGCGCGTATCGCGGACCTGCGCGCCGGCGTTGCGGCCGACCTGTTCCGCCAGTTCGTGCCGGAGGACAGCGTCGAGGAGCAATGGGACATTGCGGGCCTGCAGAGCGCGCTCGAGGCCGAGCTCGGCCTGGCGCTGCCGGTCAAGGCCTGGCTGGAGAAGGAGCCCGACCTGCACGACGCCACGCTGCTCGAGCGCATCGTCGAGTCGGCGCAGCAGGCTTACGAAGCCAAGGTTCCCGAACCCCTGCGGGAGTCGATCCGCCAGTACGAGCGCTACTTCATGCTGCAGACGCTCGATTCGCATTATCGGGAGCATCTCTCGGCGCTCGATCACCTTCGCCAGGGCATCCACCTGCGCGGCTACGCGCAGAAAAACCCGAAGCAGGAATACAAGCGCGAGGCCTTCGAGATGTTCGGCGCGATGATCGAATCGGTGAAACTCGAGGTTACCCGGCACCTGATGCAGATCAAGTTCGCGCAGCAAGCGGAGGCGCCCCAGGTGGACGACAGGCCGCACGTGGAGAACGTCCGCCTGCAGCATGCCGACTATGAAGAAGCGCTGGCGGCGGGCGCCGAGGGAGATGGGACGGCGAAGCCCGCGACGAAACCCACAGCGAGGCCCGCGGCGCGCGCGGCACAGAAGGTCGGCCGCAATGATCCTTGTCCTTGCGGCTCGGGCAAGAAATACAAGCACTGCCACGGAAAGCTGACCTGACATGGCGGTGAACCTGCCGCCCCCTGATCCGAAGTCGCTCCATCCCGTACCCGGCGTCGAGCTGGGAATCGCCATGGCCGGCGTGAAAAAGCCGAATCGCAAGGACCTGCTGGTCGTGCGCCTGGCGCCCGGCGCGGAGGTCGCGGGCGTGTTCACCCGCAACCGCTTCTGCGCGGCGCCGGTGACTCTCGCCAAGGAGCACCTCAAGGGTAGCGTGCGGGCGCTGGTCGTCAACACCGGCAACGCGAACGCGGGGACCGGCAAGGACGGGATAGTCCGGGCCCTTGCCGTATGCGCTTCGCTCGCAAAATCCCTGGACTGCAAAACGCAACAGGTCCTGCCGTTCTCCACTGGCGTAATCATGGAACCGCTTCCCGCGACGCGCGTCTCCGCCGGGCTGCCGGCCGCGGTCGCTGACTTGCGCGAAGACAACTGGTCCTCCGCTGCCGAAGCCATCATGACCACCGACACGGTGCCGAAGGCCTGCTCGATGCAGGTGGAGCTGTCGTGCGGCACGGCCACGGTCACCGGCATCGCGAAGGGTGCAGGCATGATCCGCCCCGACATGGCGACCATGCTCGGGTTTATAGCCACCGACGCGAAGATTCCGCGGAAATCCCTGCAATCGATTGTGAAGAAAGTCGCCGATCGATCATTCAACTGCGTTACCGTGGATGGCGATACGTCGACGAATGATTCATTTATTTTGATTTCCACCGGGGCCGGTGTTGCACCGAAAAAAGAAAAGGACCTGAAGCTGCTGAACAACGCCATCCTCGACGTCGCCATACGACTGGCCCAGGCGATCATTCGCGACGGCGAGGGCGCGACCAAGTTCGTCACGGTGGCGGTCGAGCGCGGCAGGAGCGAGTCCGAGTGCCGCAGGATCGCCTACGCGATCGCGCACTCGCCGCTGGTGAAAACCGCGTTCTTTGCTTCCGACCCGAACCTCGGCCGTATCCTGGCTGCCATCGGCTACGCCGGCATCAAGGACCTGGATACCTCCAAGGTGGACCTCTACATTGACGCAGTTAGGGTGGCGCGCGCGGGCGGGAGAGATCCTGGATATAAGGATGAACAAGGGGCTCAGGCGATGAAAAATCCGGAATTCACAGTGCGCGCCGTGCTCAACCGCGGCAAGGCGGCGGCGGCGCTGTGGACTTGCGACCTGTCCTTCGACTACGTGAAAATCAATGCCGAATACCGCACATGAGCAAGGAACTCGAGAAAATCCTCGCCCGGCTGGAGCAACTGCTTCCGCCCCCACCGCCGCCGACCGACTGGAAGGCGAGCATCGCGTTTCGCTGGCGCAGGACTGCGGGCGGCAGGAGCGGCGGCTGGCTGCAGCCGGTGCGCCACGTGCACCGCATGAGGCTGTCGGACCTGCAGGGCATCGGCCCCCAGATCGCCAAGGTGGAGCAGAACACGCGCCAGTTCATGGAGGGCAAGCCCGCCAACAACGTGCTGCTCACCGGCGCACGCGGTACCGGCAAGAGCTCGATCGTGAAGGGCCTGCTCAATAAGTACCATGGCAGGGGCCTGCGCCTCATCGAGGTCGAGAAGAGCGATCTTGCCGACCTGCCGGCAATCACCGACCTCGTGGCCAGCCGTCCCGAGCGCTTCCTCGTCTTTTGCGACGACCTGACCTTCCACGGCGCGGAGGAAGGCTACATCGCGCTGAAGGTGGCGCTCGACGGCTCGATTTCAACCACCTCCGACAACCTGCTGATCTACGCGACCTCGAACCGGCGCCACCTGATGCCGGAGTACATGCAGGAGAACCTCGACACCAAGTACGTCGGCGACGAGATCCATCCCGGCGAGACCGTCGAGGAGAAGATATCCCTGTCCGAGCGCTTCGGCCTCTGGGTGTCGTTCTATCCTTTCGACCAGGACGAGTATCTGGAGATCGTCGCCCACTGGCTGGCTTGTTTTTCCTGCGGAAAAAAAGAATTGGAACAATCGAGGGAAGAGGCGCTGCAGTGGTCGTTGCAGCGCGGTTCGCGCAGCGGGCGCGTCGCCTACCAGTTCGCGCGCGACTGGGCGGGCAAGCACGCCAAGAAAAAATAGCGTGGCCGCGGTCGTGGAGGTGGCCGCGGCGGTGATCGAGCGCCCCGACGGCAGCTTCCTCCTTACCCAGCGCCCGGCCGGCAAAGTCTATGCCGGCTGGTGGGAATTCCCGGGCGGCAAGATCGAGGCGGGCGAGGCGCCCGAGCGCGCGCTCGGGCGCGAGCTGCACGAAGAGCTCGGCATCGACGTGCGCGTCGCGTACCCGTGGATAACGCGCATGCACGTGTACGAGCATGCGACCGTGCGGCTAAGTTTTTTCCGCGTCACCGAATGGACAGGCGAGCCGCGCGGCCGCGAGAAGCAGGCACTTCTGTGGCAGCGCCTCGATGCGCCGATGGCATCGCCGATGCTGCCGGCGAACGCGCCGGTGCTCGCTTCGCTTGCCTTGCCGCTCGAATACGCGATCACCGATGCGCAGGCCCTGGGCGCGGCCGAGCAGATCGCCCGCGTGGAAGCGCGCATGCAAGGCGGCTTGCGCCTGCTCCAGGTGCGCGACAAGGACAACTGGGAGCGCTCGCGGCTGATCTACGTGGTTGCCAGCATGGCGAGGCAATATGGCGCCAAGATCCTCGTCAACGGCGGCCCGGCGGCCGACGGCATCCATTTCAGCGCCGAGCAGTTGTTGAAGCTGCGCGCCCGGCCAGAGGCCGGGCCGAATTGCACCCTCATGGCTGCTTCCTGCCATACCCTGCAGGAGCTCGGCCACGCCATGGCAATCGGGCTGGATTTCGTCGTGCTTGGCCCGGTCAAGGCGACGCCGTCGCATCCCGGCGCGCCGGTACTCGGCTGGGATGGCTTCCGGCAGATTGCCGATGGCGCTTCGATTCCCGTCTACGCGATCGGCGGCCTGAAGCCGGGGGATCTCGCTGCGGCGCGCCGCGCCGGCGCGCACGGCCTGGCGATGATCCGCGGCAGCTGGGGCTAAGCCGGCGGGGCGAGCTTTTCGATCGGCATCGGCTGCTGGATGCCGAAGCCCTGCGCGTGGGTCACGCCGAGCGCTTTCAGGCGCATCAGGATGTCCTGCTCCTCGACCATCTCGGCGATCACCTGGAAACCCATGACTTCGCCGACACGCAGCACGGCCTTCAGCTTCGCCTCTATCGCCGGCGCGATCAGCAGCTTGCGCACGATCACGCCGTCCACCTTGACGTAGTCCGGGCGCAGCGTCTTGAGCGCCATGAAGCTTGCCGAGCGGCGGCCGAAACCGGACACGGTCACGCCGCAGCCGACCGCGCGTACGCCGGTCGCGAACCGCAGGCAGGCCTCGGTGCGCGACAGCGTGTCCGGCTCGTTTATCTCGAACACCAGCGCTTTGCCGGGTACGCCCGCGTTCACCAGTTCCAGCGCCACCGATTTGGCGAAGCTGGCATCCTCCAACGTCTGGCTGTGGACGTTGATCGCGAAGCGCCCGATGCGCGAGCCGCGCGCGAGGTGTTGGATCACCTTGCGCGACACCCAGCGGTCCAGGTCCGGCATCAGGCGGTAGTGTTCGAAGGCCGGCAGGAATTCGCCTGGCGGCAGCATGGCCTTCTCTTCTTCGCGCAGCCGGATCAGCACCTCCGCCATCGGGAAGCGCACGCTGCCGATCAGCGCGGCGATCGGCTGGCAATACAGCACGAGCTCGTCCTTGGCCAGCGCCTCGCGCAGGCGCGTCGCCGGCTCGCTGAAGCCCGCGAGTTCGGCGTCCATCTCCTGCATCAGGGGATCTACATCCTTGGCGCTCATGGCTTCTCTATCGTTCTTCCGGCTTCTGGTCGGGCAGCGCGTTGTCCTCCGCCTCCGGCGCGACCGGCACCCGGTAGGCCTCGGACGCCCAGGCGCCAAGGTCGATCACTCGGCAGCGCTCGCTGCAGAACGGCCGCCAGCGGTTTTCCGGAGAATACAGTGCCTGCGCGCCGCAGCGCGGGCAAGAGACAAATTTCACAGATTGCAGAAAGTCAGCTCGAAGCCGACATCCCAATCGGCGGTCTTCGCTCGCGTCTCCTCGCCGTTCTGCGCGAGGAACCGGATGTTGAGCACATATTTGTTGGCGCTGATCTCCGGCACGCAGGGCAGCCCGGGCTCCAGGCGCACGCGCAGCATCTGCGCCGTTTTGCCGCCGAGCATCTGCTGAAAGGTGCCGAGCGGCGCGGTCAGGCCCTGCGGCTTGCCGGACTCGCGCAGGATGCGCAGGATGATCGCGGTGCCGTCGCGCAGCGGGTAAAGCGGGCTGGTCCAGGCGGCGAGCTGGCCGATGCGTTCCTCCGGGGGGCGGTGCAGCCAGTAATGGTACGAGGGCAGGTCGAACTCGCAGGCGCCGCCGGGAATGCCGGTGCGCTGCTTGATGGACATCAGCCACTCGTTTTCGCGCAGGTACTGGCCGATCCGGCCGGTCATGGAGAATAGCGCCGCCGCAGCCTGCTCGATGTCGCGCAGCACGCCCGAAAGGGCTTCCTCGGAAATGTCGGGATTGTTGCGGAAGGACACCAGGACCTGTTTCTGGCGCTCAAGTTCCTGCAGCAGGTCGGACTTGAGGTCGGCGCGGCCGGCGACCTCGAGAATTTCAAACAGCGTCAGCAGCGCCACATGGTGATCTAGCGGGTCGGTGCGCGCGATGAAATGGCGCGAGCGCTCGAACAGGTCCTCCAAGCGCAGCAGCGTCCGGATGCGCTCGTTGAGCGGGTACTCATACGTAATGACAGCCAAGCGCGCCTCGCCGAAGGGCGAAATTGCTCGAATTCTGAGTGATTTACGCGCTCAACACAAATTGACTTCTAAACTGCCGCCAGCACAAGGTACTTTTCGTGCAGTTGCCGGACCTTTTGCTGCATTGCCGCAATGGTGCCTGAATTGTCGATTACATCGTCCGCCGCGGCGAGGCGGGATTCCCTCTGGATCTGGGAAGCTATGATGCGTCGGACCTCCTCCTCGGCAAGCCCGCTGCGCCGCCGCACCCGGGCGATCTGCAGCGCTTCCGGGCAGTCCACTACCAGTACGCGCCCGAACCGTTCCCGATAGCCCGCCGATTCGACCAGCAACGGCACTACGTGGATCACGTAGGGCGCAGTCCGGCCGGCGAATACGGCTGCAATGCGGCGTTGGGACTCGACCCGGATCATCGGGTGCAGCACGGATTCCAGGCGCCGCTTTGCCGCAGGGTCCGCAAACACCAAGTCGCGCATGCGCTTGCGGTCCATAGCGCCGGTGGCGTCGATGAGTTCGCTGCCGAACAAACGCTTGATCTCCGGCACCGCGGCGCCGCCGGGACCCGTGAGTTCGTGCGCGATGGCGTCGGTATCCACCAGCGCGGCGCCCAGGCGCGCGAATTCATCCGCCGCCGCGCTCTTGCCGCTGCCGATGCCGCCGGTAAGGCCGACCACGAGTTCCATCAAAACACGCGAAGCGCAGGAACCCAGACATACATCGCCTGCCCGTAAAACATGGTGGCAATCCCTGCGATCGCTATATACGGTCCGAAATGAAACTTGAACTTTCCGTCCCATCCGCGCCGTGCTGAAATCATTTGTAGCAAGCCAAATACAAGACCGATGCAGGACGACAGCAAGACGACAAGAAAAAGATATTTCCAACCCACAAAAGCTCCGACTGCGGCCGTCATCTTAAAATCACCATAACCCATTCCATCGATGCCGCGGACCAACTTAAACAGTGCATTGATCGTCCAAAGTGCCAAATAGCCGACGATGGCTCCGATCACTGCCTCGCTCAGCGGCACAAATGTTCCATAAGTGTTGAACATCAGGCCGACCCAAAGCAACGGCACCGTAATATCGTCAAATAGGTAGCCTGTCTCTTGGTCGATAAATGCAAGCGCAATCGTGCACCAGATAAAAAATGCGGCCGCGAATGCTTGAGCTCCGAATCCGAAATGTGACGCAGACCAAGCAGTGCCGATCCCCGCAAGAATCTCGACCAGGGGATATCGGATGCTGATCAGGGTTCCGCAGTTGGAACAGCGTCCTTGAAGAAGAACCAAATAGCTAAGGACCGGGATGTTCTCCCACCATCGAATGAAATGCCCGCAACTTGGGCATCCGGAACGTGGTCTGATGAGATTGTAAGTGCCTGAATATGAAAAAGCTCTAGGGGCGAGGGGTTTTTTTCTGGTGTTTTGCTTCTTTTTGGATGTAGACGATTTCCACCTACGCCACTCTCTTCGTGTATCCGAGGTAATTTCGAGAATGCTTTTTGCGTCAAGCTCCCAATCGCGAGAAATTATGCGCGGGAGACGATGAATCACTACGTTCAAAAAAGAGCCAATGCACAGGCCGAAGGCCAGCGCGACCCATGGGAAGGCAGCGGGCTGGACGATCCAGCCCAAGCCGGGCATCGACGGGATCCGGTTTCCGGCGCTTAGACGGCGCCGCCGAGCTTGAAGATCGGCAGGTACATCGCCACCACCATGCCGCCGATCAGCGTGCCGAGCACCACCATGATGATCGGCTCCATCAGCGAGGACAGGGCTTCGACCGCATCGTCGACCTCGGCTTCGAAGAAGTCGGCGACCTTGCCGAGCATTGCGTCGAGCGCGCCGGTTTCCTCGCCGATCAGGCACATCTGGATCACCATCGGCGGGAACACGCCGGCGTTCTGCATCGCCACCGTGAGCGCGGTGCCGGTGGAAACTTCGCTCTTGATCTGGATGGTCGCCTGCAGGTAGACGTAGTTGCCCGAGGCGCCGCCGACAGAATCGAGCGCTTCCACGAGTGGCACGCCCGCCGAGAACATGGTCGACAGCGTGCGCGTCCAGCGCGCAATGGCGGCCTTCCGCAGCAGTGAACCGAACACCGGCGCTTTCAGGCTGATCTTGTCCATGAAGATCTGCACCGCCAGCGAGCGTTTCCAGGCTTCGAGGAAGCCGTAGATCGCGCCGCCCATGGCCGGAAACAGGATGTACCAGTTAGCCACGGTCCAGTCCGAGATGCCCATGATGATGAGCGTCGGGGCCGGCAGGTCGGCACCGAAGCTGGAGAACACGCTCTTGAAGGCCGGGATCACGAAAATCATGATGACCGCGGTAATGACGATCGCGACTGCGACGATCGACACCGGGTAGAACAGCGCCGACTTGATCTTCGACTTGATGGCGAGCGTCTTCTCCTTGTAGATCGCCAGGCGATCGAGCAGGGCTTCCAAGATACCGGCTGCCTCGCCTGCGGCCACCAGGTTGCAGTACAAGGCATCAAAGTGCAGCGGGTACTTGCGGAACGCCTGCGCGAGGGACGAGCCGGTCTCGACCTCGGTCTTGATCTCGATCAGCAGCCGCGCGACCGCAGGATTGGTGGCGCCCTTGCTGACGATGTCGAAGGCCTGCAGCAGGGGCACGCCGGCCTTCATCATGGTCGCCATCTGGCGCGTGAACAGGGCGACGTCCTTTTCCGAAACGCTGCCCCCGCCGCCGAGCTTCTGCTTCTTGACCTTATTGACGGTGACGCCCTGGCGGCGCAGCGATGCCTGCACCATGTTCTCGCCCGCAGCGCGCATCTCGCCGCGCACGATCTTGCCGGCCTTGTCCTTGCCCTCCCAGAGGAAAGTAAATTCCTTGGGCCCGCCTTTTGCCGCCGCCGCTGCAGTCGCCATGAACTACTCCCCGCCGGAACTCCGGATAGACATGGATTCTAGCGCCGAGTCAAAGACTTGGCCAAATGATGGCCGTTTTGCATCAAGAGGCCTCCTCAGGCGGCTCGGCGGCGGGCCTGAACAAGCGCACGGCCTTTACCAGGCGGCCCTGCGTGCTCAGGATCTCGATCGGCACCCCCGCGACCTTCAGGGACACGTTTGCTTCCGGGATGTCCTGCAGCTGCTCGAGGATCAGTCCGTTCAGCGTTTTCGGCCCATCGGTGGGCAGTTCGAGGCCGAGCGCGCGGTTCACCTCGCGCACCGGCGTGGCTCCGTCGGCGGCCGCGGCGCCGTCCGCGTCCCAGGACAGGGCCGGCGTGGCCGAGGGCAGCGAGGTGGTGAACTTGCCGATGATTTCCTCCATGATGCCCTCGAGCGTCACCAGCCCCATCAGTTCGCCGTACTCGTCCACCACCAGGCCGATGCGCTCGTGTTTTTCCTGGAAATACTGCAGCTGCGCGATCGCCGGCGTGCCCGCGGGCACGAAGTAGGGCTCGTCGAGCAGGTCCTCGATCGCCTTGCGGTCGAGCGCGCCCGAGAACAGCAGGCCCAGCACCTTGCGCAGGTTGAGCACGCCCGCCACCTCGTCGCCGCCGCCGCGGAACACCGGCAGCTCACGGTGGTAGCTGGTGGTGAGCTGGCGCGCGATGGTTTCCATCTCGTCGTCCAGCCGGATCGCCTCGATCCTGGCGCGCGGCACCATCACGTCCTGCACCGTGATCTCGCCGATGTCGAACAGGTTCAGCAGGATCGAGCGGTGCTTGTTCGGCAGCACGTGCGAAGACTCGAGCACGATGGTGCGGATTTCCTCCGCACTGAGCGGCTGCGCGCCGTCTTCCTGCGGCCGGATACGCAGCAGCCTGAGCAACGGCTTCAGTATTGCGTCGGTTGAGGCCACCAACAGGTGCACGAACGGCGCCGAGATCTTCGCGAGCGCGCGCATAGGCCACGCCACCAGACGCGCGATGCCTTCGGCATTGTGTTGGCCGAGTCGCTTGGGCACCAGTTCGCCGAGCACGATTGAGAAATAGGTGATGGTGATCACCACCAGGCCGGTCGCGACGATGCCGCTCAGCTTCGCTTCCAGACCCTGCGCCCGCAGCCAGGCTGCGACCGGCCCGGACAGGATCGCGTCGCCGACGATGCCGTTCAGCAGCCCAATCGAAGTAATGCCGATCTGGACGGTGGACAGGAACCGGGTTGGCTCGCCCGCGAGCCTGGCAGCGGCCGCCGCGAGGCCGTCGCCGTGCGCGGCGAGCGTCGCGAGGCGCGACTTGCGCGCGGTCAGCAGCGCTACTTCCGACATCGCGAACAGGCCGTTTATGAGGATCAGGCAGGCGAGGATCACGAGTTCCATGGGAGATTCCCGTTCAGGTCCTGCCGAGGATGACTTCAAGCACGAAGGTGCTGCCGATGTTGGCGAGAATCACGAGCATGAATCCGGCCAACGTCCAGTGCAGCGCCGTGCGGCCGCGCCAGCCGTAGACATGCCGGCCAACGAGCAGGATCGCGAACACTGCCCAGGCCGTCAGTGCGAAAACGGTTTCGTGGTTGAATCTCAGGGCGCGGCCGAACAAGGTTTCGGAAAGCGTCAGGCCGGTCGCCAGCGTGAGCGTCAGCAGCGCAAACGCTATCTCGATCAGCCGGAACAGCAGCCGCTCGATCGTCAGCAGCGGCGGCAGGCGAGCGAGCGGACCCGCGAGCGCACCGCCGGTCGCCGCGCCGCGCACGTTGTGCAGCAGCCGGTCCGCCACCGCCATCAGCAGCGCGTGCAGCAGCGCGACCGTGAGTACGCCGGTGGCAAAGATCGACAGCAACAGGTGCACGCGGAATTCAAGCGGAGCCGCAGCGCGCTGCAGGCCGGGAAACCAGATTGTCAGGGCCGAACATGGCGCCGCCAGCGCCAGCGCCAGCGGCAGCACGCCTTCGAGATTGACGAAAAGGCTCTCCCACCAGTAGATGAACACGACCATCCAAAGGGTTGCCGAGAGTGCGAACGCGAAGCCGAATCGCGGCGTTTCGGGAACCACGAACATTTGGTAAAGCAGGAAGGCGTGCAACGCCAGCGGAACCAGGATTGCAACGCGCTCCCAGGTCTGCAGGCCCGCGGCTGACGCGTCGGCGCGCCTGCGCCAGCGCGTATTCCAGAAGTGCAACGCGAGCGCGGCGTAGAGGGCGCTCGCGACGACGTGAATTACAATGTCGGGCACACCTTCAGTTTAACACCCGATGCTCGACAACCTGACCTCCCGGCTAGCCAAGATCGTCAAGACGATTCGCGGCGAAGCGCGCCTTACCGAGGCGAACGTGCAGGACGCATTGCGCGAAGTGCGCGTCGCGCTGCTCGAGGCCGACGTCGCGCTGCCGGTGGTGAAGCACTTCATCGACGAGGTGCGCGCGAAAGCGCTCGGCGAGGAGGTGGTCGGCAGCTTGACGCCGGGACAGGCGCTGATCGGCGTGGTGCACCGCGAGTTGACGCGCCTGATGGGCGAAGCGAACGCGGGGCTCGACCTGGCGGTGGCGCCGCCAGCCGTGATCCTCATGGCCGGCCTGCAGGGTTCCGGCAAGACCACTACCGTCGGCAAGCTCGCGCTCTACCTGAAAGAGCAGAAGAAAAAGGTGCTGGTGGTTTCCTGCGACGTTTACCGGCCCGCGGCGATCGAGCAGTTGAAGACAGTTGCCGCGCAGGCGGGCGCGGAATTTTTCCCTTCCCGGCCGAGCGAGAAACCCGAAGGGATCGCCAGCGACGCCGTGCAGCATGCGCGCACCCATTACTGCGACGTCGTCATCGTCGATACCGCCGGGCGCCTGGCGGTGGACGAGCCGATGATGCAGGAGATCGCTGCGCTGCACGCCGCGCTCAAGCCGGCCGAGACGCTGTTCGTGGTGGATGCGATGCAGGGCCAGGACGCGGTCAACGTCGCCAAAGCATTCGGCGAGCGCCTGCCGCTGACCGGCATCGTGCTGACGAAACTGGACGGCGATTCGCGCGGCGGCGCGGCGCTGTCGGTGCGCCACGTTACCGGCAAGCCGATCAAGTTCGCCGGCGTCGCGGAAAAGCTGACCGGCCTGGAGCCCTTTTATCCCGAGCGCATGGCCTCGCGCATCCTCGGCATGGGCGATATCCTGTCGCTGGTCGAGGAGGCGCACAAGCAGGTCGACATCGAGCAGGCGCAGAAGCTTGCCGACAAGGTGCGCAAGGGCAAGGGCTTCGACCTGGAGGACTTCAAGCAGCAGCTGCAGCAGATGAGCAAGATGGGCGGCCTCGCCTCGATGATGGATAAGCTGCCGGCGCAGCTCGCAGCGCAGGTCAATCCGGCGCAGCTGCAGGACACGCGCCAGCTCGCGCGCATCGAGGGCATCATCAACTCGATGACGAAGAAAGAACGCGCCGATCCCGACCTCATCAAGGCCACGCGCAAGCGGCGCATCGCGGCGGGCGCCGGCGTGCAGGTGCAGGAGGTGAATCGCCTCCTGAAGCAGTTCGAGCAGATGCAGCAGATGATGAAGATGATGAAGGGCGGCAACCTGCAGCGCATGATGCGCAACATGAAGGGCATGCTGCCCGGCATGCGCTGAAAACGGGGAGGGACGGTGATGCTCCTGATACGCGTACTGGCGCTGACCGCGCTGCTGTTGCCTGCGCTCGTCCAGGCGCAGCGCGACCCGGCGACGATCATCCGGGAACTGCAGAAGCTCGCCTGGCAGCGCGGCCCCGGCAGCGGCGCGATCGCCGGCAAGGCGACGATCCAGATCCCGCAAGGCTATGCCTTCCTTGACGACAGGAACACGCGGCGCTTCCTTGAGCTGATGGGCAACCCGCCGCGCGACAACCATTTCATGATCGCGCCGGCTAACCTCGACTGGTTCGCGGTGTTCTCGTTCGA
>Ga0335083_10007380_pt1 | contig 13591 bp, 12 predicted proteins | sample Lox_Sample_42_FD_206716 | JGI IMG/M metagenome (GOLD analysis project Ga0335083, IMG submission 206716) | Soil microbial communities from Loxahatchee National Wildlife Refuge, Florida, United States - Lox_Sample_4.2 | ecosystem: Environmental > Terrestrial > Soil > Wetlands | place: USA...
CGCACACCTGTACTCCGCATTGCTCCCAGGCGCGGAACATGAAACCGCCGAAGCCGCAGCCGATGTCGACTACAGTCTCGCCGGGCTTGAGCTGGATCTTCCTGCACACGTGATCGATCTTATTGCGCTGGGCCTCCTCCACGGTCCGCGTGCCCGGCTTCCAGTAGCCGCACGTGTACATCATCAACGGATTGTCCAGCCAGTACCCGTAGAAGTCTGCGCCGAGGCCATAGTGGAAGCGGGCGTTGGCCTTGGCCTGCTCCGTCGTCCGGTTGCCCAGACGGAACTCGTGCCACTGATTGCGCAACCACACCAGCGGCCCCGGCGCGCGGTCGAAGCCGCTTTCGAACGCGACCGCGAATGCGTGACCTAGATCGCCATCGATGTCCAGCGACTGATCGAAGTAAGATTCCAAAATTCCGATGTGGCCGAAGCAGACGGCGCGCCACTGCGCGCTCGCGGTCTTGAATCGGAAGTGGACCAGCGGCTCCCCTTCGCGGTTCTGAAACGAGGAGCCGTCAGCGTAGGTGACCCGGAAGCAGACTTGGGTTGCACCACCGAGCCGCCGGATGATGGATCTCAATAGGGCAGTCATCGGACTCGTTTGCTAACTCCGATTCATCGGCTGTTGCGAAGGCAAGAGCGGATCGCTCGAGCGCTTGGGAGTTGTCTCACGCTAAGTAACGAGAAAGTTCTTGAACTGCCAGGGGTCGTCCCGGTCAATGTCCTCCGGATACAGGGTGCCTCGGCCCGTGAGCGGTGTCCAGTCGCTGTACACCCCGACCACCGGCCCGAGGTAGGGCATCGCCACGTCGAGCACGACGCGAAAGTCGATGTCGTCCGGCTCGACGATGCCCGCAGTCGGATTGCGCATCGCCCAGATCACCGCGCCCAGCGCCGGCGCGTTGACCTGCAGGCTGGTTGCGTTGTTGTGCGGACACAGCTGGCGCGCCTCTTGAATGCTGAGCTGGGAGCCGTACCAGTAGGCGCCTCTCGCATGCCCCAACAGCAGCACACCGAGCTCGTCGAAGCCGTCAGCAATATCTTCACGCAGCAGACGCGTCCGTTCCTGCATGGTGAAATTGTGACCCACCATTTCGTGCAGGCTCAACACGGCCTCGTCGCAAGGGTGATAAGCGTAGTAACAGGTCGGCCGGTAAACCACTTTATCGTTCTCGCGCACAGTAAAGTAATCGGGGATGGAATGCGCTTCGCCATGGGAAATGAGCCAGCCATGAAACGGGCCCTCCTTGGGTACCCACGAGCGCACCCGAGTGCTGCAGCCGGGCCGGTTCAGGTAGATGGAAGAACCGCAGCCGAAGCCGAACTCCATGCCTTCAAGCGGCCAGTGCCGCTCGTGCGTGCCCCAGCCGAGCTCGGCCGGCTGGAGCGACTCACCGACGAATGCGCCGCTCGACCAGGTGTTCACGAATTCGCCCCAGCGCTTGCGGATGCCTGCAACCTGGCGGTCGCGCTCAGCGATCTGGATCACCTTGATCCCGAGGTCCCGCGCGAGGCGCGCCCACGCAGCCCTGTCTGTTGGGATCTCGGTGCCGTTCGCGGTATCCCGAGCCACGTTGAGCAGCGCCTGTTTCACGAAGTGCGATACCAGGCCCGGATTGGCACCATGCATGAGCACCGCCGCCGGTCCGCCCGGATACTTGTGGCGCATCGCCAGAGCAGATTCGCGGAACGCGTAGTTCGTCCGGCGCGAGGCCGGGATCGAAGAGTCCCGGTGGCCGCCGGCCCATGGTTCGATGCAAGCATCCAGGTACATGATCCCGCGCTCGCCGCAATATTCAATGAGCGCGAGGCTGGAGACATCAAATGAAGCATTGAACAAGAAATCGCCCGACTTGAGCTCCCGGTCCAGGATCGCGACATAGTTGTCGCGCGTGAACGGCTCGACGCGGAACGCGACCCCGTACTCTTGCGCGATCTCGCGTCCCCAGTCCTCGGCTGTGACGATCGACACGTTTTCCCTGGGCATGTCGATGTGGCGCAGTACGAGCGGCAACGTACCTTGCCCGACTGCACCGAAGCCCAGTATCAGGATCTTTCCCTTGAAAACGATGTGCTTCTTATGTTCAGCCATTTCCGATCGGTCGCAAAAGGGTTACAGAAAACGGCAACGGCGCCGGATCGCGATGAAGCTGGCAGCGCGCGAGCGCGGCATTTTAACCGTTTTCCGATCGAATTCCAGCTTCGCTTTCGAGCGCGGAGCGCGGCGCATGCGTCTGGAATTTTTCGGGTAACATGGGCGCGCTTTTTTAACCTCTCCCAGTTCATGGCCGACTACATCCTGTGGGCCGCCGCCGGCCTGATCCTCGTGATCGCAGAGCTGGTAACGGGCACCTTCTATCTGCTGGTGCTGGGAATCGCGGCGCTGGCTGGAGCGGCTGTCGCGTTCTCCGGGCTCGGCTTCTGGGGTCAAGCGGTCGCAGCGGCGGCAGTCTCCGTGGTCGGAGTGATCTTGATTCAGCGGCGCCGCAGCCGCATGGAGCCCCCAGCGATGTCCTCGCCCGACCTCGGTCAGCCGGTGACCTGGGAAGCCTGGCTCAATGAGCGCGATCGTCTCGCGCGGGTCCGCTATCGCGGCGCTTCCTGGGAGGCGCGCGTAGTTGGCGAAGGCGCTCCCGAGCCCGGCGACATGCTCTACATCAGCGCCGTCAATGGCAACACCCTCGAAGTCGCCAAAGCCCGCCCCGCCTAAGCCCGCAGAGCTCCTGCGCGTCTTGCCGTCAGCGGTGCCGGTTCGTCCTGCCAGGGAGATTCCGATGCTGCCCAAAATCTTCGCTGTGATCGTTCTCGCCGTCGCGATCTGGGCCTACCCGCCCACTCACGTTTATGCAATTCCGTTTTTCATCATTGCGCTGGCAGCTGTATTCGTCATCGAGGGAGTGAGGGTCGTGCCGCAGCAGAGCGCCTGGGTGGTGGAGCGCTGGGGGCGCTACCACAGCACGCTGCAACCCGGTCTGAACATCATCGTGCCTTTCATCGACCGCGTAGCGTACAGGCACTCGCTCAAGGAAGTGCCGCAGGACGTTCCGGAGCAGGTGTGCATCACGCGGGACAATACGCAGCTCGGCGTGGATGGGATCCTCTATTTCCAGGTCACCGACCCGCGGCTCGCTAGTTACGGGACCTCGGATTACATCGCCGCCATCACTCAGCTGTCGCAGACTACGCTGCGCTCGGAGATCGGGAAGATGGAGCTGGACAAGACATTCGAGAGCCGCGACGAGATCAATCGTCAAGTTGTCCAGGTGCTGGACGAAGCCGGCCGGTCCTGGGGCGTGAAGGTGCTGCGCTACGAGATCAAGAATCTCACGCCGCCCGACGCAATCCTGCGGGCGATGCAGGCCCAGATCACGGCCGAGCGCGAGAAGCGCGCGGTGATCGCCACCTCAGAGGGAGAAAAGCAAAAGGAGATCAACCTGGCCGAGGGGTCCAAGCAATCCGACATCCTCAGCTCGGAGGGCGAGAAGCAGGCGGCGATCAACAAGGCGCAGGGTGATGCGACTGCGATTCGGTTGGTCGCTGAAGCGACCGCGGCCGGCATTCAGATGGTCGCGGAAGCTATCGGGAAGGAAGGCGGAATGGCGGCGGCGAACCTCAAGGTCGCCGAATTGTACATTTCGGCCTTCGGCAACCTGGCAAAGACCAATAACACGCTCATTATTCCCAGTAACGTCTCCGACATCGCGGGGCTGGTGGCCTCTGCCATGAGCGTGCTGGACAGGACGCGGCAAAGCGGCACAGGCGCGAATACGCGATGAAGCTCCGTCATAGGCACTGGCTGCGCGCACGGTAGACCAGCGCAGTGAAGCACCGTACAAGCACGAGTCCGTCCGATCGGCCTCGCAGCCCCGTCTGGGCTGACGGCAGAATTGTCCGGTTCACCGCCGCCGCCGCGCGATATCGGACTTGCTGTCCGGTGGTCCCGGCGCGAAGCTCCCTACATCGGGTATGTCTCCAGGCAGCAGCGGACGCTCGGGAAGGCTGTACTCCAGCTCCAGGTACTTACCGTCGCGGAACACTTTCAGTTTCAGTCGGCTGCCGACTTTGAGCCCGCGCATGATCCCGGTCAGCTTCTCCGGTTCATTCATCGGCGCGCCATTGAGACTGACCACGATATCGCCCCCGAGCAGGAAGGACGAACCGCCGATCGAGAGCTCCATGACGCCGCCGCGGATTCCGGCCTTGTCTGCAGGACTGCCCGGCTCCACCACTTCCACCAGCAGGCCATCTACCAGCGGTAACTGCAGCAGCTTTCGCACTTCCGGACCGATCAGCTGGCCGTGAAAGCCGATCCACGGCCGGATCACTCGCCCATCTTTGAGCAGTGCAGGCAGCACTGTCTTCGCCACGTTGATGGGAACGGAGAAGCCGATGCTCTGCGCCTCGGGTACGACGGCGGTATTGATGCCGATCACCTCTCCGCAACGATTGAGCAGCGGCCCCCCGGAATTGCCGGGATTGATCGCAGTGTCGGTCTGGATCAACGGCTCAGTCAGCGATAGCGGCGTCTCCGGCAAGATGCGGTTGATACCGCTGATGATGCCGCGCGTCACCGTCTGGTCCAGGCCGAGCGGATTGCCTATGGCAATCACCTCTTCCCCGGGCCGCAGCCGGTCGGAGTCGCCGAGCTTGATGGTAGGCAACGTTCCAGTGCGCGGTTTCGGGATTTGAATCACGGCCAGATCGAAGATCGGGTCTGCCCCCACCAGCTTGGCGGCTACGATCGAACCGTCATCCATTGTGACAGTGAGCGACTGAAGGCCGTACACAACGTGCGCGTTGGTGAGGACCAGCCCGTTGCTGTCGATGATGAAACCAGAGCCGAGCACGCGCGTCACGCGACCCTGCAGGCGATACGGGTTGATCGACTGTCCGGTGATCATCACCACGGCCGGGGACGTTTTCTTGAATAGCTCTGGTATGCCTTCAGAACATGGGCCCGAGCTGACCTCGATGGCCCAAGCGCGCGGCGCTGCGGAACATGCGGCGACGAGTAAGCAGGCAGCAAGGTGGGACACGGTGGAGCGCAGCGAGGTGACGGCAACGGACATCTTTGGGATCAGGGAGGCACTGAAGTACGAGCTGGTGACTGTACCACGCATGAGCGCCCGACTGGCTCTCGAACGCGGAGGAACCGCGGGGGCGTCGACCCGCGGCACCGAATTGCTGAGCTACAGCCAGCGCATCATTCCCATCTCGAACGGATGGGTGAGAAGCTGATGATAGGGGTAGGCGCGAATCCGATACTCGAGCTTGCCGCACATTTCCGGTGTGATCAGAAGCACGAAGCGATGCTCGCCCTGGTCGGTCATGACGCCTTCCCATTCGAAGCGGTAGTGGCGCGCGTCGCGCAGCTCGCGCTTTTCTCTCTGGCGTCCGATCAGCAACTCGAGCACGACATCCTCTGGCTTCAACCCGTTGAGCTGGACGCCGAGTTCCACCTTCACGCCCTCGCCGAAGAGAATATTCTTGCTGGGTGTATCCAGCCTGCGCAGGCGGACGTTGTCCCAGTTGCGTCGCACGCGCGCTTTCCACTCTGCCAGCTTGCGGGCGTTCTCGTAGCTGCTCTCGGTGTAGCGCCTTCCCTGGCGTGAGGCCGGGAGATAGAACTTCGCGAGATACTCACTCACCATTCGCGAGGAGCTGAAGCGCGGGAGCAGGCTGGCAATGGAGTGTTTTGCCATGGTCAGCCATTCGGGTGAGTAGCCCATGTCGCCGCGTTTGTAGAACAGAGGACTTACCTGATCCTGCAGCAACTCGTACAGCGTCCTGGCTTCGTCGTGGTCGCGCCGCGCCTCGTCCATGTTCTCGCCCACCGGCTTGATTGCCCAGCCGTTGCGCCCGTCATAGCCCTCGTCCCACCAACCGTCCAAGACGGAAAGATTCAGCACGCCGTTGATCCCCGCCTTCATTCCAGACGTTCCGCTCGCTTCCAGCGGATAGACCGGATTATTCAACCACACGTCCACACCCGATACCAGTCTCCGAGCCAGACGAAGATCGTAGTCCTCGATCATCAGAACGCGACCCTCGAACTCCGGCATGCGTCCGACCTCCACTACACGCCGAATAAGCTCCTGTCCGGGTATGTCAGCGGGGTGCGCTTTGCCCGCGAACAAAAGCAGCACCGGGCGTTGCTCGTCGCAAACGATTTCGCGCAGCCACGCCAGATCCTGGAACAGCAGCGTGGCGCGCTTATAGGTGGCAAAGCGCCGCGCGAAGCCGATCGTGAGGACATTGGGATTGACAGGATCCGTGAACTTAAGCAGCCGGTCGAGATGTGCCTGTGAACCGCCGTTGCGGAAATGCTGACGCGCGAAACGATGACGGACCAGGTGCAACATCTGTGATTTGAGCGATTGACGCACGCTCCAGAACAAGTGGTCCGGGATATCGACGATACGCTGCCAGAAGCCAGCGTCGGTAAGCCGCTGCGACCAGTCGAATCCGAGATATTTCTCGAACAGGTCGGCCCATTCCTGGGCCAGGAAGGTGGGAACGTGGACCCCGTTCGTGATGTAGCCGATACCGTTTTCCTGCGGATCGATCTGCGGCCAGAGGGGAGCGCAAATGCGCGAGGACACCGCGCCGTGAATGCGACTGACGCCGTTCTGGAACCGCGAAGTGCGAATCGCCAGCGCCGTCATGTTGAAGTCGCGACTATCGTTTGCGCGACCCAGTGCGAGAAATTCGTCCCGACCGAGTTGGAGTTCCTGGCAGAGGGGTTCGAAGTAGCTCCACATCACGTCTTCCGCGAAGTGGTCGTGTCCTGCTGGCACTGGCGTATGGGTGGTGAACACTGTGTTCGCTGCTACCGACTCCAAAGCGGCCGGAGAATCCAACCCTTGTCTGACCAGAGCACGCATGCGTTCGAGCGCGAGGAACGCGGCGTGTCCTTCGTTGATGTGCCACACCGTGGGCTTGAGCTCGAGCGCTTCGAGCGCGCGGACGCCTCCAATGCCGAGCACAATTTCCTGCTCGATGCGGGTCCGGCGGTCACCGCCGTAGAGCTGATGGGTGATGTCGCGGGCGTGCTCGTCGTTCTCGGGCAAGTCGGTGTCCAGCAGATAAAGGCCGACATGTCCGCAGCGCGCGTGCCAGACTTTGCAGGCGACGGAGCGTCCGGGTAGCTCGACCCGGACGTGCAGTTCGCCGCCGTCGGGGCGCAGTACCGGTGTTACTGGAAGACTTTCGAAGTCGGAGTCCGTGTACTCGGCGTGCTGACTGCCTTCCGCGTCGATGGTCTGAGAGAAATAGCCTTGACGATAGAGCAAGCCCACGCCGATGAAGGGCAGACGCATGTCGCTGGCCGCCTTGCAGTGATCGCCCGCGAGAATTCCCAGGCCACCGGAGTAGATGGGGAAGCTCTCATGGAAGCCGAACTCCGCGCAGAAATAGGCGACCAGATCGGAGGAACGCAGCCACTCTGAACCGTTACGCCGTAGCGGTTCGTTGTGGTAGGTATCGTAGTTCGAGAGTACGCGATTGAAATTGCCGAGGAATACTGGATCGTCGGCTGCTTCGAGCAGCTTCTGCTCGTCGACTCGCTTGAGAAATGCCTTCGGATTGTGTCCGACGGCATCCCAAAGTCCCGTGTGCAGGCGCGAGAACAACGTGCGCGCAGGGCGATCCCAGCTGTACCAGAGGTTGGCTGCGAGTTCCTCCAGGCGCGCGAGGCGGCGCGGAATCCGTGGATTGACCTCCAGGTTGAAGCTTGTGCGGCTCTCCATGTCTCAGCGGACGGTGTTCTTCGTTGTCTGACCGGAAGCGTCGATTCGCTGTCGGCGATCGATCTGGTCCGCCTCAGAGCACGTAACGCGCCAGGTCTTCGCTTTGCGCCAGATCCTTGAGCCGGCTGTCGACGTAGAGCGCATCGATCAAGACTGATTGCCCGCTGGCGCGGCCGGCTTCGAAAGAGATGTCTTCGAGCAGCTTTTCCATCACTGTATAGAGCCGACGTGCGCCGATGTTCTCGGTCTTCTCGTTGACCTGCCAGGCGATCTCTGCCAAGCGCTTGATGCCGTCCGGGCGAAACTCGAGCTTGACTCCCTCGGTGGCGAGCAGCGCCTCGTACTGCGTTGTAAGACAGGCATCGGTGCTGGTCAGAATTTGCTCGAAGTCGGCCACCGACAAGGAGTCCAGCTCGACGCGGATGGGAAAACGGCCCTGCAACTCAGGGATCAAGTCAGAAGGTTTAGCAAAGTGAAAAGCGCCGCTGCCGATGAACAAGATATGGTCGGTCTTGATCATGCCGTACTTGGTGGAGACAGTGGTGCCCTCCACCAGCGGCAACAGATCGCGCTGGACGCCCTGACGCGAGACGTCGGCGCCCGCCACCTCGGAACGACTGGCGATCTTGTCCATCTCGTCTATGAAAACGATGCCATTCTGCTCGACGTTGCGCAGCGCGCGCGACTTGAGATCTTCGTCGTTGATCAGCTTCGCCGCCTCTTCCTCCGTAAGTAGTTTCATCGCCTCCAGGACCCGCAGCTTGCGCAGCTTGCGACGACCGCCGCCCAGGTTCTGAAACATGTTCTGGATTTGCGACGTGAGATCCTCCATTCCGGGTGGGGCGAGGATCTCCATCTGCGGCTGCACGGCGGCAACTTCGACTTCGATCTCCTTGTCGTCCAGCTCGCCCTCGCGCAGCTTCTTGCGGAACTTCTGTCGGGTGCCGCTCTCGGGCTCCTCCACTGACGTCCCGAAACCGACATTTCGAGCCGGCGGCACCAATGCGTCGAGCACACGCTCCTCGGCAAGATCGGCGGCGCGCGACTGCACTTTTCGCGTCTCCTGCTCGCGCACTTGCTTGATGGCGGTTTCCACCAAGTCCCGGACTATCGTGTCTACGTCGCGGCCGACATAGCCGACCTCGGTGAACTTGGTAGCTTCGACCTTGATGAACGGAGCATCGGCGAGCCGCGACAGGCGCCGAGCGATCTCGGTTTTGCCCACGCCCGTAGGCCCGATCATGAGGATGTTCTTAGGCGTGATCTCCTGGCGCAGCGGCTCCGCCACCTGCTGCCTCCGCCAACGGTTGCGCAGGGCAATCGCTACTGCCCGCTTGGCCCGGTTCTGACCGACAATGTGCTTGTCGAGCTCGTGGACGATTTCTTGCGGAGTCATCTAACTAAGAAGCGAAGGGTGACATGCGACGAGAGCAGATGAGTGAGTATGCCAGTACAAAGACCAAACCGTTACGGCACCGCAAGCCGTTTACTGCGACACGCATTCACGCCATCACTCGAGAACTTCGATCACGTGCTGCTGGTTCGTGTAGATGCACAGGTCGCCGGCGATGGTGAGTGCCTTCTTCACGATCTCTGCTGGCGTAAGGTCGGTATTGTCCAGTAAAGCCTTGGCGGCTGCCTGGGCGTAGGGTCCGCCGCTGCCGATGGCGACTAACCCCTGCTCGGGTTCGAGCACGTCCCCGTTTCCTGTGATCACAAGCGAAGTCTCACGGTCGGCCACCGCGAGCATCGCCTCGAGCCGGCGCAGGATCCGGTCGGTGCGCCAGTCCTTCGCCAGCTCGACTGCTGAGCGCAGCAGGTGACCCTGATGCTTTTCCAGCTTGGCTTCAAAGCGCTCGAACAGGGTGAAAGCATCGGCGGTGCCGCCGGCGAAACCCGCCAGTATCTTCTCGTGGTGCAGCCGGCGCACTTTGCGCGCTGTCTGCTTGATCACGACATTGCCGAGAGTGACCTGCCCATCTCCGCCCAGCGCTACGGCAGCCCCGCGGCGTACGGAAACGATGGTGGTGCCGTGATAAGTGTCCATGAAGGATTCCGGGCCGAGCGGGTTCGGCGCAGATGGGGATCATACCGCGCCGTTCAAGCCGCGCGGTGCGGTATGCGTTGAAGACAATCGCGGCCTGCCGGTCGGCGGCGGCAAACGTCAGCCGGGCCGGCGCATCGGAACGACTTCGACAGTGGGGTCCAGGCTGAGGGTGGACAAGAACGCCGCCACCAGGCTGTTTGGCCGGATCAAGCGCACGGTCTTGCCGTTCCAAGCCAGGCGGTTCACCAGGCCGGCGAAGGTGGTTCCGCAGCTGAAGTCCATACGCCGGACTTGCGCTAGGTTGATATTGACGTACTGGTGCTCGTCGCCGAAGGCGCGAAGCTCCGTCAGCTGCGGTTCGGTCGCACCCGACATGACGCCCGTAAGGTGGAACGCCTCCGGTCCGGGTTGGTAGCGCGGTTCGTCGCGCTTTTCCTGTCGACTGGTGGGCGCCAGCGGCATCATCACCTGTTGCCAGAGCGGCGGGGAAGTCCCGGCCGCCAATGCGTATTCCAGCGCGGCGCGCTCGAAATCCTTCTGTTGACCACGCAAGCGGTAGAGCTCCAGCAACAGCGACCAGTACACGTGTACCCACGGATTTCCCACTGCCGCATCGCGCAGGAGGTCGGCGAGATGGTCGGCGCCGGTAAGCAGCACCGTGTTGCCGTTCTGCGGCAGCAGTCTCACCAGTTCCAGCAGTGCAACGCAGCCCCCGGCATCCAGCGTCGTGAGCCGGCTCACGTCGAGATGCACCGACGCAAGGTTGCGTGCGGCCGACCGCACCCGCTCCAGCTCCGCGCCGCGGCTTGCATCGAGCGCGCCGGGCAGTTCGAAGTAGCCTGCGCCGCCTGGGCGTACCTCGGGCGGCAGGCGGGCCATCTCTTCCTCGTTCAACCATTGCGGCGCAGGTATTCTGAACGTCGCCTCGAAGCGGTGCGTGAGGCCTTCGAACGATTTCCAGTCTCCGCGCGTGCGCAGCAGATCGAACAGCATGTACCAAAGCTCGGGGCTGTCAGATTCTCGTTCCCCGGCCTCCAGGGTGCTCCGCAGAAAGGCGGCGGCCTCTGCTTCGCGCCCATTGGCGTAGAGAATGGCGGCTTCCTGTACCGCTGGAAGGTTGTGGGAAATCGGGTTGGATCGGAAGATGCTGGATAGTTTCATGGTCTCGCGACGCGCCGGAAACAGGAAGGCGCTGAAATCTAGGACCATTAACGGCTGCGGCGATAGCGGCTTGAGTTTGCTCGATATTAGCGCTGGGACCAGCCCGGACGGCTGACCCCGGCGATGGCGACCCGGACGACGCCCTCCTAGGAAGCTCAGGGTCCCGACGCCCCCAAAGCCTTTTCGCTCACCGCCTGACCGGTGTCCGCGTCTTCTACCCACACCCAGAAACGGTTGCTTCCATTCACCTGCTCTTCCGCACGGGGTCGATACGTGTGACCCGCCAGTGCGCTAAACGCGACGAGCGCTTGAGCAATCGAGATGCAGTGCTTGGGGTCCTCATTGCACAGATATACATAGAACCACGCCGACCGATCTCCGGGCGAAATTGAGACAGCGGAATGCAAACGCCAGGCTGACTCGCTCCCATTCACAGAGACCATCTCCACATAACCGCCGCGATATACTTTTCCCCATGGCCCGTCTTTGACCACCGCCGTCTCATCGGTTGGCTTGGGGTTGTCGAGCAGAGTGCACGCGCAGAGCGCAGCGAACACCCCGGCTAACGTGATCGAGCGCGGGGAACTCATCTCAGGGTCCAGGCGTGTGCAAGCTGGGCGTCTGTATCGGGTTTGTCGATACGCTCGGAAGATACAAACGGCGATGTTCAATGAGGGCTGTCGCGAGCACTGTGCGGTAGTCGATCAAATGCGAACTTTTGCGTGCAACCCGTGTTGTCGAAGTGCGTATTGGCCTAGCTTTCCGCGGTGATGCTGGACGCCTTGCGCCGCCGCAGAACAGCCAGCACAAGCCAGATGATTGCGGCGATGGTGGCCAGCGTGATCACCAGCACCGGGCCGAACGGCTGATCGAAGAGCAGAGCCGCAGCGAAAGCGACGAGATAAGCACCGAGACTGAAACCGGCCCCGATCCAGACTGACGCCTTCCAGCTCTGGCCGATCCGGTAAGCGACCATCGAGGGCACGAACACCAGGCCGAATGCCGCCCACACGCCAATCGAGGCGGTGGCCAAGGCGAGTCCAGCAGCAATCAAGAGGTCGAACAGCAGGTGATATCTCAGCGCCGATCGGCCGCTCGCTTGGAAAAAATCCGGAAAGACACGTTCCAACAGCAGCGGGCGCGACAGCCATGGAAGCAAGGCGGCAGTGACACCCAGAAAGAGCAGTGCGATGATCAAATGGCCAACGCCCGTGAAATAGAGCTGACCGTCGAACAGCGCGTGGCCGAGTTGCTCCGCGATCGGGACGTTCGCGAGCATCAGGATCGCGCAGGCCCAACCGACGATCATCAGGACCGCGTAGCCATTGTTGCCGGAACGAGCAATCCAGCTTTTTGCGGCTGCGGCGCCGCCGGCGCACGCCAACGCGCCAGCCTGCGCAGGCAGTCCGAGGATCGAGCTCGCTAGCGAGCCCGCAGCCGCCACTTGTGCGAACGCCAGCGCAGCCAGCCATTCCTGCCTCAGGCGAAGGTACATCCCAAGCACCGGCAGCACTGATGCGAACAGAAGACCGGTCAAGAAAGGCAGCCGGAACAGCGGATCGATCAAGACGCCAAAGTTCAGGATCATAACGCTATCACGCGCGTGCACACGCGCTCGAGGAAACGCTGATCATGACTGATCACCATCGTGGCGTGCGACTCGCGCATGCGCGCCAACTCTTCGGCCATGTGCTCGACTCCGGGCGGGTCAACGTTGTTGGTCGGCTCATCGAGCAGGATGAGATCGACCGGCGCCTTCAGGCACGCCCACACCTGAAGGAACTGCAGTTGGCCTCCGCTGAGGCGATCCAGCCGACGCTTGACGTGCGGTTTGATCCAAAGCGGTAAAGACTCGCTCGTTGCGCCGGTCAGCCCCAGCAATTCCTGCCCGGACAAGGGCACATTATCGAGCGGCAGCGCGCTTTGCTGCTGATGAGAAACGCGCAGTCCGGGCCGCTTGCTTACGCGGCCGGAGAAGATCTTGGCGCTACCGGCGATCGCGTTGAGCAGAGTCGATTTGCCGGAGCCGTTGGGTCCGCGGATCCCAATCACATCGCCCGTGCAGACCAAAAAGCTCACCGGCCCTACCACGGCCCGCGTATATCCGGCAGTCAGCTCGTCTACTTGAAGCAAGAGCTTGGCATCATCCATTGGTGCTCGAACCAGAAAAAAAAGCCTCCCCGCGCTCGTCCGCGGGAAGGCTCCGACATGCGTCGCCGCTTACGACTTTGGTTTCTCCGCGGCGAGGAGTCGACTGATGGCGTCATCGTACATGCTGAACAAGTCCTTGGCACCAGGTGTTCCCCCTACGGTCTGCGGAAGCGCGATCTCAGGTACCTTGATCTGCGCGGACAACCACTCGGCGGCGTCCGGGTTCTTCTGCGTTGTGATCACGATGAGCTTGGCGGGATTGGTTTTCTGTTGGTCGACCAGCTCGGAGAGATGTGAAGAGGTAGGTTCGACACCAGGCTTGGGCTCCAGCGAACCTACTACTGGCATGCCCAGCCAATCGAAGAGATACGTGAGCTCCTTATGATGCTCGATTACGGCAAGACCCTTGAGCGCCGTGGCCTCCTGCTCCCAGCGTTTGGTCGCCTGCGTCCAGCGCTGGGTGAAGGAAGCCAGCCGCCCT
>Ga0335083_10007382_pt1 | contig 13589 bp, 10 predicted proteins | sample Lox_Sample_42_FD_206716 | JGI IMG/M metagenome (GOLD analysis project Ga0335083, IMG submission 206716) | Soil microbial communities from Loxahatchee National Wildlife Refuge, Florida, United States - Lox_Sample_4.2 | ecosystem: Environmental > Terrestrial > Soil > Wetlands | place: USA...
ACATAGAAGCCGGCGACGGTGTGCGCGAGGCGATAAGGAAAAGACGGATTGAAGATGACGGCGATCCAGCTCACCGGCATGAAGCGTCCGTCTTCGATCGCGTAGCCCGCAGGCGTTTGCATCCAGCTGTTGGCGGCGAGAATCCAGAACGAGGAGAACAGCGTCCCGCCGGCGACGAGCAGCGCCGATGCGAAATGCGCCCAGCGCGGCACCAGCGAGCGCCCGAACAGGAGCACGCCCAGGAACGCGGATTCGAGAAAGAACGCGGTCAATCCTTCATAGGCGAGCAGCGGCGAGAGGATGTTCGCCGTCGCGTCGGAGAAGCGGCTCCAATTGGTGCCGAACTGAAACGGCATGATGACGCCGGAAACCACGCCCATGCCGAAGGAGATCGCGAAGATGCGCGTCCAGAAGGTGGAGATGCGCAGGAACGCATCGCGGCCCGAGAAAAAGTAGAGGCCCTCGAGAAGCGCGATGTAGGAGGCGAGTCCGACCGTGAAGGCCGGAAGAAGAATGTGGAACGCGATGACCCAGGCGAATTGCAGGCGCGAGAGAATGAGCGGATCGAGGCCCATAAGGTGCGCTCCATCGGAAAAGAGCCGACGACTCAACGGCTGAATCCTACCGTGGGGTCAGCCTGAAACACGCGGATTCCGGGGTCACAGCGACAATACGCCGGGTGCCGATGCTGCAAGCCCATTTGCGCAATGCTAGAACGCTCATGTTGGAACATGGTGGCGGCCTCGGGCCGTCCTAAACGACTCACCTGAAAGGACTTTCTCAAATGGCAGAGGCATACATCGTTGCGGCAGCGCGCACCGCCGGCGGGCGCAAAGGCGGAAAGCTCAAGGGTTGGCATCCTGTCGATCTGGGCGGCGTCGTCATCAATTCGCTGCTCGACCGCTCCAAGGCCGATCCGAACCTGGTCGAGGACGTCATATGCGGCTGCGTCAGCCAGGTCGGCGAGCAGGCGATCAACGTCGCGCGCAACGCGGTGATGGCCTCGCGGCTGCCCGAGCACGTACCCGGCACGAGCGTCGATCGCCAGTGCGGTTCCTCGCAGCAGGCGCTGCATTTCGGCGCCCAGGCGGTGATGAGCGGCGCGATGGACGTCGTGATCGCGATGGGCGTGGAGAGCATGACGCGCGTGCCGATGGGCTTGTCGGCGGCACTCGCTGCCCAGAACGGCTTCGGCACCTATATGAGCCCGGAGATCGTCAAGAAATATCCGAACGTCCAGTTCTCGCAGTTCATGGGCGCGGAGATGATGGCCGAGAAGTACAAGCTCACGAAGGACCAGCTCGACGAGTTCGGTTACGAGAGCCACCAGAAGGCGATCGCGGCGACTCAAGGAGGACGCTTCGAGGAAGAGATCGTGCCGCTCGACATCACGCTCGACGATGGCTCGAAGTCGAGGCACACGCAGGATGAAGGGATCCGTTTCGACGCCTCGCTTGCCGGCATCAAGGGCGTGAAGCTGCTGCGCGAAGGCGGCCGCATCACGGCGGCGACGTCGAGCCAGATCTGCGACGGCGCGTCGGGCGTCATGCTCTGCAACGAACGCGGGCTGAAGGCGCTCGGCGTGAAGCCGCTCGCGCGCATCGAGCACATGACGGTCGTCGGCGGCGATCCGATCATCATGCTCGAAGCGCCGATCCCGGCCACGCACAGGGCGCTCGAGAAGTCGGGCCGCAAGATCGACGACATCGACATCTACGAGGTCAACGAGGCGTTCGCGTCGGTGCCGGTGGCATGGCTGCAGCAGACGAAGGCCGATCCGAAGAAGCTCAACGTCAATGGCGGCGCGATCGCACTCGGCCACCCGCTCGGCGCCTCCGGCACCAAGCTGATGACGACGCTCGTCTATGCGCTCAAGAACAACAACAAGCGCTACGGCCTGCAGACGATGTGCGAAGGCGGCGGTCTGGCCAACGTGACGATCGTCGAGAGACTGTAAGAAGAAGAGAAAGATTTGACGCGAAGGACGCAAGGGAACGCAAAGGACGCGACGGATTTTGACTCGCGTGCACCGCGTGCACGGACTTCGCGTCCTTAGCGTCCCTTCGCGACCTTTGCGTCGAATCTTTCTTCTGCTGACGCGGAGAGAACCATGGATCTTGCTTACGGCCCGGAATACGAGGCGTTCCGCAACGAGATCCGCGAGTTCGCGAAGAAATACGGTGCGCAGGCCCCGCGTGGCGGCATGGGCATGGGCACCGATATGCGCGGCTGGCAGAAGCTCCTGATCGAGCACGGCTACGCGGCGCGCACGATCCCGAAGCAATATGGCGGCTACGGCGCGGAACCCGACGTCCTCAAATCGCGCATCATCGCGGAAGAGTTCATCGCGCTGGGCCTGCCGATGGGCATGGGCGGCCAGGGCATCTCGATGTTCGTGCCGACCTTGCTCGAGCTCGGCACCGAAGAGCAGAAGCAGAAATGGATCGCGCCGACCTTGCGCGGCGAAGTGATCTGGTGCCAGGGCTATTCCGAGCCGGGCGCGGGTTCCGATCTTGCTTCGCTCGCGACGCGCGCCGTCGTGGACGGCGATGATTTCGTCATCAACGGCCAGAAGATCTGGACGTCGACCGCCGCACAGGCCGACATGATCTTCTGCCTCGTGCGCACCGAAGCCGACAAGCCCAAGCACGAAGGCATCTCCTATCTCATCTTCTCGATGAAGACGCCGGGCATCGAAGTGCGGCCCTTGAAGACCATGACGGGCCGCGCCGAGTTCAACGAAGTCTTCTTCACCGATGTGCGCGTGCCGAAAACGCAGATCGTGGGCGAGCGCGGCCAGGGCTGGTTCGTCGCCAATGCGACGCTCAAGCACGAACGCGGGATGCTGGGCGATCCCAACCAGGCGCAGACGCGCTTCAAGGCGATCGTCGAACTGATGATGCAGGAGACGGTCGACGGACAGCGGCTGATGGACAATCCCGTCTATCGCGACCGCCTGCTGAAATTGCAGGCGCGCGCACTGGCGATGGAGTTCAACGGCCTGCGCATCCTTACCGCGAGCGCCAAGGGCGAGGACGCGCTGATGGCGCGGCTGATCGTCAAGCTGATGGGCTGCGAGCTCAATCACCTGCTCGCGGCCTTCGCGATCGATGCGCTGGGAGAGCTCGGCGTGCTCTACGAGGGCAGCCCGCATTTGAGGAACCACGGCATGTGGCAGACAAGCTACATGTTCGATCTCGGACTCATCATCGGCGGCGGCACGGCGCAGATTCAGAAGAACATCATCTCGGAGCGCGGGCTCGGCATGCCGCGCGAACCAAAGCTGGCGAAGGTTTAAGGCAGATGGAATTCGCGCTGACCTCCGACCAGAAGATGATGCAGGAGAGCATCGGGCGCACGCTCGAGCGCGTCTCCCCGCTCGAGCGCGTGCGCAAATCCGCGGACGCGAAGGAGGCCTATGCCGTCGACGTCTTCAAAGCGCTGATCGAGCTCGGCGTGCCGGGCATCCTGGTTCCGGAGGAATTTGGCGGGCTCGGGCTCACCATGCTCGACGCGGCGCTCGCCGCGGAAATGCTCGGCCGCCACGTGGCACCGGCGCCGTTCATCGGCGCCAGCGTGATGGCGCCGCTCGCGGTCCTTGGCGCCGGCTCGAACGCACAGAAGAACGCGTGGCTGCCCAAGATCGCAGCCGGCGAGGCGTTATTCGGCGTAGCCGTCTCCGAACAGGCGGCCGGTGCACGCGAGAGAGCGGAAGTGATCGCGAAAGGCGGCAAGCTCTCGGGCCGCGCGCTGTTCGTCGTCGATTTTGCGGGCGCGGATCATTTCCTCGTCGCCGACAAATTCGCCGGCCTTCACATCGTCGATGCGAAGGCGAAAGGGCTCGACAAGAAGCTTCTCACCACCATCGATGCGACGCGCACGGTCGGCGAGCTGGTGTTCGACAATGCCGACGCCGAGACGCTGACGGCGGGAAACTCCGCCGCGACGCTGGAGCGCGTCATCGATGCGGGCCGCATCGCGCTCGCCGCGGACACGCTGGGGACGGCCGAACGGATGATCGAAAAGGCCGTCGCCTACTCGAAAGAGAGAAAGCAATTCGGCCGCGTCATCGGCTCGTTCCAGGCCGTCAAGCATATGTGCGCGGAAATGGCAGCCGAGCTCGAGCCGGCGCGTTCGCTCGTGTGGTACGCGGCCTACGCCTATGACGAATTCCCCGAGCAGTCGCGGCGCATGGCGGCGCACGCCAAGGCGCATCTCTCCGAGATCGGCCAGCAGATCGCGCGCACCGCGACCGAAGTGCATGGCGGCATGGGCTTCACCGACCTCCTCGGCCTGCATTACTGGTTCAAGCGCGTCGGCTTCAACCGCCAGGTGCTGGGCAGCCCTGAACGCGCCCGCCACGACGCCGCCGTGGCACAGGGCTGGATCGGAAATTGAAGAGCGCGAGTAGCGAATAGGGAACAGGGGCGTTACCTATTCGCACGTGACCACGCTCGCTGAGCCCCACACCCTGGATCATGACGGCGTGCCGGTGCCGCAGCGCTACTGGGCGATCGCCACCGTGGCGCTCGGCATCATCATGGCGGTGATGGATTCCGCCATTGCCAACGTGGCGCTGCCCACCATTGCGAAGGACCTGCATACCGATCCCTCGATGTCGGTCTGGATCGTCAACGGCTACCAGCTCGCGATCACGATCTCGCTCCTGCCGCTGGCGGCGCTCGGCGATATCGCCGGCTATCGCCGGATCTACCTGGCGGGCCTGGCGCTCTTCACCGTTGCCTCGCTCGCCTGCGCCTTCTCGCGCACGCTCACCATGCTCGCGCTGGCGCGCATGGTGCAGGGCTTCGGGGCTGCGGGCGTGATGAGCGTGAACACCGCAATCGTGCGCTTCATCTATCCGCAGCGGTTGCTGGGCCGCGGCATCGGCATCAATGCGCTTGTCGTCGCCGTATCCGCGGCAATCGGACCGACCATCGCGAGCCTTATCCTCGCCTTCGGCAACTGGCCGTGGCTGTTTGCCGTGAACGTGCCGTTCGGCATCGGCGCGCTTGTCATCGGCATGCGCGCCCTGCCCCACACGCCGCGTGCACGGCATCCTTTCGACTATGGCGCGGCGAGCCTCAGTGCCCTCACCTTCGGTCTTGTCATCGCCAGCATCGACGCGCTCGGCCATGGCGAGACCTTCATCCTGTTCGGCGTGGAGATCCTCGTCGCCGCGCTGCTCGGCGGCTTTCTCGTCCGGCGCGAACGGCACGCGCGCGTGCCGCTCGTGCCCGTTGATCTGTTGCGCATTCCGATGTTCCGCCTGTCGGTCGGCACGTCGATCTGCTCCTTCTGCGCACAGATGCTCGCGCTGGTGTCGCTCCCCTTCCTGCTGCAAGGCGCACACGGATACTCGGCCGTGGCGACCGGTCTCCTCATCACGCCCTGGCCGATCGCAACCGGCATCGCGGCCCCGATCGCGGGACGCCTCGCGGACAGATATCCCGCGGGGCTCCTCGGGAGCATCGGACTCATCGCGTTCGCCGCGGGCCTTCTGGCGCTCGCCTTTCTCCCCGAGCACGCGCGCATCCTCGACATCGCCTGGCGCATGGCGCTCGCGGGCCTCGGCTTCGGTCTTTTCCAGTCGCCCAACAACCGCGCCATTATAAATGCCGCGCCGCGCGAGCGAAGCGGCGGCGCGAGCGGCATGCTGGGCACGGCGCGCCTGCTCGGACAGACAACCGGCGCGGCGCTCGTCGCGCTGATCTTTGCGCGACTTCCCGAGACGGGAACGATCGTCTGCCTTTATGTGGCGGCCGGCTCTGCGCTGGCGGCAGCCGGCGTCTCGGGCCTGAGGCTGCTCGAGCCGCCAACGGCGAGTGCGGCGTCCAGCCCGCGCTGACGCCATGCTCCCCAAGAGTCGCAGCCGCGTTGCGGCTTGCCGCGGCGCGCGCATAATCGCGATAGCCACATTCGTGTTTCCGGGGGGAACCATGTCGAAGGTCACGCTTCAGGCCGCCATTCTGAGCGCTGTTTTCCTGGCGGCGGGAGCAGCCCTTGCCGAGACGCCCGCCGCCCAGCCCGCAACGCCCGTGCCGCCAACCACCAGCGAGCCCGTGGCGACGCCGCCCGCCATGGTTGCGGCGATGCCCAACGACTATTCGAACGCCGACAACTGGCTCTGCCTGCCGGGGAAGAAGGCGAGCGCCTGCAACGTCGATCTCGACACGACCGTCGTCGCGGCCGACGGCTCGACAACGATCGAGAAATTCGAGCCGGCGAAGCGTCCGAAGATCGACTGCTTCTATGTCTATCCGACGGTGTCGCGCGATCCCGGCGTCGTCAGCACGATGAAGGATGGGCCTGAGGAGAATGCGGTCATTGCCGTGCAGTTTGCGCGCTTCGCCGCTGTGTGCCGCCAGTTCGCGCCGCTCTATCGGCAGTTCACGCTGACGGCGCTGGCCGCGCGCATGACGGGCAAGCCGATGAACGCCACCGGCATCGATCCCAAGATCGGCTACAACGACGTCGTCGACGCCTGGAACTATTATCTCGCGCACTACAATCACGGCCGCGGCGTCGTGCTGATCGGACATAGCCAGGGATCGGGCGTGCTCACGGCGCTGATCAAGAACGAGATCGACGGGAAGCCTATTCAGAAGCAGATGCTCTCAGCGCTCCTGATGGGGACGCGCCTGCAGGTTCCCGTCGGCAAGGATGTCGGCGGCTCGTTCCAAAACGTGCCGCTCTGTCATTCGTCAAGCCAGACCGGCTGCGCGATCGCCTATGCCTCGTTCCGCGCCGCCGTGCCGCCCACGGATCAAAGCCTGTTCGGCAAGGGCGAGAAGCCCGGCCTCGAAGCCGCGTGCGTCAATCCGGCCGCCCTGGGCGGCGGCGCGGGCGAGGCGCACGCCTATCTCAACAATCGCGGCGCGTTCAACGGCACCGACTTCTCCTCGAGCTGGTCGAAAGGCAAGACGGTGACCACGGATTTCGTCAGCGTGCCAGGCATGCTGACCGCGGAGTGCGGGAAGACGGCTGCTGGGATCACCTATCTCGGGATCACGATCCATGCCGATCCGAACGGCCCGCGCGTTGCCGACATCCGCGGAGACGTCGTGGTCGGCGGCCAGGTCAATCCGAATTGGGGCCTGCACCTGATCGACGCCAATCTCTTCATGGGCAATCTCATCGATATCGTGCGCGACCAGACGAAGGCGTATGCTGGCGAAAAGCACTGAGAAAAAACTGGGGGCAATCGACATGGACATGGCACCGGAAAAAGCCGGCTTCTCGGCCGAGCGACTGGAGCGCATCGGCGATCATCTGAAGCGCAGCTACATCGACAACGGCAAGATCGCGGGCTGCCAGGTGATGGTGGCGCGCCGCGGCCATGTCGCCTATTTCGACTCCTTCGGCCACATGGATCGCGAGCGCGGCAAGCTGATGGCCGACGACACGATCTTCCGCATCTATTCGATGACGAAGCCGATCACTTCGGTCGCGCTGATGACGCTCTACGAGAGAGGCTATTTCCAGCTCAACGATCCCGTCTACCGCTTCATTCCCGAATGGCGCGATCATCGCGTCTGGGTGTCGGGCGAAGGTGCCGCGATGCAGACGGTGAAACCCAACCGGCCGGTGAGCATGCGCGACATGCTTTGCCACACGGGCGGGCTGACCTATGGCGCGGCGCTCGTGGCGCTTGGTGCGCCGGACACGGGTCACCCCGTCGACAAGGTCTATGCCCAGGTCGGCGTGCGGCGCGGCGAAGGCGAGACGCTCAAGGACTTCGTGCAGAAGCTCGCGCGCGTGCCGCTGCGCTACCAGCCCGGAGAGCGCTGGCAATATTCGCTTTCGACGGATGTCTGCGGCGCGCTGGTCGAGATCATTTCCGGCAAGCGCTTCGACAAATTTCTCAAGGAAGAGATCTTCGAGCCGCTCGACATGTGGGACACATCCTTCACCGTGCCGCATGACAAGCTCCCGCGCTTCGCGGCCAATTACCGCCGCGGCGGTGACAAGAAGCTCCAGCTGATCGATGATCCGGAGAAGAGCTCCTATCTGAAAGAGCCCACCTTCTTCTCGGGCGGCGGCGGCCTCACCGGCACGACCAAGGATTATGCGCGCTTCTGCGAGATGCTCAGGCGCGGCGGCGAGCTCGACGGCGCGCGCATCCTCGGGCCACGCACGATCGCGCTGATGCACCTGAACCATCTGAAGGACGGCAAGGACCTGACCTCGATGGCGATCGGCAGCTTCTCCGAGACCGCGAACGAAGGCGTGGGCTTCGGCCTCGGCTTCGCGACGACGCTCGATCCGGTGACGTCGGGCTCGATCGTCTCAGGCGACTTCTACTGGGGCGGCGCCGCGTCGACGATCTTCTGGGTCGACCAGAAAGAGGATCTCTACGTCGTCTTCATGACGCAGCTGATGCCGTCGGGCGCGTTCAATTTCCGCGGCCAGCTCAAGAGCCTCGTCTACTCGTCGATCGTGGATTAGGACGCGGCGACGGCCGCCGAGACCTTCGCCTCGCCCGCGCGCACCTTGGCGCGGATGCGTTCGAGCTCGTCGAACCACACCGCCTTGTTGCGCTTCAGGAGCGTTTCCAGCTCGGGCGCCTGGCGTTCCATGCCGTCGAGGATCTTGCGCAGCTCGGAGACGGGCATCGTGTAGATGCCGAGCTCGGGCGGCGTGCGCACCGTGTTGATGCCGACCGCGGCTTCCCATTGGTCCGCCATGATGCAGAAGTCGCCGAACTCCTGCCAGTTGTTGGCCATCAGGCAATAGGTGAAGGAGAACGAGGTCTTGCGCCCGCGCACATATTCGCGGAAGCGCCGCGCGTTCGCCATGACCTCTTCGTACACGGCGTTGACGCGGATCTCCTCATAGGTGCGCTTCGTCACGGCATCGAGCGAGATGGAGAAGCCGAACGGGATCGCCTCAAGGATGCGCTCGATGCGCTCGCTGTATTGCGTGCCGTTGGTCGTGACATGGCAAAGCGTCTTGACGCCGTCCGCGATCATCATGTCCCAGAGACGGAAATGCTCGACCACGAGGAAGGGTTCGCCGCCCAGGAATTTCGCCTGGGTGAGATGCGGGAGATAGGCGCGCATCGAATCGAGGAAGGCGTCGGAATAGATGCGCGGCATGGGCGGGCGCTTCTCGCGATGCGCGCGGATAGCGGAAGAATGATTGCCGTCGCACATGACGCATTCGAGATTGCACGCGTTCGAGATGGAGAACTCCATCTGCTTCGGCCATTGCGGGTCCTCGCCCGTGACGGCAAAGCGATCGAACTGGCGCATCTTCACGCCGGCGAACACGCCTTCCGCCGTCTGGAACTCGCAGAAATCGCAGCCCTTGGCGAAGGCATTGGCGGCAAGCGTCCGGCGCAGGGCCTGGATCTTCGGGCCGTGCCAGATCTCGTCCATTGAATTGCGCAGTACGTTGCCGACAGGGACCTGCCAGTTCCAGCAGCAGACTCGAACGTCGCCGAGGCGGTCGAAAAACAGGTTCGTGAACGGCGCGTAGCAGAGCGAACGCACGGCCTTCTGCGAGAAGTCGCGGGTGGCGTTGTACGCGGTCAGGCTCGCGTGATCCATCAGGCACCGTCCTTCGGCGGCAGCCGGCCTTCATCGACGCCTTGCCGGAATGCGCCGACGCCGCGCCCGATGTTGCGCAGAAACGGCGCCAGGATGCCCGAGCCGAACAGCGCGACGACCACGACGGCGACGATGAGCCAGTGCCAGATGGTCAATCCGAACATCGTTCCGCCCCTACTGCGCCCTGCACGCCGTGCGCAGATTGTCGACTGCGGTCTTGTACTTCTTCTGGGCGATCCCGGCCGCGATCGCAAGCTGCCCGGCGTTGGCATTCGCCTGGTCGACCCGGTCGGTGCTCAGGCCCATCTGGTAGTCATCGATGACCGCGTTGAGCACGAAGTCGGCGACGCGCACCGTCGGACCGGCCCATTTGCCGTACTTGACGAACTTCTCGGCCATCTTGACCGCGCCCGCCTGGGCCTGCTTCAGCAGGAAGCGCTCCAGCTCATGCCTGGCCTCGTCCGGGTCGCCGGCGAGAGCCTCGTGATCTTCAGCATCCTGGCTGAGGATCTCCTGGAGCCTGGCGCTGTTCTCGGCGCCGGTCTGAAAGGCGTTCTGCATCGAGGCCTTGAGCACGTCCCAGCTTTCGCGGCCCTGCTTGTAGGCTTCGGCCGCCTGATGGACGCGCCCGAACAGCGAGACGGAATACATTTCCCGCATGATCTGCTGCACGCGCAGCTTCTGAACGTAGTATTTCGGATTGTAGGGCACCCGCATCCTGGAGCGGAGCGCGTCCGCTTCCTGGGTCAGCTTCTCGAATTCTTCGGACTCCTCCGTCGCACCGGCTGCGACCGAACCCGTGAGTGCGTCGATGCTGTGCAGCACCATGTTGTTGCGCGCGTCGACGCCCATCTTGTTCCACTGCGCGAGGAACTTCTGATTGACCTCGGACAGATGCGCCTGTTGACCGATGACCTCCCGCGCCACAGCAGCCCGACGTTTGGCCTCGTCGCAAGTCAGCGGCGCCGGCGCCTGCTTTGGAGCTGGAGCTGCATCGGCCTCGCACACGGGATGGACGATGATCGTGTCGCCCTGGCGCTCTTCCTGCGTGCCGGTCTGGTGATAGCCCGCACCGCAGGCATCATCGGCGAGCGCTGCGTCAGGCATGAGCAGCGCGGCAAGAGCCGCGGCTGCGAGAAGCGCGGAGCGGCTCGAATTCATTGCGTCTTCGGCTTGGCAGGCGCGGGCTTGTAGATCGGCGTGCCGACGACCCGCTTGATGACGTTGTCGGTCTGGATCTTCTGCACCTGCGCCGCGCTTGCCGCAGTGGAAGCGGCCTGGCTCGTGGCCATGTAGTTGTTCAGGAACTGCTGATTCTGCATCAACGACGGATTTGCAGCCTTCTGATCGTCGAGCGCCTTGAGCTTGGCGGCTTGGTCGGCCGCGCTCTGGTCGGCGGCAGCCTGGGCGGCCTGCGCCTTCTGATAGTCCGCATTCGCATTGAGTTGCTGTTGCTGGGAATCGATGAGTTGCACGGGCGCAGCCGTCGTCTCCGGGACTTGGACATTGCCCTTGGCAGTGTCGCTGCCCCCGCGGCCGCCCGTGAATGTCTGATCGAGTGTCTGAGTCCCGTTCGTCGCGTTTTCGAGCTGCTGTCTTGCACCTGTGGCCGGCGCCGCGCCCTCGTTGGGCGTCGGGGTCATCGACTTGGCTTCCGGCGTATTGGCGCCCGGATTGAGCTGGATTGTCTGATTCTGATTGCCCGAGCCCTGTTGCTGTTGTTGCTCGCCGCCGGAAGTTTCGCCGCCTCCCGGCGCCGGCGCCGCTACAGGCTGCTCGTTGTAGGCCATTTGCGTATAGACGTCCGCGCGCGACGTCGTACCAAGCGACACGAAGGACACGGCGAGACTGAGCGCGGTAAGACCGGCCGCGCCGCCGGCGCCGGCACGCAGCGCGTCGCGCCGCGAAAGTTCTCCAAACATCTCGCGCAGGGAAGACGGCGCGCCCGGAATTTCCGGGGGATCGTCGTCTTGGACGGAATCGTCGACATGCACTGCCTGGCTGGCAGGCACGCCCGCATGCGCCACGACATCGACGCGCACGTTCTTCTCTTCGCCGAGTGCGGTGATCAACGCCACGAGATCGGCGTCGGCGAGGCGCAGGTTTCCCGAGGTCGAGCGCAGCGCGCCGTCAGGCCCGGGTTCTCCACCCTGGATGAACAACCGGTAGCGGCCATTGGCCTCCGCGAGCGCCGCATCGCCGGCGGTCGCTTCGAGCACGATCACCTGCGCCACACGAGTCACGCGGTAAGTGCCGGTCGGTGTGTCGCCATAGCGCAGCAGCGGATTGCGCGCGGGATTTCCTGCCGAGCGGGCGCGAACGTCACCGGCCCTGGCCGCGACCGGAAAGGGGCCGCACAGGAGCTGTCCCATGTCGTCGAATGCAAACAGCCGGCCGCAGAAGTCGCGATCAAGCGGCAACTCTACAATGACTCTGGACATCCGATTTGGCCCCCCGCCCGAGCATGGCGGAATCCTACCTCAACTCCGCATCTCCGGCGAATTCCTCGTCTTCCAGGAGGGCGTTGTATTTGCGCACCATCGTCTCGAGCGGAAAACGCTGGGTGACGGTCCTGTAGGCTTCCTCGCCCATGCTGCGGCGCAAGGCGGGATCGCGCAGAAGCTGGGCCACCCGCTCGGCCATCTGCGCCGGCTCCTCCGTCAGGAAGCCGTTGATGCCGTCGGCGACCTGCTCCGCTGTACCCCCGTCGGGATTGGCGACTACCGGCAGGTGCATCGCCATGGCCTCGAGCGACGCATGCGGGCTGCCCTGGCGGTCCGACACCATCACGAAGACTTTGAACTGCGCTAGGAAAGGGTTGACGTCGTCGTGGCGGCCGACGAAGCGGATGTTGTCGAGCCGCTCGTCCTTGACACGGTGGAGCAGGCCTTCCCAATAGTCGAGGCTCTTCGCGTCGGGGCCACCGACGATGGTGAGCGACACCTGAGGCAGCTGTTTCGACAGATGCTTCATCATGTCGAAGAGGAATTCGACCCGCTTGTCGGGCACCACCCGGCAGCACGTGCCGATCGCGAATTCGGGATCGAAACGCTGCGGCAGCATGGACTCGGAAGGCGGCAGGGGCACGAAACGCGGCGGCAACGGCACCGCGCTCGGGATCACATGAGTCTTGCGGGCACGCGTGGCGAGCACATGCTCGGACGCGCCTTTCTCGTAGAGCGCCACGAAATCGTCGAGGCGCTCGATATAGGCGCGCGCACTCAGCGAGACGCGGCGCTGGAAATCGAGCGCGCCGGCAAGCTCGTCGAACAGCATGGGGCCCGGACTCACATCGCCAAGTCGAATGTCGCGCGCGGTGAGGACCTTGGAGAGAAGCAGCTTCAGCTCCGGCTGTGCATTCCAGAAGCAGATGTTGCGGACGTTCAGCCTGTCGGCCCAGATCAGAATCTGCTCGGCACGGTCGACGAGGCCCGGCCTGTGCTCGAGCGCGAGCACCGGTATCTGCGCGCGTGCCAGCGCATCGCGGAACGGTTGCACCGACATGCCGCCCAGCACGCAGATCGCGTTCTTGCCGTCGGAAGGAAGCCGCGTCGCGAGATTGACGAGCGAACGCGACGGACCGCCGATATGGAGATTCTGCGTCACGAACAGCGTGCCGGATTGCGGCACGACATGCGCGACGCTCGAGCGCGCGCCGTGTTTGGCAAGAAGGCCCCATAGCCGGGGCACGAGATCGGGATCGGGAGGCGGCGACGGCAGCTCGCGCTCCTGCTTCGCCATGACGCGGATGATGCCCGCGACATAGGCCTCGATGTCCGAAGAATCCTCGACCAGCACTGCGTTCGGCGGCAGCACTTCGCGATTGCCGCCGGCATTGGCGGAAACGATCGGACAACCGGCCTGGATCGCCTCGAGAAGCGAGATGCTCAGGCCCTCATAGACGCTCGTGTTGAGGAAGACATCGAAGGCGCCGAGATACGGATCCACCGGCTCGACATTGCCGGGCACGATCATGTCGGCGACGACGCCAAGCTCGACAGCCTGGCGCATCGTCGCCTCGAAGGTGGTGCGGCCCGA
>Ga0335083_10007383_pt1 | contig 13589 bp, 8 predicted proteins | sample Lox_Sample_42_FD_206716 | JGI IMG/M metagenome (GOLD analysis project Ga0335083, IMG submission 206716) | Soil microbial communities from Loxahatchee National Wildlife Refuge, Florida, United States - Lox_Sample_4.2 | ecosystem: Environmental > Terrestrial > Soil > Wetlands | place: USA: Florida...
CGACTGCGCCAGCTGCTGCTGCGCCTGCTGCTGCTGCGCCGCCGAGCCGCCGCCCGACGAGGTCTGGCCGGCGTCGCCGCCCTGGTCGGCGCCCCCGCCCCCGCCCCCGCCCCCGCCCCCCGTCGAGCGACGCCGGCCACGCGCCCCGGCACTCCGAGATCGCTCACCGCATAGGCCGCGGCCTCTCCCAGGGCGATGACCGTGCCGCCCGCGTCGAGGAACGTGCGCAGGCTTGCGGCACCCTCCGTGCCGAGGCCGCCCGTGTACTCGGGCGGAGCGGAGCCCGCCGGCCGCCCGTTCCGGATCGCCCCTGCCGCCTCCGACGGGAGGAGCACGACGTCGAATCGCGACGCGAGACCACCTGCCCGGACCATGCTGTCGGTGAGCGTCACGTACGGTATCGCCAGGCGCTCCAGGACCCAGCGTGTCCACCCCTCGTCCATGTTGGCGTTCCATGAGCGGTACAGCGCGAGGCGCGGCGGGCGGCTGATGGTCGGCGCCCCCGGCCAGGCGGGGAGCCGCGGCACGGCGACGCCGGTGAAGCCGAGTGTGCGGGCCGCGGAGTCGAGGACCGCGCGTGCGTTGCGTCCGCGGACCGCGACGGTGCCGGCCGGCCAACGGCGGCCTCCCGCGTCGAAGGGAGCCGGCGCGATCGTGACCGCGGCCCCGGTCGCCAGCGCCCGCCACACCGCGGTCGCCTCACCGTTGGAGGTATTGGAGAGGAGCACGACGGAGCCGGTCCCCGTTATCCCTCCCGGCGCGACCGCGACCGAGTCCACCCGCTCGAGATCGCCCTCGACCGGCGTGCCGATCGCGTCCACCGTGACGCCCATCTGCAGGGGCAGCGTCCAGCCGGTCACATCGTAGGGCGGGAGAGCCGGGCCGCCGGGATAGGCGAAGCGCGCCAGATAGATCTGCCTCTCCACCAGGTCCTTCACGTGCGCGCGGAACGGCTGCGCCAGTGGGATCACCAGGGTGCCCGCCGGATACGGTCTGCCCTCGGCAACGAACGGCGCGCGGGCCCGGCGGATCTCGATCCCGTCGGCGATCAGCAGGTTGGCGAACTGCGCGCGGGCCCCTTCGTCGCGCTGACGCGGTGGGATCAGGTAGGCCGCCGGCGGGTCCCGGTCGCCGGCCTCGATGGCCCTGCGCCCGAGCTTCACGAACCGCGATACGAACGCCGAGTGGTCTCGGGCCGCGAGCCGCACCAGCGCTTCGGAGGTCACCAGCTCGTAGTTGACGATGTCCCGCAGCCGCCACCATCCGCCCGGCCACGGCGACGGGTAGTTCACGCCGCGCTCGGGCTGCCGCAGCGCCGCTGGGGCGAGCCGCACCGGGGAGGCGATCCGCGCGCTCGCGGCCTCGGTCAGGATCCCGATCATGTTGTGCCGTGCCGGCACCGTGCGATTGCCCCCGTGCCACCACAGGTCGAAATCGATCTGGTGCGCGACGCCGGTGTAGCCGCTGTCCGCGAGCGCGCCGGCCATCACGGCGCCCACCTCGTTCGTCGCCGAGACGAGCATCCCGTCGAGGTTGGGGTTCACCGGGTCGGCGAACGGCGGCACGAACATCCGCGCGCCGTTGCCTCCCATCTGGTGGATGTCGTACACCACCTCGGGGAACCAGTCGTGGTACAGCACCCGCGTCAGGTACCGCGTCTCCGGCTGCGTGAGCATGTACCAGTCGCGGTTGTCGTCGTGGCCGATATAGGGATGGAAGAGCCATGGGGGCGACGTGCCGTCGTACGGCGTCCCGCGCGTGCGGCGGTACCAGTCCGTGACGATGTCGATCCCGTCCGGGTTCGCCGAGGGCACCAGGAGCACGACGACGCGCTTGAGGAGCGCCGCCTCGGCCGTGTCCGTGACCAGCCGCCAGGCCAGCTCCATCGCCATCTGGCTCGCCGCGATCTCGGTGGAATGGATGGAGCAGGAGATCAGCACGACCGCCGGCTGGGACGCGACCAGCGGCTCCTCTGCGCCCGGGCCGAGCGTCCGCGGGTCGGCGAGGCGCCGCTGCGCCGCCATCAACTCGGCGCGCCGCGCCAGGTTGACCGAATCGCTGATGGTGACCAGCAGGTAGGGTCGGCCCTGCGTGGTGGCCCCGAGCGTGTCCACGCGGACGCGGGGCGAGGCCGCCGCGAGCCGCGCGAAGTACCCGCCGATCTGTCCCCAGTCGGCGAGCATCGAGTCGGCCCCCACCCGGAACCCCAGCACCGACTCGGGCGTGGGGACTTGGGCCGTCAGGTGCCAGGGCAGCAGACACAACAGCAGTGCCGCCCGCACGCCCCAGCCTGTTCGACAGTCCGACAACGTGCCTCTGGTAACCACTGCGCAACTTGCCGTCTGGGAACTCATCTGAGTACTCCCACCTTCTTTCCTGCCTTCTTGAACGCGTCCACCGCCATCTCGAGATGCTCGCGCGTGTGTGCGGCCGACACCTGGCACCGCACCCGCGCCTGTCCCTGCGGCACGACGGGGTACCCGAACCCCGTCACGAACACCCCTTCCGCGAGCAGCGCGTCGCTCATCCGGATCGCCAGCGCCGTCTCGCCGAGGATGACCGGGATGATGGGCGTCTCGCCCTCCAGCGGCTTGAAGCCCGCCTCCCTGAGCGCGGAGCGGAACCAGCGTGCGTTCTCGTGCAGGCGTGCGACCCGATCGGGGTGCGCCCGCAGCACGCGGACGGCGGCCAGGGCGCTGGCCGCCACGGTCGGCGGCAGCGCGTTGGAGAAGAGCTGCGGGCGGGAGCGCTGCGTCAGGTAGTCGCACAGCGCGTGGCTCGACGCCGTGAAACCGCCGGCCGCTCCGCCGAGCGCCTTCCCGAGGGTGCTGGTGATGATGTCCACTGCGCCCATCACGCCGGCGTGCTCGTGGCTGCCGCGGCCCGTCCGCCCCATCACGCCGGTGGCGTGGGAATCGTCGACGGCGACGACGGCGTCGTGCCGCTGCGCCAGCTCGCAGATGTCCGCGAGCCGGGCGACGTCGCCCTCCATCGAGAAGACGCCGTCGGTGAAGATGAGCCGGGTGCGCGCGGCCTTCGCGTCCGTGAGCTTCTGCTCGAGGTCCGCCATGTCGGAATGCCGGTAGACCAGCGACTGGCAGTGGCCGATCTGCCGCGCGAGGCGGACCGAGTCGATGATCGAGGCGTGGTTCAGCTGGTCGGAGATGACGGCGTCGTGCTCGCCGAGGATGGTGGGGCAGAGTCCTTCGTTGGCGTTCCAGCACGAGACGTAGGTCAGCGCCTCCTCGGTCCCGGCCAGCGCCGCGAGCGCCTGCTCCAGCTCGCGGTGCACGGTGAACGTCCCGCAGATGAACCTGACGGAGCCGGTGCCCGCGCCGTACTTGTCGAGGGCGGCCTTGCCGGCGGCGACCACGTCGGGGTGGTCGCACAGGCCGAGATAGTTGTTGGAGGAGAGGATCACGACGTCGCCGCGGCCTTCCATCACCGTGCGGGCGGCCTGCGGGGCGTCGAGGTAGTTGAGGCGCTTGTAGACCCCGCTCTGCTTGAAGTCGTCCAGCTCCGCCTGGAGGCGGGCGACGAAGGTCCCGGCGGTCATCGGCTCACGATCCGATGTCCAGGATGACTTTGCCCGCGTCGCCGCACCGGATGGCGGCGATCGCGTCATCGATCTTCTCGAGCGGGAAACGGTGCGTGATGACGGGGCGCGGGTCGAACTGCCCGGAGCGCAGGAACCGCTGCATCAGGTGCCAGGTCTCGTACATCTTGCGGCCGATCACGCCGTAGATCGTGATCCCCTTGAAGACGATCTCGTTCGCGAAGTCGATCGGGACGTCGCCGTCCGGGATGCCGAGCAGGTGCACCCGGCCGCCCGGCCGCACCAGCTTGAAGCCCGAGTGCAGCGCCGCCGGCGCGCCCGACATCTCGCACACGAGGTCCGCGCCGTCACCCTTCGACAGCTCGCGCACGGCGGCGTCCACGTTGTCCGTCTTCGGGTTGAGGGCGCGGCTCGCGCCCATCTTCCGCGCCAGGGCGAGGCGCTTCTCGTTCACGTCCACCGCGATCACGGCCGCGGCCCCGGCCGCCTTCGCGATCCCCACCGCGAAGCAGCCGATCGGCCCGCACCCGAGGATCAGCACCACGCTCCCGGACACGTCGGTGCTGAGGACGGTGTGGAAGGCGTTCCCCATCGGGTCCATGATGGCCCCGATCTCCGCGGGGATGCCGTCGAGCCGCATCACGTTGCCCGCGGGCATCGCGTGGTACTCGGCGAACGCGCCGTTCCGGTCGACCCCGATGATCGAGGTGCGCTGGCAGACGTGCCCGTTCCCGGTGCGGCACTGCAGGCAGTGCCCGCAGACGATGTGCCCCTCCGCGGTCACGAGCTCGCCCGGCTTGAAGTCCTCGTGCACCTCGCTCCCCACCTGGACGATCTCACCGGCGAACTCGTGCCCGAGCGTCACCGGGGGCTTCACGCGCCCCTCCGCCCACGGGTTCCAGTCGGCGATGTGCAGGTCCGTGCCGCAGACCCCGGCGTGGTGCACGCGGATGAGGACGTCCGTCGGGCCGCACGCGGGCTTCGGGGCGTCGCGCACGACGAGACCCGGCCCACGCGCCGCCTTGACGATGGCTTTCATGGTCCCTCGGAGTGGATGAATGCGGTCAGTCGATGCTGCGGAGATACCCGCCGTCTACCGTGATCACGGCGCCGGTAATATATGACGCGCGCTCCGAGGCGAGGAAGGTGACGACGGAGGCCAGCTCGTCGGGGTCCCCCATGCGGGCGACGGGGATGGCGGCGATCTGCCTGGCCTGGATCGCCTCGACGGTCGTGCCCTCGCGCGCGGCGCGGGCCTTCGCGAGGTCCACGACGCGCTCGGTCGTGAAGTAGCCCGGGCAGACGACGGTCACCAGGATGCCGTCCTTCGCCACCTCGTCCGCGAGGCATTTCGCGAAGCCGAACACGGCGGCGCGAGCGGTAGTGGAGAGGATGAGGTTGGGCAGCGGCTCCCGGGCGGCGAACGACGACATGCAGATGATGCGGCCCCAGTGCGCCCGGCGCATGAGTGGGGCGGCGGCCCGGGACAGGTGCACGGTGGAGAGGAGGTTGAGGTCCAGCGCCTTCTGCCACGCCTCGGCGGGGGCGTCGGCGAAGGTGGTCGCGGGCGGGCCCCCGGCGTTGCAGACCAGGACGTCGAGCCGCCCGAACCGCTCGTGGACCGCCGCGACGAGGCGCGCGGCCTGCGCGGGATCGCTCACGTCCGCAGCGAACGCGACGGCCTCGCCGCCGGCCGCGGGTTGGATGCCGGCCGCGGCGCGCTCGGCCTTCGCGCGGTCGCGGCCGTTCACGGCCACGCGGGCGCCTTCGGCCGCCAGCCGGGTCGCGATCGCGAGGCCGAGGCCCGAGGAGGAGCCGCAGACCAGCGCCGCGCGTCCTTCGAGGCCCAGGTCCATCAGGCGCTCTTCTCGATGCGCACCGCGCACACCTTGAACTCGGGGATCTTGGCGTACGGGTCCAGCGCCGGGTTGGTGAGAAGGTTGGCCGCCGCCTCGCGGAAATGGAACGGGACGAACACCTGGCGGTGCCGCACGCGCTCCGAGATGCGCGCGCCGATCAGCATCGAGTTGCGGCGCGACGTGACGCGGACCTGGTCGCCCTCGCGCACCCCCAACGCCTTCGCGTCGGAGGGCGACAGCTCGATGGTCGGCACCGGCTCGCGCGAGTCGAGCCCCTTGGCGCGCCGCGTCATCGTGCCGGTGTGCCAGTGATAGAGCTGCCGGCCGGTATTCATCATGAAGGGGTATTCGTCGTCGGGCAGCTCGGACGGAGGGAGGTACTCCACCGGGACCAGGGTCCCGCGGCCGTCGGCCGTGGGGAACCGTTCGTCGAAGAGAAACGGCGTGCCCGGGCTCGCCTCGTCCGGCACCGGGTACTGCAGGCCGGCCATGTCGAGCCGCGGGTAGGTGACGCCCGCCCACGAGGGGGTGACCGAGGCGATCTCGCGCATCACCTCCTCGGCGCTCGAGAACGGCGCGCCGAAGCCGACCCGCTCGGACAGCTCGATCAGCACCTCGAGGTCACGGCGCGCCTGCCCCGGGGGGGCGCAGGCCGCCCGCACGCGCTGCAGCCGCCGCTCCGTGTTCACGAAGGTTCCGTCCTTCTCCGCGAAGGAGGTCCCGGGCAGTATCACGTCGGCGAAGCGCGCGGTGTCCGTCAGGTAGAGATCCTGGACGGCCAGGAACTCGAGCGAGAGGAACCAGTCCTCGGCGTGCGCGACGTTGGGGTCGGAGATGATCGGGTTCTCGCCGAAGATGTACATCCCCACCACCGGCGAGTCCGCGCCGACGATCTCCGTCACCTTGAGCCCCGGCTTCAGCGACAGCGACGCCTCGGGGACCTTCCAGGCCTCGGCGAAGCGGCGCCGCACCTTCGGATCGCCCACCGGCTGGTAGTCGGTGTACGACATCGGGATCCCGCCGACGTCAGACGCCCCCTGCACGTTGTTCTGGCCGCGGACCGGCAGCATCGCGGCGCCCCACCGTCCGATCATCCCGGTCGAGAGGATCAGGTTGAGGAGGGAGGCCACGATATCCGTCCCCGTCGCGTGCTGGGTGAGGCCCATCGCCCAGAGCGTCGAGGTCCTGGGCCCGACGGCGTACCACTCGGCGGCCCGGCCGATGTCGGCGGCGGGGATCCCGGTGATCGCCTCGGCGCGCTCCAGCGTGTAGGGCTCGACCGCGGCGGCGACCTTGTCGAAATCGTGGGTCCGGGACGCGATGAAGGCCCGGTCGTGCAGCCCGAGCGCGATGATGTGGCGCAGCATCGCGTTGAACAGCGCGACGTCCGTCCCCGGCTGCATCTGGAGGTGGATGTCGGCCCGCGCGGCCAGCTCGATGCGCCGCGGATCGGCCACGATCAGCTTCGCGCCCCGGCGCTGGGCCCGCTTGATCGCCGCACCGAAGACCGGGTGGGCCTCGGTGACGTTGGCCCCGGCGATGAAGATCACGTCGGCTTCCAGCTCGACTTCCCGCATCGAGCCGGAGGCGGCGGAGGTGTTGAGGGAGCGTTGCATCGCGGCGACGGAGGACGAGTGGCACAGCCGGGTGCAGTGGTCCACGTTGTTGGTCCCGAAGCGGCCGCGGAAGAGCCGTTGGAGGACGTAGTTCTCCTCGTTGGTGCACTTGGCGGAGCAGAACACGGCCAGCGCCTCGGCCCCCCGCTCGCGGTGGATGCGGACCAGCTCTTGGGCGGTCAGCTCCATCGCCTCCTCCCAGGTCGCCTCCCGGAAGGGCTCGTACCACGAGGCGGGCGTCGCCGCCCGGTCGCGGACGTCGTCCGGGCCACGCGGGATGTGGGGGAGCGCGGTGAGCGCTTTCCCCACGGCGCGGGCCGGCGGGCGCGCCTTGGCCCGCTCTCCCTCGTCCTCGATCGAGAGCCAGGGCCCCCGTCGGCGCTCGGGCTCCTGCGGCCCCTCCCACGCCCACCGCGCTCCGCGCTTGATCCAGCCGCGGCGGATCAGCGGCGCCTTGAGGCGGTCGCGGTGCTGCGGGAAGTCGTACCCGAAACGGCCCTTCACGCAGGTGGAGCCGACGTTCGGGGTGTCCTCCTCGATCCAGGGGCTGGTGACGCGGACGACCTCGTTGTCGCGCACGTGGAGGTCGATCTGGCAGCCGACGCCGCAGTACGGGCAGACGCTGCGCACCACCCGCTCGGGGGCGGCGATCTCGTGGAGCGTGAATTTCTCGCGGGGCAGGACCTCGTGGATGGCGCCGGTGGGGCAGACGCGCACGCACTCGCCGCACCAGGTGCAGCCGGCGTGGTCGGCGTCGCCCTGCCCGCCGACGACGATCTCGGCGTGCTCGCCCCGCTGCGCGACGTCCAACACTCCCACTACCTGCAGGTCGGCGCACGCCCGGACGCAACGCGTGCAGAGGATGCAGGTGCTCATGGTGTGCTGGATCATCGGGTCGCCGGCGCGGGTGTCACCCGCGCGCAGCGGCAGCTCGTGCTGGCTCTCCGCGCGGACCGGCACGTCGTAGCGCCGCACCAGCTGCTCGAATTCGTTGAGGTGGTTGCCGCCCGAGCGGAGGTGCGCGGTCGGGTAGCGCTCGAGGAGGAGCCCGAGCACACTGCGGCGGTTGGCGACCGCCGCGTCCGACTCGGTGCGGACGACCATGCCGTTCTGGGCCGGCGTGGCGCACGCCGCCACGAGTTTCGGCGCGCCCTCCACGCTGACCAGGCAGATGCGGCACGAGCCGACGACGGGGAGTTTCGGATACCAGCACAGCGTCGGCACGTCGATGCCGGCGCGGCGCGCGGCTTCGAGGATCGTCGTGCCATCGTCGGCGTGGATCGACCGTCCGTCGATCGTCAGCGTGATCATCGAGCGGTTTCGAAGGGGTCGGCGGAACGTACACCGGACGCGCGCGACGTGCAAAATTCGCGCGGCGAGCTATTGCGCGCCGGAACGACTCTTATATATTGGCGGACAAGGCTTTGCGCATTCGCGGAGATACCTGTTGGAGCAACCCCGAAAGTCTTGCGTAGTGAACCAGCCGGTCGCGCGCGATCCCGTTCCGGGACACGCCCGCGGTGACGCCGGTGTCCTCTCCACGGCAGTCGTTCGTCTCCATCGATCTCGAGGGTGTTTGACCGCCGGCCACTAGGGGCCGGCGGAACGTTCCATCACTTCGTTGGAGGCCGTATGGCGAAGAAGAAGAAGGCCGCGAAGAAGACGGCGAAGAAGGGCAAGAAGAAGAAGTAAGTTCGCCGGGATGCACAGGGGCCGGCGCTTTTGCCGGCCCCGCGCATTTCCGTATATTGCGCCGCGTGATCCTCCACGACGAGCGGCGCGACCGTGACCTGACGGTCGACGGCACGTCGGCTCGACTCGGCCGCGACCCCTCCCTCGAGATCCCCTTCGATCCGGACGACGACGTCGTCAGCGCCGTGCACGCCCGCGTGTGGTGCGCCGCGGACGGTGCGTGGTGGCTGGAGGACCTCGGCAGCACCAACGGCACCTGGCTCGAGGGGCGCCGCATCGCGCAGCCCGTGCGGCTGCGGACCGGCGACCGCTTCACCCTCGGCCAGCGCGGGCCCGCGCTGCACGTGACCATCCCCGGCCAGGTCGGGCGCACGCGGCCGCAGGCGGTGGTGGACGAGACGCAGCCGCGCCTGAGGCTGCGCCGGGTCCGCGGCGGCGAGGACCTGCTGGGGACCGGGCGGGAGATCGTGCTGGGGCGCGACGCGTTCTGCACGATCCCGCTGCGGACGGTCGCCGACTCGGTCGTGTCGAAGCGCCACGCGGTCGTCAGCGTCGACGAGGCCGGCGCGGCCACGATCCGGGACGAGGCGAGCAGGAACGGCACCTTCGTCAACGGCACCCAGGTCCGCGAGCCGGCGCCGCTGCGGCTGGGCGACCGCATCATGCTGGGGTGGCACGGCCCGCTGTTCGAGGTGCGCGCGCTCGGCGCCGCGAGCCTGTCGGAGGGCCAAGGGGCGGAGTACCACCCCGAGCTGCAGCCGCCGAAGACGCTGGCCGGCATGCTCCAGGTGGCGAGCGGAGAGGCGCGCGGGACCGGCCTGCGCGCATTCGTCCGGGCGATGCTGCGGCAGATGGCCCACGAATCGTCGGTCCTCTTCAAGGCGGCCGTGGCGGCGGTGATCGTCGTGCTCGCCGCGGGCCTCGTCCTCGTCTATCGGGCGTCGGTCCGCTCCAGCGCCGCCGCCCAGGCCCGGCTCGCCGCGGCCGAGCGGGAATTCGCGTCCCAGATCCGCAGCTCGAACGAGGCCCAGCGCCGCGCGGCGGCGGAGATCGCACGGCTCCAGCGCGAGATCGCCGACGCGCGACGCTCCAGCGTTCCGCGCGCCGTCGTGGACTCCCTCGAGGCCCGGCTCCGGGAGGAGGAGGGGGTCGCCGGTCCTGCCGGCGCGGACTTCGCGCGCGTGGCCGCCGACAACCAGGCCGCAGTCGGGCTCGTGATCGTCCGCTACCAGTCCGACTCGGTGATGGGCACCGGCTTCGTGATCACGCCCTCCGGCTTCCTCCTCACGAACGGCCACGTCGTCCAGGACCCGAGCCGTGGACGGCCCCGCGCGATCGAGGTCGTGATGGCCGACACCCGCTCACCGCTCTTCGCCGACGTCGTCTCCGTCAGCGACGTCCGTGACGAGGACGTGGCGGTGCTCAAGGTGCGCAACTACCGCGGCGCCGTCATCCGTTCCATCGACTGGCAGGGAAAGGGCGTCCGCCAGGGCGCGCCCGCCGCGCTGATCGGCTTTCCCCGCGGCACGCAGCTGGCCTTCGATCCCTCCGGGTTCGTGCGCACCACCATGTTCGCGGGGATCGTCGCGAAGGCGACCAGCGAGTGGATCCAGTTCGGCGGTCCGTCGGCGTCCGGCTCCTCGGGGAGCCCGGTCTTCAACGCGGCGGGGCAGGTGATCGCGCTGCACTACGGCGCGCTGACCGACTCCGCCAGCGGGGAGGGCGCCGCCGGCCTGGGCTTCGCGATCCCGATCGCGCGGGCGCGGAAGTGGCTGCCGCTGGCGGCGAGGGCGGAACTGGGGATCTGACCTCCGAGATTGGCAGATCTCGGAGGGGAGTGCTCAGGTGAGTTGCCAGACGGCAAGTCGACAGTGGTTCCAAGTTGTCGGCCATCGGGAAGCAGAAAGGCGTCGTCACGGCTCCCAGGTGGGGCCTCAGCTGATTCCGTAGGCTATCATCTGGCAACCACTGACAACTTGGCGTCTGGGAACTCCACTGCACTCCGCTCCTCTGTTCCCGCTGCCTGTCAAGACGAAGGGCCCGGCTTGCGCCGGGCCCTCGGTTGAGCAGCGGCAAACGCCCCTCAGCGCTCCCGCCACTCCTCTTCATCGGTCGCCTCTTCCTCAGTCGCCCAGAACCACATCAGGATCTTGGGCGGCCGCAGCGTGGCGCCCCCGTCGCGAATCACGATCCCCAACGGCTCCCCGCTCGTCGCCAACACCGCTGTCGCCATACCGCCCGCCCCGCTGAGTTTGGTGAGACGCGCACACCTTCCCTGCGCTTACCAATAAAGCACCTCTCGTGCCGAGGCAGCGCGAAAGGCAATATATTGTGGCATAGCGACTTACAGAATTAAGCGGAGACGCCTGTCGGTGATTCCGTGTCAATTCGACACAGGTTACGCCGTTTCACTCTGACGCATCTCGGGCTGCGCCGGAGGCTCGGGTTGCGTGGCGAGGAAGCCCATGTTGCGGGTGCGGCGCGCGCCGGTGCCCGGGTCCCTGGCCCGCGCCACGGTCCAGTCTGCGTAGAGGGATCGAAGTGCATCGCTGGAGACGGGCGGCGTCCTGCCGGCGGGGCCGCTGGCGGGCATCACGACGTGCCGCCCGCCGGGGACGGTGACGGTCTTGAGGCGCCGGATCAGCTCGGCACGCTCGCCGGCCGAGAGACCCGCCAGGGCCGCGGTCTCGATGACGCAGCCGTCGAGCTGCTGGGGCGGCGTCCACGACTCGAGCGGCACGACCAGGCAGGTGATGCGGCTGCTCAGCTGCTCGGCGGCGGCGCGGTTCTCGAGGCCCTCGATCGCGGCCAGGTCCGGATCGCCCACCAGCACGTGTGCGCCCCGGGCGGCGAGGAACAGCGCGCACGCTCCGTCGGCCGCGCCGACCGCGGCGAAGGTGTCCTGCTCGCGCACGACGTCGGCGATCAGGACGACGGGGTCGTGGGGGGCGAGCCCCCAGTGCGTGGGCTCGACCTGCGCCGCGCGCAGCGCGAGGTGGCGCTCGCGCCACCGGCGGTAGGACGGCAGCCGGAGCCGCCTCCGGATGATGGCGTCGACCTGTTCCTGGAGGAGGACCTCGGTGAGGGTGTACTGCTCGGTGCGGGCCAGCTCCTGGACGGCCTCGTCGCCGATGCCGAGGATCGACGCGCGCGGGAGGCCGTCCTTGTACTCCTCGATCCGCTGCTCGATGAACTCCTCGTACTCGGAGCGGAGGCTGCGCGGCGCGCGGCGGGAGCGGTCCTCCCCGGCGCTCAGCACGGCTCGATGTGCACGACGACGCGGTCCAGCCGCAGCTCCTCCTTGAGCCGCTGCTCGACCGCGTCCGAGATGGCGTGCGCCTCCTCGACCGGCAGCCGCTTGGAGACGCCGATCGTCAGCTCGGCGAACGCCACGCCGGCGGCGAGGCGGGAGCGGATGTCGTAGACCGACCGCACGCCGTCCACGCCCTCGGCGGAGCGGCGCACCACGTCGGGCTGGTGGGCCGCCTGGTCGACCAGGACCGGCACGCCGCGCTTCAGGATCTGCCAGGCGACGCGCACGATCATCACCACGATCACGAGCGCGACCAGGGGGTCCACGTGCGGCACGCGCGCCCGGGAGGCGATCGCGCCCAGGATGACGCCGCTGGTGATCAGCACGTCCACGCGCGTGTGGGCGGCGTCCGCGAGCAGGAGATCGCTCGACAGCTGGTGGCCTTTGCGCGCCTCGTACCATGCCACCCAGACGTTGACCACGAGCGCGCCGGCCAGGAGCCAGAGGCTGAGGGCGGTGATGTGGGGCGGCGGCGCGCCGGCGGCCAGGCGGCCGACGGCGCTCTTGATCAGCTCGACCGAGGCGACCAGCAGGAAGACGACGATCGCGAGCGCGCCGAGGACTTCGAACTTGCCGTGGCCGTACGGGTGCTTCTCGTCCGGCGCGGCGCCGGCGTACCGCATGAGGATGGTGAACGCGACGTTGTTGAACGCGTCCACCGACGAGTGGACCGCGTCGCCGATGACGGACAGGGAACCGGTGGCGATGCCGATGGCGAGTTTGGCGCCGACGACGGCGAGGTTCGCTCCGAGGAGGCCGAAGAAGACGCGCTGGATGGACGCCGTACGATCGCGCCCGGTGGCGCGCGCCACTGCCATGCGGTCAAGCTTAGGAAGCCGATCCCCGCTGTCAACTCCCTTGTTGCGCTCTCCGCGGCTCCGTAGCTTGGCCCTCGGCACGGAGGGACATGCACCTCGATCTGCATCTCCACAGCACGTGTTCCGACGGCGTGCTCGCGCCGCGGGAGGTCGTCGTCGCCGCCCGGAAGGCCGGCCTCGGCCTGATCGCGCTCGCCGACCACGACACCGTCGCGGGGGTGCCGGCGGCGATGGCCGAGGCCGCGCCGGGACGGATCACGGTCGTCGTCGCCGCCGAGTTCACGTGCCAGCTCGACGGCGCCGAGATCCACCTGCTCGGGTATGCGTTCCGGGCCGACGCCGCCGCGATCGCGGCGATCGTGGCTCGGGCCGCCGTGGCGCGAAGGGAGCGGATGGCGGCGATGATCGAGCGGCTCGGCGCGCTCGGAGTGGCCATCACGGCCGACGACGTGACCGCCGAGCCCGAATGCGCCTCCATCGGTCGTATGCATCTCGCGCGCGCCCTGGTGCGGCGCCGCGTGGCCTCGTCCGTCAGCGACGCGTTCTCGCGGTTCATCGGCGACCGGGCCGGCGCGTTCGTCCCCAGCCGCGGCCCCGCCGTCGCGGATGCGATTGCCGCCGTCACGGCGGCCGGCGGCTGCGCGGTGTGGGCGCACCCCTCCCTTGAGGACGCGCGGAAGTTCGGGCAGCTCAAAGCCTGGGGGCTCGCGGGGGTCGAGGCGCTCCGGCCGTCGC
>Ga0335083_10007385_pt1 | contig 13586 bp, 13 predicted proteins | sample Lox_Sample_42_FD_206716 | JGI IMG/M metagenome (GOLD analysis project Ga0335083, IMG submission 206716) | Soil microbial communities from Loxahatchee National Wildlife Refuge, Florida, United States - Lox_Sample_4.2 | ecosystem: Environmental > Terrestrial > Soil > Wetlands | place: USA...
AGTTGCCGCCCGGCCGCGCCAGGCTCTCGGCGAAGCCTTCGCGCACCGGGTCGAAGCTGATGAAGACGACGGGCGTCGACTTCACCAGCGGCTTGAGGCGCCGCGAGATGCGGTCGGCGCCCGAGGAGATCACGTCCACCTTCCGGCGCTGGAACTCGCGCCACGCCGCGTCCACGCGCTCGAACTTTCCCTCGACGCCGACGAAGTCGATGATGAAATCGCGCTGCTCGACCAAGCCGAGCCGCCTCATTTCTGCGTCGAACGCCACCCAAAATGGTGCCTTCGGCAGCCGGTGCTTCGAGCCCGCGGAGAGCCAGCCCACGCGGTAGATGCGCTGAGCGCGGGCGGGCAGCATCGCACCCGCGCCCGAAGCGAGCGCAAGCGCCAGCAGCCTGCGGCGTGTGTTGATGGGTCCCCCTGACCGCTGCCTCCCTGAGCAGCGCCCCGCGCGCATCATGGGCATGAGAGCGGCGCGGGTCAAGGCGCGCCGCGGGCGCCGCGGCGACGGACGGGGTTAGGCGGCGCTCATGCCTCGCTGCACGCCCGGGCGCGAGGCCAGTAGCGCGCCCCAGCGCTGCAGGTTCGCCATGCCGCCTGCGGCCTCGACCAGGGCCTTCCGCGCCGCGTACACGGGGTAGATCATCAGGTCGGCGACGGAGATCTCGTCGGCGAGGTACTCCCGGCCGCCGAGGCGCTGATCGAGCAGGGCGAAGAAGCGCATCAGCCGGCCCTTGAAGAACTCGGCGTTCCTGGCGGACTTCTCGGGCACCTGCGCCTCGGTCAGGAAGAGCGCCGAGCTCGCGCTCGCGAGGTCGGCGGCGCCCATCAGGAGCCATTGCCACGCGATCGCCCGGCGCGCCGCGTCTTTCGGCAGGAACTTGCCCGATTTCTCCGCCGCGTAGAGCAGGATGGCGCCCGATTGCGCGAGCACCAGCCGCGCGCCGTCCGGGCCCGCAGGATCCACCATGACCGGGATCTGGCCCGCCGGGTTGAGGGCGAGGAATTCCGGTTTCTTCTGCTCGCCTTTGGTCAGGTCCACCTTGTGAATCCTGTGCTCGAGGCCGCATTCGGCAAGCGCCACGCTCGCGCGCAGGCCGTTCGACGTTCCCCACATGTACAGATCGATCACGAATATTCCCCTTGGAGTAGAGTGGTCGTGCTCGGCTATGATTCAGCGCTACGAGCGGAATCGCAAGTATGGACAAAATGGATAGCGTGGCTCCGGGGCGCGAGTTCGCCGCGGCGACGCGCGCAGCATGCCCGGTCGCGGCGTTTCAACGGCTCATCAGCGGCAAGTACAAGCTGCGCATCCTGTGGGACCTGCGGGAAGGCGCGCGCCGCTATGGCGAGATCCGCAGCGGCCTGTTGCGCGGCATGCCGGGCTCGGCGCCGATCGCGCCGCGGGTGCTGAGCCGGGAGCTGAAGGCGCTGGCGCAGAGCGGCCTGATCGACCGCAAGGATTTCGGCCTCGTGCCGCCCAAGGTGGAGTACCGGCTGACGCCCAAGGGCCGGAGCTTCATTCCCGTGGTCGCCGCCATCCGTGCGTGGGGCGAGCGGCACCTGCGATGAACGGGTGGGACCTCGGCGCGCTCCTGGCGATGGCGGCGACGGCGGTCTTCTGGCTGGATAGCCTGAGGGCGCGCGAGCGCGCGGTGACGGCGGGGCGCGCGGCCTGCGCGCGCAACGGCCTGCAGTTCCTCGACGAGACCGTGGCTTTCGCGCGGCTGCGGCTCGGGCGCGACGAGGCCGGCCGGCTGCGCCTGGAGCGCGTCTACGTGTTCGAGTTCTCCGACACCGGCAACAACCGCCGCGATGGCTCGATCGTGGTGCTCGGCGCGCAGGTGCGCGACCTGCATATGGAGCCTTTTCTTCTGCAATGAGCGGATGGCTCGAAGGCAAGGTGCTGGAAAACCGGCACTGGACCGAGACGCTGTTTTCGCTCCGGGTGGAGCTCGGAAAAAGCGCGCCGCCGCTCGCGTTCGAGGCCGGGCAGTTCGTGCGCATCGCGCTCGACGCGGAGGCGGGGAATCCGGCCTCGCGCATCGCACGGCCGTTCTCGTTCGTCAACCCGCCCGCGGACCCGATGCTCGAGTTCTACGGCGTGATCGTGCCCGAGGGCCCGCTCTCGCCGCGCCTCGCGCGCCTCGCCGCCGGCGACATGCTGTGGGTCGCGGACAACCCGGCCGGGTTCCTGGTGCTGCGGGAGGTGCCGCCGGCCGAGGACCTGTGGCTGGTCGCGACCGGCACCGGCATCGCGCCGTTCGTCTCGATCCTGGCCACAGACGCGCCCTGGCAGCGCTATCGCCGCGTGATCCTGGTGCACGCCGCGCGCCATGCGAGGGAGCTGGTCTATCGGCAATTGATTGAGGGTTTTGAAAGGCGTTATGAAAGTAAATTCAAATACGTCAGTTTCGTGAGCCGGGAGCAGGCATGCGGCTCGCTCGCCGGACGCATCCCGGCCGCGATCGCCGACGGGCGCCTGGAGGCGGCGGCCGGCCCCATCTCCCCCGAGCGCTCGCAGTTCATGCTGTGCGGAAATCCACAGATGCTGAAGGACACGAGCGCGGCACTCGCCGCGCGCGGGCTGAAACGCCACAGGCGGCGCGCGCCGGGGCAGATTTCCGTCGAGGCCTTCTGGTGAGGGTCGCCCTGTAGAGGTACGATTCCAGCCACCATGAGCGACGGCAGCGCGCTCGAGAAGCCCAAGCCCGCCGCCGAGGCCGAGGCCGGCGCGCGCCCGGCGCCGGTGCTGGAGTCGCCGCCGCCCGCGGGCTACGCCGGCCGGCCGCGCGACGCCGAGCTCGAGTACAAGGCGATCCTCGCCAATGCCTCGATCGGCATCGCCTTCACGCGCGACCGCCGCTTCACCCTGTGCAATCCGAAGTTCGCCGAGATGTTCGGCTGGGAGGCGGGCGAGCTGATCGGCCAGTCGGGCGAGATCGTCTATCCGTCGCGCGAAAGCTACGAGGCGCTCGGCGCCATCGCGGTGCCGCTGCTCGGCGCGGGCAAGCAGCTCGACGTCGAGTGGGAGGTGCGCCGCAGGGACGGCTCGACGTTCCTGTGCCGCATGATCGCCAAGGCGGTGAGCGCGGCCGAGCCGCGCAAGGGCACGGTGTGGATCGTCGAGGACGTCACCAGCCGCAAGCGGCACGCCGACGAGGTGGCGCGCCTGCTGCGCGAGCAGGAGGCGATCCTCGACACGGCCACGATCGGCATCTGCTTCGTGCGCGAGCGCAGGATAGTGCGCTGCAACCGGCGCATGGAGCGGATGTACGGCTACGGCGCGGGCGAGCTGAACGGCAAGCCGACCTCGGTCACCTACGCCAGCGCCGCCGACTACGCCAAGGCCGACGAGGGCTACGCCGAGATGGCCCGCGGCCAGACCCACACCCACGTGATGCAGGCGCGGCGGCGCGACGGCACGCTGTTCTGGGAGCGCTCCAGCGGCCATGCGGTGGACCCGGGCGAGCCCTCGCGCGGCTCGGTGTGGCTGCTGGAGGACATCAGCGAGCAGAGGCGCGCCGAGGAGGAGCTGCAGCGCGTGCTCGCCGAGCAGAAGGCGCTTTCCGACAACGTGGTGGTCGGGATCGCGTTCATCCGCGAGCGCGCCATCCAGCGCTGCAACCGCTGCTTCGAGCAGATGTTCGGCTACGACGCCGGCGAGCTGGCCGGCGCCTCGGCGCGGCAGCTGTACTTCACCGACGAGGACTTCGAGCAGCGGCGCGCGACCTACGGCGAGCTCGACGGCGGGCGCACCCACGCGCGCGAGCAGTGGATGCGGCGCAAGGACGGCTCCGGCTTCTGGTGCCGCCTCTCGGCGCGCGCGGTGGAGCCCGGCAACCCCGCCAAGGGCTACGTCTGGCTGTTCGACGACGCTACCGAGCAGCACGCCGCCGAGGAGCGCGTGCGCAAGGCGCTCGCCGAGCAGAAGCTGATCCTGGACAACGCCACGGTCGGCATCCTGTTCGTGCGCGACCGCGTCATCCAGCGCTGCAACCGCTTCCTGGAGGAGATGTTCGGCTACGGCGCCGGCGAGCTCGCCGGCAAGTCGAGCGCGGCGCTGTTCGACTCGGACGAGGACTGGAAGCGCGCCGGCGAGCTGTCGCGGGCGACCGCGCTGGGCGAGACGCACGACGCCGAGTGGCGCTTCCGGCGCAAGGACGGCACGACGTTCGTGTGCCGCAACCGCGGGCGGCGCATCGATTCGGGCGATGCCGAGCAGGAGTGGATCTGGAGCCTGGAGGACGTGACGCTCGAGCGCGAGGCCGAGGCGCGCGTGCAGCAGGCGCTGCGCGAGCAGGAGCTGATCCTCGCCAACGCCACCGTCGGCATCGCATTCTCGCGCCGGCGCGTGTTCCAGCGCTGCAACCCCAGGCTGGAGGAGATGTTCGGCTACGGCGCGGGCGAGCTCGCCGGGCGCAGCAGCGCCGAGCTGTTCGTGTCGCAGGACGAATACGACTCGAGCGGCGCCGCCATGTTCCCGCAGCTCGCCGGCGGCGCGGCCTGGGTCGACGAGCGCCAGCTCAAGCGCAAGGACGACACGCGCTTCTGGTGCAAGGTGGTGGTGAAGGCGATCGACCCGTTGCAGGCCGAGGAAGGCACGATCGCGATCTTCGAGGACATGAGCGCCGAGCGCGCCGCGCGCGACGCGCTGGAGCGCGCGGTCGCCGAGCGCACTGCCGAGCTGCAGGCCGCCAACCGCAGGCTGCAGGCAGAGATCTCCGAGCGCAAGCAGGCCGAGACGCGCGCCCAGCACCTCGCCGACCACGACCCGCTCACCGCGCTGCCCAACCGCCGGCTGCTGGAAGACCGCCTGACGCAGGCGCTCGCCGCCAGCCAGCGCAACCGCCGCCAGACTGCGGTGATGTTCGTCGACCTCGACCGCTTCAAGGCGATCAACGACTCGGTCGGCCACGCCGCCGGCGACATCCTGCTGAAGGAGGTCGCCGACCGCCTGGTGAAGCAGCTGCGCGTGGTGGACACCACCTGCCGCATCGGCGGCGACGAGTTCGTGGTGGTGCTGCCGGAGATCCGCAGGTCGTCGGACGCGGCCAACGTGGCGCAGAAGATCATCGAGACGGTGTCGCAGCCGGTGGCGGCGGAGGGGCACCAGCTGCAGATCACGCCGTCGATCGGCATCAGCGTGTTCCCGGACGACGGCCGCGACGCCGAGACCCTGATCCGCAACGCCGACGCGGCGATGTACCACGCCAAGGAGACGGGCCGCGCCAACTACCAGTTCTTCACCGCGCAGATGAACCAGACGGCCTCGCGGCGGCTCGCCCTGGAGAACGACCTGCGCCAGGCGGTGCTGAGGGGCGAGATGCGCGTCTGGTACCAGCCGGTGGTCGACGCGAAGACCGGCGCCCGGGTGCTGCACGAGGCGCTGCTGCGCTGGCAGCATCCGACGCGCGGCCTCATCGAGGCGCACGACTTCATCCACCTCGCCGACGACACCGGGCTGATCCTGCGCCTCGGCGAGTGGGCGCTGGGCGAGGCCTGCCGCTGGGGCTGCTTCATCGGCGCCGAGCGCGGCCTGCCGGTGAGCGTCAACCTCTCGCCGCGGCAATTTGCCGACCCGCGGCTCGCCGACGCCGTGGCGCGCGCGCTGAAGGAGTCCGGCCTGCCCCCAGCGCTGCTGCAGCTCGAGGTCGCCGAGTCGGCGGCGATGCAGCACGCCGACGTCGCCCTGGCGACGCTGCGCAAGCTGAAGGAGCTCGGCGTGTGGCTGGCGCTGGACGACTTCGGCGTCGGGCTCTCCGGCGTGGCGCACCTGCGCCGCTTTCCGCTCGACACCCTCAAGATCGACTGCTCCCTGGTGGCCGAAGCGCACCGCGACGCCGACCACAGCGCGGTGGTGGCGGCGATCGTGGCGCTCGGCCACGCGCTCGGCCTCAAGGTGACCGGCAAGGGAGTCGAGACCGAGCAGCAGCGCGCGCTCCTGCTCGCCTGCGGCTGCGACCGCCTGCAGGGGACGCTGGTCGGGCCGCCGGCCGACGCCGACGCCGCGTCGAAGGACTACGTCTAGGCGCGGCGCGAGCGCGGCGCGGAATGCATCGGGGGCGGCGCCTGTTAACGTGACTGGCGGATTCCTCCAAGGGAGAGCGGCATGAGGCAGCTTGCGTGTTACCTGGCGGCAGCGGCGGCGCTGCTGGCGGGCGGCGGAACGGCCCTGGCGGCGGGCGGCGGCGACTCGCCGAACGACCGCACTATCTCGGCCCCGGCGGACCCGGTCATCGAGCAGGCGCAGGAGAAGTTCCGGGCGAAGGACTATGCCGGCGCGGAGGCGCTGCTGGGCGAGGCGCTGCGGCGCAATCCGAACAGCGCCGACTACCACAACCTGTACGCCTACGCGATCCGCAAGGGCCCGAACCCGCGCATGGCGCTGGTGTTCGAGCACTACAACGAGGCGCTGCGGCTCGATCCGAAGCACCGCGGCGCGCACGAGTACCTCGGCGAGGCCTACCTGATGGTCGGCAACCTCGACAAGGCGAAGGAGCACCTCCGGATCCTGGACGACCTGTGCACCTTCGGCTGCCCGGAGTACACCATGCTGAAGGACGCGGTCGCCGCCTACGAGGCGAAGGCGAAGCGCTAGGCGGCGCGCGCGGCGAGGGCGCGCAGGATCTCGGCGCACTCGCGCGCGATCGGCGTCAGCGGCACGTCGGCGCGGCGGAACAGGCTGATCTGCCGCGCCGGCAGCGCGTCGCTCACCGCGAGCTCGACGACGCGCCCGCCCGCGGCCTCGCGGGCCGCCAGCTGCCACGGCACCACCGCCAGCATGTCGCTCTGCGCCACGATCTCGGCGAGGGCGAAGAACGAGCGGCACTCGATGCGGTAGCGCGGCGGCTCGATCCCCGCGGCGCGGAAGGCCGCCGGCAGCATCGAGGTATTGTCGGTGCCTCCCGTGCGCACCCATTCCGCGCCCGCCAGCTCGGCGAGCGAGGTCGCGCCGGCGAGCGGGTGGCCCTTGCGCGCGACGACGCGCGCCGCGTTGCGATACAGCGGCTCGACGAGGCATGCCGGCCCCGGCGCTTCGAGCGGCCCGAGCGGCACGCTGAGCGCGAAGTCGAGCCGCCCCTCGCGCAGCGCCGGCAGGACCTCGGAGGGGGAAACGTCGTGCACCGAGATCACCGCATCGCGCCAGCGCTGCCGCAGGCGCGGCAGCGCCTCGGGCAGCAGGCCGAGCGCCGGCCCCGGCGCGCTGCCGACGGCGAGCCGGCCGGTGCGCCCGCCGCGCAGCTGGTCGACCTCCTCGCGCGCGCGCTGCAGCTCGACGGTGACCGCGCGCGCGCGGGCGAGGAAGGCGCGCCCGATCTCGGTCGGCCGCGCCCCGCGCACGCCGCGCGTCAGCAGCACCGCGCCGAGCTCGGTTTCGAGCTGGCGCAGGCTCTTGGTAAGCGCGGGCTGGGTGAGCGCGAGGCTGCGCGCCGCGGCGCGGATGCTGCCCGTCTCGACCACGGCCATGAAATCGCGGATGTGATTCAGGCGCACCCGATAACTCCCGGTAATCGATATGCCAAATAATACGTCTTTCGGTTTTCGCCGGCGCTACGTATGCTTGCAGCGCCAGGCCTCGGGAGGGGGTCGGGCTCTACCCACTAGAGACCCGAAGGAGGAGACCGTCATGCAGTCCAGGGCAGCCAGCCTTGTCCTCGCCGGCGCGGTGCTTGCCGCCGCCGGCCTCGCGCCGCGCACCGCCGCCGCGCAGACCATCCTGTTCAACTGCTTCTTCCCGCCCCAGCACTACACCTGCCGCGTCATGCTGCACGACTGGTCGCAGGCGATCGCGAAGGCGACCGACGGGCGAGTCAAGTTCAGCATCCCGCCGAAGAGCCTCGCCGCCCCGTCCGACCAGTACGACGGCGTGGTCAACGGCGTCATGGACGGCGCGATCCAGTTCAACCAGTTCATCTCCAACAAGGTGACCGGGATCCAGATCGGCCAGCTGCCGTTCATCGGCACCGAGAGCGCCGAGTCGGGCAGCGTCGCGCTGTGGCGCACCTACCAGAAGTTCTTCGCCGGCAAGAACGAGTACGGCCCGGTGAAGCTGCTGGCCGACTACGCCACCAACGGCGCCGAGTTCTGGTCGATGACCGACCAGCCGATCCGCAGCATCGAGGACCTCAAGGACCGCAAGATGTGGGCGCTGCCGGGGGTGACCGCCAACATCATCAAGGCGACCGGCTCGGCGGTGGTCGCGGGCCCCGCGGTGCAGATGCTGGAGACGATCTCCAAGGGCGTGGTCGACGGCTACGTCGGCGTGCCGTACTCCTCGGTGATCTCCTTCAAGCTGCTCGACTACACCAAGTCGGCGACCATCTTCCCCGACAAGATCTTCACGCCGACGTTCTCGTTCTTCATCGGCCTGAAGAAGTGGAACACCATCTCGGCGGCCGACCGCGCGGCGATCGTCGCGCTGAGCGGCGAGAAGATCTCGCGCCACTTCGGGCAGGTGCAGGACGGCGTGCAGAAGCAGGCCAAGGCCGAGGTCGCGCAGCACGGCATCGAGGCGTACCCCGGCGACCCGGCGATGCTCGCCAAGCTGGAGGCGATCGGCCAGCCGATCACCGACGCCTGGCTGAAGAAGGTGGCGGCGATGGGCGTCGACGGCAAGGCGGCGATCGCGTACTACCGCAAGGTGCTCGCCGAGGAGGATGCCCGGCAGCAGTAGCCCGGCGGACGCGGGGCGGCCATGCTGCGCAAGTTCGAGGCGATCGCGTCGCGCGCGCTCGGCGTCATCGCCGCGGCGGCGCTGTTCGCGATGATGCTGCTCACCTTCGTCGACGTCATCGGGCGCTACGGCTTCCACCACTCGATCTTCGGCGCCGCCGAGATCGTCGAGTGCCTGATGATGGTCTCGGTGTTCGCGGGCCTCGCCTTCATCACCGCGCGCAACGAGCACATCTCGGTGACGCTGCTCGAGCCGCTGGTGATGCGCGTGATGCCCGGCGCGCAGCGCTGGGCCTCGCTCGCGATGTCGGCCGGCTGCACGCTGCTCATCTGCTGGCAGATGTTCAGGCACGCGCAGGACCTGCTGGCAAGCGCCAAGCGCACCGCGGTGCTCGAGCTGCCGCAGTGGCTGCTGCCGATGTCGGCGGCGGTGCTGTCGCTCGCCGGGCTGGCGCTGTTGCTGCTGGCCATCGCGCGCACCCGCGGCCGGCTCGACGCCGCCTCGACGCACTACGACTGACGGCCCGGTGCCATGACGGTCGCGCTCGTCGGCTTCGCCTGCCTGCTCGCGCTGTGCTTCCTCGGCTTCCCGCTCGGCTTCTCGACGCTGCTCACCGGGCTGGCCGGGTTCGCCTACCTGCGCGGCTGGGAGTGGCACGCCGCGGTGACGATGATGTCGCAGCAGATCGTCGACACCGGCGCCAACTACGGCCTCTCGGTGATCCCGCTGTTCCTGCTGATGGGCGTATTCATCCACCGCGCCAACATCTCGGAGGACTTGTTCGAGGCATCGAACGCGCTGCTCGGCCGCTACCCCGGGGGCCTCGCGCAGTCGACGGTGCTCGCCTGCGCCGGCTTCGCCGCGGTGTCGGGCTCCTCGCTCGCCACCGCGGCGACGATGACCAAGGTGGCGATGCCCCACATGCGCCGCTACGGCTACGACGACGCGCTCTCCTCAGGCGTGATCGCGGCGGGCGGCACGCTCGGCATCATGATCCCGCCGTCGGTGCCGCTCGTCATCTACGGCCTCGTCGCCGAGCAGGACATCGGCAAGCTGTTCATCGCCGGCATCTGTCCCGGGATCCTGCTGGTCGCGCTCTACATGGCGGCGGTATTCGTCGTGGTCTGGCGCCATCCCGCGGCGGGCCCGGCGGGCGCGGCGGTGCCGCGCCCCGAGCGCCTGCGCCGCTACCTCAACGTCTGGCCCGTCGTCTCGCTGTTCCTGCTGGTGCTCGGCGGCATCTACTTCGGCATCTTCACGCCGACCGAGGCCTCCGGCATCGGCGCCACCGGCGCGGCGGCATTCGCCTGGTGGCGCGGCCGGCTGCGCACGCTGGGCCAGCTCTACGAAATGCTGCTCGAGGCCTGCCGCACCACCGCGGCGCTGTTCATCGTCATCTTCGGCGCCCAGGTCTTCTCCAACTTCATCGACCTCTCGGGGCTGCCGAACGCGCTCGTCGACATGGTCGTCGGCCTGCGGCTTTCGCCGACCGGCACCGTGTTCGCGATCTGCGTCATCTGCATCCTGCTCGGCATGATCTTCGAGTCGATCGGCATCCTGCTCCTCATCGTGCCGGTGTTCCTGCCGATCCTCGTCTCGGAGGACGTCAACCTGATCTGGTTCGGCATCGTGATGATCGTGGTGGTGGAGCTCGGGCTGGTGACGCCGCCGATCGGGATGAACGTCTTCACGGTGCGCGCGATGATGCCCGACATCCGGCTGTCCCGGATCTTCAGCGGCGTGACGCCGTTCGTGGTTGCCGACCTGGTGGCGCTCGGGCTGCTGTTCGCGTTTCCCGCGATTGCCGTAGGCTTGCTGTCCTTCAAATGGTGAAAGCCCTGCGTCCCAACTTCGTCTTCATCCTGGCCGACGACCTCGGCTATGCCGACCTCGGCTGCTACGGCGGCAGGTCGAAATGCTCGCCGTTCCTCGACCGGATGGCGAGGCAGGGGCTGCGCTTCACGCAGGGCTACGCCAACTCCTCGGTGTGCTCGCCGACGCGCTTCGCGCTGATGACCGGGCGCTGGCAGCACCGCCTGCGCGGCGGCGCCGACGAGCCGATCCGCAGCGGACCGGCGCGCGGCGACCCGCGCCTCGGGCTGCCGCCGGCGCACCCGACGCTGCCCTCGCTGCTGCGCGACGCCGGCTACGCCACGGCGCTGGTCGGCAAGTGGCACCTCGGCTTCCCGCCGCACTTCGGGCCGCTGAAGAGCGGCTACCAGCAGTTCTTCGGCATGCTGTCCGGGGGGATGGACTACTTCAGCCATCGCGACACGGGGGGCTTCCACGACCTCTGGGAGGGCGAGAAGGAAAGCCGCGCCAAGGGCTATCTGACGGACCTGATCTCGGAAAGGGCGGTTGCGTTCATAGAAAAGCGGGATCAGAACCCCTTCCTGCTTTCGGTGCACTACAACGCGCCGCATTGGCCGTGGGAGACGCGCGAGGATGCCGCCGAGTCGCGGCGCATCGCGCCGGACGCGCGCGGCATCTACCACTTCGACGGCGGGTCGCTCCCGACCTACCTCACGATGATCCGCCAGATGGACGAGGGGATCGGCCGGATACTGCAGGCGCTGAAAAGAAGGGGGCTGGAGCAAAATACCCTCGTCGTCTTCACCAGCGACAACGGCGGCGAGCGCTTCTCGGATACCTGGCCGCTGGTCGGCAAGAAGATGGACCTGCTGGAGGGCGGCATCCGCGTGCCCTACATCGTGCGCTGGCCGGCGGTAGTGAAGCCGGGCGGCACCACCGCGCAGCACGCCGTCACCATGGACTGGGTCGCGACCATTCTGGGCATTGCAAAGGTTTCGCCAGACAGGAACTACCCCCTGGACGGCAGGAGCCTGCTTCCGGTCCTGCTGAATCCGAGGAAGACGTTCCGGCGGGAGCTGTACTGGAAGATGCTCTACCGCGACCAGAAGGCGATGCGCGCCGGCGACTGGAAGTACCTCTCGGTCGAGGGCAACGAGTTCCTCTACAACCTCGCCCGGGACGAGCGCGAGCGCGCGAGCTACGCCAGGCGCGCGCCCAAGGTGCTTTCTCTCCTAAGGGAAAAATATTCTGCCTGGGAAGCCCAACTGCCCAAGCACCCCGACGCGGCCTACTCGGTGCCGGCGACGAGGGCCGATCTCGCCACGCCGTCGTCCTGACGACGATGCCGCCGTACCGCGCCGAGCATATCGGCAGCCTGCTGCGCCCGCCCGGGCTGCTCGAAGGCCGCGTCGGCGAGGACGAGGCGATCGAGCAAGTGCTGCGCTGGCAGGAAAGCCTCGGTCTGCGCGTCGTGACCGACGGCGAGTTCCGCCGCGAGTCCTGGCGGCTCGGCTTCATCTCCAGGGTCTCGGGGTTCGCGCTTGCCGAGTCGGTCGGCGAAGTCGACCTGCAGCATGACGACGCCGGCAACACCGCGCGCATCGGGTCCGCGCCGCTGGCGATCGCGCGCGTGCGGCGCACCGGGCCGATCGTCGCCGACGAGGTCGCCTTCTCGCTGCGGCGCACGCACTGCACGGTGAAGGCGACGCTTCCGGCGCCCTCGTACCTGCACTATCCGCGCGGCGCGCGCTGCATCGAGCCTTCGGCCTATGCCTCGCTCGAGGAATTCTTCGCGGACATCGTGCGCATCTACCGCGAGGAGATCGCGGCACTGCATGCCGCCGGCGGCCGCTACCTGCAGATCGACGAGGTGGCGCAGCCGGTGCTGTGCGACCCGCGCCTGCGCGAGGCGGTGCGCGCGCGCGGCGACGACCCGGACCGGCTGGTCGAGCTCTACATCGATCTCATCAACCGGGTCCTCGATGGCCGGCCGCGGGGCATGATCGTGGGCGTGCACATGTGCCGCGGCAACGCGCTCGGCCGCTGGATGGCCTCCGGCGCCTTCGACCCGATCGCCGACAGGGCCTTCAATGGGCTCGAGGTGGACGCGCTGTTCCTGGAGTACGACAGCGAGCGGGCCGGCGGCTTCGAGGCGCTGCGCTTCGTGCCGCCCGGCAGGCACGTGGTGCTCGGCCTGGTCTCGACCAAGACCGCGGCGCTCGAGGACGCCGACGAGCTGAAGCGCCGCATCGACGCGGCGAGCCGCTACGTGCCGCTCGAGCGCCTGTCGATCTCGCCGCAGTGCGGCTTCGCCAGCCACCGCAAGGGCACCGGCCTCACCTTCGCCGACCAGGAGGCGAAGCTGCGGCTCGTCATCGAGGTGGCGCGCGACGTCTGGGGCGAGGCCTGAGGCCTCAGCGCGCGCTGCGCCGGCGGCGCGCTCACGCGCCCGCCTCCTGCGGGACGACGACCGGCGTGTCGTCGCGGTTGCCCCATTCGGCCCACGCGCCGAGGTAGTTGCGCACTCTCGGGTAGCCGAGCGACTTCAGCGCAATGAACGTATTGGCCGAGCGGTAGCCGCCGTGGCACACGGGAATCACCGTCTTGTCGGGCGTGACGCCGCGCGAGGCGTAGAGCGCGCGGATCTCGTCGGCCGGCCGTAGCCGCCGCCGCCCGGCATCTCGGCGATGAGGCGGTCGCCCGCGGGCACGACGTAGGTTTCCTTGCCCGGCAGCACCTTGCCGCTTGCCAGCGCCACGCGCCCGACGCGGCCGTCGGCGCCGCCGGCGCGGCCGCGCGCCGGGTTGTGCCGCCGGTCGAAGGTGGCGCAGGCGATGCTGAAGGGCTCGCCCTCGGCGCTCTCGATCTCGAGCGCGACGCCCATCCCGCCGCGGCTGCGGCCCCCGCCGCCCGAGCCCTCGGCGAGCTCGCGCCGGCGGAACAGCAGCGGCGACTCCGATTCGGTCACCTCGATCGGGATGGCGCCGACGCCGCTCGGAAACGCGGTAGTCGACAGCCCGTCCTTGCCCGGGCCCGCGCCCATGCCGCCGATGCCGATCGAGATCACGTTGAAGCGCGACGCGGCGGGCGTGGCGCCGGC
>Ga0335083_10007386_pt1 | contig 13585 bp, 8 predicted proteins | sample Lox_Sample_42_FD_206716 | JGI IMG/M metagenome (GOLD analysis project Ga0335083, IMG submission 206716) | Soil microbial communities from Loxahatchee National Wildlife Refuge, Florida, United States - Lox_Sample_4.2 | ecosystem: Environmental > Terrestrial > Soil > Wetlands | place: USA: Florida...
CGCAGCCGGAGCCGGGGCGGCCCTCGCTGCAGGCGCCGAGACGCCCCCGCCGCCGCCATGACCTTGCTGCATCTGGTTGATCCGATCGAGCTCCGCTTGCGCGCGGTCCTTGTGCGAATCGACTCCGAGCAGCGCCGTGAGGCGCGAGCGCGCGTTGTTGAAGTCGCCGATGGCGCGATAGCAGAGCGCTCCTTCGAGCAGAGCATCCCAGCCCACCGGACCACCGGCCGCGCGTCGCGCCACCTTGTCGAAGCGAACCAGTGCGGCGCGGCAGCCCTGTCCTTCGCGCACCGAGCGCGCCGCCCACAGCTCCGCGTTCGGATCGGACGGCGCGAGGGCTTCGAACGCCTTCTGCGCCTCCGCGTAGCGCCCCGACTGGAACGACTGCACCGCCGTATCGAAGGCCGACGTGCTCTTCTTCGCGGTCGCGTTGCGAGTCATGTCCGCGCCCCCCGCGCCGCCCAGGGCGCTCTGCGACGCCGTCGTCGGCGCCGGTCCGGCGAAGCCGGACACGCTGTCGGCGATCCCGTCGCTGTCGTCCTTCGGCGCCAGGCCCTGAGCCAGTGGTGAAGGCGGTGGAGTCGCGTGTGCCACGGGCGGGCGGGCCGGCGCTGCCTCGTCGCGCGCCGGCTCGCTGCGCGCGACTGCGACGGAACCCACCGCCGCACCGACGGCGTAGGACGCAGCGGGCGCCATCGGCATCGCCGTCGTGGCAGACGCCACCGGCTCCGGCGCAGGCGAGCCTTGCTCGGTGACGATGACGTCGCTGCTCGCGGGGGCGCGTGAGGACTTGCCCCGCAGGAGCAGGACGCTCGTGCCGATCATCACCAGGAACACGGCGGCCATCGCCGTCTGCGGCCGCATGGCCCAGCTTCCGGCGAGGGAGATCCCGCGCGCCACGCGTCGACGCAGCGGCACCACCTTCCCGGCCTCGCGCGTCGCCGCCAGGATCTTGTCCTCCAGCCCAGGCGGCAACTCGACGGGCGGCACGGCGGCCACTCTGCGCGTCGCCCGCAGTCCCTCGATGAGGGCCGCGCATCGCGCGCAACCCGCGACATGACGCTTCACCGCGGCGCTCGTCACCTCGTCGAGCTCGCCGTAAAGCTCATCCATCATCGCGGATTCGAACTTCTCGCAGTCCATGATCGTCAGGTCCCGCTACCTCAGCGCGCGGGCATACTCCTCGAATTCACAGAGCGCCTCCTGCAGGCGCTCGAGCGCATAGCGCATCCGACTCTTCACCGTGTTCTCCGAGACGCCCACGATCTCGGCAATCTCCTTGAAGGGCAAGTTCGACACCTCTCGCATCAGGAAGACCTCGCGTTGCTCTTCCGGGAGCGCGTCGATGGCCTTCGCCACGCGCTCGCGTATCTCGAGCGACACGACGGCGCGCTCGACGCTCGCCTTGCCGTCGGCCGTCTGCTCGCCCAGCGTCGGGCCCTCACCCTCCTCCGCCTTCTTCGGCTCGTCGAGCGACGGGTGCCGCCGGAGCGCGCGCTTTCGCGTCTGGTCGATGCAGAGGTTGCGCGCGATGGTGTAGAGCCAGGTGCTGAAGCGCGCCTCGTGCTTGAACTCGGCCGCGTTCTGCACCACGCGGACGAAGGCGTCCTGCACCACCTCCTCGGCCACCGGCGAGCTCCGGAGATAGCGCAGCGCGAAATTGAAGAGCGGCCCCTGGTGCCGGCGCACGAGGACCGTGAACGCCGCCCGGTCCCCCGACTGGAATCGGATCATCAGCGATTCGTCGGTCGTCGGGTCGGTACGGGGGGAGGACATGGCTCCAGAACGGTCGGGGGCGCAGCGGCTTGCAGTGAGAGACCTGACGACGCGCGGTGGCCATGGGTGTACTCCGAAAACCCTTGGGTCCTTCGACGCGCCAGCGAGGCCCTTCGATCTTCGCTCATCCAGCGTCTGGACGGAAGCTCGCCACTGGGGGCCTCGGGTGGGCCCCCGTCTCGTCTAGGTTCGCGAGAGCTCTGCGCTTTCGCCCGCCTCGCGCCCTGCGTCCCGCTGTTGCCAAGGCGTCCCTCACGAACATACACTCAGTGCGCCGCCGCCTGCCGGCAGGCGATAGAGCTTTTCCCGAAGAGAAGGAAGAAGAGGCGCCCGCATGCGACGTCGACTGACAATGGTTCTCGCCATGGCGCTGCCTGTGGCCGCCTACTCGCTCGTCGCTTATGCGCAGCAACCCGCGGGCGGGAAGGGTGGCGCAAAGGGAGCTGGCGCCGCGAGTGCCTCGGCGGCGGTCGCTGCGTCGGCCGCGCCGGCAGCTTCGGCCCCTGCGGCGGCTCCGTCGGCGAGCGCAGCGGCGGCCCCGGCGCCTGCCTCCTCTTCTTCCGCAGCCGCCGCGGCGCCTGCGGGGAGCTCGGACCAGGGCATGAACGGCGCGACGTACGCCGTGCGCCTGCGCGATCTCGAGCAGCGCGTGGACGAGCTGAAGGACCAGATTCGCCGCAGCCACACGCGCCTCGCCCTCCTCAGCGATACGATCATCGGCGGCGGCGCCGCGGGATCGCGCTCCGAGGTCGAGTACAAGAACGAGATGTCGAGCGCGTTCCAGCTGACGCGCGCGCTCTTCGTCATCGACGGTCAGGTCCAGTACAACCGGCAGGACGACAGCGGCGCGCTGGCGGACCAGAAGGACATCCCGATCTACAGCGGCTCGGTGCCGCCGGGCGATCACACGATCCAGGTGGCGCTCACCTTCCAGGGCAACGGATACGGCGTCTTCTCTTACCTCCGCGGTTACAAGTTCGAGGTGAAGTCGAGCCACGCGTTCACCGCGGTCGAGGGCAAGACGATCACGGTGACGGCCACCTCCTTCGAGAAGGGCGGCGTCACGACTCCTCTCGAGCAGCGTCCCGCCATCGAGTGGAAGGAGACGTTGCAACCGCTGGGCGGCGGCGCCGTCTCGGCGGCGCCCGCGCCCGGCGCGCAGAACGCGCCGGGTGCGCCGGGTAACGCGTCGGTCTCGGGCAGCATTTCGATCGGGGGAGGCAAGAAGTGAGAACCTGGCGCTTCGGCGCCGTAGTCACGAGCGTCGCCCTTCTCTCGTGGGGCCTCGCTCGCGACGCGCGTGCCGACGACGCGACTGCGGCGGCGCAGAGCGATCTGACGTACGTCGGCCGCAACATGGCCAACGTGCAGTCGGCGGTCGACCGCGCCAAGAGCGAGCGGCTGACGCCCGAGCAGCGGCTGGCCAACGGCGAGCTGCTGTACCGGATGAACGACTACCAGCGCGCGATCGTCGTCCTCAGCGAGATCATGGAGGAGTTCCCGAACACGCCGAGCTACCCGGATGCGCTCTGGCTGCGGGGCGAGACGTACTACGCGATGCACGACTACCTGTCGGCGCGGCGCGACTACAAGTCGCTCGTCGATCAGGGGAACGAGCCGCGGTTCCAGACGTACTTCGGCCGTTCGCTCGCGCGGCTCGTGGACGTCGCGGTGCGTCTGAACGATCCGCCCGAGACGCTGGCGCCCATCTTCGAGAAGTTCAACCAGGTGCCGCCCTCCCAGATCGACGCGGGGCTGCTCTACGCCAAGGGCAAGGCCTACTACCACCAGAGCTCCTTCAACGACGCGCAGAGCGCGTTCGGGCAGGTGGCCAACGGCACGCCGTACACGCACCAGGCCCGCTACTTCCAGGGCCTCGTGTCGCTGAAGATCGCGCGGACCGGCGCGCCGGCCAAGGGCGCGGTGGTCAACTACAAGCCCGCCATCGAGGCGTTCCGCGCGGTGACGGTCCTGCCGCCGGACACGCCCGAGCACCAGCACGTCATCGACCTCGCGTGGATGGCCATCGGCCGCCTCTTCTACGAGATGGAGCAGTACCAGCAGGCCGCCGAGGCGTACGCGAAGGTCGACCGGAGCAGCCCCGAGTTCGACACGATGCTCTACGAGCTCGCCTGGGTGTACGTGCGCCTCGGCGACGTGCAGCGCGCCGACCGCGCCCTCGAGGTGCTCATGGTGAGCGACCCGAACAGCCAGTACATCGGCGACGGGACGCTGCTCCGCGCCGACCTGCTGCTGCGCGCGGGGGCGTTCGACCGGGCGCTTCAGCTCTACCAGAACGTGCTGGCGCAGTACGAGCCGATGAGGGCGAAGGTCGAGTCGTTCCTCGATTCGACGAAGGACGTCGCCGTCTACTACGACAAGCTCGCGCAGCAGCAGCTCGACCTGCTCGACCAGAACGACGCGCTGCCGCCGATCGCCATTCGCTGGGCGCGCGAGGCGGAGGACGGGCCGGCGGCGTTCGCGGTCATCGACGACATCAACGAGTGCAAGACGCTCATCAGGCAGTCGAACCTGCTCGTCGACAAGCTGACGGCGATGACCGGCGCTTCCAACCGCGTCCGGGCGTTCCCCGACCTCGCGGCGGGCGAGGAGGCGGCGCTGGCGCTGCTGAACCGCATCTCGCGTGCGCGGCTGAAGATCGCCCATGGTCTGGACGGTGTGGAGCCGAGCTCTCTCGGTGGCGAGATGGGGCAGGTACGCGAGCAGCGGCGCGCGCTCATGTCGACGATCGAGGGGCTGCCGATCGAACCTGCCGACTTCGCGACGCGCGACCAGCAGGGCCTCACGCAGTGGAACACGCTGTCGCAGTCGCTCACGCAGCGTTCCCACGAGGTGGACTCGCTGCAGGCGAGCGTCAACGGTCTGCGTCGCATGCTCGCCGACGGCCCGCAGCAGGGGGTCGCGCGCGATCCGGTCAGCATGCAGCGGTTCCAGGCGGAGCTCGACGCGAACGAGCACGATCTCAAGAAGTACCAGGACGAGATCTCCGACCTGCGCCGCCAGATCGAGGTGGGACGCGCGCAGATCGGCCTGGGCGACTCGCGCTACCAGAACGACGCGCTCGCACGGGACCAGTTCCGGGACGCACTCGAGCGCGAGGTGCAGCTGGCCTCCGGGGGCGCGGGCGGCAGCGGCGCGCAGCAGCTCGCCGGGCAGGCGGGGGCGGTGCTCGCGCAGGCGCGTCAGTACGAGGCGCAGCTCCTCGCCGCATTCCAGCAGCTCGAGGCTCAGGTGGCCGAGAAGGCCGGCGCCCTGCAGGCCAAGATCGACTCCGAGCGGGGCAACATCGCGAAGTATCAGGTGACGCTCGACGGATACGACAACGAGGCGCGCGATCTCGTCGGTCGGGTCGCCCAGCGCAACTTCGGCCTCGTGCGCGACAAGCTTCGGGGCATCGTGCTGCGCGCCGACGTCGGGGTGACCGAGCAGGCCTGGGAGGTGCGCGAGGAGGAGCTCGACCGCGTGCACAGCCTGCAGTCGGAGCGCGCGCGCCAGGAGCAACTCCTCGACGAGGAGCTCAAGGAAGTCCGCGACGACGGGGTCGAACCCGGGCAGTCGAGCAAACCACAACAGTGAGTCGCTTGAGTAACTCGAGGAGCACGATGGCGAGGCGAGCTTCGATGGCAGTGAGGTGGCCGAGCGCGATCGCGACCGTCGCGGGCGTGGTCTCCTTGGTGTTCACCGTCAGCGTCGCCGCCCAGCCGCACGGAGGCGCGAAGGGCGGAGCGGACGCAGGAGCCAAGGGCGACGCGGGTGCGTCGTCGTCGGTCGGCGCTGCATCGAGCGCATCGACGTCGACGTCGGCCGCAGGAGACGGCGGAACCACGACGGCGGCGACGACGAGCGCCGACGGCGGAACGACCGCTCCCGCGAGCACGGACACGAGCGCCCTCCCTGCAGTGCCCACCCCCACGGCGAAGCCCCACGCTCCGCCGCTCCCGGCGCCGACTCCCGAGCAGCTCGCCGCTTACGAGGCGATGCGCCAGGAGGCCGAGGCGTACGAGAAGGGCGCCCACGACTACAAGGACACGATCACCACGATCATCACGCTCCACTACGAGGAGAAGAAGAAGTCGATCCTCGGCGGGCTGGACCGCGAGATCGGCATCGAGAAGGACGAGCTCAAGAAGGCGCGCGAGACGGCCATCAAGCGGCTCGAGGACTTCATCGCCAAGTACAGCGGGCCGAACGCGCAGCCCCAGGAGACGCCGGACGCCATGTACCGGCTCGCCGCGCTCTACGAGGAACGTGCGCGCGGCGAGGAAGATCCGAACGTCGACCTCGCGATCACGCTCAAGCCGGCGATCGCGCTCTACAAGCGCGTCATCCACGAGTTCCCCAACTACAACGAGCTCGCGGGCATCTACTACTTCCTCGGCCACGCGCTGAACGACGCGCGGAGGGTCAACGAGGCGCAGCAAGTGTGGCGGTCGCTCACTTGCCACAACCACTACAAGTACCCGGTCGCGACCGATCCGAAGGACGCCGACATCGATCAGATCACGCCGATGCCGCAGGACCACGACACGGCGTACTGGAAGACCTGGCGCGACAAGTACCCGCGCCCCGAGGCGCTCAAGAAGGGCCCGCACGACGACGTCACCTTCGACGATCCGTACCCGCAGGACTGCACCTCGATCCCGCAGCCGAACACGCTGCCGGGGCAGGAGCCCAAGTACCTCGCCGAGGTGTGGTGGCGCATCGGCGACTGGGAGTTCGACCAGAACGACGTGCCCGGCGGAGTCCTCGACTACGAGCCTTCGGCCGTCTGGGACTACAACCGCGCGGCGAGCGCCTACAACCGCTCGATGAACTTCAAGAAGCCGCCCATCTACGGCGTGGCCCTCTACAAGTACGCTTGGACGCTCTTCAAGCAGCAGCGCTACGAGGCGGCGGTGCAGCAGTTCGTGCACCTGCTCAACTACACCGACGAGCAGCAGAAGCTCACGGGCGATCCGGGCGCGGACTTCCGCAGCGAGGCGTACACGTACATCGCCGGCTCGCTCGACGAGTTCGACTTCACCGGCCCGGGGCCGGAGGAGCCCTACATCGCGCGGCCCGACATCCTCGAGACGGCCAAGACGCCGGCGGAGGCGGAGCAGAAGCTCCACGTCGCGATCGATCGCGTGCAGGACCCGCGGCTCATCCCGCAGGACAAGCCGTGGACGATCGAGGTCTACAAGGCGCTCGGCCTCGAGTTCCGCGCCATCACGCAGTACCACAACGCGCTCGCGGTCTATCAGCTCACGCTCGACAAGTGGCCGATGGACCCGTCGGCGCCCGAGACGCAGAACGCGACCGCCGAGGTCTACGACCTGCTCGTCCGCGCGACGAAGGTGGGCACCGAGCGAAGCGACTACGAGCGCAAGGTGCTCGAGGCGCGCACCGCGCTCGCGAAGTACATCGGCGACACGCCGTGGGTCGACGCCAACAAGGACAACCCGGCGGCGCTGCAGAAGGCCGAGGAGCTCGTGCGCACGGGCCTCAAGGGCGCGGCCGTCACGCACACGAAGAACGGGCAAGCCGCGCTCGACCAGGCCGACCAGACGAGCGATCCGAAGGAGCAGCTGCGCCTCACGAACTACTCGCTGCAGGAGTACAAGCTCGCGGCGCTCGGCTGGCTCGGGTACCTCAAGCAGGACGAGAACGCGCCGGATGCCTACAAGAGCCGGTACTTCTACGCCGACGCCCTGCACAACCAGGTGCGCCTCGAGCTCATCCTCCACAAGTTCGACGAGCACCAGTATCCGGAGCCGTCGTCGCAGGAGATCGCGCAGGCGATCCAGGCGGCAGTCGACGTGCGCGACTCGGACGAGGACGACGAGTTCATCTCGAACGCGGGCCTCTTCGTCGTCGACCTCGCCGACGTGGATCGCGACCTCGCGTACCAGCGGTTCAAGGACACGGGCGGCACCCAGGGCATCGAGGAGCTCAAGGAGCCGAAGCTCGAGGGGGCCGAGGGCGACAAGAAGGTGGTCGTCCAGAACATCCCCGACGTGATCCAGAAGTCGATGTCGGCGCGCGACGAGTTCGTGCAGCGCGTGCCGGCCGAGCGCGACACGCAGCACCACGCGGACGACTACGCCTTCTACGCGGCGCAGGAGCTCTACGTGTACGGCCACTTCAAGGAGGCGGCCGACCGGTTCCAGACCATCTACCAGCAGCACTGCGGCAAGGACCCGCTCGGATACGAGGCGTGGAAGCGCCTCATCGTCATGAGCAACCTGCAGAAGGACGCCGCGCAGTCGCGCAAGCTGGCCGAGGCCGAGAAGAACCACTCGTGCGCCCAGACGAGCGACCAGCTCGCCGAAGAGAAGAAGGGCGACCTGACGGACCTCGTCCTCCAGAACGCCGCCTTCGAGGACGCCAACAAGGTCTTCGAGCAGGCCAAGGCCGCGCCGGACGGCCCGGCGAAGGACGATCTCTGGCGCAAGGCCGGCAAGATGTACGAGGACGCGCTGCGCGCCGCGCCGGCGCACAAGGACGCGCCGGCGGCCGCGATCAACTCGGCGTTCTGTTACAAGCAGGTCGGCGAGTTCAACAAGGCGATCGACCTCTACCAGCTCTTCATCAGCAACTACGGGAGCGAGGACATCCTCGGCCGCCTGCAGAACGGCGGAACGGACCCGCAGACGAAGCAGAAGGTCCCGCCGGATCCCGATCAGTACAAGGAGCGCATCAAGTACCTCGGGATGGCGTACGACGCGCTGTCGACGACCTACTACGGGTTCTTCGCCTACCAGAAGGCGGCGGAGTCCTTCGGGCGCATCGCGACCAACACGCGGTTCGACGACGACCGGCGCTCCAACGCGGCGCGCATCGGGATGGTCCTCTATTCGAACCTCGGCGACCGCCCGAACATGAACAAGATGTACGGGATCATGGTCGACCCCCAGATGCACCTCGCGCCCGACAAGCGCGCGGAGGCCGACTACCTGAAGGCGAGCTTCGACTACGCCCAGTGGAACCCGGCGGGGGCCGACTCGGGCGGCAACGCGGCGGCGCGCAACCAGGCGATCGCGACGCTCACCCAGTACCACCAGGCGGCGAAGAACCGGCCGGAGTCGGCCAGGTACGTGCTCGAGTCGGCCTATCGCATCGGCAAGATGATGCAGTCGGCCAACGATCCGGGCTTCCGCAACTGGTTCAAGACGACGATCACCGACTGGGAGTACTTCAAGTCGCACCCGGCCGGCACGACCACGCCGGACGGCAAGACGGCGCAGATCCAGGCGACCGACGCGCCCTACGCCGACTACGGCGGCGAGGCGGACTTCACGCTGCTCGACGAGCAGGTGCGCGCGGCGTTCGACTACGACACGAATCACCACCACTACTCGGGCGCGGTCGGCGACGTGATCAAGGCGGTGGACAAGGATCTCGGCGACGCCGAGAAGAACTGGCGACCGCGGCTCTCGCTCATCGCGACCAAGTACGGGTCGTTCGAGTGGGCGGCAGCGTCGACGGCGCGCATCGGGTCGCTCTACGACTCGATCCGCACCGGGCTCGATCTCGTCGTGCCCAAGTACTTCACGGCCGACCAGCAGGCGAAGCTCGACAAGCTGCAGAAGATCGCCGACCAGCTGAGCGCCGCCGGTCGCCAGGCCGAGGCCGACCAGGTGCAGGGGACCATCGACGCCACCAAGGACCAGGTGCGCGACAAGTGGCGCTCGACGAAGGACCAGTACCTCGAGGTCTGCAACCAGAAGATGGTCGGCACGTACGTCACGTCGGCCATGATCGCGCGCAAGTACAACGTCAAGGACGCGACCGTGCAGAAGGCCGTCGCACGGCTCGCGTTCTTCACCGACTACCTCGGCGACGACAAGATGAAGGGGTACGTCGAGCAGACGCCGGATCCGATCGATCCGAACAGCAAGCTCGTTTACACGAGCGGCGAGTTCCTCCAGTGGCGGTCCGGCGTCGTGTCGACGCCGCCGGCCAAGGGCGAGCCGGCTCCGCTCCCCGCAGCACCTTGAACCGTGAGGCTTCCGATATGCGACGCAATGTCCTGACCCTGTCCGGAGCGACCCTCGCGGTGCTTCCCATCACCGTGGCGATCGCCACGGGCGCATGCGGCGCCACCAAGCCGAAGCTCAAGGCACCCGCGGCCGGGATAGACGGCGGGACCGTCGTCGGAGCGCCGGTGCAGAATCAGCAGGGTCAGCAGGTCGCGGCGTCGACGGGGATCTCCGCGGACAGCGAGCTGTCGGGGGACGCGAAGTCTTCCTACGACCGCGGGTTCGCGGCGTGGATGAACGGCGACCTGCAGGGCGCCAAGAGCGCCTTCATGGATGCGGCGAGCCGCGCGCCGAGCGCCGGTGGACCGAGGTACTCGCTCGGGTGCGTGCTCGAGCGCCTCGGGGACACGCAGGGCGCCCTGGACGCTTATCGCGCGTCGTACACGGCCAACTCGAAGTACGAGGTGGCGATGGGCGCGTATGCGATCCTGCTCGCGAGCTCGGGGCGGGGGACGGACGCCGAGCAGTTCCTCAACGGCAAGGGCGCGTCGGACTCGGTGCGGCTCATGACGTACCTCGCCGAGGTCAAGTCGATCGAGGGCGACAGCCCGGGGTGCCAGAACCTCGCGCAGCAGGCGCTCACGAAGCAGCCCGACTTCAAGGACGCGATGGTCGTCATCGCGCGCGACTACTACCGGACGCACCGCTTCGACCTCGCGAAGTACGCGCTCCAGGCCATCCTGGACGGCTCGGAGGACGGGTCGATCCCGCCGCGCGACAAGGGCAATCCCGAGGGGCTGCTCATGCGGGCGCTCATCGAGCGGGAGCAGAGCGATCGGAAGGACGCGCTGCGCGACTTCGATGCCGCCTCCCAGAAACGGCCCGACCTCTTCGAGGCCTACATCAACCTCGGCGAGATGAAGCTCGAGGCCGGAAACGCGAGCGAAGCGCAGGCTCCGCTCGAGAAGGCCGTGCGGTACGCGCCGAACGTGGCCGTCGCGCACCTCGATCTCGGCGACTGCTACCGGCTCCTCGGACGGGCGGGCGATGCCAAGTCGGAGTTCGACAAGGTGGCCCGGATGGACTCGACGCTCGCCGGCGTGCACTACGATCTCGGGCTGCTCTACCTCTTCTCGCCCAACGTGCCCGGCGCCTCGGGGCAGGACGACCAGATCGCGAAGGCCATCCAGGAGTTCGAGACGTTCAAGTCGATGCGCAACGCCAAGGTGAAGGGGCCGGGCGACGACGTGGACGAGCTGCTCAGCACGGCGAAGAGGAAGCAGAACGAGCTCCAGATCAAGAAGCAGGCTGCCGCCGCGGCGTCGGCGGCGCCTCCTCCCGCACCGGCGGGCTCCGGTGCCGCATCCGCAGCAGCTCCCGCGACCAGTGCCGCACCGGCGGCGAGCGCGCCGAAGTGAGTCATACTCCCGAGGAGAGATACCGATGAGAGCCACTCGCTCAATCTTCTGGATCGTGCTCGCGGCAGGCGTGCTCGCCGCGTCGCCGGCTCTCGCGCAGGACTCCGGGAATCAGCGCAACGTGAAGCAGCAGTCGGGGGTGCTCCAGGTCGGAGAGATCACGATCGTCGGGCGCGTGCAGAAGCCCATCGCCGCCGTCGACGTCGCGAAGATCCAGCCGAAGCTGACCCTGGCCGAGCTGCGCCAGCCCTTCCTCGATCGCATCGAGGAGGCGGTGAAGAAGGATCCTTTCTGACGATCTGGATCGCGGTCGCCGTCTCGGCCCTGGTCGCGACCCTGTGCTCCCTGGCGAGCGCGCGGCGCATGGCGCTCGTGATTGCGCCGACGCGGCTCGATCCGGCGCTCCTGCGGCAGGCTCTCGTCGACGCGTCGAGCGTCACGCGGCTGCGAGAGGCGCTGGCGCGGCGTCCGGACCTCGCGTGGGAGCGGGAGCTCGTGGATGCGGCGTGCTCGGGTGACGACGCGGCTCGCGAGTCCTTGCTCGGCGAACCCATGTCCGAGCTCGACTGGTCGCTCGAGCGCTGGGACCGCGTGCCCCGGGTGTGCGCCAGTGTCGCCAGCAGCGTCGGGTTCCTGTGCGCGACGGTCGCGGTCATCGAGGCGCTGGCGATGCCGGAGGACCCCGAGGCGGGAACGGCGCTCGGCAGGGTGCTCGCCGCCGCGCTGTGCGCGTTCGCGGTGGGGCTGGTGGGGACGTCCTTCTGCGCAGCCGTACACCTGCGCACCCGAGGTCTGGCGAAAGCCAAGGTGGCGGCCGCCGATCGCCTGGTCGAGCGGCTAAGGGCGCTCGCCACCTGACACATCCAGCGGCTCGTCTCGCTTCGCCCGCCGACCCCCGCCGCCTAGCAGTTTCCCCAACGCTCTCGCTCGTGTACCCTGTGCGGGAACTTCTCGCGTGCGACCACGTCTAACGAACGCAGAACCGAGAAAGGCGCCTTCGGCATGTCGCAGATGAATCCGGGCCAGGGACCAGGTCACGCCGCGCATTCGGGACGCCCCGGCCAGATGACGGCCGTGATGCGGGCGATGCAGCAGTCGACCGGCCCCAAGGTCCTGCGCATCGGCCTCGTGGCCTCGGGTCGCATCCTCGAGGAGCGCATCGTCAAGCAGCGCACGAGCGTGACCGTCGGTCCGAGCGAGAAGTCGATGTTCGTCGTCCAGGCGAACGTCCCGCCGCAGTTCAAGCTCTTCGAGCTGATCGGCAACGACTACTACCTGAACTTCCTCGACGGGATGACCGGCCGCGTGGCGCTCGCCACGGGCATCACCGACCTCATCGCCCTCAAGGGACAGGCGAAGCGCGTGGGGCCGGCGTACCAGATCCGGCTCACCGAGGAGGCGCGTGGCAAGGTCGTCATCGGGGAGACGACGTTCCTCTTCCAGTTCGTCGCGCCGCCGCCGGTGCAGCCGCGGCCGCAGCTGCCGCTGTCCGTCAAGGGCGGCGTCGCGAGCCAGATCGACTGGAACCTGACGATCATCGCGGCGTTCAGCTTCCTCATGCACTTCGGCCTCATCGGCGCGATGTACAGCGACTGGATGGATCCGGTCGTGAGCGACGATCTCACGGCGGCGCTCACGCACATGGTGCAGGAGCCGCCGACGCCGCCTCCGGTGGAGACCGCCGAGGCGAGCGCCAGCGCGACGTCGACCGAGGCGACGCCGTCGGCCACGGCAAAGGCGAGCGCGACCCCCAAGCAGGCGACGCCTTCGGCCCCGGCGCCGACGGCGGTGCAGGCGCTCCTGCAGCAGGCGGAGCAGGCGCGCATCGCGATCCTCGCCTCGCTCGCGGGCGGACAGAACATCCAGGGCGCCATGAAGGACGACAACGGCGCGCCGGTCGATCTGAACAGCCTCGCGACGCGCGAGGGCGGCATCGCGAACGCGAACGGTGGGCTCAACCTGCCGGGCGGCGCGGGTGGTCCGATCAAGCCGGGCAGCGGGCCCGGAGGCCTGCAGGGCCTGACGGGTGGACAGACCGGTCCGGCGGTCGACAACGCCGGACAGGCGCAGAAGGTCGTCATCAAGGGCGACGCGCAGTGGGGCGGCGCTTCGGCGAGCGTTCCCGTGTCCAACGCCGAAGCCGTCATCCGTAGCCAGCTCCAGCCTCGTGCGCGTGCTTGCTACAACGCGGCGCTCGCTGCCGATCCGACCATCTCGGGCAAGCTCTCGCTCAGCATCCAGGTGGGCCCGAGCGGCGAGGTCACCGGCGTGTCTCCCGCGGGGATGAGCGGACAGATCGTGAGCTGCATCGTCGCGGCAGCGCGCCGATTGCAGTTTGCTCCTCCGGGTGGCAGCGGCTCGACGATCGGAACGTCGTTCAACTTCGTGAAGCAGGGCGGCTGAGAAAAA
>Ga0335083_10007387_pt1 | contig 13584 bp, 12 predicted proteins | sample Lox_Sample_42_FD_206716 | JGI IMG/M metagenome (GOLD analysis project Ga0335083, IMG submission 206716) | Soil microbial communities from Loxahatchee National Wildlife Refuge, Florida, United States - Lox_Sample_4.2 | ecosystem: Environmental > Terrestrial > Soil > Wetlands | place: USA...
GCCCCGCGGCCCGGAGTCCCGCTCGGCACGAGCCCCGGGCTTCCCCGGCCGCCCGGAGTCCCGCTCGGGACGAGCCCCGGGCTTCCCCGGCCGCCCGGTGCGCCGCTTCCGACCCAGTCCATCCCTGGCCTGACCCGGCCCGTGCCCCCGCCGCCGGCCCCGCCCGCGCCGCGGGCACCGGCTCCCGCCCCGGCGCTGCAGCCGCGGGCGCGTGAGTCCTTCACCCTGGGGACGACTCCCGGCGTCCCGGTGGCCGAGGCACGGGGCCCAGCCCCCGCCGCGGTGGAGGAGATGACCCTGGACGTGGGGCTGGTGGAGGTCTCCCCGGCGCCCGCCGCGCCGGCGGCCGATGGCGGAGAGGCGGCCCTCCGGGCGGCGCTGAAGAATGCCTCGCAGGAGGTCATCGAGCGCATCGCCTGGGAGGTGGTGCCCCAGCTCGCCGAGACCATCCTCAAGGAGTACGTGGAGCGGACGATGCGCGAGCGGGAGGGGAAGGCCTGAGCGGCGACGACCCCGGGGAGGAGCTCCCCAAGGCCTACGATCCGACGGCAGTCGAGCAGCGCTGGGCGGGGGCATGGAGGAAGGCGGGCTGCTTCCGCGCCGAGGCGCCCTCCGGCCGTCCGCCGTACTGCATCATCCTGCCGCCGCCCAACGTCACCGGCTCGCTGCACATCGGCCATGCCCTGGGCAACACGCTCCAGGACGTGCTCGTGCGCTGGCGCCGGATGCACGGGGACAACGTGCTCTGGCAGCCGGGCACGGACCACGCCGGCATCGCCACCCAGCTGGTGGTGGAGCGCGAGCTGTTGCGCACCCAGAAGGTGAGCCGCCAGGACCTCGGCCGCGAGGAGTTCGTGGCGCACGTCTGGGCGTGGAAGCAGAAGTACGGACAGCGCATCAACGAGCAGCAGGAGGCCCTCGGCTCGAGCCTGGACTGGAGCCGGGAGCGATTCACCCTCGACCCGCGCGCCTCGCGGGCGGTGGTGGAGGTCTTCGTCCAGCTCTTCGAGGAAGGCCTCCTCTACCGGGCCCAGCGGCTGATCAACTGGTGCCCGGACTGCCGCACGGCGATCAGCGACCTGGAGGTAGAGCACGAGGAGACCAAGGGCGCGCTGTGGGAGATCCGCTACCCGGTCAAGGGCTCCGACCGGTCGCTGGTGGTGGCCACCACCCGGCCGGAGACGATGCTCGGGGACACGGCGGTGGCCGTCCACCCCGACGACCCCCGCTACCGCGACCTGGTCGGCAAGACGGTGGTGCTGCCCCTCATCGGGCGGGAGATCCCGATCATCGCCGACGCTGCGCTGGTGAACATGGAGTTCGGGACCGGCGCGGTGAAGGTCACCCCGGCGCACGACTTCAACGACTACGAGGTCGGGCTGCGTCACCACCTGGCGATGATCTCCATCTTCGACGAGGCGGCGCGGACCAACGCCGAGGCCGGCCCCTACGCCGGGCTGGACCGCTTCGAGGCCAGGAAGCGCGTGCTCGGGGACCTCGCCGCAGAAGGGCTGCTCGTGGCGGAGAAGCCGCACCCGCTCAGCGTCGGCACCTGCCAGCGGAGCGGGACGGTGGTCGAGCCCCGGCTCTCACCGCAATGGTTCGTCCGGACCAAGCCCCTGGCCGAGCCGGCCATCGCCGCGGTGGAGGACGGACGGGTGCGCATCGTCCCAGAGAGCTGGGAAGCGACCTACTTCCACTGGATGCGGAACATCCACGACTGGTGCGTGAGCCGGCAGCTCTGGTGGGGCCACCGCATCCCCGCCTACTACTGTCAGGACTGCAGCCCGAAGGCCGACGGCGCGCCGGGCTCGACCCGCATCGATCTCCAGAAGGCCGAGCCGGTGGTGGCCCGCGCGCCCCCCGAGCGGTGCGGGCGCTGCGGCGGCACCCGCTTCCTCCAGGACGAGGACGTCCTCGACACCTGGTTCTCCAGCGGGCTCTGGCCGTTCAGCAGCCTGGGCTGGCCGGAGCGCACCGCCGAGCTTCAGACCTTCTACCCGACCAGCGTGCTCGAGACCGGGCACGACATCCTCTTCTTCTGGGTGGCCCGCATGCTGATGATGGGCCTGCACTTCATGAAGGACGTGCCCTTCCGCACCGTGTTCCTCCACGCCATGGTGCGTGACGAGAAGGGCGAGAAGATGTCCAAGGTGAAGGGCAACGTCATCGACCCGCTCGACGTCATCCACGGTGCGCCAAGGGAGCGTCTTCCCCCCGCGGTACGCAACAAGTTCCCCGAGGGGATGCCTGCCTTCGGGGCAGACGCACTGCGTTATACGCTCGCCTCGCTCACCCAGCAGGGCCGTGACATCAGGCTCTCGCTCGACCGGGTGAATGGCTACCGCGCCTTCGCCAACAAGCTGTGGAACGCGGCGCGCTTCCTCCTCCTCAACCTCGGCGACTTCGACCCGGCCAAGGCTCCTCTCGACGGCCGGAAGCTGGGTCTGGCGGACCGGTGGATCCTCTCGCTCCTCGAGCGGGTGACGGGGGAGGTGGAGGCGGCGCTCGGAGAGTTCCGCTTCTCCGACGCCGCCGGGACGCTCTACCAGTTCACCTGGCACACGTTCTGCGACTGGTACATCGAGCTGGCCAAGGCGCCGCTCCAGGGACGCGACGGGGCGGCGCGCGAGACGACGCGGGCGGTGCTGGTGCAGGTGCTGGACCAGCTGCTCCGGCTCCTCCACCCCTTCATGCCCTTCCTCACCGAGGAGCTCTGGCACCGGTTGCCGGGGGTGGCCCCGGGGGACTTCCTCGCCACGGCCGCCTTCCCGCGGGACACCGGGCGATGGCGCGATGCGGCAGCCGAGGCCGAGATGGCTCCCATCCTCACCGTCATCGAGGCGGTGCGCACCATCCGGGGCGAGAGCAACCTCTCCCCGGCCGCCCGATTCCGGGCGGTGGTCCAGACCGACCGTTCGGCGCTGCGGGAGTCCCTCCGCCGCCTGTCCGGCTACGCCCTCCCCCTGGCCGGGCTGTCCTCCCTCCACGTCGAGGGGCCAGGACCCCAGCCGCCGCAGTCCGCCACCTGGGTGGGGGAGGGCCTTCAAATCTTCGTTCCCCTGGCCGGACTGCTGGATCTGGACGAGGAACGTGCGAGGCTGCGCAAGGAGCTTGCCCGCATCCAGACGGATGTGGAAGGACTGAGGAGAAAGCTGGACAATCCGAGCTTCGTCGCCAGAGCACCGACGGAGGTTGTGGAGAAGGACCGCGCTCGGGTCGCGGAGCTCGAGCAACGCAAGACGAAGGTGCAGGAAAACCTCAATCGGATCGAGCCGGAGGGAACGATGTCCGAAAAGACGCCGGAGGAGATGTCCCAAGCCACACCGCCCACGCCATCGAGCGGAATGTTCGGCATCCCGAGCGAGCCGATGCCGATGAGCGCTCCGCCACCCGCGCCCAGGCCGCCGGCCGCCAAGAAGGCGCCCGCGAAGAGGAAGGCGAAGCGCAAGGCGAGGCGCACCGCGCGCAAGGCGAAGCGCACCGCGCGCAAGACAAAGCGCACCGCGCGCAGGGCGAAGCGCGGAGCGAGGACGGCCAAGCGCACCGCCCGTCGCACCGTCCGCAGGGCGAAGCGCGGGGTGCGTCGCATCGCACGCCGAGTCAAGCGCGGCGCCCGTCGCACCGCACGCCGGGCCCGGCGCGGGCGCCGCTAGCGCCCGCGGGCCGGAACGCCCGTCCCGGGATGGATGCCCTCGACCGGCTGATCGACCTCGCCCTCGACGAGGATCTCGGCGCAGCCGGGGACGTCACCACCCTGGCCCTCGTCCCCGCCTCCATGCAGGGGCGAGGCGAGCTCCTGGCCAAGGAGGCGATGGTCCTCGCCGGCGGGGCGGCCTTCGCCCGGGTCTTCCAAAGGCTCGAGCCCGCGGCGGTGGTGGAGCTGCGCCTCGCCGACGGAGCGCGCGTCTCGGCGGGGATGGTGGTGGCCGAGGTGTCGGCCGCCCTCCGCACCCTGCTCGTCGGCGAGCGCACCGCGCTCAATCTCATCCAGAGGACGTGCGGCATCGCCACCCTCGCCGCCCAGGCGGCGGACGCCGTCCGCGGCACCCGGACCCGGGTGCTGGACACGCGCAAGACGGCGCCGGGGATGCGCGCCCTGTCCAAGCAGGCGGTGCGCGCCGGCGGGGCGGACAATCATCGCTTCGGGCTCTTCGATGGAGTCCTGATCAAGGACAACCACCTGGCCGCGGTGGGGGGCGACGTCCGCGAGGCGCTGCGGCGCGCGCGTGCCGGAGCACCACGCCTGGTCAAGGTGGAGGTCGAGGTGACGTCGCTCCAGCAGCTGGAGGAAGCCATCGGCGGGGGAGCAGACGTCGTCCTCCTGGACAACATGGACGACGCCCAGGTGGCGGAGGCGGTGCGCCTGGCCAAGGGCCGGGTGCAGCTCGAGGTCTCCGGCGGGGTGACCGTGGAGCGGCTGCCCCGGCTGGCCGCGCTGGGGGTGGACTTCGTCTCTCTGGGGGCGCTCACCCACTCGGCGCGGGCGATGGACCTCTCCTTCGAGGTGCGGCGCACGGAGTGACCGGGCGCGCCGGCGGTCAGCGCACGAGCGAGATGGCCTCGCTCCGCGGCACGCCCTCGGCTGCGGCCAGTCCGCCCATTTCCATCAGGATGGCCGCGGTGGGCGCCACGTCGGTGGTCTGGATGCTCTGGGGGTAGGTCCCCGCCCGGACCCCGCGTCCGAAGAGCACCACCGGAACCTGGGCGTCGTAGGCGAAGGGGACGCCGTGGCTCGTCCCGCTGTCGTGCTCGGTGAGCACGGCGAAGGGCCGGAGAAAGAAGAGCACGTCTCCGCTCCTCCCCGGGAAGTAGCTCCGGCGCAGCGCCGCCTGGTAGCCCTGGAGGTCGTCGCAGCCTCCGAGGTCGTCCCGCGCCACCGCCACCGCCACGCCCGGCTGGCGCGAGAGCCAGGCCGCCGCCGCCCGCCGCACCGCCGGTCCGTCCAGCTTGCGCACCTCGAGCGCCTTGTCGTCGAGGACGGCCTCGAACTGGTTCAAGGCCAGGAGCAGCGGCGCGCCGAAGGCCCGGGTGAGCTCCGCCTGCAGCCCGCTCCGGAGGGCGGAGGGCTTGACCCGGAGCCCGGGGAGGCCGGCGGCGATGAGTTCCTCGGGGAGGGCCGCTCCGCCGTGGTCGGCGCTGAGGATGACCAGGAGGTTGGAGCGCCCGCCGGCGGCCCGCTCGGCCGCGGAGAGCAGGTCGCCCAGGGCGCGATCCAGCCGCACCAGCGCGTCCTGCACCTCCCAGGAGTAGGGGCCGAAGTGGTGGTAGATGTTGTCCAGGGCACTGAAGCTGACGACGAGCAGGTCCGGCACCTCGTCCTTTCCCATCTGCTCGGCGGCCATCGCCGCCTTGGCCGCCTCGACCAGGTAGTCGTCGAAGAAGGGGGAGGTGGCGAAGGCCGCGTAGGACTGCGGCCCGGGCGCGGGCAGCCCGGCGGAGAGCGGGTGGGGGAACCGCCGGCGCATCCCGTAGGGCTCCGCCTCGAACGGTCGATCGTCCTCGCCCTGGTAGGCCTTCTCGGGAAGCGCCAGGGTCCAGGTCTGGCCGAAGGCCAGGTCGGGCAGGCGGCGTTCGTTGAAGGCCTTCACCCAGGCGGGGAGCTCCTTGGCGTAGAAGGTGCCGGTCACCATCCGGCCCACCGGCTCGCTGAACCAAAAGGCCGCCCCCAGCCGGCCGGCGAGGGGGATGGCCGCGCGCGCCTTCCCGGCCAGCACGACCGCCTTGCCGCGCCCGCCGGTGAAGAGCCGGAGGTGGTCGACCAGGGTCTCGGCGAGCAGGGCCTCCGGTGAGCTGTCGTCCGGGGCGGGCGGAGCCCCGAGCACCGGATGGCCCGGGTCCCAGAAGACGGGCTCCTCCTTGCCCGTGGCGCGGTTGACGATGCGGTTCCCGACGATGCCCGTCCGCCAGGGGTAGGCCCCGGTGGAGAGCACGGCGTGCCCGGCGGCGGTCACCACCTCGGACTGGGCGTAGCGCGCGTCGGGAAAGAAGGCCCCCCGGTCGAGCAGGGTGGCCAGGCCGGAGCGCAGGTGGGGGCGGTTGCGAAGCAGGAGGTCGGTGCCCAGCGCATCGACGGTGATGAAGAGGGTCAGGCGGGGCGGCCGCGCCGGCGCGGGGCCGGCGAGGAGGAGGAAGGCGGCCAGGGCCGATCGGCGCAGCAGGGAGCGGAGGGACATGGGATGTGGTGGAGGATGCCACGCCTTTTGGTACGGTCGCCGATCCCATCGCACATGTTCCAGGCGCGACAGCGGGTGATCTACGGCGACACCGACCAGATGGGGGTGGTGTACTACGCTAATTACCTCCGATATTTCGAGCACGCGCGGAACGAGTACCTGCGCGAGCGCGGCGGCAGCTACCGCGCGCTGGAGGAGGCGGGTCTGATGCTGCCGGTGGTCGAGGTCCTGGCGCACTACCGGGTGCCGGCCCGCTACGACGACCTCTTGCTCATCGACACCGAGATCAGCGCCCTCTCCCGGGTGCGCCTCACCTTCTCCTACCGCATCCACCGCGAGGGGGAGGCGGAGGTCCTCTGCTCGGGTCACACCGTGCACGCCTGTCTCACCACCGCCGGCAAGCCCACCCGCCTGCCCGAGCACATCGTCCGGCTGGTCAGCGACGAGGGGAGGGAGCCACCATGATGGACAGGAACCTGGCGCTGGAAGTGGTGCGCGTCACGGAGATGGCGGCCATCGCCGCCGCCCGGCTGATGGGCCGGGGGGAGAAGGACCTCTCCGACCAGGCGGCAGTGGATGCCATGCGACGGGCGTTCGATGCGCTCCACATCCACGGAACGGTGGTCATCGGCGAGGGGGAGCGGGACGAGGCGCCGATGCTCTACATCGGCGAGGAGGTGGGCCGCCGCGATGCGGACGACCCGGACGTGGACATCGCCCTCGACCCGCTGGAGGGGACGAACCTGTGCGCCTACGGCCGGCCGGGAGCCATCGCCGTGGTGGCCATGGCCGACCGGGGGAACCTCCTCAACGCCCCGGACACCTACATGGAGAAGCTGGCCGTCGGGCCGCGGGCCAAGGGGGCCATCGATCTGCACCGGACCCCGACGGAGAACCTGCGCAGCATCGCGGCCAAGATGGCCCGCCGGGTGGAGGACCTGACGGTGATCATCCTCGACCGGCCCCGGCACGAGAACCTCATCGCCGAGGTGCGGGCCGCCGGGGCACGCATCCGCCTCATCGAGGACGGCGACGTGGCGGCGGCCATCGCCACCTGCTTCGAGGACACCGGCGTGGACGTGCTCATGGGCACGGGAGGAGCCCCGGAGGGGGTCATCGCCGCCGCGGCGCTGAAGAGCGTGGGCGGGGATTTCCAGGGCCGGCTCCAGCCGCGCAACCCGGAGGAGGCGGCGCGTGCCCGGGCGATGGGCGTGGCCGACCTCTCCCGCGTCTACACCGCCGAGGAGCTGGCGCGCGGCGAGGTGATGTTCGCCGCCACCGGGGTCACCGGGGGCGATTTCCTCAAGGGCGTGCGCTTCTTCGGCGGCGGCGCGGAGACCACCTCGGTGGTCATGCGCAGCAAGACCGGCACGGTGCGCTACATCCAGGCCACGCATCGGTTCGACAAGAAGCCGGGCTACACGCCCTGAAGGAGAGCCGCCGATGGCTTCCGCCACCCGCTCCATCGTCATCGACGCACCCCCGGAGCGCGTCTTCGACGTCATCGCCGACTACCAGCACTACCCGGAGTTCCTCTCCGAGGTGAAGTCGATCCGCGTCTCGGACCGCGACGGCAACCAGGTGGACATCCACTACGAGGTCGACGTGGTGAAGCGCATCCACTACACGCTGCGCATGGTCGAGGAGCGGCCGCGGGCGCTGCGCTGGACCTTCGTCAGGGGAGAGGTGATGAAGGACAACCACGGCAGCTGGATGCTGGAGGCCACCGCCGAGGGGAAGACGCGGGCCACCTACACCATCGACGTGGCCGTAGGCCTGCTCGTTCCCCGGCCGCTGCTCGCCGCCCTGGTCGACTCCAGCCTTCCCAAGATGCTGGAGTCGTTCAAGAAGCGGGTGGAGTCCCGGTAGGTCTCCCCGGACACACCTCCGCCGGGACGGATGTGGGGCTTGAGCGCAGCCTTGCGGGGAGGCCCGGACCCATTACAATGAGGCCGTACCCGGGGCGGCCCACCCCGGCGAGGTGGAATCGGTTGGCCACCTCGTGCGTCTCAACATCAGGAGGCACCGGCGGTGGAGATGCTGGAGACGTTCATCATCGAGGACGACCGGGGGCGGCGCTGGCGCGAGGAGCGCCCGGCGGTGGAACTGCCGCTTCCCGAGCCTGACCTCGAGCGGCCCCCGCGCAAAACGGACACCGGCGACGAGAAGCCCCAGCGCGGCGTGGTGGTCATCGAGCTCCTCGGCTGACCCTGCCGCACCGGCCGCCCGGGTGCGAGCGCCAGCTCCTTGCTCGCCCTGGGTGCCGGCCGTAGAACTCCACCGATGACGGACATCGCCAGCGTCCGGGCGCGCGAGATCCTCGACTCGCGCGGCAATCCCACCGTGGAGGTCGAGGTGCAGCTCGAGGATGGCGCGCTCGGCCGCGCTGCCGTTCCCTCCGGCGCCTCCACCGGGGCGCACGAGGCCCTCGAGCTGCGGGACGCTGACGCCGCCCGCTACGGGGGCAAGGGCGTGCGGCGGGCGGTGGCCAACGTCCACGACCAGCTGGCTCCCGCGGTGGTGGGGATGGATGCGCTGGACCAGACGGCGGTCGACGACCGCCTCCTGGCCGCGGACGGGACAGAGACCAAGAGCAAGCTCGGAGCCAACGCCATCCTCGGCGTCTCCATGGCCACCGCGCACGCGGCCGCGGCCTCGCTGGGCCTGCCCCTCTACCGGTACGTGGGCGGGCTCGATGCCCGAACGCTGCCCGTGCCGCTGATGAACATCCTCAACGGAGGCGCCCACGCCGACACCCGGGTCGACATCCAGGAGTTCATGGTCGTCCCGCTCGGGGCTCCCAGCTTCGCCGAGGGGCTGCGCTGGGGCGTGGAGGTCTTTCACGCGCTGAAGAAGGCGCTGCGGGGGCGGAAGCTGGCCACCGGGGTGGGGGACGAGGGCGGCTACGCACCCGACCTCCCGGCCAACGAGGACGCGCTGAAGCTCGTCCTGGAGGCCATCGCCGCGGCCGGCTACCGGCCCGGCGAGCAGGTGGCGCTGGCCCTCGACGCGGCGGCGAGCGAGTTCTACGACGCCAAGACGCGCCGTTATCGGCTCAAGGGCGAGGGCAAGGAATACGACTCGGCCGGGCTGGTCGGCTACTACCAGGAGCTGTGCAGCCGCTACCCCATCGTCTCCCTGGAGGACGGGATGGCGGAGGACGACTGGGAGGGCTGGACGGCGCTCACCGGCTCGCTGGGGGGGAAGGTCCAGCTCATCGGCGACGACGTCTTCGTCACCAACGTGGAGCGGATCGAGCGAGGCATCAGCGGCGGGGTGGCCAACTCGGTGCTCATCAAGGTGAACCAGATCGGCACCCTTACCGAGACCTTCGCCGCGGTGCGCACCGCCCACCGCGCCGGCTACACGGCGGTCATGTCCCACCGCTCCGGGGAGACGGAGGACGTGACCATCGCCGACCTGGCGGTGGCGCTGGATTGCGGGCAGATCAAGACCGGCTCCGCCTCGCGGTCGGATCGGGTGGCGAAGTACAACCAGCTCCTCCGCATCGAGGAGGGGCTCGGGTCCGCGGCGCGCTACGCCGGGCGCGCGGCCTTCCCGAGCCGGCCGGAGAAGGGCTAGCGCCATCCGCATCCTCGTCTCCAACGACGACGGCGTCCTGTCCGCCGGGCTGGCCGCCCTCGCTGAGGCGATGGCACCGCTCGGGGAGGTGTGGGTGGTGGCCCCGGAGGTGGAGCAGAGCGCCGCCTCGCATGCCATCTCGCTGCACCGTCCGCTCCGCATCAAGAAGGTGCAGGAGCGCTGGTTCAGCGTCGATGGAACTCCCACCGACTGCGCCTACCTGGCCATCCATCATGTGATGAAGGACGCCCCGCCGAGCATCGCCGTCTCGGGCATCAACCACGGGCCGAACCTGGCCGAGGACGTCATCTACTCCGGGACGGTGGCCGGGGCGATGGAGGCCACGCTGCTCGGGGTGCCGGCCATCGCCTTCAGCCTGGCGACCCGGCGGCGCTTCGAGTTCGGTCCGGCGGCGCGCTTCGCCCGCGCGCTCGTGTCCGCGGCCCTGGCCAGCCCGCTTCCGCCGCGGCTCCTGCTCAACGTCAACGTGCCCGAGGGCGAGCCGGACGGCTACCGGGTGACCCGGCTCGGCCAGCACAGCTACGGGAACGAGGTGGTGGAGAAGGTGGACCCCCGGGGCCGTCGCTACTACTGGATCGGCGGGACGGGCTACCAGCACCGGGACATTCCCGGGAGCGACTGCAACGCCGTGCTCGCCGAGCGCGTGGTGTCGGTGACGCCGATGCTCCTCGACCTCACCGACGAGGCGCGCATCCCGGAGGTCGCCCGGTGGACGCTGGACGGCTTCCAGCGCCGGCTGCAGGAGGCGGGGTGAGGCCGGGAGGAAGCCCCGGGCGCAGCGCCGCGCTCGGCTGGCTCCTCCTCGCCGCCTGCGCCGGGGGTCGGGCCGCGTCCTCCGGGTCGGATCTGCCGACCTGGGCGCGGGCCGACCGCTTTCCGGGTTCTCACGCCGAGCCGGAGGTGGTCCGCGGGGTACACCGGGTGGAGAAGGGCGAGACCCTCTACCGCATCGCCCGGAGCTACGGCCTCACGCCGGAGGAGCTGGCGGAGTGCAACGGGCTGGAGGCGAGCGCCGCCCTGCCGGTGGGCACCGACCTGCTCCTGCCCGCTCCCCTCGGACCGGTGCGGGCCGCCTCCTCGGTCCAGGTGGAGGCCAAGGACGAGGCCGCCGCGCGGGCGTGGGAGACGCCGGTCGAGCCCCGCGCCGGGCAGCCGCTGCCGCCGGAGCTCCTCCGCGCCTTCGACGAGGCCACCCTCCCCGAGGAGCTGGCCCGCGGGTTCGACCGGCCGCTGGCCCCGCCGCCGCCCCGGCCGCCGCCGGCCAAGCCCCAGCCTCCGGCGCCGGGCCCCCCGGCCGATGCCCGGGCCGCTCCGGTCACGGCGAGCATCGGCCCGCCTCCGCCGCCCGAGCCCCGGAGCGAGCCCGGCCGCTCCGCCCGCAGCGCGGCGCTGCCCCGGCCCGCGGTCGCCTCCGCGGCGGGCGCGCCGCTGCAGTGGCCGCTGCGCGGCGTCCTCTACGCGCGCTACGGGAAGAAGGGACGGGAGCCGCACGACGGCATCGACCTCGCCGCCCCGGCGGGGAGCCCGGTGCGCACCGCGGGGGAGGGGATGGTGCTCTTCGCCGGCCCGCAGGCCGGCTACGGGCTGATCGTCGTCGTCCAGCACGCGCGCGGGCTGGTCACCGTCTACGCCCACGCCCGGGACGTCCGGGTGCGGACCGGCCAGGCGGTGCGGCCGGGGCAGGTCATCGCCACGGTGGGGGAGTCGGGAAAGACGAGCGGCCCGCACCTGCACTTCGAGGTGAGGGTGGAGGGCGAGCCGGCGGACCCCTTGCGCTTCCTCGGTCCGGTGCCCGGTCCGTGACGGTCAGGGGTGCTCAGTGCACCTTGCGGTAGACGCCCACCACCTGGCCGAGGATCATCGTGGAGCGGAACTGGGAACGGTGGACGTAGAGCGGCGCCATCGTCCGGTTCGCGGGCTGGAAGCGGATCCGGTCGCCCTCCGGGTAGTAGCGCTTGCAGGTTGCCTCGTCGTCGATGAGGGCAACGACGATGTCTCCGGAAGCCGCGGCCGGCGTCTTCCGGACGAAGAGGTAGTCGCCGTCGTGGATGCCGTCCTCGACCATCGAGTCCCCCTTCACCCGGAGGGCGAACACCTCTCGGCCGCTCCCCCCGAGGAGGAAGCTGTCGATCTTGACCGAGTCCTCGACGTTCTCCACCGCCAAGAGGGGCACTCCGGCCGCCACCCGGCCAAGCACCGGGACCTCGACCAGGTTCGCGTCCCGGCGTCCGGCGCCGATCCCCAGCACCAGCCGGGCGCGCTTGGTGGGCACCAGGGCGCGCGACTGCTGCTCCCCCCGGAGGAGATAGCCCTTGCGCTCCAGGGCCTTGAGGTGGTCATTCACCCCGTTGGTGGAGCGGATGTCCATCTCCTCGCCGATCTCCCGGATGGTGGGTGGGTAACCGCGCTCCTCGGTCTCCTTGACTATGAACTGGAGGATTTCGCGTTGCCGTCCGGTGAGCTCTTCCATCGGCTTCCCTCCCTCGGGGGCTGGAAATCCCGGCCAGGGGGCCCCAGACCGTGGTGTGAGGTGCGGAACCGTGCCTGAACGGACGTGCAGAGTCAACCCTTTGACGCAGGGAGGGCACCCCGCCGCGCCGACGCGCCGGGCCCGGGAGGGCCGGGCTAGGCTTTCGCCCGAGGTGGACGTGCTTGCTTCGACGCGCCCGGGCGCCAGCTTGGTCGTCGCCATGGGTCTGCTTCTCGGCGCCTGCCCGAGCGTCAGCTTGCACGACGGCCTGGTGACCACCCCGGACACGCGCTACCGGATCGGCCCGGCTCCCGCCGGCTGGGAGGAGGTCGCCCTCAAGGACAGCGATCTGTCCTGGCTGAGCCGGCCCCGCGACTACGCCCTGTGGGTGGATTCCACGTGCAAGGACTACCAGGATGTCCCGCTGGTCGCCCTCAACCGTCAGCTGCTCATCGGCTTCACCGAGGTGCAGAGGCAGGACCAGAGGACCGAGCAGCTCGACGGCCGGGAGGCCCTGGTGTCGCGCTACCAGGTGAAGATGGACGGCGTGCCCCGGGAGCTGGGCCTGGTGGTGTTGAAGAAGGACGGCTGCATCTACGATTTCGCCTACGTGGCCCCGCCCGGCGGCTACGCCGTGCACGCCGGCGAGTTCCAGGCGCTGTGGGGAGGCTTCGCCACGGAGAACAGGCGGTGAGGAGCGAGCCCCAGGGGTCCGCCCCGCTCGAGCCGGGGTCCCTGGCCGAGCTGGTCGGCGAGGAGCTGGGGCAGATCCTTCCCTTCAAGGCGCGGGCGGTGCGCGCCCTGCGAGAGCTGGGCGGGTGCTTCACCCTGGCCGGGCGGGGGCTGTGGCGCGGGATGAGGCCGCCGGTGGACGTGGGAGCCCTCGTCTACCAGGTGGAGTCGCTCGGGGCCCGCTCCCTCTCCATCGCCACCTTCACCGCCGTGTTCGGCGGGCTGGTCATCTGCCTGCAGTTCGGGTTCTTCCTCGGGCGCTTCGGCGTGGCCCACACCGTGGGCAAGGTGGCAGTGCTCACCATCTTCCGGGAGCTGGCCCCGGTGCTCACCGCCCTCACCGTGGGCGCGCGCATCGGCTCGGGAATCGCCGCCGAGCTGGGCTCGATGAACGTCACCGAGCAGCTCGACGCCATCCGGGCCCTGGGTGCCGACCCGGTGAAGAAGCTGGTCGCCCCCCGCATCTGGGCCTGCATCATCGTCCTGCCGCTGCTCACCGTGCTCGCCGACGTGATGGGGATGGTGGCCGGCGCGGCGGTGGTCAACTTCGAGTACCACATCCCCCTCATCCAGTTTTACGAGTCCGCCCTGGACACGGTGAAC
>Ga0335083_10007390_pt1 | contig 13582 bp, 11 predicted proteins | sample Lox_Sample_42_FD_206716 | JGI IMG/M metagenome (GOLD analysis project Ga0335083, IMG submission 206716) | Soil microbial communities from Loxahatchee National Wildlife Refuge, Florida, United States - Lox_Sample_4.2 | ecosystem: Environmental > Terrestrial > Soil > Wetlands | place: USA...
CGAGAATTCATCGCACCAGGAACAAAATTCGTGCCTTTACTTCCCTGATTATTTGGAATATCATCACTTCTGCCATGACACCAGCCACCGTAAAACCGCAAGACGGCTACAAAAACCTGCTTAATGTTTGGAACAATTCGAAAAACCTGCCGAAAGACGATGGCGATTCGCTCGCCAACCTGTCGTATGGGTTCTGGCACGCGGGCAATACGCTCGACACATTCATGGATTACTATCGGCGCGCTCAGCCGCCCGGATACCAAAAAGAAGCTGCCAGCCGGACCGAGGAAGCCATCGCCGTCTTCAAGGCTGCCATAGGCGTGGACCCCATCAATCCGCCGGCTAAGCCCCCTCTGGTGGCGTGGTGGGACGACTATGGCTGGTGGGGCGTGGCCTTACTCAAAGCCTACACGTTAACGAATGCCTCCCGGTATTTGCAGTGCGCGAAAACATGCTGGGATTTTATGGATCAAGGCGGCCGGCATCACAACGATAAAGATCCCAACGAAAAGAACGGTACCTGGAACCACTATCCGGAAGGCGTTCAAAATCTCATCACCAATTCCCTATTCCTCAACCTTTCCGCACAGCTCTATGGGCTCACCCACGAGCAAAAATATCTCAACGGGGCGTGCGATCAGTTCGAGTGGTTCTACCACTGGTTCACACAAGGCGCCCTCTGCCCGGTGGCGCCTGGGGGCAACCTGGTCTATCCGAGCTGCGGAAAGAGTGTGAGCGTGAACGACAAGTCCATTCGGGACTACAAGGGCCTATACTGGACGGGCGATCAGGGGGCTGTCCTCGGGGCTCTAAGCGAACTGCTTAAAATCGCCGGCGCCGCCGCCCCTAAGATCAAGAACCCAGCCAACCTCGCGAAATATCTGAGAGACACGTGCGACTCTATCGCCAATGCGGTCTCGATCAATGCAGAGATGGTCTACCTGAACACCGGTGTCCTCTACGAACAGAGTTGGTATGACCTGAACGGAGCCGTCGGCAAAGGCGTGCTCATGCGTTATCTCGGCGCTTGGGTCATGGATCGTGGCGTTCTGAACTTCTTCCAGAAGTTTATCGGCGATAACGCATTAGCGGCTACAACCAATCCGGAATCCGATGGATACTTCCGCTTCAGTTGGGCAAATGCCGGCCGCACCATCACCACTGATGGTTATCCGGTTCTTAAGCAACTGACCCGGCAGTGCGCCGGGCAGGACGCATTCAATGCCTATCTCCTCGTCTCGCCCGTGGGTTGATCGGATCCCAGTAACACTTTCCCAGCTCCCATAATCGCCACACCCTCAGCCATTTCGCTCGTCCCGTCCCCATCCAGCCCCCGCGCCCCATGCTATGTCCAAACTGAGGCAAAACAAATGTCAGCACCTGCAAGCCCCGTCCTGGACAGCGCGGCCGACCGCGCCATCTACGAAAACCGAATGCGCGCCGCCGCTTATCGCGCCGCTGCCGGCACCGCCGCGAACCATAGCACCGTCCCCGACCGCGCTGCCATAAATCGCGCCGCCGTGAATCGCGCCAACGCCCAGCACTCCACCGGCCCGCGCACCGAAGCCGGCAAACAGCGCTCCTCGCTCAACGCCATCCGCCACGGCCTCACGGCCCAAACCGTCGTCCTGCCTTCCGAAGACCCCGCCGCCTACGAATCCCACCGCCGCCAGTTCCTCGCCGAATACCAGCCCGCCACGCCGACCGAAACTCAGCTGGTCCAGGAACTGATCGACACCTCCTGGCGCCTCAATCGCATCCCGCTGCTCGAAGCCGACCTGCTCGCCCGCGCCGCCAATCCGCCCACCGAACAAGCGGCTATCGACTTTGACATCGTCGACGCCCACCGCCTCATCGCCGGCATCAACCTCCAAGGCACGCGCCTGTCGCGCCAGTTCCAAAAAGCCCTCGACAAACTGCGCCAGATCCAGGCCGAGCGCCAGGACCGCGAGCGCCGCGACCTCAAAGACGCCGCCGCGCTGCTCGAACTCTATAAGCACAAACAACAACCCTGGGAACCCGCCGACCATGGCTTCGTTTTCACCAAACAGCAAGTCGAGCGCGCCTCCGAGCGCATGCGCCGTCAAAACGAGGCACGACAAGTCGAATATGTCCGCTTCCACCTGCCTCCCCAGATGCAGCCCGGCTATGACAAGCACACTTACTGAAGGGCGCTGGATACATGCTCTGAGAACAATGCGCTTGTCGTAAACTAGTATCTTGATGAATGTTCCTGGCGATCCAAACGATGAGCGTTTTGACCAGGTTGAATCCGTGCTCAATCAGCTCAGCAACAGCCAGCGGCACTTGCTGACAGCACAAGTTCTCATGAACGACCGTCTCAGCAAGACCGAGAGCATTCTCGAACGGGTCGCGGAACGAATGGATGTGGTCGCCGAGAATCTGGAAAAACTGACCGTAAAAGTCGACAAGCTCGCCGAGCAAATGCAAATTCAAGCCGACGGCCAAAAACACAGCGACGCCCGCATCGACGCCCTGGCCGACATGGTGCGCCACCTCATCGAACGCAACGGCAAGCATTTGCAATAGCTTGCTGCTTGACTTTCCCCTTTTGTTCGCCCACAATAAATCCATGGCCCTTACTAAACGGCAAAAGGAAGTCCTCGATTTTATTGCGGACTTCGTCGAGCAGAACGGCTACAGCCCAAGCTACGAGGAACTGGCGCAGGCTCTGAATCTGGCATCGCTCGCCACGGTTCACAAACACATCCAGGCCCTCGAATCGCGCAATTATTTGCGACGGCAATTCAATCACAGCCGCTCGCTGGAGGTTGCTTCCAAGTACGTTCAGGAGCGGCGTAAGACCCGCAAGGCCACGCGCGCGATGGAAATTCCGCTGGCCGGACGCATCGCCGCGGGTGCTCCAGTGGAAGCGGTCGAAGGACGCGAAACCCTGCAATTCACCGACTTCGCCGGAAAGGGCGACACGTTCGCGCTCCAGGTCAGCGGTGAGTCCATGATCGAGGACCACATCATGAACGGCGACTACGTTCTGGTGGAGCGGACCGCGCAAGCAAACGAGGGCGAAATCGTGGTGGCGCTGGTGGAAGGTCTCGAAACCACCTTGAAGCGCTTCTATCGCGAGCCCGGCGGGCGCATCCGGTTGCAGCCCGCCAACTCCTCCATGCAGCCCATTATCGTCAATGCCGCCGACGTTCAGATCCAGGGTCGAGTGCTCGCCGTGCTGCGGAAATACAAGTAAGTCCGCCTCCCGTATCCGCTGGCAAATCGCGGGGATGCCCCGCAATCGCGTGTTAAACTGAGACTGGACATGAGCAATGCCGTAACTGGCGTGAAGCGCTTCCTGTTTTGGGATTATCCCCGCGCGGGCTGGCAGTACGACGTGATGGTCGGGTTGATCCTGGCCTTCATCTTTCTGACGCCGCGCGTCTGGTTTCGCGATCAGCCGCGTGCTAGCAGTATCGTGATGTTGCCCTCCGAGCACGGTGCTACTGTGTTCTGGATGGACGCCGAACAATTCTCCAGCACCGCCGACACCCAGCGGCCGCAAAAGGCCGGTGCATTGCTCAAAGCACGCACGGGGAAAAAATATAACGTCGTTCGCCTGGAGCCGATCGTCGATTCCGAAAAAGAAATCAAGGGATACATGGCGTTTACTACGCCGTAACCCCGGACCCTCCAACTCGTTTCAATGAGATTGTATTCACCCACTGTTACTGTGTTTCTGGCGTTGAGCGCGTTCACTGCCCTCGCGGCGCCGCCTGCGGACGACCTTCATGATTTGCTCCTCCGCATGGATAAGGCCGCCGCTACGTTTAAAGCCATGACCGCGCAAGTCACTTACGTGACACATACCGACGTCCTCAACGAAGACAACACGGAAACTGGTACCGCGATCATGCAGAAAGTACAGCCCGGCGAAGTCGAGGCTTTGGTCGATTTTGTAAACCCCGATCCCCATACGTTGCGCATCCAAAAGCGCCGCTTGGAAATATACCGGCCTAAGATCAAACAATTGGAAGTGTACGACTTACAGAATCACGGCGAGCAGGTTGATAAGTTCGTGATGATAGGGTTCGGCACTTCTGGCGCGGAACTTGCAAAGGACTACAGCATGACGGCGCTCGGATCGGAATCGCTAAAAGGACAGACCGCAAAATTCGTCCACGTGCGGCTGGTCCCTAGGTCCGCCGAAGCCCACGAATATGTAACGAACTTGGAGCTGTGGATTCCCGAACAAGGCGATCCCTACCCGGCGCGCGAAAAGATTCTAGCGCCGTCGGGCGACTATCGAGTAGTCACCTACAGCGACTTGAAAATCAACCCCGCGCTGCCACCGGCTGCGCTACAACTGAAGTTGCCGTCCGGGGTTAAAACCGTTTATCCAGGCAAATGAAAGTCTTGAACGCAAAGCCGGCGCCCAATAATCGCGACTCGCGCGGCCGCTTGACTTTTCTCGATTGGACGCGCGGCCTGGCAGTCGTGACCATGCTGCAAGGTCACGTTTTTCATTCCTTCGCCAAACCCGATATACGGACTCAAGGCCCCTTCACGCTCTCTCAATTTCTGGGCGGAATCGGACCGGCGGTGTTTCTGGTGCTGACTGGAATCACGCTGGCGTTCTTGATGGATGGGCGCGAGCGCCAGGGCTTGGGTCCGCTCGGCCGTTGGAAAGCCGCACTGCGCCGCGCCGGCTATCTGTTCTCGCTGGCATTTCTTTTTCGCCTGCAGCTCTGGATCTTCGCGTTTCCCGGCAGCCCTTGGACCGACCTGTTTAAAGTGGACATCCTCAATTGCATGGGCTTCGCCATCCTCCTGATGTCCGTTATGGCGATCTTCACCACCGCTGAGCGTGTGCGATTGTGCGCCGGTTTAGGCCTCGCGATTGCCGCGCTGTCGCCGTTGGTTTCTTCGCTTAACTGGAACTGGCTGCCTTCCGGAATTTCCAACTACTTCGTTCCCAGTTATCAGTACTTCGCATTCTTCCCCTGGGCTGCCTTCATCGCCTTCGGCCTCAGCATCGGCAGCATTCTGCGATTGGTCAAAGCAGAACATATGGGCCGGATCATGCAATGGGGCACGCTGGGTGGAGTCGTGCTGATTTTGGGCGGCCAGTATTTCTCAAGCGTGCCGTATTCGCTGTATCCGAACTCCGAATTCTGGCTCAACAGTCCCGGCCTGATCCTGATCAAACTCGGCGTGGTGATGATCATGATCGCCTTCGCCTTCGTCTGGACCGAGTACGCCTTAGGCGCCGCCTGGAGTTGGATCCGCCAGCTCGGCACCACTTCTCTGCTGGTTTACTGGGTCCACATTGAGCTGGTCTACGGTCGCTGGTTCGGCAACTGGCACGCGTCCTTGAGCAGTGTCGAATGCGCGTTTTGGGCCGCCGTGGTCATCCTCGCCATGATCGGGCTCTCGGTCTTGCGCAAGAGATGGAGCGCGATTTGGCCTCCAGTGGCAGCGTACTTCTCTTACAGATATTCGCCGCGCCGCGTGTCCGGCGACTAAGCGTGCGCGCCCGCCGGTTTTGCAAAGAACGAATCGAAAACCGCTTTGCCCTTGCGCATGATCAGCTCCGCCAGATTGAGCGCCAGCGCCAAGGCCAATAATCCCGGCCACAGCCGCATCGAGGAAGGCTCCGAACGGCTCCCCGCATTGAACACCTGGCTCGGCTGCGGATTGAACCGGCCGCCCGTAAATTCGGCGATCGAGCGCAGCAAGAACGGATTCGAGCCGTAGTCTAGCAGCTCTTGTTCCTGCCGGTAGAACCCCACTTCGGGAAAAGCGCGCGACTCTTCCAGCGGTCGAATGCGGAAGAGTCCCTGCAATTGCCCGATGTGAATCCGTCCGCGATAAGCCTGGTCGGCCAGTTCGGTCACCGGCAGCGGATGTTGGAATCCGCCGGGCCCGAAGATGTAAATGGCAGGCAGCTTGGCCGGTGCAACCACGTCGCGGCCAAGCTGGTAGTTCACGACCAAGTCTCCACTCGCGCTGTCGAAAGCTACGTTAGCTTCGCCGGTCTCGGCATGCGGAAGCAGATCGCGGAAGATGTTGGTCCAGAACCGGTCGAAACCCTTCCAAGTCACCCAGTCGGCCGCCCAGCGGCTCTTGGCGTCGGAGGTGAAAACCACCGCGCGCCCCAGACCATATTGCCAGCGAACCAGCAGCGGATCTTTCGGATCGATTCTGAGAATCGTATCCGCGGAAGGCTTGCTCACATACCGGACATAGCCCTTCAGCGCGGGAGCAGAATCGATTCCGACTCCATCCAGTATCTCGACGTTCTTCTCAACCTCCGGGCGCAGCGGTCGCTCGACTGCGGTGGACCCGGTGTGCTCCATCACGTCCTTCAGCAATATTTGTTCGAGGCCGGCTGGTTCGTTCAGGAAGTAGGATTGGCCGTTTGCCAGGCTGGCCACTTTTTCCAAGTAAGCTCGGTTCACGTCCTGCCCCAGGCCGACCGTCGAGATAGTGACATGCTGCGCGGCCGCTTCCTTGGATAGATCCAGGCTGTCGCCTTCTTCGGAAATGCCGTCGGTGAGGAGTACAATGTGCTTGAACGTTGCGCGGGCGGGAAGCACTCTGCGGTATGCCTCGGCCAGCGCTGGAGCGATTTGGGTTCCGCCATCAGGCACGATGCCGGCGATCAGGCGCTTGATCATGGCCTTATCCTCGGCACGGCGAATCGGCACCGCCCATTGGAACGAGTTGTCGAAGATCAGCACGCCGACCTGGTCCACCGGACGCAGATTGTCCACCACCCCGATGGCGGCCAAGCGGGCCAGCTCGATCTTGCGGCCCTCCATCGAAGATGACTTGTCGATGATCAGCACAACCGCGGTGCCCTCGGGCGAGCGCGGCGGGGCGAGCTTGGCGGGCATGGCCCGGTCGAGCGCATCTTCGGCGGTCTTAGTGTCGTTGTACACGTTGCGCTCTCCGGCGATCACCAGCAGGCCGCCTCCTTGCTTGACGAAGTTCTCTACTTCGTCTTTTCGCGAAGCGGGCAGCGCTTCCATATCCAAATTGTTCAGGACGACAAGCTGGTAGTCGGCCAGGGTCCCGTGCATGGGGTCGCCCGTTCGATCGACTTCAAACTCGGCCGCGCTCAAGGTCTGCATCAAGTTCGTTTCAGTGCCCTCAGGGTCCTGCGAAATGTACAGCACTTTGGGGCGGCGCAACGTCATGGCGCGATCGAACCGGACCTCGCCGAGATTGTCGGCGCGCATCAATCCCGACAGACTCAGGGCACCGGCGGCAGTGATGCGGGCGTGCACGCGAACTTGATTATTGCCGCGCTCCAGTTTTACGGGCTCCGATCCCAGCAGCTTGCCTTCGGCGCGCATTTGTACGGTCGCGGAAACGTCGGCCGACGAAGAAACCGTCAGATCGATGGGGAACTTTTCTCCGGTGAAGGCCATGGTCGGCAGGCTGACCGATTCCAGATGCAAAGTAGGCTGCGGCTTGCCCTGGAGCGCTATGGTATCGATTGGGATACCCAGGCTCTGGGCTTGCCAGGTAGCGCGAAGCACGCTACCGGAGTTTTCCTTGCCGTCGGAAATGAGCAGGAGCCGCGGAACCAGTCCGGCCGGCAGGGAGGCGATGGCCTCCCGCACGCCGGCTTCGAGATCGGTGGCTTGGCCCGCTTCGCCGGCGGTGTACCTGAAGTGCCAGCCATGCTGCTGTTCTTCGGGAGCGGCATTGCGCACCGAGCGCGCGAAGGGCAGGATGCGAATCCAATGCCGGCCGCGCGATCTTTCAAGGGCATCGGCCAGCTCGGAGGAGCGTGCCAGATCCTGAGGCGAAAGGCTGGCCGAAGTATCCACCAGGACGGCAACAGCCATCTTGGTTTCCGGTGTGCTCAGCTTAGGTTCCGAAAGCGCCAGGATGATGGCGATGATGGACAGGGTTTTAAGAAACAGGGCCAGCGAACGGCGCGTGCGGCGCCATTCAAACAGCATCCAGCCGAGCGGCAGTACAAGCGAAACGAGGACCCAGGAGTGTTCGAACGTCACGAGGCTTTCCTCCAGGGCAGACGCGGGATGATTTGCGTCGCCGATACCCAGCCCTTGCGCATACGCCCAAACAGGATCCAATCGGCGATAAAGCCAGCGGCGCCCAGCAGAGCCAGCCACTGCCAGATATCTTTTGCGGCCGGCTCGTAAGGAGCGCGGCCGGGCATGCCATGGCGCACGCTGGCCGGCTTCCACACGACATCGCCGGGTTGCGGCAGTGTCAGCGAGTAGACCAGTTCGCGGTCGCCCGTCAGCACGCGCACGATCCCGGGAGCGCCGGTAAAGAAGCGCACAGTTCGCCCATCCACGCTAAACGGCAGGACTTTGCCGTCTTCGGTCTGCACATGAATTGCGGCCGGGTCGGCTTCCGATTCCAGGTCGGCATCCACGGTGCCCACCGTGCCCGCGGTGAGCTGCCAGGAGCGAAAAAGATCGGGCGCCATCCAGCGAACGATGTTGGCGAAGAGCAGCGGCGTAGTGAGTTCGTACTTCATGCCGGATCGGACTGGATCAAAACCGAGCACCACGGTTTTGGGTTTTCCGTCCCGGGCCGCGATCAGCACACCGGCATCGGACTCCGCGACGGCGATGTCGCCGGGAGCGGTGCGGAAAACCTCGGAACTGGCGAGCTCAGTATCGCCGGCGCGAAGCCCCGTTCCCAGGGGATGATCCGCGCGCCAACGCTTGAGCTTCACGGCGCTAGCGGTGGTGGCCACGGGAATGGGCGACTTACCCGCGGGCGGCTCAACCCAGATGGCATCGGTCTGGGGAGGGCTGGGGGGCGCAAAGCGATCCAGAAGTATCACGCCGGTGTGCAGGCTCGGGTCGTAGCTGGAAGGTGGCTTGAAACTCGCTTGCACTCCCGGAATGGCATTGAAGACGGGCTTCAGAAGATCGGGTTCCGAGGAGTAAACGGTAAGGGTCACCAGTTGCCGGGCCGGCAACTCCAGAATGGCTCGAGTGTCCTCGGGGAAAGGATCTTTGGTGAGCAAGCGCGCTTCCAGCCAGCCGGCGGCGCGGGTCTTAAATCGAAAACTAGCCTCATCCTCAGCGCCCGGTTTCAGCTCGAAGCGGCGCGATCCTATGGGCGCTCCACCGAACTGGATGGCGAGCGGAACCGAGTGGGGGGCGGCGCCGTAATTCTTGACCGCTACGAAAACTTCCCAGCCATCGGGCTCGGTTAAGGAGCGATGGACGCTCATCTTGCGCAGGCCCACGTGTTCGTTCGGCCCATTGACGGAGATGATGCGCAAGTTCGCGGGAGCGGCGGCCAAGGAGGCTTCCTCGCTCGAAACGCGGGCTGCGCCGATTAGAACGATCTCACCCGGCCGCTGCGCCTGCAGCTTTTGTGCCCGCTGGGCAAAATCGAGCGCCTGCTGAACGTTCAGAGGGCCGGCGCCAGGCTGCGTTTGATCGATGGCCTCTTGGATCTTGAGACGGTCCGGCTCGAACACCGTAGCGGGAGTTGCCAGCACGTCGGCGCGTAACACCATCACGCGATCGCTGGCCGGAAGCAGCTTGACATAATTCCGAGCGGCGGCGCGCGCCTGATCGATCAGCCGGGTTTGACCGCTGCGTGCGTTCATCCAGGCCGAAGTATCCATAATCAGAACGTGATCGCGCGAGGACCGCGACGCTGAACCGAAGCGGAGCTGCGCGATGGCCAGGAGCAGCAACAGCATGCTGAGCAGTTGCAGCACCAGGGACCAGGGTTGCTGCAATTTGCGGCGGTGTTTGAGCACGGGTGGGTGCTCGGCCATCTCGAAAAAGCGCAGGGTCGCAACGGTGTGCTTCTTGCGCATGCGGTCCAGCAGGTACAGCGCCACCACTACGCCGGAGATGGAGCCCAGGATGGCTAGGAATTCCGGCAGGCTGAGATTGAGGAAAAACATGGCGCTCCTATTGCAGTGCTCCGGACCGGGCGATGGGACCGAAGATGGCCTCCTCAATCGCGGTGGACGTGGAAAGACCTATGTAGCGGCCGCTATTGCGCAATCCGATGCGCCGGATGTTTTTCGCGAAGTCGTCGAAAGCTTGCACGTAATTCTCGCGGGCCCCCGAATCAAATCCGATCTCAATGGTTGCGCCGGTTTCGGCATCGGTGAGGTCCAACTGGCCTTCCCAGGGCGGATCGCGATCTTCCTGATCCCACACATGCAAGAGCATCAGCTCGTGGCCGAAGTCGGCCAGATATTGCATGGGACGTTCGCAATCGGTTTCATCGAGAAAATCCGAAATGATGATGAGCAGGCCGCGCTGAGGATACTTGGTAATGAATTGCCGAGCCACCTGGAAGAAATTGGTTCGTCCGCCAGGCTTCAAATCTTGCAGAAAATTCACAGCCGGAATAAAGCGATGCCGGCCGCCGCCGCACAGAAAGGAATCTCCAAGACCATCGGCAAAGGGTTGGAGGGCAATGGTGTCGAGCCTTACCAGCCCGACGTAGCAGAGCGCCGCGGCCAGCCTGCGGGCGTAATCGAACTTCGGAACGGCGCCGGTGGTCATGGAGTTGCTGCAATCCAGCAGCAGCCGCACCGGAATGCGCGGCTCTACCTGGAACATCTTCAGAAACAATTTCTCGAGGCGGAGATAAGCGCGCCAGTTGACGGCCCGCAGATCGTCGCCGTGATGGAATTGACGATGATCCAGGAACTCCTGGCCGGGGCCGGCAAAATGGGAGATGTTATGGCCGCCTACCAGGCCGGGAAATGATTTTTGCCACTGAATCGTCAGGCGCTCGAGTTTCTCGAGGAAACTGCTATCGATCAGTGGTGTAGGTTTCACGCGACTGCTGCGGAAGTAACGCTTCCGATGATCTCGCTCAGAACGGTCTCTGGAGTTTGGCCGTCGGCGTGAGCGTCGAAGTTCAAGATAATCCTGTGACGGAGGACGTCGGGAGCAATTTCCCGGACATCGTCCAGGCTGAGGTTGAGGCGCCCGCGCATCAGCGCCAGGACGCGGCCGCACTCCACCAGCGCCTGCGCGCCGCGGGGCGAACTGCCATAGCGGATGTATTTATTGGCAAGGCCGTGAGCGTACTTGGTGCCAGGCTGCGTGGCCATTACCAGATCGATGGCGAAATCCTGCACGTGCTCGGCGACCAGCACCTCCTGGCAGGCCTCTTTCAACTGCAATATGGCGGCCCGGTCCACCACCTGGGACAAAGATGTTTCGGCTTTATGGATGGTTCGCTCGACGATCCGGTTCAGATCTTCGCGCGAAGGGTACATCACCAGAATCTTCATCAGGAAGCGATCGAGCTGCGCTTCCGGCAGCGGATAAGTGCCCTCCATTTCGATGGGATTCTGAGTGGCCATGACCAGAAAAGGCGCTTCCAGATCGTGCGTGGTAGTGCCGCTGGTTACGGTGCGCTCCTGCATGGCTTCGAGCAGCGCCGACTGGGTTTTGGGGGTGGCACGGTTGATCTCGTCGGCCAGGACCAGGTTGGCGAAGATGGGCCCAGCCTGAAAGCGCAAGGCCTTGGCGCCGTGATCGTCGGTTTCAATAATCATGCTTCCGACAATGTCAGCGGGCATCAGATCAGGCGTGAACTGAATACGGGAGTACTTCAAATGCAGCACCCGCCCGAGGGTGCGCAGCAGGGTGGTTTTGCCGAGGCCCGGGACACCCTCCAATAGGACATGGCCTCCGGCCAGCAGACAGATCAGCACGCCGTCCACGACGTGCTGCTGGCCGACGATTATTTTCCCAATCTCCTGGCGGACCAGTTCGAGATGACGAGTTGCAAGTTGAAGTGTAGTTTCAGTGCTCACGGCGCTATTTCTATTTTACGGCCTTCGGTAATCGTTGCGGGTGGACTTAGTTACTATAGCACCAGGAGAACATGTCATCCAGCGGCTCCTCCCTGGACCCGGTGCAACAGCGTCTCAAGGAACTGCGGGACGGTCTGCTGCGCCTGCATAAGACGCTGCTCGACTCAGAGCGGGCCTGCTACGAGCGCGACATCGCTCGCATCAACTCCAGCGGCGAATTGCTGAAATTGGTGCTGTATGATCCGTGGTTCGCGTGGCTGCATGAACTGTCGGAGTTCGTGGTGCTGATTGACGAGACGTTGGACGCCAAGGAACCTCCGGTCGGAATTGAAGCGGAGCGGTTGATCGCGCAGGCGTGGGAGTTGTTGGCGCCGGATGAGATGGGGACGGGATATCCGCGGCGTTATTTTGAGGCGTTGCAGCGCGATCCGGATGTGGTGCTGGCGCATGGAAAGATGCGGAAATTGCTGACGCGGCTGACGTGAGTCGGCGGGGCGGGTCGATTGTTGAAGATCGAGAGATAAACTGGGGTCGGATGCCGCGAAAGACCGAATCAAATTGGCCCCGGAAAAGCCAGCCGGCGTTGACACATCTGACGATCGCGAGCTGATCGGACATCCAACGTGCGGAACTGGTTAAGTTTTTCAAATAACGTGGGTGTCCGCAACCACAGGTTTTGTGGGGGCCATCAGAACGCAATTAGCCGTGAGCCTCTTTACGAAGAGCTCGGACCATCTCCACAAATTCTTCCGCGCCTTCGGGGTCGTATTCAGTGTCGCGTTTAAGGTCGTCAAGACGCACCGGCGGTTCCAGAACCGTGCCCGCCAGCGTTTTTAGGAGGCTGGCAATCTCCGGGTGGGCGTAATGGCACGTCCCCCAGCCTTAAGTTTCGAAACAGCACGTGATCAAGGCAGAATCGGCGTGATACATGTCGACTTATCGGGAGTAATCGGGGGCAACCGCCCCGAACGTTGTTTCGGGGCCAGCTGGCTGCACTTCAAGTAGCCGTCCAATGTGCAATTCGATCAAGGCCTGGTTCTATTTCGATTTCCTGGCGCGGGCTTTACCCTAAGGTTATGACTGATTTCGCAATCAGCGTTTTCAGATTGGTCAACGACCGCGGCTACTGCGCGCCGCACCTTAGTCTTGGGTACAAGGAATTCGACACAAACGCCGAGTGGAGCATACATTGTGGCGGGACACGGGCGTACTTTGTTCGGTATGGGACGCCGCTACAACAGGAGCCAGATGATCAAGCGGCCGACAGCCACTTCATGGCTGATCGGCTGCTTGGGGCGTTCATGCTCGGCGGGGCAGGTCTATTTGAAGCACAAGCTGTCGGTAGGCTGTTCTTCAGCGCTGATCACGGTGAAGCAAAATGGACATCCGAGACAGACTTTCCTGATCCAATGTTTGCCTCTCATCCGGACGCAGCAACAGTGGAGGCGGTGAAGGACTGGTACGGGGCTATCTGTACGCACACCGTATTGCGTCGTGCTGTGCAGGACGCGTACCTGGCCCTCTGCTATCCCCATGAAGCGCTGTTCTTCGCGTACCGCGGCATGGAATGGCTCGTTGTAGGTCTCAAGATTTCGTGGGAAGACCTCGCCGCAGATATGGGGGTGGACATGAAGGCGCTCAGGGAGTTTAAGAAAGATGCCAACGTGGAGGGCGGCGGGAGGCATCCGACTCAAACGGGGACCAAGTACCGGGCGGATCTTCGGAACTACGCAAACTGGGTCACGTGCCTCTTTGACGGCATCAACGGGGCGAGAAAACGGCTTGAACCAACTTTCATCCCGAAAACGCCAA
>Ga0335083_10007391_pt1 | contig 13581 bp, 10 predicted proteins | sample Lox_Sample_42_FD_206716 | JGI IMG/M metagenome (GOLD analysis project Ga0335083, IMG submission 206716) | Soil microbial communities from Loxahatchee National Wildlife Refuge, Florida, United States - Lox_Sample_4.2 | ecosystem: Environmental > Terrestrial > Soil > Wetlands | place: USA...
GTCTGGCCAAACGGAATTACGGCTGGCTGGAAGACAAGAACTTCTACGTGCCAGATGGCGTCTACGATCAGTTCCGTCAGGGGATTGGCAAGCGCGGCAAGGATCTGCGCGATGCCTGGTTTGAGCAGATCGCCGAGTACCGCGGGTATTATCCCGAACTTGCCGAAGAGCTGTTTCGTATGCAGCACCGCCGGCTTCCCGAAGGTTGGGACCGCGATCTCCCCGAATTTCCCGCGGACCCGAAAGGCCTGGCAACACGCGAGTCCTCAGCCAAAGTGCTGAACGCAGCGGCGAAGAATGTTCCGTGGCTGATCGGCGGGTCCGCCGATCTGGCCCCCTCCACCAAGACCCGCATAACTCTCCAAGGCGCCGGGGATTTTTCGGCGGAAAATTATGCGGGACGTAATTTCCACTTCGGAATCCGGGAGCACGCCATGGGCGCGATCCTGAACGGAATGAGCCTGGTGAAAGTGCGGCCGTTCGGCTCCGGCTTCTTTATCTTCGTCGACTATATGCGAGGATCGCTTCGCCTGAGCGCCTTGATGGAAATTCCGGTAATCTATGTCTTCACTCACGACTCAATTTGCGTGGGCGAAGACGGCCCGACGCATCAGCCGGTCGAGCAACTTGCGCACATGCGCGCGATGCCCGGCTTGATTATGATCCGCCCGTCCGACGCCAACGAGGTCCGCGAAGCATGGAAAGTAATCCTTCAATTGCACCATGAACCGGCCGTCCTGGTCCTAACGCGGCAAGCGGTTCCGACCATCGACCGCACTCGATATGCCGCGGCCTCAGGGTTGGCGCGGGGCGCCTACGTCCTGGCGGACGCACCCAACGCCGACCCTGAGATAATTCTCATCGGAACTGGCAGCGAAGTTTCTCTCTGTCTCGAAGCTTACGAGCAATTGACCAAAGAGGGTGTGCGCGCGCGTGTCGTCAGCATGCCGTCATGGGAACTGTTTGACGATCAGGATCGCGATTACCGGGACTCGGTCCTGCCTCCGGACGTCAAGGCGCGCGTGTCTGTGGAAGAAGCCTCCGACTTCGGCTGGACCAAATACACGGGAACAGATGGGCAGAACCTTGGAATAGAAACCTTCGGAGCGTCAGCTCCTATCAAACAACTGTTGAAGAAATTCGGCTTTACCGCGGATCACATCGTAGCCGCGGCGAAGAGTCAGATTGCCCGGCATAGAGGTCGGGACTGAGGTGTGTATATGAGAGTAGGTATCGCCGCGGATCACGGCGGTTTTCAGATGAAGGAGCAACTTGCCAAAAAGCTGGCAGCGGAGGGACACGAAGTGATCGACCTCGGGAACATGGTCTTCGACCCCGATGACGACTATCCGGACTTCGCAATTCCGCTCGCTCGCGCAGTTGCGGGCGCGCATGTGGAGCGGGGAATCCTGCTGTGCGGCAGCGGCGTGGGCGCCTCCGTGGCGGCGAATAAAGTGAATGGCGCACGCGCGGCCCTTTGCCACGATGATTATTCGGCGCGCCAGGGCGTAGAGGACGACGATCTGAATATCTTGTGCCTGGGTGGGCGAACGACGGGAATCGCCGTCGCGTGGGATTGCGTACGGAATTTCTTGAGCGCCCGATTCAGTGAGGCCACGCGCCACCGTCGCCGTCTCGAGAAGGTGAAACAGCTCGAGCACGGTGTAATCGTAAATTGAGGAAAAACTTATGACCCTTCTGGAATCTCTGAGGAAATACACGACGGTCGTGGCCGATACGGGAGATATTGAGGCGATCGCCCGGCACCGTCCCCAGGAGGCCACCACCAACCCGTCGCTTCTGTACCACGCCGCGCAGATGCCCGATTACCGGCGCTTGGTGGACGAAGCCGCGGATATCGCTTCTGAACACGGCGACAGTCGCGAAGAAATGGCCGAAGAGTTTATCGACCGCCTGTTCGTGCTGTTCGGATGCGAAATTTTGAAGGTCGTTCCTGGGCGCGTATCCACCGAAGTGGCCGCCAGCCTGAGCTTCGATACCGAGGGCACCATCGCCAAGGCACATAAACTCATTTCGCTCTATGAGGCGAAATCCCTACCCCGTGAGCGCATTCTGATCAAGATCGCCAGCACTTGGGAGGGCATCCGCGCTGCCGAGCGGCTGGAAAAGGAAGGCATTCACTGCAACCTGACTCTACTCTTCAGCTTTGCCCAGGCGGTTGCTTGCGCCGAAGCCGGCGTGACTCTGATCTCGCCGTTCGTCGGCCGTATCTACGATTGGCATAGAAAGGAGCGCGGCGGCACAGAGATTCCTCCCGACCAGGATCCCGGCGTGGCCTCCGTAACCCGCATTTACAACTACTACAAGAAATTTGGCTACAAGACGCAGGTCATGGGCGCCAGTTTCCGAAATGTGAATCAGATTGTCCATCTGGCCGGATCGGACCTGCTCACTATCAGCCCGGAACTTCTCGACCAACTGGACCAGGCCGGGGGCGTACTGGACCGAAGACTCGATCCCCAGAAGGCCAATACGTTTGCCGGCGATCGTCGTCACCTGGATGAGAAGACCTTCCGATGGATGCACAATGAAGACGCTATGGCTACCGAGAAGCTGGCGGAAGGCATCCGCAAATTCAACGCTGACGCCCGCCGTCTACAAGAATACGCGCTGTCCCAGGTGACGTCAAAAGTTGCATAGGACCGGGCCAACCCCATTTCAACCGACAGCACGGAGGTAAGCGGCGAGATTTCTTTTACCGTATGACAAGAGACAGATCCCGTTAGATATCGCCGAACAGAACGTTGCGGGGTCGCTAGTTTCAAGGGGGAATCCTACTAGCCGGTCTTGTCCATGGAGGACCTGCCCAAGGCATCCTTGGACCATCCGATCGGAGGTCCTCGACTGATTGCCGATTGACCGTACTGCGGGACTGAACGAGTTGGATTTATGGTGAGTGGGAGGGCAGGAAAGCGAAGGAGTCCGGGCACGGGACGTGGTTCTCCGATCCGGGGTCCACTCGAATTCCTGGAGGCAGCGAAAGCCGTACAAACTGCTCAGCATCGCGCCGCAGAAGCTCTAAGAGACGTCGCGTTATCGATGAGCGGCTAGCCGATTCTGGTCATCGGCCACAAACACGTTAATGCTCTGCTGATGTGTGCGTTGTTGAAAGGAGCCCTGAGAAGCCTCAGGAGCCACATCGTCGAGGAGACCCTCCCCCGCCTTCTTCCTCCCGACGCCGTCTCCCGGTTACATGGTTGGGTCAGTCCGCGCGATGGTCGTCGGCAGTTCCTCGGCCAATGAATGCAACAGGCGATCGGCTGCACTCTGAGCGGCTGCCGAGAGACCGCTAACGACCCCGCGGATGTCCCGCTTCTCCACCGGTACCGTTGCCGATTCGGTGTGGCTCCAGACGACAGATCTCGTTCGAGTATCCAGCAGTTGCGCCGAAATCGTACAAACGGCGCGGACGTCGCGCCCTTGGTCCACTTCCTCGAATCGCTGTATATTGCCGCTCAGCACATAGGCCGCCTCTGAACCGCGCTCGTGGACCGCCACACTATTGAAAAGCGATTGGGCCCGAAGACGCTCCTCCAGGTATTGCGTGATAGCCTGGCGGGGATCCATCGCCCAACGATGGTATTCGTAGAACGCGACCTCTTCCGGGCTCGTACGATACGCGATACGGCCTTCGCAAAGGTATTCCGGACATCGCAATTCACGGATTGCGACGGGCCCTAGCGTGCCATTGGACCGCGCCGCCTGAGGGGTTGGCGGTGGAAAATTCAGGACATAGCTTGTGGGGTAACGAACGCTCCCACAGCCGGCGAGCACGAGTGCTCCCATTAACGCGATTGCCAGCATCTTCACTGCGGTATCCTCCGATCGGCGGGCTGCTTGGTTCGAATAAGGCTCCAGGGACGCTGCTTGAGCGAGTCTGTCAAGGCGCGGACATTTTCCGAGGCGGAACGTAGATTGCGGACGGTTTCGCCAATGTCGGCTTCGTTGGAATCCACCACACCGTGCACATCCCCCAGGACGGTCTGGGCCGCCTGTAGGGTGGTTTCCAATTCCGCGAGGTCCTTCGTCAGAGGCTCACGAATTGCGTCCACGGTGTTATCGACTTTGGCGACTGTCTGGTCCACATGGTTCACAACCGGCTCCACTGAACCGACCACGGCGTCCGCGTGTTTCGCCAAGTCGGAGATCCGATCCGTGATTTGCGCGATCTTGGGCGATTCCCGGGTCAACAACGTGTCGACATTCCCCAAGATCTGCCCGATTCTCTTCTGGTTCTGCACACCGCTGATCTGGTTCAGATTCGCGAGTAGCGTGCGCGCGTCGCCTGTGAGGGCCGGGATCTGTTTCCGGAGCTCCCCTATCAAGGCATCTGCCGACTCAGCGACCTTCGCAACGCGCGCCTCGAACTCTTCCAGGCTGAGAGACTCCGCGGACGCTACCTCGTCACCCGCACTCAGGCGCCGGGCTTCATTGCTGCCGGTCGTGATCATCAGCGCCGGGGGGGCCATGATGCTGATGGTTCCCACCCGTGCGGTCGACTTCTGGTTCACGGGAGTTCCGTGCTTCACGGCAAATACGACCTCGATTCGGGTCGGATCTTCGGACCAGGGCCGCACAGTGGTTACCTGGCCCACCCTGATGCCACCGAAGAGTACGACCGCTCCAGGAGCGAGTCCGCCGGCATAGCACAAGTGGGTGTTGTACTGTACCTGCCCGCGTACGGTTTGCGTCGTATGTACGAAATAGGTAGCCGAGCCGAGGCTCAGCAGGGCGGCGATGACGAACACGCCGACTTTTGCCTCAGTAGTCATGTCTGGGCCCTCCCAAATAGGAAGCTATGAATTCTTCAGCCGCAACTCGCGGCATGGCGTCGGGCTGACGGTCGAGGAACTGCCGTAGCCGCGGATGCGCGTGGCGGGCGAATTGTTCCTTCCTATCCACCGCGATCAGCCTGCCCTGGTAAAGCATCGCCACGCGGTCGGCGATGTGGAACGCACTCTCCAGCTCGTGCGTCACCACGAGAATTGTTACGCCGAAGGAGCGCTTCAGAAACAGAATCAGCTCATCCATACCCGCCGAGACGATCGGATCGAGTCCCGCGGAAGGCTCGTCCAGGATCAGGATTTCCGGGTCCAGCGCCATCGCCCGCGCGACGGAGGCGCGCTTCCGCATTCCTCCGGATAACTCGGGAGGGTAAAGCGAAGCGGCGTCAGACAGACCGACCGCGATCAGGTTCATCCAGGCCACCAGCTTTATGGTGGAGTCCGCGAGCCGCGTCAACTCCCGCAGGGGCAGGGCAACGTTATCTTCAACTGACATGGAATTGAACAGCGCCCCATCCTGAAAAGCGACACCGATTCGCCGGCGAACCGCGCTGAGCTCCGATTGCGAGCAGCACGTGATGTCCACGCCATTGATCGTAATGCTGCCCGCCTCTGGTTTCGCCAGTCCGAGCACATGCTTCAACAAGGTGGTCTTTCCGGAACCGCTTCCTCCGAGCAGGACCAGAATTTCGCCCCGGCAAACATCCAGATCGACCCGGTCCAGTACGCGCCTCCCGCCATAGGACATGGACACGCCTCGTATGGAGATCGCGGGGTCGCCGGCTCGTGCCGAGCTTTGATTTGTCATCTCGTAGAACTCCAGCCCAGGAGATAGAAGATTGCCGTGGTCCCGAGGTCCGCAAGGATAATGAGGAAGGTCGACTTCACCACGGCGGCCGTGGTGGAATGTCCGACAGCTTCCGGACCGCCGCGGACCCGCAGGCCTTCCAGGCAGCCGACGTGGACAATGATGGTGGCGAACACCAGGCTCTTGACGAGCCCGAAGACCACGTCGCGCAGGATAACCGCCTCGGCGACCGCCTGGAAGTAAATGCGAAGGCTCATGTCCAGGCTGAAGGCCAGGAACACGTACCCTGCGAAGATTCCACAGAGTGTGCTCAGGATCGTGAGGCACGGTACAGTGATCAGAGCGGCCAAATACTTAGGCGCAAGAGTGAACTCCACCGGATCGAGGCCCATCACGCGGAGCGCGTCGATCTCCTCCGTGACAACCATGGTTCCGATCTCCGCCGATATGGCCGATGCGGAACGGCCGCTCACACTTAGGGCAGTGACGAGGGGGCCCAGTTCCCGGGTAAAGCCGATCACGATCACTTCCACAACCAACTCCACAGCGCCGAACCTTCGCAATTCGGAGGCGCTCTGGAGAGCCAGTATGAAACCGGTGCAGAGCGCCATCGCGCCCGACATAGGCAAAGCGCTGGCGCCGATCGCGAACATCTGCCCGACGGCTGAACGCCAACGCCTTCTGCCGCCCACGATCGGCAATACGCGCGGAAGCTTGAGAAGTACTGACCACAACTGCATTGTCAATGCGCCGGCATCCTCCGCCTTGACGATCGCTGCTTGCCCAACTCGCTCCAAAAGTGTCAAAGGAACTCCACCTCCGATCCCCAGGAGCGAAAGATCGTGTCTAGCTGGGCGATTTCCGCGAGCGTTCGGGCTTGGCCGCGCATCCCGGTGAGGCGCAGCTTCACCGAGCGCTCGCGAGCAGTCTTGAGTGCCTCCAGAAGCGTTGCGATGCCGGACATGTCCAGGTAGGACAGGGCGGACACGTCGATAACCACGACTGCGGCTGTCCCTTGCTCGAGAAGTCCAAGGAGGACAGATCGCAGATGCGGCGATGTATCCACCGTCGTCCGTCCAGCGACAGCTACAGTAGACACTTTACTCGTAGGGACAACGTGTACGGTGATCTCACCCGTTTCGAGCCGGGTTTCCTCAACCCTGGGTTTATCTCTCCATCTGCGAAACACGGCCGGTTTCATACGGCTCCCCCCTGCAGCGCCGCCGGTCGGTCTGCTGCCACGCCAAGTGTGGTCCCGCCGCCCTGGCCAACCGCAACGATGTCGCCATCAGCGAGCCGTTTGGAATTGGCAGTCAGGTCCCGTAACCCAGCAAATACTCTATCCCTGAGCATTTCGTCCGTGCACCGCCAGCGCCAATTTCCGCCGGCGCGCCCAGGTACGTTCATGCGAGCTTCGTGCCCGAGATTCAACAGATCCTGCAATGGCGCGATTGCCAGCGCCCCTCGCGACGACCACGCCAACCCCATTAGAGCCGGACCAGGTTTGATATCCCGTTCGTTATCCTGGTTGAAATATCTGCGACACAAGGTCTCTTTCCGACTGCTGGTAAGCTCATCGAACCACTCGCGGCTCGTAGCGTTATCGTGCGTACCGGTATAGACAACGCTGTTATTGTCTAAGTTCTGTGGAAGGTACGGATTGTCTTCATGCCCATCAAAGGCGAATTGCAGAACCCGAGTGCCCGGAATTTGGAACTGGTCGCGAAGAGTTTCCACATCCGGAGTGATTTGACCGAGATCTTCAGCAATGAATGGCAGGCCGCCTAGCTCAGCTTCCACTTTCTGGAACAAGCCGGCTCCCGGGCCCGGCACCCAAGACCCTGCCTGGGCCGTGGGAGTTTCAGAGGGAATGTGCCAGGCCGCCGCAAACGCGCGGAAGTGATCGAGGCGAATCAAGTCCACGTGTGACAAAAGCGCGCGAAAGCGATCGATACACCATTGGTATCCGGTGGCGCGGAGCGCGTCCCAGTTGTATACGGGATTTCCCCACAACTGGCCCTGCGCGCTGAAGTAGTCGGGCGGCACTCCGGCCACAAACTCCGGCCGGCGGTGCTCGTCCAGACGAAAGAACGCAGGGTTGGCCCATACGTCGCTAGAATCGGGCGAAACAAAGAATGGCAGGTCACCGATCAGCTTCACTCCCTTTGAATGCGCGTACTCTTTTAGCCTCTCGCCTTGCCGGGACACCAGAAATTGCGTGAATCGGACCTGGTCGACCTCATCTCTGAGTTCCCGCATGGTTTGGGCTAGAGCATTCGGACGCCTCTCAACCAACTCCGCCGGCCACTCAATGTAATAGGCGCCGCCGTACTTGCCTTTCAGCGCCCGAAAAAGAGCGTAGTCGTCCAGCCAAAATGCCTGCACCGAGCGGAATTCCTCATAGTCTCGCAGCAGGTCGCCGCGCCTCACTCGTTGGAAACGGCTCCATGCTGTTTGGAGAAGTCTCTCCTTGAATGGGATTACCGCTTCGTAATCGACGGCTCCGGGCGCGAATCGACCCTGGCAATCTGTCGGATCGACCAAACCTTCCTCGTAGAGCGACTGCGGACTGATCACCAGGGCGTTTCCGGCAAATGAGGACAATGGCTGATACGGCGAGTTTCCATATCCAGTCGGCCCCAAGGGGAGTGCCTGCCACCATGTTTGGCCGGCATCGTGAAGCCGGTCGATCCACGCAAACGCCTCTGGTCCCAGGTCACCGATACCGTACCGCGACGGCAGCGACGTAACGTGGAGCAACAAGCCCGATGCCCGGTATTCGGACGGAAATAGGGGTGTCTTCCGTCGCCCGTTGCCACTGCTCATTTTTGCCCCAAAGCATCGCCCACTTGATTTCCTGGATTGAATGAAAGCCTTGCCCGGCCGGCGAAGGAGAATGGCTTCTCGCTTGATTCAATCCAGTGGCAGACTAAGCGACCTCGTTCCGTACTCCAGGACATCCTAAGTTGTCTCATGTGTTCGCTCCTTCTATGAGTTCCTACCGCACGGGACAGGGTTCCGCCTTCCAAATCTCAGCCGCGTACTGAGCAATTGTGCGGTCGCTCGAAAACTTACCGCTGCTGGCGACATTCAGTATCGCTTTCTTCGCCCATTCGCTTGGATTTGCATTCAGTGCGCCGAGCCGGTACTGCGCCTCGCAATAAGATGTCAGATCGGCCAGGTGCATGTAATAGTCGCCACCTGTTAGAAGCACGTCTCGCAGCGGATCGAAAATTCCCGGCTCGTTCCGATTGAAGTGCCCCGAAAAGATAAGATCGAGTGCCGCCCTCGTTTCCGGTTCATTCTCATAGTGCCAATAAGGGCTGTACAAACCCCGGCTGGCCTCCACCTGTTCCACAGTCAGGCCGAACAGAAACAGGTTGTCTTCTCCGGCTTCCTCCGCCATCTCGATCGTCGCGCCATCCCGCGTTCCGACCGTGAGCGCGCCGTTCATCATGAACTTCATGTTGCTGGTGCCGCTCGCCTCAAAGCCCGCCGTAGAAATCTGATTGGAGACATCGCTCGCGGGAATCAGCTTCTCCGCCAGCGAAACGTTGTATTCGGGAAGGAAGATGATGTTGATGCGGCCGCGAGTAACCGGGTCGGAATCGATCGTCTGCGCCAGGTTGTTGATAAATTTGATAATCAGCTTCGCCAACCGGTACGCCGGGGCGGCTTTGCCGGCGAAGAAGTATGTGCGTGGAACCACCTCCAGGTTCGAGTCGTTGCGCAGCCGGTTGTACTCGACGATAATCCGCAGTGCGTTGAGCAATTGTCTCTTATATTCGTGAATTCGCTTGACTTGGCAGTCGAACACTGTCTGCGGGTCCACAATTCGTCCCGATGTAGCTTTGAGCCAGTTCGCAAAGCGCGATTTGGCCTTAGCCTTGGCTGCCAGAAAGGCATCGGAGAATGCCGGATCACCGGCAAGCGGTTTCAGCTTCGCGAGCTCTCCCAGGTCGGTAATCCACCCTTCGCCGATGGCTCCGGTGATGACACTTGCCAGCCACGGGTTGGCCTGCAGCAGCCATCGCCGCGGTGTCACCCCATTGGTCTTGTTGTTGAAGCGCTCCGGGAAAATCTCGGCAAAGTCTCTTACCGTGGAGGTCCGCAACAGCTTCGAGTGGACTGCCGCGACGCCGTTTGTGCTGTGCGAACCGACAATGGCCAGATTCGCCATTCGAATCTTCCGTTCGGAACCTTCCTCCACCAGGCTCATGCGTTCCACACGGCCCTCGTCCCCTGGGAAACGCTTGCGGACGTCGTCCAAAAGTCTTCGGTTGATCTCGTAAATGATCTCCAGTTGTCGCGGCACCAGGACTTCAAATCCTTCCACCGGCCATTTCTCCAGAGCTTCCGGCAGCAGCGTGTGATTGGTATACGCCAGCGTCCTCCGGGTTAGCGTCCATGCATCCTCCCAACCCAAGCGAACGTCATCCAGCAGAATTCGCATCAACTCGGCAACCGCCATGGCCGGATGCGTATCATTCATCTGTATCGCCACCTTCTCGGGCAATCTATCCCAATCGTTGTGCAGCCGGCGAAATCGGCGCACAATGTCGGCTACCGAACAGGCGACCAGGAAATATTCCTGGGCGAACCGCAGACGACGGCCGAGGGTAGTGGAGTCATCCGGGTACAACACACGGGTAAGCGATTCCGCTTCCAGCGTCTCGCCGAGAGCTCCGATAAAGTCTCCGCTCCCGAACTCCTGAAAATCGAAATAGTCTGGCGCCGCCGCGGCCCACAAACGTAGAGTGTTTATCGTCTTTCCCCCGTAGCCGACCACGGGGCGATCGAAGGGAATGCCGTATAGGCTCGATGGCCGGCCAGGTATCACTTCAAATTGGCCGCCTCTAACCCGTATCGAGCAGTTCAGCCTGACCTCCACTTTCTCGGGCGGACGCGCAATCTCCCAGGGATCCGCCTCACGAAGCCAGTTGTCGGCGTTCTCCTTCTGCCAGCCGTCCGCAATCGACTGCTTGAACATGCCGTACTCGTATCGCAGCCCGTAACCAGTCGCCGCCAGGTGCATGGTGGCCATTGAGTCGAGGAAGCACGCGGCCAGACGACCCAATCCCCCATTTCCCAAACCGGCATCGGGTTCCTCATCGAGTAGGCTGAGCCAGTCGATTCCAATGTCATCCGCAGCTTTCTGTATCAGAGGATCAAGGAGTAAGTTGCTTACGTTATTTGCCGCAGATCGTCCGATCAGAAACTCCATCGACAGATAGTAAATCCGTTTTGGGTTTTCTCTCTCGTATGTCTTTTTGGTCAGCACCCAACGTTGTGCGAGGACATCGCGAACGGACCGGGCAAATGCTTCGAAGCGTTCCCGCGCCGTCGCCACTGCCGGGTCGATCACTCTGTCGAATATCAGATGGCGCTCATAGAATGCATTCGCTGCTCCGACGAAAGGGATCGGTCCGCAACCATACTGTGGTAGCACTTCCGAGGCCTGCACGGGGCCATTCGTGGCCTGATACGATTTTCGCGTTCTCATCTCGCCGTGTGTTTTCGTTGTCATGAGCTTCCTTTTGTGCACTGATCTCTCTGCCTTCAATTCGAGCTGGTAACAGGTGCCGGCAACTTAACTCCAATTCGGTCGGCAACGACTTCGGGTACTTCCAAGGATTGAGAGACAGGGAACCCGTGTTCACGCCACGCCCTGAGCCCACCTTCCAGTACCCACACTTTGTCAACGCCTATCCGTTTCAAGCCCACGGCTGCCCGCGCGCTCACCATATCGCTACCCGAAGAACAGTAGAGGATGATCTTGACGTCATCCGGAACAGTGATATACGGGGCTTTCCGCAACAGAGAGGGATCTACGCTGAAAGCACCGGGGATAGCCTCCACGCTCTCACCGGCGTCTTCGAAGCTCCCCAGGTCGATCACGGCGACCTTGCTTTTGGATTTCAGTTTGCGGGCGAGCATCGGCGGACTGATGCGGCGCAGCCGTAGTTGACGGATCATTCGTACCAGAACCAATCCCCGCCAGCCGCCGTAGAGCGCGATCGGAATGCCGATCCCGAAACCGAGAACAGTCCCAAAATGTTGGACCCAAAGGATCACTGCATCCAGTTCGTTAGAGAAGATATAGCCCAGCCCCAAATAGGCGATTGACCAGAGGAAGCTGCCTACTGTGTCGAGGGCCAGAAACGCCGTGAGCGGAACTCCTTGGACGCCGCAGAACGGCGGGATGACGGCGTCCAGTCCGGGAAGAAACTTGGCCACACACAATATCGGGAGGCCGTGCCGGCGAAATGTTTCTCGCGCATTCCTGGAGCAACTTCGTGGGTCGGCGGTAAATCTGCAGAGTAGCCGCAAAGCCTTAGACCCCCACTTGTGGCCAATCCAGAACCATATCCCATCGCCCGCCAGGCAACCCAAAATACCCAAAACCACGATGATGGCCGGGTTCATTTTGCCATGGGCCGAAAGCGCGCCCGCGGCTATTAGAAAAACGACGGAGGGGATAGGCAAGCCGACCTGTTGGCCAAGAACCGCAAGAAAGAGTCCGCTATAGGTGAGTTGTAATAAAGCAGTCACGATTGGGCTCCAGTTGAAATATCCGGTATTCGTCCGTTATCTGCGATGAGCACTACAACGGACCGTGCGCCAACACGATATGTGCCCTCAGGAACTAGCGGCTCCGCATTCCATCCGCAGATCTCATGTGGCGGGTCCAGTGCAGTATCGATCCAGCGCCGCCAGTGCTTGTTACCGCCGCTCAACAGCGGAAGTTCGAAGTCGAGAGCCTCCCAATATGCATTCAGAATGATGTGGGCCAAGACCCCTTCTTTTTTGGATTCCCCGCCGATGGCAATGCTGTGCGAGATAGGCGACCAGTCCGGCTGATTGGGTTTCACCCCATGCCAGGCGGGTTTGGTCTCGCTCAGGACCTGCTGTGAACTCACGCGCCGTTGTTCATGTTCCACGTCGCGCAGCAGCCGCCGTTCGATCAGCAGTCTTACGAACCGGAGGACATCTGCATGCTTGCATATCAGAGTCCAGTCGAACCAACTCGTCTCATTGTCCTGGCAATAGGCGTTGTTGTTGCCGCGTTGGCTGCGCCTCACCTCGTCGCCCATAACGAACATGGGCACGCCACCGGACAACATCAAAGCTGTGAGGAAGTTCTTCACCTGACGATTGCGAAGTCTCTCGATCGCGGGATCGTCGGTCGGGCCTTCGCAGCCGCAGTTCCAGCTCCGATTTTCGGCGGATCCATCGCGGTTGTCCTCACCATTCGCTTCGTTGTGCTTGTAGTCATAGGAGACAACATCGTTGAGTGTGAAGCCGTCGTGACATGCAACGAAGTTGATACTCTCCTCCAGTTCGCGCTCTTTCCAACCGTAGATGCTGGGGCTGCCAAGCAGACGGTCGGCTGCGCGCCCGACCGAATCATACGCGCCCCGGAAGAAGTCGCGGATGTCGTCGCGAAACCGGTCGTTCCACTCCTTCCAACTGTCGCCCACGAACTTGCCGACCTGATAAAGTCCTACCGCATCCCAAGCCTCCGCGATCATTTTGGTACCCGCCAGCGCCGGGTCGGACTCGATGTCCCAAAGCACAGGAGGATTCGGCATGACGGCGCCGGACGAATCGCGCGCCAGGATAGACGCAAGGTCGAAGCGGAAGCCATCCACGTGCATCTCCTCCACCCAGTAACGGAGACTGTCCACAATCATGCGCCGTACAACCGGATGGTTGGCATTTAGCGTGTTGCCAGTGCCGGTGAAGTTGGGGTATTGTGAGCGGTCTTCTGCCAACAGGTAATAAGTGGAATTATCCAGGCCGCGGAAGCACTGCGTCGGGCCGTCGTGTCCGTCTTCTGCGGTGTGATTGAAGACCACGTCGAGAATGACTTCGATACCGGCCCGGTGGAGCGCCTTCACCATATCTCGAAACTCATGGACTGCACCGAGGGGCTCCTGACACGAGCAGTACCCCTGGTGCGGTGCA
>Ga0335083_10007392_pt1 | contig 13581 bp, 11 predicted proteins | sample Lox_Sample_42_FD_206716 | JGI IMG/M metagenome (GOLD analysis project Ga0335083, IMG submission 206716) | Soil microbial communities from Loxahatchee National Wildlife Refuge, Florida, United States - Lox_Sample_4.2 | ecosystem: Environmental > Terrestrial > Soil > Wetlands | place: USA...
GAGCGCGACGGCAAGCGCGGCTGCCAGCTCGCGCGCGAGGCCTCCGACCTGCTCCTGCTCCACAGCTGGCCCGGCAACGTCCGCGAGCTCGAGAACGAGATGCAGCGCGCTCTCGCGATCGCCGAGCCCGGCGAGTCGATCGCCGTGCGCCACCTCTCCGATCGCATGCAGGAGGCGCTGCGTCCCGTGCGCGAGACAGCCGTCGCGCCGGCGCAGGGCGGCGAGCCTCTGCGCCGCACGCTGGCGCGCATCGAGGGCTGGCTGATCCGCCGCGCGCTCGAGGAGCACGGGGGCCGCCGCGCGGCGACTGCGCGCACGCTCGGCATCACGCGCGAGGGACTCTACAAGAAGATGCGTCGCTTCGGCATCTCGTGAGCAGCGCGCACGTAGCGCGCAGGGGCGTGTGAACGGGCTGCAATCCGCGGGCGATCGCGGCGACAGGAGGCGGCGGCCGCGTGACCCGGCTCACACGGGCCGCGCCGCTCGCGGTCGATCCAGGCCCGCGGCGGCGGGTCCGTGGAGGGGAGCTCGGAGGGGGCCGAGGCCGAGAGGCCTCGACGTGGACCGCCGACTGGAGGGCTCTGCAAATGCATCGAACGCGAACGGGGCGCTTCACGCGCCTCCTCGCATCCGCGCTCGTCTGCCTGGCGTTCGCCGGATGCGAGATCACCGTGCTCACGATCCAGATCGCGGACTTCGACGAGGTCGAGGGCCTGTGGCTGTGGCGACTCTCCGACGCGAGCGGGAGCTACGAGCGATCGGGCCAGATCCAGCTCTCGCAGGTCGATGGCTCGCAGGGCGGAGTGGTCGCCTACCGGGAGACCTGCGCCAACGGCACCGTCGGCATCAGCAATCAGGCCTCGGTCTCGCGGCCGGACGGCGATCCGACGACGGCCACGCTGGCGCTGCCCTACCTGAGCTGCGAGGGGCCGGGCGCCACCTACCGCGCGAGCGCCTACAACCAGGCTGGCGAGTCGGCGCTCTCGGCGACGACCGTCACGTTCTGAGCGGGTCGGCCTCGGCCGTCGGCTCGGCGAGCAGCGCGCGCGGTCGGGTCAGGAGCGCGAGCGCGGGAACCAGCGTCAGCGTCGAGAGGCAGCTCGTCGCCATCATCAGGGCGACGTAGCCGCCGAGCTGGCGCCACAGCGCAAAGCTCGAGACCAGCAGCGTGGCGTTGCCGGCTGCGATCGCCGAGGCGACGAAGAAGATGGCGCGCCCCGAGGTGCGCATCGCCTCGGCGATCGCCTCGGGGAGCGGGCGATGGCGCGCCTCCTCGCGCAGTCGGAACAGGAGGTAGATCGCGAAGTCGGCGCCGATGCTGACCCCCATCGCCGTGTAGCTCGCGGTGGCGAAGCTGAGCCAGCTTCCCATCCACCCCATCGTGCCCAGATTGACCAGGGCTGCGCTCACCAGCGGCGCCAGCACGAGCAGCCCCACCGCGGCCGAGCGGAAGACGAGCGCCGCGAGCAGGAAGATCACGGAGCCGATCTGCAGCATGTTCTCGAGCTTGTTGCGCACCACGGTGGCGTTCATCGCTGCGGCCTGCCCGAGCTCGCCGCCCGCCACCTCGACGCGCACGTTGGGCGGGAACACGCGCGCCGACTCCTGCCGGAGGCGGCCGAACAGGCCCTCGACCCACGCCACCCGGTCCGCTCGCGACAGCGCGTACAGGCCGGCGCTGCGCGCGTCGGGCGAGACCACCCGCGAGAGGTCGTCGGGCTCGAAGAGCAGCAGGTACTGGGCGATCAGGTCCCGCGAGTCGGGCACCCGGTAGGACCCGGCCGAGCCGCCGTCCATCGCGCGGTTCATCACCTGCACGTAGTCGGCCATCGAGAGCGTCGCCGTGATGGCGGGATCCGCCGCGAGCAGCCGCTGCAGGTCGGCGAGCCCAGCCACGGCGCGCGGATCGAGCAGGTCGCCTTCGGCGGCGCCCTCCACCAGCACGCGGATCGTCGAGGTGCCGGTGAAGCGCTCGCGGATGGCGCGGTCGGCGCGGATCAGCGGCGCGTCGCTGTCGAACCACGAGCGGAAGCTCGTGTTCACCTCGAGCCGCGCGGCGCCGAGCGACGCCAGCAGCACGAGCGCGACGGTGACGGCCAGCACCGCGCGCGGCCGGCGCAGCACCTGGCCGGCCAGCGCGTCGATGGCGCGGTCGAGGGCCCGATGGCTGCGCTCGCGCACTGCCTCGGCCGAGCGCGGCGCGCGCAGGAGCGCGCGCACGGCAGGGATGAAGGTGAGCTCCAGCACCAGCGTCGAGAGGATCCCGAACGCCGCCATCAGCCCGAAGTCGCGCACGGCCGGAACGCCGAAGGTGGCGAGCGACGCGAAGCCGGCGGCCGCGATGCTGCACGCGATCGCCATCACCGGCCCGATCCGGACGAGCGACTCGACGACCGCCGCCCGGTTGTCGCCCAGCTCGTGGTAGCACTCGTAATAGCGCTTCAGGATCTGCACGGCGTGGCCGGCCGCCACCGACAGCACCAGGACCGCGGTGATCGCCGTCCACGGCGTCAGCTTGAATCCGAGCGCCGACGTGATGCCCATCGCCCACACCACGCTGAGCCCCGCCGTGACCAGCGGCAGCAGCACCGCCTGCCAGGTGCGGAACGCCTCGTAGTGCACCAGCGCAATCACGGCGAGCGCGAGCGCCAGGAGCGGCAGGATGCCGCGCGTGGCGCCGTTCAGCGCCGCCAGCGCGGGCGACTGCCCTCCCACCAGGATCTCGGTGTCGGCGTCGCGCTCCCGGGCGGCCAGCGCCTCGAGTGCTTCGGTGATGCGCTCCGACGACGAGTCGTCGCGGAAGTCGGCCAGCACCATCGCGCCCCGCGCGTCGGGGGTGACGATGGTGCCGACGTACATGGGGTAGGAGAAGACGCGCTCGCGCAGCTCGCGCAGCGCGGCGGGATCCTCGGGCACCTCGGCCGGAAGCAGCGCCTCGACGCGCACCGAGTCGCCCTCGCTCGCGATCGACTTGACGCGCGGCGAGGCGAGCGAGAGCACGCTGTTCGGCACCACGCCGGGCAGGCGCGCGACCGCCTCGGTCAGGCGCTGGATGCGCCGGAGCGTCGCCGGCGTGAAGACGTCGCCTTCGCGCACGCCGATGGCGAGGATCGACGTCTGCGCCGCGCCGAGCTTCGCGGCGAGCCGGTCGTCGATCTGCGTGTAGGGGTGCCCGCGCGGCACCTCGTCCGCGAGCTTCACCTCGAGCCGCAGGCCGCGCAGCTCGTTGGCGAGCGCGAGCGTGAGCGCCAGGACCGCCGCCACGACCCAGCGCGGATGCGAGACGACCAGCCTTGCAATGCGCCCCACGCGCGCGGAGGCATACCGCGCCCGCGGCCGCGCGCCAACTCCGCGCTCTCGACACGCCGCGCGGCGCGGGCGACCTTCCCGCCGTGAGCGGACGCTTTGCAGGCAGGGTCGCCTTCGTGAGCGGCGGCGGGACCGGCATCGGCCTCGCCTGCGCGCGCGCGATCGCCGCCGGCGGTGGCCGTGTGCTGCTGGCCGGCCGGCGCCGCGACGTGATCGAGCGCGCCGCCTCCGAGCTCGGCCCGGCCGCGGCCTTCGCGCGCTGCGACGTCGCGGACGACGACTCGGTCGCCGAGGCGATCGCGGCGGCGGGGCGGCTCGGTCCGCTTCGGCTCGCCGTAAACGCGGCCGGCACCGGCAACATCGGGAGCGTGCTGAACGGCCCCACCCGCGACTTCCAGGCCTTGATCGACACCAACCTGACCGGCGTCTACCGCTGCCTGCGCGCCGAGGCGCGCGCGATGCGGCCGGCCGGCGGCGGGAGCATCGTGAACATCTCGTCGATCGCGGGCGCGCTCACCCACCGCTGGATGAGCGCCTACTGCGCGTCGAAGGCCGGCGTCAACATGTTGACGCGTTGCGCCGCCGACGACCTCGGCGAGCACGGCATCCGCGTCAACGCCGTGATGCCGAGCCTGGTGCCGACCGAGCTGACGCAGGCGATGGTGGGCAACGCCGCGGTGACCGACGAGTACCTGCGCCGCATGCCCGTGGCGCGCCTCGGCACCCCCGAGGACGTCGCCTCGCTCGTCGCGTTCCTCCTCTCCGACGAGGCCTCCTGGATCACCGGGCAGGTGATCGGGGTCGACGGCGGCCACACGATCCGGCAGGGCCCCGATCTGGTGCCGCTCTTCGCACAGGGCGTACCGGTCGAGCGCTAGAAGCCGTTCGGCGGGGCGTAGCTGCCCCACCTCTTGCGCGCGGTCTGCCGGCCGCCGCGCCGCGCTGTGAGCTGGATCCTAGTCGGAGCGCCCCGCTTCGTGTTCTAATCCGCCGCCGGAGGTACGGGTATGTCCGTCCGACGGAGTGCTCTGCTCGCCGTGCTCTGGGTCTCGCTGCCGCTCGCGGCGAGCGCGGGATTGACCTCGATCCAGGTGGTGCAGGACAGCGCCTCCGGCCTCGCCGGCGCCTCGGCGATCGCCGTGAGCCCCGACGGCCAGAACGCCTACGTCGCGAGCGCCTCGGGCAACTCGCTCGCGATGTTCGTGCGCGATCTCAGCGCCGACCAATTCCGCTACATCGGAAAGCTCGTCGACGGCCAGGACGGCGTGAGCGGTATCCAGGGCGCGAGCGCCGTCGCGGTGTCTCCCAACGGCCTGAGTGTCTACGTCACCGGGAAGACCTCCAACGCGCTGGCGGTGTTCGACCGATCCCCGTCGTCCTCTGGCCTGCTCACCTTTGCCGGTGCGCTCCGCGAAGGCATCGACGTGACGTACGGGCTCGCGGCGCCGACGGGCGTCGCGGTGGGGCCGACCGGCCGCGTCTACGTGTCGAGCTCCGGGGACAACGGCTTCTCCGCGTTCAATCCGAGCTCCCCGACCCTCTCGCAGGTCGGCGTCTGGAGGAACGGCGACGCGAACCCGTTCGGAGGGACGATCTCGGGGATGACGGCCGCGTCGGGCGTCGTCGCGGCGACCGGCACCTACGGCACCGACGTCTACGTCTCCTCGCCATCCGACTCGTCCGTCGCGGTGTTCACGACCAACTTCCTCTTCCTCTTCGGCGAGGCGGAGGTGGTGCAGGACGGTGTCGGCGGCTTCGACGGCCTGGCGCAGGCGGCGGGGCTGGCGCTCAGCCCCAACGGCCACCAGCTCTACGTCGCGGGCAGCGGCGACTCTGCCATCGCGGTGCTCGACCGCAGCCCCAGCACGAGCCTCCTCGCCTTCCACTCGCTGGCGCAGGAAGGGGTCTCGAGCGTGACCGGGCTCGCCGCGGTATTCGGAGTCTGCGCCGAGCCGACCGGCGAGAGCGTCTACGCCGCCGGCGGCGAGTCGCCGTCCTTCTTGCACTTCACGCCGGACGTCGTCGCGCTCGCCGTCGACGGGTTCGATTTCGGGCTCGACTTCGTCCAGTCGACCGCCCTGCCCGGCTACGTCGGCATCGGCGGCTCGCACGTCTCGCTCGCGTCGCTGCCCGATGCGAGCAAGATCCTGGCCGCGGAGTCGCTCTCCCTCGCGAGGTTCGGGACGACCGGCCAGCTCTCGGTCTTCGACCGCGACGGCTCCACCGGCGCGCTCACGGCCCAGCAGACGCTGCCGGAAGGCAGCGGCGTGATCGGCATGCGCGGCGCGCAGGCGGTCGTCGCCAGCCCCGACGGCGGGGACGTGTACGTGCTCGGCAGCGACGAGGCCGTGACCTCCTCGCTCCAGCGCGACGACTCGACGGGCACGCTGACCTTCCTCGGGATCGACCGCGGCTCGGGAGACGACGCCTTCCAGATCACGGCGCCGTACCGATCCGGCGTGATGAGCCCCGACGGCAAGAGCCTCTATGCCACGGCGTTCCGTCAGGACCGGCTCGAGGTCTTCCAGCGCGACGCGTCGACCGGGCTGCTCACCCCGACGGACGTGATCCACGACACCGACGTCGCGGCCGGCCTGATCCGGCCGAACGCCGCCGCCGTGAGCCCCGACGGCGCGAACGTCTACGTGGTGGGTGGGGAGGACACGCAGGACAGCACGATCGCGATCTTCCGCCGGAGCCTGAGCACGGGCGCGCTCACGTTCACGGGCGCCGACCGGAACGGGCCCGGCGGCCTCAGCGACTTCGCGGGACCGCAGGCCATCGCGGTGAGCCCGGACGGCAAGAACGTCTACATCGCCAACTACAACGCCGACCAGGCGTTGGCGCAGTTCAGCCGCGATCCGGCGACGGGCGATCTCGGCTTCATCGGCTACTACGGAGACCACCAGCAGGCGAGCTTCGCGTTCGGGCAGTCGATCGCAGTCAGCCCCGACGGCCGCTTCGTCTACGTCGGAGCGAGTCGGCTCGCGACGTTCCAGCGCAACACGTCCAACGGCAATCTCATTCTCGTCGACACCCAGATGTCGGTACCGATCAGCGGCTCCTACCACATCGCGCTGAACCCCGGCGGCTCGCAGATCTACGCGGCGGTCCAGGGCTTCAGTCGCCCGAACGGCGGGCTCGCGCGCTTCACCCGCGATGCTGCGACCGGGCTGCCGACCTTCCAGGAGGCGCTGTCGAGCACCACGCCCGGCGACGAGAGCCTGCAGGGAGCCGTCTCGGTGGCCCCCATCGGCAACGACCTCTACGTCGCGGGCTACGACGCGAGTGCGGTCACCGTCTTCACGCCGGAGCCGGGCGCGGCGCTCGGCGGCCTGGCGGCGCTCGGCGCGCTGGCGGCCGCGCAGGCCCGGCGCCGCGCGCACCGCTGAGCCTCAGCGCGCGACGCCCTCGATCTGGAGGAGCGGCGGGGCCATCTCGAGCTGGAAGGTGGTGTGCGACACCCGGAAGCGATGCGCCGCCAGCTCCCGGAGCTGCTCCAGCACCGCGTGCCCGTCGGCCGACTGCGCGACGTCGACGTGTGCCGAGAGCGCGTGGTAGCCCGAGGTCAGCGTCCAGACGTGGAGGTCGTGCACGTCGGCGACGCCCGGCACCGCGCGGATCGCGGCCACCAGCTCGGCGACGTCCACGTGCGCCGGCGTCCCCTCCATCAGCACGTCCATCGACTCGCGCACGACGCGCCACGCGGAGACCAGGATCAGCACGGAGATCGCGATCGCCGCGGCCGGGTCGGCCCAGCTCCATCCGAACGCCAGGATGGTTCCCGCCGCGACCATGGTGCCGATGAAGCCGAGCGCGTCGCCCGCGACGTGCAGGATGGCGCTCCGCAGGTTCAGGTTGCGCTCGCGGCCGCGCGCGAGCACGAGCGCCGCCGCGGCGTTGGCGGCCAGTCCGACGCCAGCGACGGCGAGCATCAAGCCGCCGCGAACGTCGTGCGGCCTGCCGATCCGCTCGATCGCCTCGATCACCACGTAGACCGACACCACGCCGAGCACGATGCCGTTGGCGAGCGCCGCAAGGATCTCCGCGCGAAGCAAGCCGAAGGTGCGCGCGGCTGTCGCGTCGCGGCCGGCCAGCCGCGTGGCGACCAGTGCGAGCGCAAGGCTCGCCGCGTCGGTCGCCATGTGACCGGCGTCGGCGAGGAGGGCAAGGCTGCGCGCGACGAGCCCGCCAACGACCTCGACGGCGAGGAACGCGACGGTGATGGCGAGCGCGATGCCGAGCGCGCGCCGGTCGGCGACGCGCTCGGATGCCGGCTGCCCGCCCCCGTCATGCGCGTGGTGGCCGCTCATGCGAACCAGCCGCGCCGCGCCTCCAGACCCTCGGCGATCAGACCGCGAATCGCATCCTTCACCACCTCGACCTTCCGCTCGACCTCCGCGTCCTCCTCGTTCGAGTCGCCCTCGAAGTGGAGCGGCTCGCCGAAGCGGATCTGGAACTTGACCGGCAGCGGGATCATGCCCGCGAGCCCGAGCCACGGCATGGTCAGGGTGATTGGCGCCACCGGGGCACCGATCAGGCGCCCGAGCCAGCGGGAGCGCACGAGCCCGGGCGACTGCTCCTCGCTGCCGACGATGCCGATCGGCACGATCGGCGTGTCGGTCTCGAGCGCGAGGCGCATGAAGCCCAGCCCGAAGCGCTGGAGCTGGTAGCGCTCGCGGTAGGTCTTCACGAAGCCGCGCTCGCCTTCGGGGAACACCATGATCGCCTCGCCGCGCTCGAGCAGCTGCTCGCAGTTGCGCGGCGTGCCGACCACCGACCCGGTGCGGTGCATCAGCGTCCCGAAGAACGGGATCGTCGGCAGGTAGTACTCCGCCATCCCGCGCACCGCGCGCGGCGGACGCGCCTCGAGGAGCAGCGCCATCGCCAGCATCGCGCCGTCAAAGGCGAAGGTGTTGCCCCCGTGGTTGGCGATCAGCAGCACGCGGCCCGACGGCACGCGCTCGATGCCGTGCGTCGCGACGCGGAACCAGTAGCGATAGAAGAAGAGCGCCGGAAGAAGATAGGGCGCCGCGTAGCGCGGGTCGTAGCCGAACGGGTCGACGCCGTACTCGTTGAGCGTGGTCGGGAGCTCCGCCAGGCGCGCGTCGATCTCCTCGCGCATGGCGCGCAGCGGCGCAGGCATCCAGCGACCGGCCACCTCGCGGCTCCGGTCGCGCACCCGACCGAGAGGCACCAGTGCGCTCAAACGAGCTCCGCGCGCAGGAACGAGAGCGCTTGCCCCCAGGCCCGCGCGGCGGCGCGCGCGTCGTAGACGTCGGGGCGGGTGTCGTTCATGAACGCGTGATCGACACCCGGGTAGATCTCGCAGTGCATCGACTTGCCCGCAGCCTCGAGATCGGCCGCGAGCTTCCGCGCCGCCGCTTGTGTCACGAAGCCGTCGCGCTCGGCGAAGATCCCGAGCACGGCCGCCTGCAGGCCCGCGAGGTCGAGCTTCACGTTCGGGTGTACCCCGTAGAAGTCCACCACCGCCCCGATGCGCCGATTGCGCGTGGCGCCGAACAGCGCGAGCTGGCCGCCCATGCAGAAGCCGACCGCGCCGACCCGGGCGCCCTCGACGGAGGGCTGGTCGAGCAGCGCCTTCACGGCTCCGTCCAGATCGCGCGCGGCGCGCGGGATCTCGAGCCCCATCATGAGCCGTCCGGCGCGGTCCGGATCGCTCGCCGTCTCTCCACGGTACAGGTCGGGTGCGAGCGCGACGAAGCCCTCGCGCGCGAAGCGGTCGCAGACGTCGCGGATGTGGTCGACGAGACCCCACCACTCCTGGATCACGAGGACGCCCGGGCCGCGGCCGCCGGGAGGCTCGGCGAGATAGCCGGCGACCCGGTCCCCATCGCTCGCGAACGCGATCTCGCGCCCTGCCCGCTTCGCCGTCATCGACGCCTCCTTCCGGCCTGGAATGCAGGATACCCCGCGGCCCGACGCGCGGGCAGAGGGTAGACTCGCGGCCATGAGCGAGCCGCGCGCGCCGCGCGCCGAGGCCGTCCCGGAGCCGGTGCGCGCCGCAGTCGCCGCGCTGCGCGCCGCCGGCCACGACGCCTTCCTGGTCGGCGGCTGCGTGCGCGACCTGCTGCTCGGGCTCGCCGTCACGGACTTCGACGCCACCACCTCGGCGCCGCCCGCCGCGGTGCTCGCGCTCTTCCCGCGCGCGGTGCCGATCGGGCTCCGACACGGAACGGTGATGATTCCGACGGGCGCGGGACCGCTCGACGTGACGAGCTTCCGCGCCGGGCCGCGCCTCGAGGACGACCTCGCCCACCGCGACTTCACGGTGAACGCGATCGCGTGGGACCCCGCCAGCGGGCGAGTCGTCGATCCGTTCGGCGGGGTCTGCGACCTCCGACAGCGGCGGCTTCGGCCGGTCGGCGACGCCCGCTCGCGCTTCGCCGAGGATCCCCTGCGCGCGCTGCGCGCGGCGCGTCTGATCGCTGCGCTCGGCCTCGGTCTCGAGCCGTCGCTGCCCGCGGCGATGGCGGAGGTTCGCGAGCCACTGCGGCGCGTGGCGCGAGAGCGCGTGCGCGCCGAGCTGGAGGCGCTGCTTCTGGCGCCGGGCGCCGCGTCGGGCCTCGAGCTCCTGCGGCGCACGGGGATCGAGGCGGAGCTCGCGCCGGGCGTCGCTCCGGATGCGGCGGCCGTCGTCGGCGCGCTGCCGCGCGACCTGGAGCTGCGCCTCGCCGGCTGGCTGCGCGGCACGCGCGCGGAGCCGATCCTGCTCGGGCTGCGGTTCGGCGCGCGGCGCGCCGCCGCAGTCGCCCGCCTGCTGGCGCGCCATCCGATCGACCGGAAGCCCCCGCGCGGCGACGCCGACGTGCGCCGGCTCCTGCGCCGCGGCGGCGAGGAGGGCGCCCTCGCGCTGCTCCAGCTCCGCGACGCCGAGCTCGCCGCGTCCACGACCCCGGATCCCGAGGCGCGCGCCCGGCTCGACGCGCTGCGCGCGCACATCGAGCGGGTGCGAGCGGCCGGCTCGCTCGCGCTGCACCGCACCGACCTCGCTCTCGGCGGCCGCGAGGTGATGGCGCTGCTCGGGACGGGGCCGGGGCCGCAGGTCGGCGAGGCCCTGCGCTACCTCGGCGATCAGGTGATCGAGGATCCCGCCTGCAACACCCCCGAGCGGCTGGCCGCACGCCTGCGCGCCTGGTCGGAGGAGCGCCGGGGCCGATGAGGGGAGGCATGCAGAGGGACATGACCGGGCGAACCTGCGTGATCACGGGCGCGACGTCCGGCATCGGGCTGGCGGCGGCGGGCGCGCTCGCGGCCAAGGGCGCGCGGCTCGCGCTGATCGCGCGCTCGCCCGAGCGCGCCGAGGACGCGCGCCGCGCGATCCGGACGCGCGCACCGGACGCCGAGGTCGAGATCCACCTCGCCGACCTCGCCTCGCTCGCCGCCATCCGGCGCGTCGCGCCCGAGATCCTCGCCCGCCATCCGCGGATCGACGTGCTGCTCAACAACGCGGGCGTCTTCCAGCTCCGGCGGCGCACCACGGCGGAGGGCTTCGAGGCGATGTTCGGGGTGAACCACCTCGCGCACTTCCTCCTCACCGGGCTGCTGCTCGACCGGCTCCGCGCCAGCCCCGGCACCCGCATCGTGAGCGTCACCTCCGCGGCCCATCGCTTCGGCGGGCCGCTCGACTTCGACGACCTGCAGAGCGAGCGCCGCTATCGACCCATGTCGGTGTATGGACGATCCAAGCTCTGCAACATCCTGTGGACCCGCGAGCTGGCGCGGCGGCTCGCCAGCAGCGGCGTCTCGGTCAACTGCTGCCACCCGGGCGCGGTCGCCACCCGCCTCGGGCAGACCGACGCGCTCTGGACTCGCACGCTCGGCCGGCTGCTCGGGCTGCTCTTCCTGACGCCCGAGCAGGGCGCACGCACGCCGGTCTTCCTGGCGAGCGCGCCGGAGCTCGCCGGCCGCAGCGGGGGCTACTTCGTCCGCGAGCGCGAGCAGAGCCCGGCTCCCTTCGCGCAGGACGACGGCGCGGCGCGGCGGCTCTGGGAGGTGAGCGAGGCGCTGGTCGCCACCGCCTGAAGCCCCGCCCGGCCGGCGCGGCGACTCCCCTTGCGGCGGTTCGCGCCAAATGATACTGACTGGTCAGTTTCATAAATGTTGCCGGATTGTTTCCGGCATCGCTCGCGGAGGTCGGCCCGTTCCATGCCGGCGCGCGCCCGAACCGTCCCCCGGCCGGCCGCCGCTCCGCGCGGCCGCGGCCGCCCGCCCACCGCCGGGATGCGCGAGCGCATCCTGCGCGCCGCCGAGTCGGTCTTCCTGCAGCAGGAGTACCACGAGGTGCTGATGGACGAGGTGGCGCGCGCGAGCGGGGTCGGCAAGGGGACCCTGTACCGATACTTCCCGAGCAAGCGGGGCCTCTACCGCGCGCTCCTCGTCGACGGGATGGACCGGCTGCGCGGCGAGCTGACGGCCGCCGGGGTCGGGTCCGAGGAGCCGCTGCTGAAGCTCGAGCGTCTGGTGCGCAGCTTCCTCGAGCACTTCGGGAACCACCGGCGCCTGCTCGCCCTGGTGAGCCGCCACGAGTCCCAGCCGGGCCGCAACGAGTGGCGCCGGCGCCGCGCGGACTTCGTCGCGGTCTTCGAGGCGGCACTCGCCGAGGGCATCGCCGCGGGACAGCTGCGATCGATCGACCCGCGCCTCGGCGCCAACGCGCTGGTCGGCATGCTGCGCGGCGTCGACAACACGCGCACCGCGCGCGACGCGCCGGAGGGCCTGGCCGACGGGGTGATCGCGATCTTCCTGTCCGGTGTCGGGACGGAGGCGGGAACGCGAGCATGGAGCGCTCGCCAGCGGAGGCGGCGTTGACGACACCGGTGCCCGAGACGGCTCCGTCTCCTTCGATCGGGCGCGCGCTCGGTCCCGCGAGGCGTCGGCTCTGGCTCGCCCTGCTCGCGGCGGCTGCCCTCGCGACCGCGGGCGCGATGGCCTGGTGGATGCGGAAGCCGCCCCGGAGCTTCGTCACCGTCCCCGTGGCGCTGGGCGACGTGGCGCGCTCGATCGTGGCCACGGGAACCGTGAACCCGGTCGTGACGGTGCAGGTCGGTACCTACGTGTCCGGGCCGATCCAATCGATCTCGTGTGACTACAACACGCAGGTGAAGGCCGGGCAGCTCTGCGCCAAGATCGACCCCCGTCCCTACCAGGAAGCCCTCGACGAGGCGAAGGCCAGCCTCGCCACCGCCCGCGCCCAGCTCCACAAGGACCAGGCGAGCCTCGTCTACGCGAAGATCAACTACGAGCGCGACAGCGGCCTGCGCAAGACGGGGGTCGTCTCGCAGGACACGCTCGACAACGACAAGAGCACCTACGATCAGGCCGTAGCCCAGGTCGCGCTCGACGAAGCCACGATCGAGCAGCGCCAGGCGGCGCTCGACGCCGCCCAGGTGAATCTCGACTACACCAACATCGTGTCACCCGTGAACGGCACGGTGGTCTCGCGCAACGTCGACGTCGGCCAGACGGTGGCCGCCAGCTTCCAGACGCCGACGCTGTTCCTGATCGCCAAGGACCTGACCAAGATGCAGGTCGACACCAACGTGAGCGAATCCGACGTCGGCGCGGCCCAGGTCGGCCAGAAGGCGCGCTTCACGGTCGAGGCCTTTCCCCACAAGACCTTCGAAGGGCAGGTGGTGCAGGTGCGGCGCGCACCCATCACCGTCCAGAACGTCGTCACCTACGACGTCGTGATCGGCGTCGACAACCCGGAGCTGCTGCTCTTCCCGGGCATGACCGCGAACGCCCGCATCATCGTCGCCGAACGGAGTGGCGTGCCGATCGTCCCGATGCAGGCGCTTCGCTTCGATCCGCGCGGACTGCGGGCGGGCGACGAGGCCGGCGCGTCTTCGAAGCACGACGGTCAGCGCGTCTGGGTGCTGCGAGACGGTCGCCCGGCTCCGGTGAAGGTCAACGTCGGGATCGACGACGGTACGCGGGTGGAGATCGTGGGCGACTCTCCCGCCGTCGGCGAGCCCGTGATCGTCGAGCAATCCGGCGGCGGCGCGCAGCGCGAGGGCGCGCCGCAGACGCGCTCGCCGTTCCGACTCTGAAGGCCGGGGAGCCGCGCGCATGTCCGATCTCGTGATCGAGGTGAAGGACGTCACCAGGACCTACTGGATGGGTGACTTCGAGGTGCACGCGCTCCGCGGCGTGAGCTTGCGCATCGAGCGCGGCGAGTTCGTGGCCATCATGGGTGCCTCCGGCTCCGGCAAGTCGACGCTCATGAATCTGCTCGGCTGCCTCGATCGG
>Ga0335083_10007393_pt1 | contig 13580 bp, 9 predicted proteins | sample Lox_Sample_42_FD_206716 | JGI IMG/M metagenome (GOLD analysis project Ga0335083, IMG submission 206716) | Soil microbial communities from Loxahatchee National Wildlife Refuge, Florida, United States - Lox_Sample_4.2 | ecosystem: Environmental > Terrestrial > Soil > Wetlands | place: USA: Florida...
GATCAGGTTGCGGGCGTGCCACTTGAGCGTGTCGGAGAACGTGTTGGCCGGGTCGGCGGACTGGCTGCCTGAGCACTCGGTGAAGTAGATGGCCTTGTCCGGGAACTGGTCGTGCAGCGTGCTCATCGCGCTCGGGTCGCCGTAGTAGCAGTGGTAGGCCACGCCCGCCACGTACCGGGCGGCCGGGGACTTGAGCACGTTCTGCGGGTAGGCGTTGATGTCGGCGGTCTCGTCCGGCGGGGTGGCCGCGACGTCGTTCGGGTGCTCGGTCCAGTTGTGGTCGTAGGCGAAGATCTGGGTCCGCAGGCCCGCGGCGCGCAGCATCGGCCCGAGGTCGGAGATGACCTGCTCCTCCTGGCTGGACGGCATGTCGGTGCCGGGGTAACCGGAGGGGGTGCGGTTCTGCGGTTCGTTCTGCACGGTGATGGCGTTCACGGTGACGCCGTTCGCCTGATAGGCCTGGATGAATTTCAGCAGGTAAAGGGCGTAAGAGCGATAAATCCGGGGGTCGTCGATGAGGCGCCCGCCGATCAGGGAGCCGTTCGTCTTCATCCACGCGGGCGGGCTCCACGGGCTGGCGATGACCTGCAGTCGCGGGTTCAGCGCCTTGGCCTGGCGCAGCAGCGGCAGGATCTGCGCCTGGTCGTGCTTGATCGAGAAGTGGCTCTGGTCGTCGTCGGTCTGGCCCGCGGGCAGGTCGTCGTAGGTGTAGGCCGCGGTGGCCACGAAGTCCGCGGCGCCGATCGGCTGGCGCAGGTAGTCGAGCCCGTCCCCGGTGACCGGGTCGAACAGGGACCGCATGGTGGCCGCGCGCGCCGCCGGGGACAGCCGGTAGAGCACGGTGGCCGACGAGTCGGTGATCGCCCCGCCGAAGCCCTGCATGACCTGGTAGGTCAGCGTCGGGTCGACGACGATGGTGGGCGCGGTCGGAGCAGCGCTGCCAAAAACCGCCGGGGCCAGCGGGGTCAGCTTGTCCGTCCCGTCCGGCGTGGTCACCCAGACGTGAGCCTGAATACCGCCGGCGGCGGGCCCCGCGGGTGCCGCGGAGGCCGGGATCGCGATACCCATCGCTAGTGCCGCGCCCAGTGATGCCGCGAGAACCCTGATCCGGCCCATCCTCGCCACCTCATCCTGTAACAAAATGAAACAAATCTGAAACTTGCTATGTCCGGTAGCGAATCAGCGCACCTGCGCTATGTCAAGAGGAGAAGGCGGACTCTATGCTTCGATCATGAAACAGTGCCGTGTAACAAGTGGTTAGCCGCCCGGCCGGACGGCGCGTGACCGTGCGCGACATCGCCGCGCAGACCGGCGTGTCGATCGCCACCGTCTCCCGCGTCCTCAACGGCCACGCGAACGTCGCGCCCGAGACCCGCGAGCTGGTCAAGCAGGCCGCCGAGCGCCTCCGTATACAGGGGCTGGGCGTCCGGCCCCTAGGCAAGGACTCGCAGGGCGCCGTCTACCTGCGCTGCCCGTACCTGCTGACCGACTACTTCGGCCTGATCGTCACCTCCGTGGCCGAGACCCTGGCCCTGCACGGATGGGCCGTAAACCTCGACGCGGGGGAGGCGTCCCAGCGCGCCACCGTGCTGCCCGCGCTCCCGTCCCGCCCCGGCACCGCGGGCGCCATCGTGATCTTGCCGCCGGAGCCGGGCGAGCAGCTGACCGCGCTGCGGGCCAGCGGCTTCCCGTTCGTCGTGGTCGATCCGCGCACCCCGGTGCCGCCGGACATCGCCGCCGTCTCGGCCGCCCACTTCGCCGGGTCCCGCAGCATCACCGCGCACCTGGCCGGGCTCGGCCACCGGCGCATCGGCGTGATCGCCGGCCCGCACAACTGGCTGGCGGGCCAGGCCCGGCTGGCCGGGCACGCCTCGGCCCTGGCCGAGGCCGGCACCCTGCACCCCAGCGAACTGACCCGGTCCGGCGAGCCGACCGCCGAGTTCGGCTACCAGGCCGCGGCCGAGCTGCTCGACCGGCCGGATCCCAGGGACCGCCCCACCGCGCTGGCCTGCTTCAACGACAAGACCGCGGTCGGCGCGCTGGCCGCCGCGGCCGCCCGCGGCCTGCGGGTGCCCGCGGATCTCTCCGTCACCGGCTTCGACGACATCGACCTGGCCCAGGCGACGAGCCCGCTGCTCACCACCGTCCGCCAGCCGCTGGCCGAGATGGGCCGGATGGCCGTCAGCCTGCTGATCCGCCTGCTCGAGGGCCACCAGGTCGAGGCCAGGCACGTGGAGCTCGCCACCGACCTGGTCGTCCGCGCCTCCACCGGCCCGGCCCTTAAGTAGGCTTACTCCAGGGGGATGCCAACGGGGAAGGGCGAACCGGTGACGGGCGGGCCGGAGAGCGAGGGCGTCTCCCTCGATACGAGCGTGCCGCATATCGCACGCGTCTACGACTACTGGCTGGGCGGCAAGGACAACTTCGCGGCCGACCGGGTGGTGGCCGAGCAGGTCATCGCCACCCTGCCGGAGATCAGGCTCAGCGTCCGCGCGCAGCGGGCGTTCCTGGGCCGCGTGGTGCACTACCTGGCGGCCAAGGCGGGCATCAGGCAGTTTCTCGACATCGGGACCGGGCTGCCCTCGGCGAACAACACGCACGAGGTGGCCCAGCGGGCGGCGCCTGAGTCCCGGGTGGTGTACGTGGACAACGACCCGATCGTGCTCCTGCACGCCCGGTCCCTGCTGACCAGCAGGCCCGAGGGCGCCACCGCCTACGTCGATGCCGACCTGCGCGACCTCGCCGAGATCCTGGCCCGGGCCGCCGAGACGCTGGACTTCGGCCAGCCGGTCGCGGTCATGCTTCTCGGCGTCCTGCACTGCATCCCCGACGAGGACGACCCGGCCGCCCTGGTGGCCCGGCTGATGGAGGCCGTGCCGCCGGGCAGCTACCTGGCCCTGTCGCACCCCGCCAGCGACGTCGCCACCGAGCAGATGGCCACGTCCATGCGGGCCTACAACGACCAGGCCCCGATCCCGCTCACCGCCCGCAGCCACGCCGAGGTCAGCGCCCTGTTCGACGGCCTGGACCTGCTCGACCCCGGCGTCGTCCAGCTGCACCGCTGGCGGGCCGGCACCGGCGACCCCGGCATCGCCCGCGACCTCCCCAACTACGGCGCCCTAGCCCGTAAGCCCTTAAGTTGCGGGCGAGCGCGGTCAGGTAGCTGGCGGAGGCGGTGTAGGCGCGCTCAATCGACAGACCGACCCGGGTCCGGTCCCGGTAGCGGAACTGGGCCCGCCCCGGCGGCAGGCGGTCGCCGCCGGAGGGCAGCACGTGCACGCGGACCGAGTCCGGCAGCGACGACATCTCCTCGTGGAACCGGTGCCGCCTGGCGATCTCGAACGCGACCAGACCCACCTCCCACGGGCGGCGCGGCACCGCCAGCGGGCTCTCGATCCGCCCCACCTGGAGCACGTACACGGTGGTGGCGCCGAGCGCGACCGCCCGGCCGACCGGGATGGAGTCGACCAGGCCGCCGTCGAAGTAGTGGAGGCCGTCGATCTCGACCGGCGGCAGCAGCCCGGGCACGGCGCACGAAGCCATCACCGCGGGCACCACCGGGCCCGAGGAGAACCAGCGCGCCGAGGCCTGCTCGATCGAAGCAGCCACGCAATGGAACGGCAGCGAGAGGTCGGAAAACGAGGGCCCGGGCAGGATCGAGGACAGCAGCCGGCTCAGCGGTTCCATCGAGTGCAGGTGCGTACCTGAGCGAACCAGGCGTACCGCCCGTCCCCACAGCCTCTCGCTGAACGCCAGCCGGAGTTCTTCCCCCTGCCACATCCGGCTCAGGCGTTCAGCGCCCGTCACCGGATCGGCCGCCACGATAACCCCGTTCATGGCCCCGATCGAGGTCCCGAGCACTAGGTCGGGCCGGATGCCCGCCTCGGCCAGGGCACGCAGCATGCCGACCTCGTGGGCGCCGAGCAGGCCTCCGCCCCCCAGTACGAAAGCGGTAGTCACAACCGCAGCCTAGCCACCCCGTTCGTTATTAAAACTCTCTGACCTCAGCCTCGGCGGATGGTCAGCCCGAGCCCCGCGAACTGGTCGAACGGCCGGTGGTAGCCCCGCTCGATGTGGTGGATGCCGCGCAGCACGGACGGGCGGTCGGCCACCGCGGCGGCCAGCACGGCGGAGAAGCCGGCCCGCACGTCGGGCAGCGTGACGTCGGCCCCGACCAGCTTGGACACGCCCCTGATGACCGCGGAGTGCGCCGAGTTGGTGTCGTGGAAGCGGCAGGCAGGCCCGCCCAGGCAGGCCGCGAACGTCTCGATCTCGCAGCCCATCTTCTGCAGCGCCGGCACGTACACCAGCCGGTTCTCGAACACCGTCTCGTGCAGCACCGACATGCCCTCGGCCTGGGTGAACAGCACCATCAGGGGCTGCTGCCAGTCGGTCATGAAGCCCGGGTGGGTGTCGGTGTGCACCGCGGCCGGGCGCAGCCCGTTCGGCGCCGACGCGGTGATCCACTCGTCGGTGATCTCGACCTGCGCGCCCATCTTGGCCAGCGTGGTGATGGCGGTGACCAGCCGGTCCTGCGGGCAGCCGTGCACCCGGACCTCGCCCCTGGTGATCAGCCCGGCGGCCAGGTAGGAGAACGCCTCGAGCCGGTCCCCGGCCAGCCACCGGGACGCGCCGCGCAGCCGCGGCACGCCCTCGATCACGATCCGGCGGTCCGGGCTGAGCTCGATCTGCGCGCCCATCCGCTGCAGGAACAGGGCCAGCTCGACCACCTCGGGCTCGGTGGCCGCGTTGCGCAGCACCGTCTTGCCCTCGGCCCGCACCGCGGACAGCAGCACCGTCTCGGTCGCGCCCACGCTCGGGTAGGGCAGGTCGATCCGCGCCCCGTGCAGTCGAGCCCCGTGCTGGCGCGACGCCCGGGCGGTGATCCCGTCCGGGCCGGCCTCGACCTCGGCGCCCAGGGCGCGCAGGGCGGACACGTGGAAGTCGACCGGACGCCGCCCGATCGGGTCCCCGCCCACCAGTGGGACGAACGCCTCTCCGGTCCGGTGCAGCAGCGGACCGAGCATCAAGATGGGGATCCGGTTCAGCCCGGTGAACGCGGCGGGGACGCGTGATTCCAGCTTCCCGTTCGGCGCGATGGTGATCTCGCCTGCCGACCGGCTGACTCCGAAGCCGACCGCCTCCAGCATCGCCGCCGTGATGTCGACGTCGCCGACCTCGGGGGCGTTGCGGATGGTGCTCGGCCCGTCGCCGAGCATCGCCGCCACCATGTGCTTGGTCACGGCGTTCTTCGACCCGCGCACCTCGATGTCGCCGCGCAGCGGCCCCGACGGCTCCACTAGCCATGTTTCCGTCACGCGGACCACTGTAGGCGGTGACCGGAGTAACTTCGGGAGAACTCGGGGTACAGGCGGCATTCCGGTGCGCTACCTTGGAGCCGCCTAGTGGGGAGCTAGGCGCCGCGGCCTGGCTCGGGGGCTCTCTCTAGGCATGCGGTTCACCCCATTGATTGCCTAAGGAGACTCCATGCCCACCCTGCAGGACATTCTGCTCACCCCGGAGAACAAGCCGCACGTCATCGACGACTGCCTCACGCTGATCGACCAGGAGGTCAAGGGCAAGTCCGGGGTCTCGGGGACCGCGGTCAAGCTCGCCTACAAGACCGCCAACGCGTTTGCGTCCGGCTATCTGCGCGGGATGGTGGAACTGCTGGCCCCGGACATGATCATCGAGCTGGAGCCGTTCTGGGCGGACTTCACCGCCTCAGGCGCCGGCGACTTCGGCGACTACCTGGTCAAGCACGGCGACGAGGTGTCCGAGGCCCTGCTGTCGGTGACCGACAGACGCGCCCAGACCTCCACCCGTCCCACCATCCTGAAGGCCTACAAGACGGTCCGCGGCGGCGCGTCCAAGCACGTCACCGCCGCGCTGCCCGCCCTCGGCGCCCTCGTCCAGAAGTACGCCGGCTGAGCCCTCGCTATCTGACTCGCACGTCGTCGAACGGCGCAGCCGCCTTAGGCGGCTGCGCCGCCGGGGGAGCCGCTTCCGCCGCTAGGGCGGGAGCCAGCTCCCTTTCCTGTTCGGCCGACCGCCGGGCCTGCACCTGGTACAGCCCGTAGCCCGCGCCCAGGACCAGGATGGTCCCCATCACGAACCCCAGCGGGTAGGTCGGGACCCCCACGTACTTCAGCCCCGACGCGAAGATCACGAACGTAATCGCCGGCCTGATGTACTTGTCCGGTGCCCGGGACGACAGCAGCGAGCCGATCAGCACCGCGGGCACGCTGCCGACGATGATCGAGGCGGTCACCCCGAACTCCACGTGCCCGAACGTCAGCGCGCCCAGCGCCGCCGCCGCGGTCAGCGGCACCGCCTGGGTCAGGTCGGTCCCGACCAGCTGGCCGGCGGACAGCAGCGGGTAGGTGAACAGCAGCAGGATGATCATCAGCGAGCCCGCGCCGACCGAGGTGATGCCGACGATGAGCCCGCCGATCATGCCGATCACCACGGTCGGCACCGGGCGCAGCGTGACCTCGGCGATCTTCCCGGTGCGGGCCTGCCCCGACCGCTTGTCCAGGATGTAACGGAACACCATGGCGGACGCCCCGATCAGGAGCGCCGCACCGAGCGCGATCTCGACGTTGGTCTGGCCGGCCTTGCTGCCGCCCATCTCGCGGAGCAGGAACGAGCCGAGGAACGCCATCGGCACCGAGCCGAGCGTCATCAGCCCCACCATTCGCAGGTTCACCGTGCCCTTGTGCAGGTGAACGGCCGCGCCGACCGGCCGCATCACGACCGCGGCGACCAGGTCGCTGGAGATGGCCGCGGCCGGCTTGACCGAGAACAGCAAGATGAGCATCGGCGTCATCAGGGCGCCGCCGCCCGCTCCGGTCAGCCCCACCAGCAGCCCGACCACCGCGCTGCCGAGGACGACATACAGGCTGAGCCCCATCCGTGCTCCTTCCGCCGTACCCACATTCCCTACCACCTTAATTTACAACTGGGCAATGTAGGAAACACTTGTAACCAACAAGATCAAAATCACCGGCAACGAACGGGGCGGCCTACCCGTTCTCGCTTCCGCTAACCCGGGTAGTGAAGCTGACGTGGACGCGGACAAGCTGCGGGAGTACCGGGACAAGCGTGACCCGGCCCGCACGCCTGAGCCGGTCCCGCCGGTTTTTGAAAGCGGAGCGGCACCGCCCGCCGCGGACGGCGGGGCGTTCGTGATCCAGGAGCACCACGCCCGGCGGCTGCACTATGACGTCCGGCTCGAGCGCGACGGGGTGCTGGTGTCCTGGGCGGTACCGAAGGGCGTGCCTGACGACCCGGCCGTCAACCACCTGGCCGTGCACACCGAGGATCACCCGCTGGAGTACGCGAGCTTCGAGGGGCAGATCCCGCGCGGGGAGTACGGGGCGGGCTCGATGACCATCTGGGACCACGGCTGGTACGAGACCCTCAAGTGGGCGAAGAACGAGGTCAAGATCAGGCTGCACGGGCAACGGGTCACCGGGGGATACACGTTGTTCCAGACCGGGGGGAAGCAGTGGATGATGCACCGGGAGCGCCAGCCGCTTCCCGCTGCGCTGCGGCCGATGCTCGCCAAGCTGACGGCGGTGCCTCCCTTTGGCCGGAACGGGGCGGACGACGGTAACTGGGCGCTGGAGATGAAGTGGGACGGCGTGCGCGCCCTGGCGTTCGTCGAGCGCGGCCAGGTCAAGCTCATGTCGCGGACCGAACGCGATATCACCGCCACCTACCCCGAGCTGGCCGGCCTGGGTCACGCCACCGACCGCAAACAGCTGCTGCTCGACGGGGAGATCGTGGTCTTCGGTCCGGACGGCTGGCCCTCGTTCGAGGGCCTCCAGCCGCGCATGCACGTCGCCGACCCAGCGGCGGCCCGCCTGCTGGCCGGCCATAACCCGGTCACCTACCTGGTCTTCGACCTGCTCCAGCTGGATGGCAGGCCGCTGCTCGACCGGCCGTACGCGGAGCGCCGCGCGCTGCTCGAGTCGCTGGGGCTGGCCGGCTCGTTCTGGCAGACCCCGCCCACGTTCCCCGGCGCGGACTTCGACGCGGTCCGGGACGTCTCGGCCGGGCACGGCATGGAAGGCGTGGTGGCCAAGCGGCTGGATTCCCGGTACCAGCCCGGGACCAGGGGCGGCGACTGGCGCAAGATCAAGAACCATCTGCGCCAGGAGGCCGTCGTGGCCGGCTACAAGCCGGGCCAGGGCAACCGGGCCGGCCTGGTCGGCTCGCTCCTCATCGGGGTCAACGACGACTCCGGGCTGATCTACGCCGGGCACGTCGGCACCGGGTTCAACACGGACACGCTGCACATGCTGTCGGAGCGGCTGGAACCGCTGCGCCGTTCGTCCTCGCCCTTCGCCGGCCCGGTGCCGCCGATGTATGCCCGCACCGCCGTCTGGGTAGAGCCCCGGCTGGTGATCGACGTGGACTTCGACCGGTGGACCAAGGCGGGCCGGATGCGCGCCCCGGTCTACAAGGGCCTGCGCGAGGACAAGGATCCGGCGGATGTGGTCCGGGAGCTGCCATCGTGAGTCCCGTCGAGCAGAAGGTCGCGGTCCAGGTCGACGACCGGACGCTAACGCTGACCAACCTGACCAAGGTGCTGTACCCGGACAGCGGGTTCACCAAGGCCGAGGTGCTCGACTACTACCAGCGGGCGGCGCCGGCCCTGCTGCCGCACATCGCGGGCCGGCCGCTGACCCTCAAGCGCTACCCCGAGGGCGTGAACGGCCAGGCCTTCTTCCAGAAGCACGTCACCGAGCACCGGCCGGACTGGATCCGCACTGCCACGGTCCCCTCGGAGAGTTCCCGGTCCCGGGCCCCCACCGTGACCTACCTGGTCGTCGACGACCTGCCCGCGCTGATCTGGGCGGCCAACCTGGCCGGCCTGGAACTGCACGTCCCGCAGTGGCGGCTGCCCCACGTCCGCCAGCCCGACCTGCTCGTCTTCGACCTGGACCCGGGCGCCCCCGCCAACGTGGTGGAATGCTGCCGGGTCGCCTGCCTGCTGCGCCCCATGCTCGAAGCCGACGGCCTCGCCCCGCTGGCCAAGACCTCAGGCGGCAAGGGCCTCCAGCTGTACGCGACCGTCTCCGGCATCACCTCCGAGCAGGCCAGCGACCAGGCCAAGGCCTACGCCGAACGCCTCGAGCGCGCGGAGCCCTCGCTGGCCCTGTCCCGGATGACCAGGAAGCTGCGCGCGGGCAAGGTCCTCATCGACTGGAGCCAGAACAACGGCTCCAAGACCACCGTCGCCCCCTACTCCCTGCGCGCCCGCCAGTTCCCCACCGTCTCTACCCCCGTCACCTGGGACGAAGTGGAATCCTGCCGACACCCTCCCGACCTCTTCTTCACCGCCGAAGACACCCTCTCCCGCGTCGCCACCCATGGCGACCTCTTCGCCCCCCTCCTCCCCACCTAACCCCCCTCGCCGTCACCTCGTTCTCTCCGCCTCCGCCCGTGTCCCCCTCCACCGCCGGACCGGCCTCTCAATCCCACCCGCCTCACTGACCCCACCGGCACCAAATCGATCCAGTGGTTGCGGCAACGTAATGAAAGAGGAAGGTACGGTGCCGCAACCACTGAATTCGGGAAGGCCTCTCAACGCCATAGGGTGCGGATCTGGGTGGTGAGGGCGAAGGGGTCGTCGCCGCGCTGGGCGGCCAGGATGCCGGTGCCTTCGGGCGAGCTCGCGTAGACGACGGCGCCCGGGCCGACTCTGGTGTTCCAGGCGCGCTCGAACGCGGTGGCCAGCTTCTTGTTGCCGCTGAGCGCGGTGGGGACGGCGTGGTAGACGACGGTGGCGGGCACGTGCCCGGTGACCAGGCGGCGGAAGGCCAGCCGGGCGGCCGCGGCCCGTCCCGGCGGCGGCGCCAGGATCAGCCGCGGGATCACGTAGCGGGGCTGGCTCAGCGGGGACAGTACCTCCTCCAGGGCCTCGGCGAACAGGGCCGACTCGGCCGCCGGGACCTCCTGGAGCCGGGCCCGGTAGCTGCCGTCGGGCTGCGCCTCGACCCGCACCGCGTCCCCGCCCCGGCTGGTAAGACCGGCCGCGCGCAGCGCGTCGGCGGTCGCCACGGCCAAGTCGTCCAGGCTCCCGCTGCCAGGCGCCGCCGCCAGCCGGGCCGCGGTCCGCGCGGCCCCGAACAGGCCGACCAGTGCCACCATGGAAGCCCAGCCGAGCCAGGTCGGGCGGGGCCTGGTGACGGGGCGCGACACCCGGGCGGGCAGGCCGAGCGGGCGGCGGGTGACGATGGTGACCGTGGCCACCGGTTCGTCGGCGTACGGCGTACCGATGGCCCAGCGCTCCCGGGCCGCGTCGCGCTGGCCGGCCCGCTGGAGCATGCCGGCGTTCAGCGCGTCGAACTCCGCCTCCGGCGGCGGGGCGTAGGGGGAGAGCCGCGGGTCGACGTGGGCGACGCCGGAGACGATGTCACCGGAGGCGGCCAGGGCGAAGTAACGGTCGTGCTTGCGGGCGAACCGGTCGAAGTCGGCCGCCCCCTTGGGATGGTCGCCGGTGACGCAGACCACGCCCCAGTTGTCCGCCACCTTGCCCGGCCAGCCGCGGTCACGCCGGAGCCCGCGGCCGCGGGCCTGGACCACCGAGGTCGGCGTGGTGGCCGCGGTCAGGTCGATCACGACGTTGACGGCCGGGGCGTCCCAGCCCTCGCCGAGCAGGGCCCGGGTGCCGATCAGGCAGCGGGTGCCCCCTTCGGCGTGGAAGCGGGTGACGAGCGGGACGTACCGGCGGGCCTCCCAGCCCGCCGGACCGGCGATCTCGGCTACGCCGTCGCCCCAAGGGGTGACGGTCAGGGCCAGGTCCGGCTCGGCGGCCCGCAGCCAGGCGATCAGCCGCTCCGCGGTGCCGGTGCCGGTGCCGGTGCCGCAGGCCACCCGGCGGCCAGTCATCAGCACCGGGTCGAGCGCGGCCGATCGCGGGTCGGCGAGCAGCGTTTCCAGCACGAGCCTGGTCCCGCCGCTCCCGGCCGGCAGGACGTCCGCCAGGTCGGTCCCCAGGCTCATGCTCGTCATCCCACCAGCGTCCTCGAAGTCGCACAGCACCAGTGCTCGCAGCCGGGAGCCGAGCTCGGCGGACTCCGCCGCGAGGATCTCGGTCGCGGCCCTGGCCTTGCTCTCCGACCGGGCCAGCACCCGGTCGACCGGGGACTCGCCGGCCCGCACCCCGGCCCGGGTCAGCCGGTACCCCACCGCGGGCAGCGCCCGGCGGATGGCGCCGAGCGCGCGTTGGTCCCGCGGATCCTCGCTGGGCAGCAGGCAGCGCTGGGTGTAGTCGCCGATGAGCGCCACCCAGTCCGCGGCGGTGAGCGGGTGCCGGTGCTGCTCCCTGACGCTGGCGCCCTCCGGCCGGTCGAGCAGCCCGGCCACATGCAGCCGCACGGCCGCGGCGGCCAGCGCGGGCTCGTCCCGCTCGAACCGGGCCCAGGTCACCTGCGCGCCGCTCGGATTGCGCCGCTCCACCACCCGGGCTTGCAGCCAGCCCAGGAACGGGACGCTGGCGAACCCGGGGTCGAGCAGCCCGGTGCGCAACTCGGCGAACCGCAAAGACGCGCCGTGGATGTAGCCGGCCTCGGCCGGTGACGGCCGGGTGAAGTAGGCGAGCTCCTGGTACGGGGCGAGCCGTCCCTCCCGTACCAGGGCCGGCGCCGAGATCTCGAGGTCCGCCCCGCCGAACAGCGTCCGGTGCAGCTCCGCCTGCTCCGCGGTCATCAGGCTGGGCGGGGTCGCGGTGAGCCCGACGACCCGTGGCTGGTCGAGCTGCCCGATCACCGCCTGGAGCAGGCGGCCCCACAGCTCGAGCAGGTGATGGCACTCGTCGAGCACCAGTGTCCACGGGCCGCCGTCCCGCAGCCGGGCGATCAGCTCACGGCCGTTCGGGTGCAGCAGCGACAGCAACCCCTCGGCCCCGTCGCCGTCGAGGTCCCGCGCCCGCCCGGCGCTCCGCATGGTGTCACGGGTCCCGGCCGAACCCAGCGTGCACAGGGCCTGGTAGGTAAGCACGGTCAGCGGGGTCGGCAGCTCGCGGCTGGTCGTCGCGGGCACCTCGGCCGAGGAGAACGCCTCGCGCCACTGCGCCAGCCACTGGGCCTGGATGGCGGTACTGGGGCAGAGCACGACCGCGGGGCGGCCCAGCCGCCTGGCCGCCTCCAGGCCGATCAGCGTCTTCCCGCCGCCCGGCGGCACTACCAGGTACGTCGCCTTGCCCGCACGGGCCCGGTCCTCCGCGCGGGCCTGGTCCAGGGCGCCGAGCGCACGGGCCTGATGCGGCCACAGCGTGCGGGTCAGGCTGACGCCGCCGAACACATCGGCCAGCTGTCCGCTGGACGTCCTCAACCGCGCCTCCCCATCCCCAAGGGCATCGTCCTGACCGTACGGCCCAGTCACTGTATCGGGCGCCTTATCCGGTGCCGGCTGGCGCCAAGCCTGGTAATGCTTTCGTGACGCGTCGGCTGGAGCTGGTCAGGCGAGTGCTTCCAGGCGTGCGGAGATTTCCCGGTAGCGGTTCACCGGCACGAGGTGGACGCCGTCGAAGGCGCCGCTGTCGCGGAGCCGGGTGATCTGCTCGCAGGCGGCCTCGACCCCGGCCATCTTGTCCTGCGCGACCTTGCCGGCGAGCCAGCCGGGGATCTCGATGTCGGGGATGGTGGCGGCCAGGCGGCGGGCCATGGATGCACTGGCCAGCACCATCACTCCGGCGTAGACGGGAACGTCGACGGGGTTGGCGTCACGCCAGCGGAGCTGGGCGTCGGCGGAGTAGCTGACCTGGCTGAAGATGAAGTCGGCGGCGTGCTTCCACCGGGGCAGCGGCCGCAGGGCGGCGGCGACGCCGATCCGCCAGGCCGGGAGTCCGGCGAAGGCCGGGTTCGCGGCGGTGCAGGAGCGGGCCTCCTCGATCATGGAGCGGACCGTCAGGTCGCTGGTCCGCGTGCCTGAATCCGGCTTATCGCCGTAGACGAACAGGAACTGGCTGACGCCGTAGGCGGCGGCGGTGAGCAGGTCACGGCGGAAGCCGAGCAGGTTGCGGTCGCGGGAGTTGATGCAGGCGATACTGTGGCCGCCCATGGCCTGCACCTCGTGCGCGACCGCGATGCTGGAGACGGTGGCGCGGCCGATGTGGTTGTCGGGGATCAGGAAGGTGCTGGATACCGCGGTCAGCACCCCAATCTGGTGACGGGCGTGGGTGAGGTCCGGCCGGACGGGAGGCTCGATCTCGCAGACGATCTCGAACGGGCGCGCGCTCATGACGGCAACGCTAGCGCGCTGGCCCTGAACGTTCACCGGCCCGGTCAGGCAGTTTCAGATTCCGGGCGGCCCCGGCGGCCCCGGCGGCCCCGGCGTCGCTGGCGTTCGCTGCAGTGGGCCTGGCGGCCCGGGGCCTCACCCGGGTCGAGCGGGTGGGCTGTGGTTGCGGCTGTGGCTGTGGCTGTGGCTGTGGAGGATTTTGGTCTTGTCTTTGTTCCAGGCGGTGGTGGTGCCGTCGGGGTTCAGGACGACGGTCCAGCCGTTGCGGTGGATCTCGACCTGGTGGTGGTGGGTGCAGAACAAGTTGCAGTCTTTGACGGAGGTCT
>Ga0335083_10007394_pt1 | contig 13580 bp, 12 predicted proteins | sample Lox_Sample_42_FD_206716 | JGI IMG/M metagenome (GOLD analysis project Ga0335083, IMG submission 206716) | Soil microbial communities from Loxahatchee National Wildlife Refuge, Florida, United States - Lox_Sample_4.2 | ecosystem: Environmental > Terrestrial > Soil > Wetlands | place: USA...
GGCGCTGGCCGTGCACGACGCGGCGCCGGCCGCGAGTGCCGTCTCCTGAAGTCGCCCGTGGCTTCCTCCGCCTCCGAGCCGCAGCGGGAATTCGATCTCGAACCTACCGACAACGCGCGGCTCGCCAATCTGTGCGGCCCGCTCGATGAGAATCTGCGTCTGCTCGAATCACGCCTTGACGTGCAGATCCGCCGGCGCGGCGACACATTTCGCGTCATTGGCGCTCAGGCCGAGAACGCGGAGAACACCCTGCGGGAGCTGTTCGATCTGGCGAAGAGCGAGGAAGTGACACCCGAACGCGTGCATCTGGCGCTGCGCGAGCGCGAGTCCGGTCAGCCGGCGGCGGATCCGGATCAGCAGGAGCACGGCGTGCGCGTGCCGCGCGGCGGGATCCGCGCGCGCGGCGCGCACCAGCGCGACTACCTGGCGCATATCCGCAGCCGCGATCTGACATTCGGCATCGGACCGGCGGGAACCGGCAAGACCTATCTCGCCGTGGCCTGCGCGGTCGAGGCGCTGCAGGCGGATCGTATCCGCCGCATCGTGCTGGTGCGCCCGGCCGTGGAAGCCGGCGAGCGGCTCGGATTCCTGCCCGGCGATCTCACCCAAAAGGTCGATCCGTACCTGCGGCCCATGTATGACGCGCTCTACGAGATGATGGGCTTCGACCGCGTGGCGCGTTTCATCGAACGCAACGTGATCGAGGTTGCGCCGCTGGCGTTCATGCGCGGCCGCTCGCTCAACGAGTCGTTCATCATCCTGGATGAAGCGCAGAACACGACCGTCGAACAGATGAAGATGTTCCTGACGCGCATCGGATTCGGCTCGCGCGCCGTGGTGACGGGTGATGTCACGCAGACCGACCTGCCCGCGGGCAAGCAGTCCGGCCTGAGACACGTGATCGATGTGTTGCGCGGCGTCGAGGGCCTGGCGTTCACCTTCTTCGATGCACAGGATGTGGTCCGCCACCCGCTCGTGCAGCGGATCGTCCAGGCCTACGAGGCGCGAGGCAGTTCCGAGTGAGCCTGTCAGTAGACATGCAGCGCCGTGTGCGTGCGTGGGCGCCGCCATCCTCCGAGATCGCCGCCTGGGCCAGCACCGCACTGGGGCGGCGGGCCAACGGGCGCGAGTTGGCGGTACGCGTGGTCGGGCGAACCGAGAGCCGGCGCCTCAATGTCAGGTACCGCGGTCGCGACAAACCGACGAATGTCCTGTCGTTTCCGGCGGCCGATCTGCCCGAGGGTCCGCAACGTCCCCTGGGTGATCTGGTCATCTGTCCCGACGTGCTGCGCGCGGAAGCGCGCGAGCAGAACAAGAAACTGCGGGCTCACTGGGCCCATCTGGTCGTACACGGGGCGCTGCATCTGGTGGGCTATGACCACGAGCGCCCGGTCGATGCGCAGCGCATGGAACGCCGTGAGATCGACGTCTTGCGCCGTCTCGGCTTTCCCAATCCGTACCGGAGCTGACGATGGCCAAGGATCTGAATGCAACCGGACGCTGGCTGAAGCGGATCACGCAGCGGGAGCCGCAGGACAGGGCCGAACTCCTCACGGTGCTGCGCGAGGCCGCTGAGCGCGGCCTGCTCGACAGCGAAGCGCTGACGATGCTCGAAGGCGTGCTCGAAGTCTCGGACCTCCAGGTTCGCGACATCATGGTGCCGCGTGCCCAGATGGTCTGCGTGCGCCGTGACGATCTGGCCGCCACGCTGATTCCGGTCGTGGTCGAGTCAGGTCACTCCCGTTTTCCCGTGATGGACTCCGACAGGGACGACATCGTCGGTATCCTGCTGGCGAAGGATCTGCTGCGCCTGTGCATATCCGACGCACGCGAGCGCTTCGACATCCGCGAATACATGCGCCCGTCCGTGTTCGTCCCCGAATCCAAGCGGCTGAACGTGCTGCTCAAGGATTTCCGGCGCAACCGCAATCACATGGCCATCGTGGTGGACGAGTACGGCGGTGTCTCGGGCCTGGTCACCATCGAGGACGTGATCGAGCAGATCGTCGGGGAGATCGACGATGAGTTCGACATCGAGGACGATCAGAACATCCGCAAGGAAGGCGACCGGCAGTACACCGTGCGCGGCGTCACGCGCATCGACGAGTTCAACGAGTACTTCGGCTCGAAGCTCTCCGAGGAGGAAGGCTTCGACACGGTGGCGGGCCTCCTGATGAAGCAGCTTGGCCGCCTGCCGCGCAAAGGGGAGAGCGCCAGCATCGACGGCTTCGAGTTTCGCGTGGCGCGAGCCGACCGGCGACGCATCGACGCCTTGCGCGTCGTGCCGCCGCGTGAGCTCGTCCCGCAGTCCGAGCGGCCAGCCGGCGGCGAGTCCTGACCCTGCGCCCCCCCGCTTCGATCCGGGTGCGCGGCGCGCTCTCGCTGGCGGCGGGTGCGCTGCTGGCCTGCGCCTTCGCTCCGTTGCAGTGGTGGCCGCTGGCCATTGTGTGTCCGGCGGTTCTCATGTGGCTGTGGGACTCGGTCACCCCGCGGCAGGGCGCGTGGCTGGGATTCTGGTTCAACACCGGCACATTCGCGGCGGGCACCTACTGGCTGTACATCAGCATCCACGTCTTCGGCGAGGCGCCGCTGTACATCGCCGGTGCCCTCATGGCGGCGCTGGTCGGCATCATGGCGCTCTACCATGCCGCGCTGGGATATGCCGTGGCGCGCTGGCTGCCCGCCCGCGGCGCGCTGCGCTGGCTGATCGCGCTACCGGGAGCCTGGCTGCTGGTGGAGTGGTGGCGCGGCTGGTTCCTCTCGGGGTTTTCCTGGCTGTCGCTCGGCTATTCGCAGACCGACACCTGGCTGGCGCGGCTTGCCCCGGTGCTCGGTGTCTACGGGATCAGCGGCGCGCTCCTGGTCTGCTCAGGCGCACTGGCCGCGCTGCTGCTGGGTTGCCGGCGCGTGCGCATGCTCGCTCTGCCGGCGTTCGCCATCCCGTGGGTCACCGTGGCCGCGCTCGGGGGCGTCGAATGGACCCACCCTTCCGGTCCCCCGGTCTCGGTCGCCGTGGTGCAGGGCGCCATTCCGCAGGACCAGAAGTGGCAGGACTCCAACAAGGAGACCACCCTCAACCTGTATCACGACCTCACGCAACGGGCACTCGGCAAGCGCCTCATCGTGTGGCCCGAATCGGCGCCGGCGGACCTGGCGAACGAGCTGGTTCCCTACATCACCAACGTCTACCGCGAGGCGCGCACCCATGGCTCGGCGCTGGTGATCGGCATCCTGCGCGCCTCGGACGATGGCGAGCATTTCTACAACTCGGTGCTGGCGCTGGATGACCGGCTGAGCTGGTACGACAAGGACCACCTGGTGCCGTTCGCCGAGTTCTTCCCCGTGCCCGGCTTCGTGCGCTCATGGCTGCGGCTGCACAGCCTGCCGTACTCGGATTTCACCCGTGGCGGGGCGAACCAGCCGCCCCTGCCGGCGGCCGGCCTGATGCTCGGCGCCACCGTGTGCTACGAAGACGCCTACGGCAGTTCGATGATCCGGGTCCTGCCGGCGGCGAATGCGCTGGTCAATGTGACCAACGATGCCTGGTTCGGCCACTCGAGCGCCCGGCACCAGCATTTCCAGATCGCGCGGATGCGCGCGATCGAGGCCGGCCGATACCTGATTCGTGCGGCCAATGACGGCATCTCGGGCGTGATCGGACCCCATGGGGAGGTCGTTGCGCGCGCCCCGGAATTCACCCCCTACGTGCTGATGTCGAGCGTGACGCCCCGCGCCGGCCTGCCACCCTATGCCCGTGTTGGAAACTGGCCGGTCGTCAGTCTGTCCCTGCTGGCTCTGGCGTGCGGGCTTGGGGTAAGGAATCATAGGGCCCGGCGGCCGGCTGACCCTGCCGCGGGCACGCCAAGTGCTGCAGCCTGACTGGAATCACCCCCGATGAACTCAAGTCTTCCGCCCCGGCGGACCCCCCGTCCCCTGATCCCGGAGTCGCGCATGAGCGTTTCGTCCGTACTTCTGCCGCAGGCTCCGCGGCCGGCCCCCCTGTGGCCCGTGCTGGGCATCTGCGCGGTCCTGGCCGCCTGTTCCGGCGATCTGAGCGCACAGGCGCCCCGCGCGCAGCTGCAGGCCGGAGCCACCCAGGCGCAGGCGGTGACGACCGCTCCCACCGCCGAGGGCACGTTGCGGGCATTGCCGGATTTCTCCCCCCTCGTGGAGAAATACGGCCCGGCGGTGGTCAACGTGGAGGTCGTCGAGAAGGCGCAGCCGGCACAGAGTGGCCCGCCGGGACTCTCGCCGAACGATCCGTTCTATGACTTCTTCCGTCGTTTCGGCATTCCCAACCCGGAAGGACCGCGCGGCAACGCGCCGCCGCTGCGTGGTGCCGGATCGGGGTTCATCGTCAGTTCCGACGGCTACATCCTGACCAACACGCACGTGGTCGCGAACGCGGACGAGGTGACCGTGCGGCTGACGGACCGGCGCGAATTCCAGGCCAAGGTCATCGGCGCCGACGAGCGCACCGACGTGGCCGTGATCCGCATCAATGCCACCAACCTCCCCACCGTGCGCCTGGGCGATCCCGGCAAGATCAAGCCCGGCCAGTGGGTGCTGGCCATTGGCTCGCCCTTCGGGTTCGAGAACAGCGCCACCGCCGGCATCATCAGCGCCACGGCGCGCTCGCTGCCCAGCGACAACTACGTGCCGTTCATCCAGACGGACGTGGCGGTCAATCCGGGCAACTCGGGCGGCCCGCTGTTCAACATGGCCGGCGAGGTGATCGGCATCAACTCGCAGATCTTCAGCCGCACCGGCGGCTACATGGGCGTGTCGTTCGCGATCCCGATCGATGTGGCGCGCAACATCGAGGACCAGCTCATCAAGTCGGGCAAGGTCGTGCGCGGCCGCATCGGCGTCACCATCCAGGACGTGAACGCGCAGCTCGCCGAGTCGTTCGGCCTCGACAGGCCGCACGGCGCGCTGGTGAGCTCGGTCGAGAAGGACGGGCCCGCGGCGAAGGCCGGACTGCAGCCGGGAGATGTGATCCTGGGCGTGAACGGCAAGGCCATCGAGCGCTATGGTGAACTCTCCGGAGCGATCGCGGCCATGAAGCCGGGCGCGGATGCGAACCTGGATGTCTGGCGCGGCGGCAAGAAGCAGAACGTGTCGGTGAAGGTCGCCGAGCTCAAGGAGCAGCAACAGCAGCAGGCCAAGGCGGGTGGCCGCCAGAACGGCCGCCCCACGGATCAGGCGAGTCAGCTCGGTCTCACCGTGCGCCAGCTCGATCCGCAGGAGAAAGAGCAGGCGGAGACTCAGGGTAACCTCGTCGTCGAGGAAGTCACGGGACCGGCCGCGGCGGCTGGTGTCCAGCCTGGTGACATCATCCTGGGCGTCAACGGCAAGCGCGTGAAAACAGTCAAGGAACTGCAGGACGAGTCCAAGTCGGGCAAGAACGTCGCCTTGCTGATCCAGCGCGAGGATGCGCAGATCTTCGTGCCCTTGCGCATTCCGTAGAGGTTTTCAGTCGATGGATGAGCTGTACGACCACGCGGCAGTGGAAGCTGCCGCGCAGGGTTTCTGGGACCGTACCCGCGCCTTTGAAGTGCGCGAGGATCCGTCCCGCCAGAAGTATTACTGCCTGTCGATGTTCCCGTATCCGTCCGGGCGCCTCCACATGGGGCATGTGCGCAACTACACCATCGGCGACGTGCTGGCGCGCTTCATGCGCATGCAGGGCCGCAACGTGTTGCAGCCGATGGGATGGGATGCCTTCGGACTGCCCGCCGAGAACGCCGCGATGAAGAACGGCGTGCCACCGGCGAAGTGGACGCACGACAACATCTCCTACATGCGCAAGCAGATGAAGTCGCTGGGCTTCGCGATCGACTGGACGCGCGAACTGGCGACGTGTGATTCGCGCTATTACCGCTGGAACCAGTGGTTGTTCCTGCGCATGCTGGAAAAGGGCATCGCCTATCGCAAGACGGGCGTCGTCAATTGGGATCCGGTCGATCAGACCGTGCTCGCCAACGAGCAGGTGATCGACGGCCGCGGCTGGCGCACCGGCGCGCCGGTGGAGAAGCGCGAGATCCCGATGTACTACCTCAACATCACGCGCTACGCGGATGAGCTGCTCGGCGCGCTCGATGAGCTGCCGGGATGGCCCGAGCGCGTGAAGACCATGCAGGCCAACTGGATCGGGCGCAGCGAGGGATGCGAGATCTCCTTCCCCTACGCACCCGACACTCGCGCCACCATCGGCACGGACGGCGCGCTCAAGGTGTTCACGACCCGGGCCGACACGATATTCGGGGCGACCTTCATGGCCATCGCGGCCGAACATCCCATCGCGATGGCCGCTGGCGCTTGCAACCCGCGTCTGGCCGCCTTCATCGACGAATGCCGGCACGGCAGCGTGATGGAAGCCGATGTGGCCACCCAGGAAAAGAAGGGCATGGCGACGGGCCTGCACGTGTTGCACCCCTTCACCGGGGAGCCCGTCGAGATCTGGGTCGCCAATTACGTGTTGATGGGCTACGGCGAAGGCGCAGTGATGGGTGTGCCCGCGCACGACGAGCGCGACTTCGAATTCGCTCTCAAGAACAATCTGCGCATCACCAACGTGATCCGCTCGACGACAGGCGCCTACGACGACGTGCGCGCGCCGTGGAATCCCGCTTACACGGACTACGGCATCACCATCAACTCAGGCGAGTTCTCCGGGCTTCAGTCCCAGGCGGCCGTGGATGCGATCGCCGCGGCGCTGGAGAAGAAGGGGCTGGGCCGCAAGCGCATCCAGTTCCGCCTGCGTGACTGGGGCATCTCGCGGCAGCGCTACTGGGGTTGCCCCATTCCCATCGTGCACTGCGAAGGCTGTGGCGATGTGCCGGTGCCCGACGATCAGCTGCCCGTGATCCTGCCTGACAACCTGGTGCCGGATGGTTCGGGCAATCCGCTCAACCGCACGCCCTCGTTCCTCAACTGCACGTGCCCGAAGTGCGGCAAGGCCGCGCGCCGCGAGACGGACACAATGGACACGTTCGTGGACTCGTCGTGGTACTTCCTGCGCTACGCGTGTACCGACCAGGCGAAGGCGATGGTCGACGAGCGCGTGGGTTACTGGCTGCCGGTGGATCAGTACATCGGCGGTATCGAGCACGCCATCCTGCACCTGCTGTATTCGCGCTTCTGGACCAAGGTGATGCGCGACTGCGGGCTGGTGAAGATCGGCGAGCCTTTCACCAACCTTCTCACGCAGGGCATGGTGCTCAACCACATCTACTCGTGGCAGCCCGATGAGGGGCGGCGCCAGTACTTCAATCCAGCCGATGTGGATACCAGGCGCGCCGCGGACGGCACCGAGTTGTACGAGGCGGCGCTGCCCGGTGGCGAGCGCATCCTGGTGAACTACGACGGGCTGGGCAAGATGTCCAAGTCCGAGAACAACGGTGTCGATCCGGAGAGCCTGATCGAGCGCTATGGCGCCGACACCGCGCGTCTGTTCATGATGTTCGCATCACCACCCGAGCAGACCCTGGAGTGGTCCGACGAGGGCGTGCAGGGGGCTTCGCGCTTCATCCGGCGCCTGTGGACCGCGGTTCACGACCATGTCTCCCGGGGTAAGGCCGGGCAACTGGACAAGAGCGCCCTGACCGATCCGCAACGCGACTTGCGCCGCGCGACGCATCAGACCCTGCTGAAGGTGCGCGACGACATCGGTCGCCGCCGCAACTTCAACACCGCGATCGCTGCCGTGATGGAGCTGCTCAATGCCATTGGCCGGTTCGACGATCAGTCGGCCGCGGGACGCGCGGTTCGTCAGGAAGCGCTGGAGGTCGCCACGCTGTCCCTGTCACCGATCATTCCGCACGTGACTCATGTCCTGTGGCAGGCGTTGGGTCGGGAGACGGCGCTTCTCGATGAGCGCTGGCCGGAGCCCGACGCCACGGCCCTTGCGCAGGAGGCCGTCGAGATTGTCGTGCAGGTCAATGGCAAGCTGCGCGGTCGTGTGCGCGTCGCCGTGGGGGCCGACCAGGCGACCGCTCAGACGGCGGCACTCGAGGACGAGCACGTGCGTCGCTTCGTCGACAAACCGATCCGCAAGGTCATCTTTGTCCCGGGCAAGCTCATCAACCTGGTGGTTTGAGATGCGGCGCGCCTGGCGCACCGCTATCGCTGCGCGCGCCACGCGCAACGTGGGCATGGTGCTGGCCCGCGCGGCGGTCGGGCTACCGGCCCGCGCGGCGGTCGGGCTACCGGCCCGCGCGGCGGTCGGGCTGCTGGCCGCCTGCGCTGCGGTCACCCTGCTGACGGCGTGCGGATTCCATCTGCAGGGCCGCACGCCACTGCCCGAATCCCTGCGCGAGCCCTACGTGCAGGCCGCCGATCGGCAGAGCGACTTCGTGCAGAGCCTGCGCAAGGCCATGCTGATTTCCGGAGCCCATCCTTCCGCCGACAAGGACAAGGCTTCCGCGGTCGTCAACATCATCAAGGACGAAGTGGCGAGGCGCGTGCTCTCGGTGACGGCGACGAATCAGCCGAGCGAGTACGAGGTGACCTACACCGTGCGGTTCTCGGTCAGCGCGGGTGACAAGGAGCTGCTGGCGCCGCAGGATGTGTCGTCAACCCGCAGCTACAGTTTCGACGAGCGCCTGCTGCTCGCGAAGGAACACGAAGAGGCCATCCTGCGCCAGGCCATGGCTCACGATCTGGCCGCGGTGGTGATGAGGCAGTTGTCGAGTCTCTAGACTTGCTGTGTCTGAACGCTGTCGATCGGGTTGGAATCGCGCTGCTTCTCGGCCGTTATGGCCTGCAGCTCAGCCTCGTCGCGCCCGAGCAGGTGATTCCCGGTTCATACTGGGGTGAGAGCGAAGCGGGACTGCTGGCAGATCGTCTCTACGCGCGACTCGACACGCCCGTGCACTCCATTCTTCACGAGGCGAGCCACTACATCTGCATGACCCCCGAACGGCGCGCGGGCCTCGATCGGGATGCCGGCGGAGATGACGCCGAAGAATCCGCCGTCTGCTATCTGCAGGTGCTGCTGGCCGGGGAACTGCCGGGTGTGGGCTGCGACCGGCTCTGCTCCGACATGGACGAGTGGGGTTACAGCTTCCGTCTCGGCAGTACGCGTGCCTGGATCGAACGCGATTCGGACGATGCGCGCCAGTGGCTCATCGCTCAAGGAGTGACCGACAGCGGCGGACGGCTGACCGGGCGCCTGCGTTGACCGCGAGGCCCTTCTCGCTATCGGGAAAAGCGCTCGGTCGCGCTGATCAACTCATGCAGGTTGCCGGGCTCGAATGCCGAGTGTCCGGCGTCGGGCACGATCCGCAGGTCGGCCTCGGGCCAGGCACGATGCAACTCCCACGCGTTCTTCACCGGGCAGACCACATCGTAGCGTCCGTGCACTATTACGGCCGGGATGTTACGAATGGCGGCGACTTCTTCGATGAGCTGGTTGTCAGTGCGCAGAAATCCGCCGTTGATGAAGTAGTGGCACTCGATGCGAGCAAACGCGGCGGCGTAATCATCCTCGTCGAACTTCGCGACATACTGCGGATTCTGGCGCAGGAAACTGGTGGCCCCCTCCCAGACCGACCACGCGCGCGCGGCGGTGCGCAACACCTGCGGATCCTCGCTGGTCAGCCGCTGGTAATAGGCCTTCATCATGTCGCCGCGTTCGGCGACGGGAATGGGCGCGACGTACTGCTCCCACAGGTCCGGAAACAGCGCGGCTGCTCCGCCCGGGTTCTGGTAGAACCATTCGAGCTCCCAGCGGCGCAGCAGGAAGATGCCCCGCAGCACCAGCTCGGTGACCCGCTGCGGATGTGTCTCGGCGTAAGCCAGTGCCAGAGTCGAACCCCACGAGCCGCCGAAGACCTGCCAGCGCGGAATGCGCAGGTGCTCGCGCAACTTCTCGATGTCCTCGACCAGATGCCAGGTGGTGTTGTCCTGCAGGCTGGCGTGCGGCCGGCTCTTGCCGCTGCCGCGCTGATCGAACAGCACGATCCGGTAGCGCTTCGGATCGAAAAAGGTGCGCATCTTCGCATCGGTGCCGCCCCCCGGTCCGCCATGCAGGAAGACCGCTGGTTTGCCCCGCGGGTTGCCGCACTCCTCGTAGTAGAGCTCGTGTACGTCCGACACGCGCAGATATCCCGAGCGGAACGGTTCGATGGGCGGGTAAGGGCGGCGCAGGGGAGGTGCCGCCGCGCCGCGGCGACTCGCGGTCGCCGGCCGCTTGCGGGCGCGGGTGACTGCCCGCTGCGGTGATTTTCCCGGGCTCTGGCGCCGCGCTTTCTTCTTCATGGGCATGATGCTCAGTATTTGTAGACTTCGACCTTGTCCGCGACCAGCTCGTAGGCCGCCGAACCCAGCCGGGTGTTGCGCGTCTGCACGTGCAGCCGGCCCGTGATCCAGTACGCATCGTAGATGGACTCGATGTTCACGCGGCCATTGGTGTGCACATACACGAGCTGGTTGGGCGGTGGCGGCGGCACGTGGATGCAGGAGCCGAAATACGGCACGAGCAGGAATTCGCGCAAGTTGCCGCTGCCAACCGCTTCCAGCGGCACGATGAAGCCGGGCAGCCGGACCAGCGAGCCCTCCAGCGACTTGTTGATATTGAAGTCCTGGACCTGCACCGCGGGCGGACCGCCCTCGCCGCGGGAATCGTGCACCGGTGGCGGCGCCACGCCGGTGAAGCCCGCGCGCTCGTTGTCCGGTAGCAGTTCGCGCCAGTCGAGATCGACGAGCGTGTCCTTGTGCGTATCGCCGTGTGCGACTTTGGGCGCGGCCTTGAGTGCAGGCCGGCTCGCCGCCGGTGCGGCGGCAGTGGTGGGCGCACCGCCAGTGGTGGTCGCAGCGGCGGCGGCGGCGGTGGGCGCAGCGGCAGCGGCGGTGGTGGTCGCGGCTACGGTCACCGGCGCCGCCTGCGCGGCGCCGGGGGTCTGCGCACGGCCGCCCGGCCCGGCAGTGCTCGCCAGGAGCGCGATGAACAATGCGGAGCGCCATCCCATGGTGCGCCCGATCCTAGCGCGAGCGCCCCTGCGACGAAAATGTCCGCGATTGGCGATATGCTGCAGGGTGTGCATACCCCGCGACATCACTCCCGCGCATGAAGCTCACGGCCGACGCCCTGGCTGCGCATCTGGGCCAGCGCCTGCTTGGCGCCTATCTCATCTCCGGCGACGATCCCCTGCTCACGGCAGAGGCCGCCGATGCGGTGCGCGCCCGCGCGCGGGCCGCTGGATTCACGGAACGCGAGGTCCATTTCCTCGAGCGGGGCTCCGACTGGGACGATGTGCGCGCCTCGGCCAGCACTCTCTCGCTGTTCGGCTCCCGCCGGGTGCTGGAGATCCGCCTGCCCTCCGGCAAGCCGGGTGTGGCCGGCGCCGCCGCGCTGGTGGCGCTGCTGGAGGCGGGTGATGCCGACACGGTGTATCTCATCCTGACACCCCGTCTGGACCGGGATGCGCAGAACTCGAGCTGGGTGAAGTCCGCCGAAGCGCATGGCGCCTGGGTCCAGGTCTGGCCCGTCGACACCGGCAAACTCGTCGGTTGGCTGCGCGCACGCGCGCGCGCGCTGGAGCTCGATATCAGCGCAGAGGGGCTCGAACTGCTCGCTGAACGAACCGAAGGCAACCTGCTGGCCGCTCATCAGGAGCTGCAGAAACTGAGGCTGATGGCCCCCGACGGCCCGATCGCCACCGAGACGATCCTGACAAGCGTCGCCGACAGTGCACGCTTCGATGTGTTTCAACTCGGCGAGTCGGTACTGGCCGGCGACACTGAACGCGCACAGCGCATGTTGGGTGGCCTGCGTGCTGAGGGAGTGGAGGCGACGTTGGTGCTGTGGGCGTTGACCAAAGCGATACGCGACCTCTGGAATGCAGTTGAATCTCCTGACGGCTCACGCGGCAGATCCTGGCAGCGTCACGCGGCTGCCTTGGAGAAGGGCGTCCGGCGAGCCCCGCGACTGTCGTTCTCGGCTCTGACGTTGCGCGCCAGCCGGGCGGACCGCATGGTGAAGGGTCGCCTGAACGGGGATCCCTGGGATGAAATGGCGCTGCTGGCGGCGGAACTGTGCGGTCGGCCGGCGCTGCGCGCACCGGCCCATCTGTTGAAATAGCCTCATGCAACCCATCGGCCTGTTTGGCGGAACGTTCGATCCCATCCACTACGGTCACCTGCGCACCGCGTTCGAACTGTGGCAGCAGCTGAAGCTGGCCGAAGTGCGCTTCATGCCGACCGGCAGCCCACCGCATCGTGAGCAACCGTACGCCACTCCCGAGCTGCGACTGGCGATGGTGCAGGCCGCGGTGGCGGGCCAAGCCGCGTTCGTGGTGGACGATCGCGAGATCCGTCGTGCCGGCGTCTCCTACTCGGTGGACACACTGACGGAAGTCCGCCGGGAATTTCCCGAGCGCTCGCTATGTCTGCTGCTGGGTATGGATGCTTTCCTCGGTCTGCCCCATTGGCATCGCTGGCGCGAGCTGCTGGATCTGGCGCATATCGTCGTGGCGCACCGGCCCGGCTGGAAGGCGCCCACCATGGGCCCGCTGGGAGAGGTCATGGTGGATCACGGCACGGGTACCATCCGCGATCTGCACGAGCGGCCGAGCGGCCGTGTCTACGTCCATGCCGTGACCCAGCTCGAGATTTCCTCCACCGAGCTGCGCCAGCTCATCATCTCGGGACGCGATCCGCGCTATCTGGTGCCCGACCCGGTGCGGCAGATCATCCGCGAGACTAGGTGCTATGCTCCGCGCTGACAGGCGCCCCCGCGGCGCTTCCGGGCGAGCCGTTTGCGACCGCCCGGGGTGATCGCGACAGCCCCGGGGCGTTTGCGTCGGCCGGACCGGATTCTCAGGAGATACCGCGTAAACACATGATCACCCGTACACGTCCGCGCCGCTCCCCGGAGAGCGGGCGCGCCTCGCCGTTGCAGACAGTCGTCACGGCCGCGCTCGATGACATGAAAGCCGTCAACGTCAGGGTGCTGGATGTACGAGGTCTGACCGATATCGCGGACATCATGGTCATTGCCTCGGGCAATTCCGACCGGCACGTCCGCTCCATCGCCGATCGCGTGGTCGAGAAAGCCAAGGCCGCTGGTTTCCGGGCGCTGGGCACGGAGGGCGAGCGCGACGGGGAGTGGGTCCTGGTGGATCTGCAGGACGTCGTAGTGCACGTGATGCTGCCGCGGGTGCGCGAGTTCTATGGCCTGGAGCGCTTGTGGGACAACGGAGCCGCCGTTCCGGTCCCCCAGGCGCAAACGCCCCGGTCGGGGACCAGGCGGCGTCGGACCCTGTCCTGAGCTGCGAGGGGGTGCGCGCATGCGCGTGCGCCTGATCGCGGTCGGTTCCCGTATGCCGAAGTGGGTCAGGGAGGCCTACGAGGAGTACGTCACCCGGCTCGGCCCGGGGCTGCGACTGTCACTCACCGAAATCGAGCCTGGACCGCGCGCCGCACGCCAGTCCGCTCAGAAGGCCATGGACGTGGAAGCCGGGCGCGTGTTGGCGGCGGTACGCAAGGACGAGTACCTGGCGGCACTCGATGAGAAGGGGAAGGAGATGACCACCAGGGAGCTGGCCGCCTGGCTGTCCGAGCGGATGCAGGATGGC
>Ga0335083_10007395_pt1 | contig 13580 bp, 10 predicted proteins | sample Lox_Sample_42_FD_206716 | JGI IMG/M metagenome (GOLD analysis project Ga0335083, IMG submission 206716) | Soil microbial communities from Loxahatchee National Wildlife Refuge, Florida, United States - Lox_Sample_4.2 | ecosystem: Environmental > Terrestrial > Soil > Wetlands | place: USA...
ACCGCCGTTCTCGAATGCTCGCGCGCCACCCGTGCCCGCCGAGCTCGTCGCGCCGCCGCTCCCGGCGCCGGAGTTCGCGCCGCCCGCGACCGTGCCGACGCCCGACGATCCGCCGCCGCCCGCGTTCGACGCCCCCGCTCGCGTCGCGCTCCCAGCGTTCTCCGCGCCGCTCGTTCCGCCGCCGCGACCGCCCGCCGCGGGACCGGCTCCGCCCTGCGGCGCACCGGCTCCGCCCGTCGTGCCGGCCGTGCCGAGACGCCCGGCCGCGCCACCCGAAGTGCCGCTCCCGGCCGTCGCGCTAAGACCACCGGTTCCGGCGCCGCCGGCTCCCGCACTCCCACCCGCGCCGCCGTCGACGGGCGTGAGCGTCAAGCGGTACCCGTCGGTGGCGTTGGCGTTCGTCACCGACACCGCGACTTGATCGCCGTCGATCGCGACGTCCGTCGTCGAGACGACGTCCGTCGTCGTGACCGCCGTGGTGCGATCGACCCAGCGCGTGTGCTCGACGACCGCGTGCACCTTCGAGCCGAAGAACGCCGCGGCGTGAAACCCCTGCACGACGACGTCGACGGTGCCGTCGTTCACGCCCGCGAAGAGCACGCTCGCCGTGCCGGCGCCCGCGTCGAGGTTCGCGAAGCCGTCGAGCGCGGCGGCGTCGTTCGGCGACGGCGGCGTCGTCGCGACCATGTCCCCGCGCATGTCGCCGTACCACTTGTAAAACCACCAGCCGCCGTTCGTGCTCGTGTCGCTCGCGAGCAAGCTGCCGAGCCTGCCCGGATGCGCCACGTCCCAGTACGAAATGCAGGCCGAATCGATGCCGAAACGCTCGAATTTGGCGATCATCGGCGCTGACGCGCCGGGCATGCCTTCGTCGGTGAGATCGTTCTTCCCGCTGTATTCGTTGATGCTGATCGGCAGCGGCCCGATGCCGAGCTGCTGTTCGAGCTTGCGATAGCTCTGGAAGTTGGCCGTCAAATTGCCGCCGCTGAGCTCGTGCCAACTCACGATGTCCGGCACGCAGTCGTTCGCCTTCGCGTACGTCAAGAAGCTCTGGAGATAGCTCGCGTCGTAGTACGAGATCGACGGCCCGATGATTTTCGCGCCCGGGTCGAGCTCGCGGAGCTTCGCGTAGCTTTGAGCCCAGAAGTCGTCGAACGACATCTGGCTCGTCCAGGTGCCGTTCGGCTCGTTCCAGATCTCGTAGCCGTAGTAATTGTCGAGGTTCGAGGCCGCTTTGCGCGACGCCGTCTGGCTCAGTTTGTCGAACCAATCCGTCATCGTCGTGAAGTGATAGGGCCAGCCCGGAAACCAGTCGGCGAGTCGAATGCTCACGCGCGCGCCGAGCGGCGCCACGCGACCGGCGACGACGACGGCGTCGCCGACCGGTTGCTGCACGTCGGAGGCCGGATTGTTGAAGACGTTCGGACTCAAGGGCGCGACGAGCGCGTTCACGTCCCCGGGTACCTTCTCCGTGATGCCGTAGAGCGAGCCGCTCGCCGCGTGCGTCACCGGATGGAGCGTCGTCGCGAGGTCGACGCCGAGGGTCGTCGTGGCGGTCGTTCGCGCCGCGCAGAAACTCACGAGCGCGAACGAGGTGAGGGCAACGACCACACGCATGGGCGGATGTCGGTAAGGCAGTGGCGTGGGATCCGCGGATCCGTCACCCCCCGAACGCCTCTTGCGCTCGACGGGCGCCGAGCGCACGCTAATGGACGTTGTCGGCGAGCGAGCATGCATGGGGCGGCAGCATTCACCTCGACTTCGATTTCAGAGGTCGAAGCGAGTACGTGAATCGCGCTCGCGCGCTCGTGGCGGCGCTGTGTGAGGCCGAGCTCGGCACGGGGACGGACGCGCACAACTTCGTCATGGCCGCGCAGGAGCTGCTCGAGAATTTGGCGAAGTACGCCGCGCCCGGCCACGCCTCGTTCCGCTTCGAGCTCTCGGCGCAAAACGGGCGTCGTCGCGCACGGCTCGCCACGCGGAACGAGGCGAGCGCGGAGCCCTTGGCCGTGGCTTCGGGGTTGCTCGGCCGCATCACCGAAAGTCGCGACCCCGTCGCGCTCTACGACGCGCTCGTGGCCGAAAGCGGCGAATCGGGGCGCTCGCGCCTGGGGCTGATTCGCATTCGCGCGGAGGGCGATCTCGAGCTCGAGTACGCGGTGCGCGGTTCGTCGCTCGAGATCGTCGTTTCGGGGGACGTGCACTCGAAGAGGCATTCCGCATGACGCCGGTGACCGACCTCGAAGGCCAGGCCTTCAGCACGAAGTCCGTGTACCAAGCCGGGACGTTCTCCGTTTCACTCATCGGTTGCCTCGACATGGAAACGACGCCGCGCCTGCGGGGTTTCCTGACGCTCGTCGCGCCGGAGGTCGCCGCGGGCACGATCAACGCGGTGACGTTCGACGCGAGTCAGCTCTATCTCATGAGCTCGTCGGCCATCAGCTGCTTCGCGAACTTCTTGAAGGAGCTCAAAAAGCTCGCGCGGCCGTGCTGGATCACCTTTCGCACGAACCCGACGCACACCTGGCAGCGGCGCGCGTTCGAGCCGCTCGTCCGCCTGGCGGACAAATTCGCGACCATCGAGTGAGGCGCGCGGCGACATGGCTCAGCGCCAGGTGTAGGGCGGAGGCAAGGTCACGTCCGCGCCGGTGCAGTTGCTCGCGACGGTATTGTCGACGAAGCCGCAGTAGCTGCCGCTCGTCTCGCTGAGGTTCGCGGTTCGGTATTCGATGTCGCCGAGCAGCGTCGCGCCCGCGAGCGATTGCGGCGGATCGAACCAGCCGGGCGCGTACGGCCACACGACGTTTTCGCTGCCGCTCGAGATCGTCATGCCGCTCTTCACGATCGAGAGACCCGCGACGGTACCCCCCGACACGGTGCCGCTCAGGACGACAGCGTGGTCGTCGATGCGCGCGTTGCCGCTCACCGTGCCGCCGAGCACCTGCGCGAAGGGCCCGACGTAAACGCTGGACGGCAAGCTCGCGGGGCCGCAGCCGCCGCCGTTCTGGACGCGCGTCGTGCCGGACGGACAGGCCGCCTGCATGCCGCCCTGGTAGCCGTCGGGCCACGCGTTCGTGAGACCGACCATGTACGGATAGCGATAAATCGACGGATAGAGTTGATCCCAGACGATCTCTTGCATGACGGACGGCGTCGCCATCACCACCAAGAAGAGCGCTTCACCGGCGTTGACGCAGAACGAGAGCTCGCCGTCCGTGCCCTTTTGGAGCGCGCTGTAGCGGGGCGTCGTGACGCCGGCGTCGGTCGCGACGAGACCCCAGCGAAAATCCGTGTTCGCTCCGGACTGGAGCACGCCGCGGAACGTCACCGTCACGCTCGTCGCGCCCGCGTCCGGATAGAGACGCACGATGTCGTAGCCCCAGCGCTGCGGCGCGTGGAGCGGCGGCACCGAAAAGCGCCGATTCGCGAGATCGAGCGGTTCGAGCTTCACGAGCCGGAGGCGCCGCTCGGATTTCGAGGTGTCGCTCACGAGCCCGTAGTTCGAGCGGAAGAGCGCGCCTTGATTGCCGCCCGCCGTGCTCTCCGGCGCGGGATCCTGATAATCCCACGTCACGTTGTGCATCGCCCACTCGCCGAAGAAGTCGTTCAGTTGGCCGACGTTCCAGCCCTGGGCGTTCATGATCGCCTTGAACGGATCGTCCGTGGTCATGCCCGTCCAAATCGCGTTCACGGCGCTGTAGCAGTACTTGTCCTTCAGGTACTCCATGAACTGCCAGTTGCAGTAGCGGTCGCGCGTCGAGCCGAGATAGAGGTGCGACGCGTTCGCGAGCATCTCCGAGCAGTGCACGTTCGTCGTGTGGTACTCGACTTGCTGCTGCGCGCCCCAGTTCGCGTGGCTCTCGTAAATCCAGCCGCAGGTGTTGGCCTGATTGCAGGCGAGGCCGCCCTCGACGGACTGCACGCCGTGCATGAATTCGTGCGCGAGCCCCCAGTGATCGGAGAGTCCGCCCGTGCCGATCCACATCCCCATGTGATTGCCGCTGAAGGCGCCGCCGGTGAGCCCCCAATCCGAATGCACGTGGATACTCGCCTTGTATTTGGTGGCGGAGTTGCAAAGCGGTTCGCGCATGTACATCGGACTGCCGAAATAGAGGCTCCACACGCTCTCGAGGTGATCGACCGCGGCTTGAGCCGTCGTCGCGGTCGTGCTGTCTTCGTCCGCGTACACGGCGAAATGGGGCGACTCGGCCCGCAGCGTGAACGTGCTGTGGTCCGGGTCGGGCCCACCCGCGACCCAATCTCCGGCGGTGCACGCTTGTCCGGACGTCGGGCAACTCGACGCCCACGTGGTGGTGGTCGTCCCGGGATCGCAACTGCCGGGCGTGCCGCCGTTCGAACTGCCGCCGCTCGAAGTGCCGCCGCTCGACGCTCCCGCGGTCGTGCTGCCGCCGCTCCCGGCGCCGCCGTTCGGCCCGCTGCCGCCCGTGTCGGTGCCGCCCGCCGCGTCGCCGCCGCTGCTCGTCACGCCGCCGCTCGGTCCCGCGCCGCCGCTCGTCGTGCCGCCGGCGCTCACACCGCCGCCCGTCGTGCCGCCCGCGGAGCTTCCGCCCGTCGCGGTCGCGCCGCTCGTGCCGCTCGCTGCACCGCTCGTTCCGCCGGAGCCGCCGCTCGTCGCAGCGCGCCCGGCGTTCGACGCCCCGCCCGTCGTGCCGCCCGTCGCCGACGCGCCGCCTTGCGCGCTTTGCCCCTGCGTTTGGTTACTCCCGCAGCCGAGCGCGAACGCCGCCGAGGCGAGCAGCGCGCCGATGGATCGAGCGAAAATCATCCTGGTCTCGGAATGACACGGCGACGGACGTCGCGGAGTTCGCAGATACACCCAAGCTCGCTTGGGTGTATCGAAACAAGAAAAGCACCGACGCGACAGACCACGCCAAAAGCCACTGAATTTTGCGGGCCTCACCCAAGTGGGGCTCCAAGATTCACGATCGATACGAGTGGTCTCCGGTGTAAAGTGACGCGAGGCGCGCGGGATGCGTCAAAGATCGGCGCGGGCGCCGTCGTCGGCGGCTTTCGCGCCCGCGTGCTCGGCGAAGGCCGGCTCGTCGGAAAACGGTCGGCCGGAGCGCGAGGACGCCCTAGCCTCGCAGGGTGACTTCGACGCCGCTCGAGCCCCGTCTGCCGACCCCGTCGGTCCGCAGGCGCGGCCGTCTCATCGCGCTCGTGGGGTTGAGCTTGTTGCTCGCGGTCGCGGTGGTGCGCGAGCTCGTCGCGCCGTACACGCACCTGCCGTTCGCGGCGCAGTTTCTCGAGCCGCCGGTCGTTCGCAACACGCTGTGGAACCCGGTCGTGCTGATGGCGTCGGTGGTCACCGAGTTCTGGGCGCTCGGCGCGGTCTCGCGGCGTCTCGAGCGCCGGGGCGCCGGGGCGCCGCGAGTCGCGTTCACGTCGGCTCTGGTAGGGTGCGGGGTGATGCTCCTCTTCGGTGTCGGGCGCCGCTTGCTCGAAGGCGGCGGCACGGCGGCGTGGGCGCGCATGCTCTGGGGCAGCCCGCTCGGAGGGCTCGAAATATTCGGGATCTGGATCTTGGCGTTTCGATACCCAGAGCTCATCGACGACGCGCGCGTGCGTGAGCTCGAGATTGCACGCGCGCGCCAGACGGCCGAGCTGGTGCACCTGCGCGAGCATCTAGAACCTCATTTTTTGCGCAACAGCTTGAACACGATCGCGGCGCTCCTCGGCGAGGATCCGGCCGAGGCTCGCAACCTCCTCGGCGCGCTCGGAGATTTGCTCACCGATTCGATCGCGACCTCGGGACCGGAGCGCACGCTCGGCGAGGAGGTCGATTGGCTCCGGCGCTACGCGGCCATTCTCGAGGCGCGCCACCGCGACACCTTGAGCTTCGTTTGGGACGAAGAAGCGCGGACGCGAACGACGCTCGTGCCGCGCCTCCTCTTGCAACCGTTGCTCGAAAACGCGGTGACGCACGGTGCGCTCGCTCGCGAAGGCGGCGGCCGCGTCACGGTCCGCACCCGCGCGCTCCCGAGCGGCGGTACCCGCGTCGAAATCGAGGACAACGGACCGGGCTTCGATCCGGCGCGACCACCGGCGGAAGGTCTCGGACTCACGCTCGTGCGACGCCGAGTCGAGCTCGAGGCGCGCGGCACCTTTCGCCTCGAAGCGAGCCCCGGCGGCACGCGAGCGGTGGTGGAGCTCGCGTGAACGAGCTCCGCGCGCTCGTCGTCGAGGACGAATGGCCGGCACGGAGCTATTTGGTCGAGCTGCTGCAGAAAACGGGCGGCGTCGAGGTCATCGCCGCCGTGGCGAGCACGCGTGAAGCGGAGCAAGCGCTCGAGCTCAGCGAGCACGCGGTCGACCTCGCGTTCGTCGACGTGCACCTCGGCGCGGGCAAGCACGACCAGGAGGGTCTCGTCTGGTTGCGCCGAGCCGCGCGCGAGGCCGGCGCTCCGCTCTTCGTGCTCGCGACCGCGCACGGTGAGCACGCGCTCGAGGCTTTCGATCTCGGCGTGAGCGACTACCTCTTGAAGCCGTTCACGGAGCCGCGCGTGAACGAGTGCGTGGCTCGCTTGCTCGCGCGTCGGCCGCCGTCCGAAACGCCCGCGCCCCCGGCCCGCATCGCCGCCCGCCGTGGGCGCGCCATCGTGTTCTTGGATTTCGACCAGGTGTGGGCGTGCGAGGCGGCGGAGCGCCTCACCTTCGTCCACTCGGCTCAAGGCCGTTTCGACCTCGATCTCACGCTGTCCGCGATTGCCGCGTCGTTCGGCCGGAGCCTCTTGCGCGTGCACCGCAACTGGCTCATCAACCCGACGCGCGTGCTCGAGCTCGAGCGGGACGCGGGCGGGACGAGCCTGTTCGTCGGCCCCGCCCATGCCGCCGACGGTTCGGGCGTGCGCGTCCCGGTCGCGAAAGACCGAGCCGCGGCGGTGCGCGACGTGTTGCTCCAGGGCGCGAGCGGCATTCGCCAAGTTTGAGCAGTCGGTCGTCCCGTGGCTCGTCGCCACGACGCGGCTGCTCGTTCCCGACTCGCCGGCGGTCGTCCGATCTGGCGCGTCGCGTGCGCCCACGTCGGGTAGCCGTGCTCGGGTGAAGGTTTGGGCCGGAGCGCTGTTTCTCGGCATCGTCCTCGGCACGGGCGCCGTTTTCGCCGCGCCGGCGCTCGTGCCCCCGCGACGGCTCGACGCTCGGACGGTGCCGTATCCGGCCGGAGCGCACGGCGACGCGTCGGTCGAGCTCACACTCGTCGTCGGCGCGGACGGCGAGGTGCGTGACGTGCGCATCGTGCGCGGAGAGCCGCCGTTTGCGGCCGCGGCCGCGCTCGGCGTCGAAGAGTTCCGCTTCGCTCCCGCAACGCGCGACGAGCTCCCGATCGCGGCGCGCATCAGCGCCGTCGTCGAATTTCGTGAACCCGCCGCCGAACGCATCGCGCCCGCGGCCGGGGCACCCGGCTCCGAGAAACCGGCGCCAACGCGAACGTCGCTGACGACGGCGCCGCCAGGCCCGGAGCCCGCTCCGAGCGAGGTCGTCGTGCCAGGGCGAGCGCGCGAACCCGACGGCAGTCACTTCGCTCCGGGCGACGCGCGTTTCATCCCCGGCGCCTTCGGCGATCCGATTCGCGTGATCGAGGCGCTGCCGGGCATGGCGCCCTGGGTGAGCGGGCTTCCCTACTACTTCGTCCGCGGCTCCACACCGGAGAACGTCGGCTACTTCATCGACGGCATTCCGGTGCCGCTCCTCTTCCACGTGGGCGCGGGGCCGTCCGTCATCGCGCCGCCGCTCGTCGACTCGGTCGATCTGTACGCGGGCTCGCCGCCTGCCCGTTACGGTCGCTACGCCGGAGCCGTCATCGCCGGCGAAATCACGCCGCCCGTGACGGACCGGCCGCGCGCCGAATTCGCGGCGCGCGTGTTCGACGCACGCGCGTTCGGCGAAACTCCCTACGACGGCGGCCGCGGCAGCGTCACGGCGGGCGCGCGAGTCGGGTACACGAACCTCGTCATCGCGCTCGTCGCCCCCAAATATCGCGTGAACTACTGGGACTACCAGACGCGCGTCTCGCACCGCACTTGGGGCAAGGACACGCTGTCGCTCTTCGCGTTCGGCGCCCGCGACGAGCTCGATTATCTCGGCCAAAAGACGTTCCACGTCGAATTTCACCGCGTCGACCTGCGCTACGACCATCCCTTCGCGGGCGGGAACGTGCGTGCCGGCGTGACGCTCGGCAGCGACGACACCTTCACCGCGCTCCAGACTCCGACCGGCGCCGGGACGAGCGCGGAGCTCCGCGGACCGAGCGTGCGCGCGCATCTCGACGTCGAGCAGGCGCTCACGGCGACGGTGCGGTTGCGGGCGGGCGCGGACGCGGGCGTGAAGCGCTTCGACGTCGACTCGTTCGCGGGCACGGTGGAACGGCCGCACTCGGACTTCGAATCGGGCGCCTACGCGGACATGGTGTTGCGACCGCTCGAGCGCGTCGAGCTCGTGCCCGGCGTTCGTCTCGACGCGTACCGAACGCGCGGGAGCGACGTGCTCGCCCCGCAGCCGAGACTCGCCGCCCGCGTGCTCGTCGCGCCGCACGTCTCCTGGCTCTCGAGCGTCGCCGTGCTGCACCAAGAACCGACGGAGGAAATCTTCGTTCCGGAAAAGCTTCCCGATCCCATCGACGAAGCGTCCCGCGACGGTTTTCACGTCTCGGAGGGCGTCGAGGTCGCGCTCCCGTTCAGCCTCCACTCGCGGGTCACCGGGTACGCGTCGAAGCTCGTCGCGCGCGGTGTTTCGGGGTCCGAACGCGCCGAGGGGCTCGAGTTCTTCGTCCAGCGCTCGTTCGTCGAGAAAGTCAGCGGCCTCGTTTCCTACACGCTCGGGCGCTCCGACACCGAGCTCTCGCACGAACGCTTCGAGTCCCGCTGGGATCGCACGCACCTCCTGACCGTCGCGCTGAGCTCCGATCTCGGCGCGGGCTGGCGGCTCGGAGGACGCTTCTTTTTCGAATCGGGTCGGCTCGCTCAGGTCTCCTGCCCGACGCCCGACTGCGCGCCCGGCGAACGAGGTCCCGCGGAGTTCGGCCTCACGCGCCGCCTCCCGCCGTTTTATCGCGTGGACGCGCGTCTCGAACGCCGGCTGACGTTCGCCCACGACCGCTGGCTCACGTTCACGTGGGAAGTCTTCAACGCGCTCGTGAAGCCGGAGCCGATTGGCTACGACTATTCGGCGAGCTCGGGCGTCACCCTGCGCAAGCAAGGTGCACTCATTTTTCCGAGTTTTGGGATTGAGGGAGGGCTTTGAAGCGTGCTTGGATTCACGGCGGGTGTCAGCGCGAGCGAGAGCCTTCCGGGCGTTCCTGACCTGCGCGCTCGGAGCGACGCTGTGCCTTCGCGTCGCGCGGAGTGAACCGACGAGCGACACGTACCGACTGGCGTGGACGCGCGGAGACGGCGCGGGCGCGTGCCCGAGCGAAGCCGACCTCGCGCGCGCCGTGGAGACGCGCCTCCGCCGCAAACCGTTCGCGGACACGGCGCAACGCACGATCGAAGGCACCGTCACCCACGCCGGCACGAGCTGGCACGCCGAGCTCCGGGTGCGGGACGAGCGCGGCATCGTCGTCGGCAGCCGCACGCTCGAGACCACCGGCGACGATTGCACGACGCTCGCGGCGGAAACGACGCTCGCCGTCGTGCTCACGATCGACCCGAACGCGCCGCTCGTCGAGCCCAGCGCAGCCGAGAACGGCGCCGCCACGAAGCCCGCCGCAAGCGCGACCGTCGAAACGCCGTGCCCCGCAGCGCCCGTCGCCACGGCTTGCCCCAAGGAAGCGCCGCCGCCGCCGCCATCAGCTCCACCAGAGTGCCCCGCCTGTCGCACGGGCAAGTCGCACGTCGCCGTGGCGTTGTCGGCCGTGGGCGCGCTCGGTTTGCTCCCGAAAGCCGCTTTCGGCGCCGAGCTCGACGCTCACTACGAGTTCGACGGGGCAGAAGCCGCGCTCGGCCTGCGCGCGCTGCCCGGTGCGAACACGAGTGACGGGCATCTCGGCATCGGGCTCGGTACCGCGAGCGCCGCGGGCTGCGCCGACGTGACGGCCGGCAGCGGCGTCCTCGCGCTCTGCGCCGGTGCGGAAGCGGGCTACGTCACCGCGGTCGCGCTCAATCTCACGCCGGTGCGTCCGGGCAACTACCCGTGGTTCGCGCTCGCCGCGGGACCGAGGCTCGTCTTGCCCCGCGGCCCGCTCGGTTTCGAGCTCGGGGTTCAGGCGATCGTCCCGCTCACGCGGCAGCGCTTCGTGGTCCAAGCACCCGAAACCGTTGGTTTTCAGACGAGCTCGCTCGGCGGCGTCCTCACCCTCGGGATCCGCGCCGGCCCGTCGTGAGCCACGAGCGGCCGGCACAAAGCATTCGCCCTTGTCGATTTTTCGAAGGAGCCCGCCCGGCGATGGCGCTCACTCGACGGTGACGCGTGCGACGCTCATGGGCATCCGCGATTTCGAGGCCACGCGGCCGAGCTTGCTCGCGATCCACGAGGCGCACGCCGACTTCGTGTGGCGGAGCCTGCAGCGGCTGGGCGTCCCGGAGTCCGACCGGGAAGATGCACTTCAAGAAGTCTTCGTCGTCGTGCATCAACGGCTCGCTTCCTTTCGCGGGGACTCCGCCGTCACCACCTGGCTCTTCGGCATCGCCATTCGCGTCGCGGGACGCTTCCGCCGCCGCGCCCATCTGCGGCGCGAGGAGCCGACGGAAGATCCCGCGCTGCACGCGCCCGTCGAAGCCGGTGCCGAACCCGAATCGCTCGCTCTCGCGCGCGAGGCCCGCGCGGAGCTCGAGCGCGTGCTCGACGAGCTCGAGCCGGAGAAGCGCGTCGTGTTCGTGATGTTCGAGCTCGAACGGCGCGACTGTCCGGCGATTGCCGAAGAGCTCGGCATTCCCGTCGGCACCGTGTACTCGCGCTTGCACGCCGCGCGCGCCAAGTTTCAGGAAGCCGCGCTCCGCCACCGAAAAAGGGGTACGCGATGAAGCGCTGGCTCGACGAAGGCGACGTCGCGCCCGAAGTGCGGCGCTTGCTCGCGGCGGGCAGCGGGTCGACGCCGATCGGCACGGCGACGCTCGGCCGTTCGCGCGCGCGGGTGGCGGAGCTTGCCGCGCTGCCGGTCGCGGCGGGCGTGTTCTTTTGGCTGCAGCAGTTCGCGCTCGGAGCGGGGCTCGGCACCGCGGTGAGCCTCGGCGTCGCCGTCGCGAACGGTCGCTTCTCGCATGCCGAGGTGAGCGAGGCCGTTCGACCGTCGACGAACTCGCCCGTGCGCGGAGAGGCGCGCAAGGCCGCGCCGAAGCTCGTCGCGTCGCCGTCCGCGAGCGCGGCCGCCACGACCGAGTCACCCGCCGTCGCCCTGCCGGAGCCGCCGCACGCCGTGGTGCCGGCGCCGCACGCCGCCGCGTCGGCGTCGGTGTCGGCGCCGGTGACGGCCGAAGTCGCCTTGCTCGAGCAGGCCCGGCGCGTGCTCGCGAGCGACCCGAACCGCGCGCTCGCGTTGCTCGACGAGCACCGGGTCCGCTTTCCGCACGGCGCGCTCGGCGTCGAGCGCGAGGTGCTCGCCGTCGATGCGCTCATGCACGCGGGACGGCGTCCGGAAGCGGAAGCCCGCGCCGCGCGTCTCCGCGCGAGCGCGCCGGGGAACCTCTATGAAGAGCGACTCGAGCGGATTCTCGGGGAGGGTCAGTGAGCGAAGGGTGTTCGAGCGAAAGGCACGCATGGTGAGGACGATGAGACACGCGAGCTTGATTCGGGGTGTTGCCCTTTTGGGGATGATGGCGGGCTGCACGCCGCTCGTCACCGTGGCGAAGGGCGATGGTGGAGCGGGCGCGGCGGACGAGAGCGCGGCGACGGGCGGAGCCGGGGGCAGCACCGGTCGCTTCGGTGGCGCCGTGGCGGGTTACAACTCGGGGCCGGGCGAGGTCGTGGGCGCCGATTCCGGCGGCGCCGACACCGGGAGCGGCTCCGGCGGTTCCGACTCCGGTGGTGGCCTCGCGGGCGGGAGCTTCGGCGTCGCCGGGCTCGGTTCGAATCCGCCGGTCGAGCAGCCTCCACCCTACACGCCGACCGACTGCCCCTGCAGCCGAAGCTTCGGCTCACCGCTCGCCGGCGGTTGCCCGGTTGGTACGGACGCGTCGAGCTCGGCCTTCATCGGACCCGAAGGTGGCACGGTGACCGTGCAAACGGTGTCCGGCACTTCCTCGGCCCAGCTTTTTCCGAACTCGCTCACCGACTCGATCAGAATCTCGCTGACGGAGCTGAACTCTCCAACGCCTGACGGCTTCATCGACTACTCGCCCATCTATCAAGTCGGTCCTCCGGGCGTCGACCTCCCGAACGGCGGCGTCATCACCCTCCCCTATTCGAACTCGATCGCGAAGATCAATCCGGCGCTCGCGATCTACACGGCCGACAGCCTCGACGGACCGTGGACGAAGCTCGACGACACGTACCCCGACGCCGGCTTCGACATGGCGACGCTGCTCCGCACCGGCTTCTTTTTCATGGGCTATCCGTCCACCGGGGACGACTGTCTCGTGAACGGCGAGGCGCCCGCTTCGTGGCCGACGAACGCGACGTTCTCGTCGTGCCCTTGCAGCCGTAACGATCCGACGCCGAGCATGTGGTGCCCGCGCGGCGCCGACACCTCGACGACGACGACGCTCGGGCCCGACGGCGGCACGGCGACGCTCGACGGAACACCCGACACGCTCGGCGTCCCGTTCCGCATCGACATTCCGGCCGGCGCGATCTCGGTACCGACCCAGGTCACGCTGATCGAGCTCTCCGCGCCGACGCCCGACGGTTACACCGACTTTTCACCGATCTACGAGATCGATCCGCAGGGGCTCGCGCTCGCTCAAGCGGGCTCGATCCAGATCAACGAGACGAACGTCGCGAACGGCAAGGTCAGCGAGAACGACCTCTCAATTTACACCGCGGACAGCGTCGGCGGCCCCTGGACGAAGCTCAGCGGCGACGCGCCGAACGCCGGCTTTCACACCGCTCCGCTGCTCGGAACCGGGTTCTTCTTCATCGGGCGTCCCGCCTCCGACGACGCCGGCTGCGAGTGACCGCCGCGTGTCGTCGGCCGGGCGCGTAGCGACTATGCTAGGCGCCCCAGGATGGACGGCACGACCCTCAGTCGCTCGGCGCGCGGGCTCACTTACCTCGCGTCGCATCCGCGTCACGCGCTCCTCTGGACGCGGGATCGGCTGCGACCGCGCACGCCGCTCGAGCTCGGATTACCGTGGATTTCATGGCCGTGCATCGACTGGCTCGAGCGGCAGGCGCTCACCGGGCGCCGCGTCTTCGAGTACGGCGGGGGCGGTTCGACCCTTTATTTTCTCGCGCGCGGCTGTCGTGTGAGCACGGTCGAGAACAGCGAGCCGTGGGCGGCGCGCATTCGCGACACCGTCGGCGCCACCCTCGGCACGGAGGCGCTCGCCCGCCTCACGCTGACGCTCGTCGCGATGCCCGAACACCCGCGCGCGGCGGACCGCGCGCTCGCGAACGATTACGTGAACGCGCTCGGTGCCGGATCCGAGTTCGACGTCATCCTCGTGGACGGCGCGGACGGCGAGCTC
>Ga0335083_10007396_pt1 | contig 13577 bp, 9 predicted proteins | sample Lox_Sample_42_FD_206716 | JGI IMG/M metagenome (GOLD analysis project Ga0335083, IMG submission 206716) | Soil microbial communities from Loxahatchee National Wildlife Refuge, Florida, United States - Lox_Sample_4.2 | ecosystem: Environmental > Terrestrial > Soil > Wetlands | place: USA: Florida...
CAGGCATTATCCAGTTCTTAAAATCATCTTTTTGAGTAGCTTTATTTTTCTTTTCTTCCCATTTTTTTTTGTAAATGATATCGTTGATCAGCAAATCAATCTTTTTGCCTTCTATTTCTTTGATTTTTTTGTATTCTATTTGTTTTAAGATTTGCATGTAGTTAGGTCTTATTTTAATTTTTGCTCTTGTTGGTAAAATGGCTGCTGATCAATTTTCCTTCTTCATTTTGTTCCTCAAGGGGCCAGTCATTTGTTAAAGTTGTTTCTACCCACACATTCCCCGATTTCCTAAAAATATGTGCTGATATTCCCAGTAATTTTTCAAAATCCCTCTCCACTTCGGATACGGTTCTTTTTCTACTCACATCTATATTGACGAACCCCTCATAAAAACCGTCAAGATATTTAGAGAGTTCCTCGGTAGAAAAAGACTCGGATTTATACAAGGGCTGATCAACGGGTATTTTTTTAAAAAACTCTATTTTCAAAAAAGGGTAATAGGTGCTGAACTGTTTTTGAATATTTTTGAGCGAACTTCCTTTATCAATCCTTAACATCATAAAGACTTTTATTCTGAATTGTGCAACTAATTTTTAAAAACCGAAATTAGAAGTATGATTTTCAGCTAAGAATGATCTTCGTCACCTGCTGCATTGAGTTTTATCATTTTTATTGCCATCCTTATTGATAACTTTGCTGAAATTCATAACCATGTTCGGAATACTTTCAAATGAGGAGATTGAAGAGGTCCTTAAAAAACAATTTCTGGGTCGGATTGGCTGTCATGCAGATAACATAACCTATGTAGTGCCGATCATCTACGCATATCACGAACAATCCGTTTATTGTCATACACAGGAAGGAATGAAAATAAAAATGATGAGGAAGAACCCATACGTTTGTTTTGAAGTGGATGCGATCGAAACAATGGGTACCTGGAAAAGCGTGATTGCATGGGGAAAGTTCGAAGAATTAACCAAACCTGAAGAAAGGGAAAAGGGGTTAAAAGTATTGCTGGACCGGGCATATCCTATTGTTAGGTCAAAAAGAATGAAAATCACTGAAGACTGGCCTTTTTTGCCAAATGATTTAAATAGCATCAAGGGAATTGTTTTCAAAATTCCACTCGATAATAAAACCGGCAGGTTTGAAATAAGTGATGATGACCCTTTTATTGAATCGATGGAAAGAGGATTCCGCGCGTCGGCCAAATGATTTTACCCCGGATCTTTATTTTCTCCTGGCTCATTTGTTGGGGGATGAGCATGCGCAAACTCGAATTCCAATTCAGGGTCGATATTGAGTGATTCTACTTTTTTATTTTTTTCCATCAATTCATCGTGGTGTGCTTTCAACCAATCCAATTGTTTTTTGCCGTAGGAAAACCTGGTAAATAATACAAAAAGAACCGGTACGACAAAAATCGCGAGTGAGGTGGAAGCCAGCATACCGCCTAAAACTGATATGCCAATTGTATTTCTTGCAACTGCGCCGGCTCCGGTAGCTAATACCAGCGGCATTACGCCCAGTATGAAGGCAAGTGAAGTCATAACGATGGGGCGCAATCGAAGTTTGACAGCATCCAGTGTGGATTGAAGCAGGTCTTCTCCCCGGTCGACGCGCAGTTTGGCAAATTCCACGATCAGGATGGCATTTTTTGCAGAGAGGCCGATTAGGGTAATCAGTCCGATTTGCGCATATACATTATTGGTGAGACGGGGTATAAAGGTGAGGGTAAGAATGGCGCCAAATGCGCTGATCGGAAATGCAAGCATGACAGAGAGCGGAACAGACCAGCTCTCGTATAAAGCTGCCAGGAAAAGAAAAACAAAAATGATGGAGAAAAGGAAAATATATACCGTGGTCGTCCCTGCACGGATCTCTTCATAACTAAGCCCGGAAAATTCATATGTATATCCCTGAGGCAGAATTTTTGCAGCTGTTTCCTTCAATGCTTCAATGCCCTGTCCCGTACTATATCCGGGGGGAGTAGAACCATCAACTTCGGCAGAACGAAAAATATTGAAATGCGTGATCAGGGGAGCTGTTTCAACAGGTTCATAATGGATGAGTGTACTCAAAGGCAGCATCTGACTGTCCTGGTTGCGGACATAATATTTATTCATATCAGAGACGAGTGCCCGATAATTGGTATCTGCCTGCACGACTACGTGGTAAGTCCGGTTATACAAAGTAAAATTATTCACGAATAAACTTCCCATATAGGCTTGCATCGTATTGAAAACATCGGCGATGCTAACACCCAGCTTTTGACATTTTTCTCTGTCAACAGTAAGATTATAACTGGGAGTATGCGCAGAATAATAACTGAATGCAGTAGAGATAGCCGGGTTCTTATGAGCAGCAGCGACAAATTTTTTGACTACGGTTTCAAAGGCATGGATATCATCATTTGTATTTCCCTGCTGAATCTGCATTGCGAATCCTGATGCCTGTCCGATCCCGCGAACGGGTGGGGGAGGAATGACAACGATATTCGCATTTTTAATATTAGCTGCGGCAATACTTTTCCTGAGCACGTCAATAAGGCCAGGGAGTTTTTCTTCGGGTTTTTTACGTTGTTCCCATGGTTTGAGCATGACGAAGATCGTTCCGTTATTGCTATTCGTTCCCGAGTTTAATATATTCAATCCTGATAAGCCAGAATAATGATTAACCGCGGGATTGTCTCCAACGATTTTCATTAACCTCGTCATCAGCGCTACTGATTGGGAAACGGAACTTCCCTCCGGCATTTGGTAAGTGACATAGAGACGTCCGTCATCTTCTGATGGGATGAAACCAGAAGGTTTTGTTTTAAATAAAAGAATAGTTCCGATAATAAGGCAAAGCAAAAAGATCACCACATACCTTGCTCCTTTGATGCAACGCTGAACACCACGGGAATACCTATTCGTTAAATTCGAAAACCCTTTATTGAACCAAATAAAAAATCTTTCAATGGCATTGGCTTTTTTCTCAGGCTCCGTAGGTTTCAGCAACAAAGTGCAGAGAGCGGGGGTGAGCGAGAGGGCGATAAATGCCGAGAGGATAACAGATATTGCGATGGTGATCGCGAATTGCTGGTACAAGCGGCCGACAATTCCCGGAATCAAACCAACCGGCACAAATACTGCCGCCAATATCAATGCAATGGCTACTACCGGAGCTGATATTTCTTTCATCGCGTTATAAGTCGCTTCTTTCGGGGTCATTTTCTTATCGGTGATATAATGTTGCACAGCTTCTACAACAATAATTGCATCATCTACCACAATACCGATTGCAAGCACAAAACCAAACATGGTCAGTGTGTTGATGGTAAAACCGAGTGGAATAAAAAAGCAAAAAGTTCCGAGAATGGAAACAGGGATTGCCAGGAGTGGAATCAGCGTGGCCCTTGGGTTCTGAAGAAAAAGTAAAACTACAATTGCAACCAGCCCCAAAGCTTTCAGTAAAGTGCCTACCACTTCATTGATAGAAACTTTGATGATCGTTATCGACTCGAATGGAACTTTATAATCAATGTCGGCCGGAAAAGATTTTTTCAATTCTGCAAGTGCAGCATATACTTTATTGGCTGTCTCCAAGGCGTTGCTTCCGGGTGCCTGGTATACGAGTAAGAAGGATGACCTTTTTCCGTCAACAAAAGAATTACTGGAGAAAGTAAATTTTCCAAGCACCACGCGTGCAACATCTTTCAGGTACAATAAACGGCCTGTAGATTGTCCGCTGTCAGGCAATGTTTTGATGACTACCTTTTCATATTCGGAAGCTTTTTGTAATTGTCCGTTCGGAAGAACATTCAATTCAAAATCCTGTGTATTCTCCTGAGGCGGAGCTCCCACCGCGCCTGCTGCTACATATACATTTTGTGCATTGAGTGCAGCGATCACATCTTTTGGCATCAATCCATAAGCAGCCATCTTATCAGGATTCAACCATATGCGCATCGAAAAATTATCGGTCCTTGCCGTGATATCTCCGACGCCGGGCACACGAAGTAATGCATCTTCTATAAATACGTTGGTATAATTATCGAGAAATGTAATATCGTGTGTGCCTTTGGGTGAGTAGATGGCCACCAACATGAGCATGCTTGGATTACGCGCACGCACGGTAAGTCCGAGTTTACTTACAACGGAGGGCAGGAGTGGCGCGGCAATACCGACGCGGTTCTGCACATTTAAAGCGGCGATATGAACGTTCGTGCCGATTTTAAATGTGACACTGATATTCATATTACCGGAATTGGTATTCGTGCTTTGCATATATTCCATTCCGGGAGTTCCATTCACCTGTTCTTCGATAGGGATCGCTACTGTCTGTTCCACAGTTTGCGCATCTGCTCCGGTATATTGACCTGAGATCGATACGCCCGGCGGTGAAATATTAGGATATTGATCCACTGCCAGGTTAAAGATGCAAATGATTCCTGAGATGATCAGTATGATCGAAATGACAATGGCCGTCACGGGTCTCTTTATGAAAGTATTTGCAATCATCCCAGGGCTGGTTTATTTTTTTGATCTTCTGCGTGCAGGTCTCGGGATTTTTTTATTTCAAATTCCAGTTCGGGATCGATATCCTGTTGTTCCACCTTTCTTGCTTTTTCCATTAGTTCTTCGTGGTGTGCTTTCAGGTATTGGAGTTTTTGTTTTCCATAGGATACACGGGTAATGAGCACGAAGAGCACAGGCACAATAAATATTGCCAGGGAAGTGGCCGCCAGCATGCCTCCAAGCACAGTGAAGCCGATTGTTCTGCGGGCTATTGCTCCCGCACCGGTTGCAAAGACCAGTGGCAATACGCCCAGAATAAAAGCCATGGATGTCATAACGATGGGGCGTAGCCGAAGACTAACGGCATCCAGGGTTGAAGAGATGAGGTCTTCCCCGCGATCGACCCTCACTTTCGCAAATTCTACGATCAGGATTGCGTTCTTGGCGGCCAGACCCACGAGTGTGATTAATCCAATCTGTGCATATACATTATCGGTAAGACTGGGAACCAATATCAGCGTAAGAATCGCGCCGAATGCTCCCACGGGCACAGCCAGCAAAACGGAAAAAGGAACGGACCAACTCTCGTATAAAGCAGCGAGAAAAAGAAAAACAAAAGTGATGGAGAAAAGGAAAATATAAATGGTAGCGGAACCAGCCCGAATTTCTTCATAGCTCATTCCGGAAAATTCTATGGTATAGCCCTGGGGAAGTGTTTCGGCGGCTAATTTCTTCAGTGCATCGATTGCTTCGCTGCTGCTGTATCCCGGCGCGGATATACCATCTATTTCAGCTGATCTGAAAATATTAAAATGCGAAATGAGCGGCGCACTCTCAGCAGGCCTGTAACTGATCAAAGTTCCGAGAGGAAGCATATTGCCTGCCTGGTTACGCACATAATATTTGTCCATATCAGAAATCATACTTCGAAAAGAAGTATCGGCCTGAACGACCACATGAAATGTCCGGTTATAAGCAGTAAAATCATTAATGTAAAGACTGCCCATATATGCCTGAATGGTAGTGAACACATCTCCGATATTCACACCGAGCTTTTCACATTTGTCTCTGTCAACTGTTAAATTAAATGCAGGAGTGCGTGAAGAATAAAAACTATATGCATTGGTGATAGCAGGATTTTTATTTGCAGCCGCAATGAATTTATTGACGACGTCTTCAAAAGCATGGAGGTCGTCATTGGTTGCTCTTTGTTCTATCTGCATATTGAAACCCACGCTGGCGCCGATACCCGGAATCGGTGAGGGCTGTATGACTTCAACGTTCGCATTCCGGATTCCTGCATCAGCAACCCTTTTGCGGATCACATCCAGGATGCCCGGAACTCTTTCATCCGATGTCTTACGTTCATCCCAGGGTTGCAATTGACAATATACCGTTCCGCAATTCGAATTGGTTGCATTCGTAATCACATTCAGCCCTGAGAGGGCTGCATAATGTGCAACACCCGGAGTGGCTGCAACAACCTTCATCAGTCTCGACATCAATGCGACCGATTGAGCTGTTGATGAAGCCGGCGGCAACTGAAATGTAACATATATATTTCCATCATCTTCCGAAGGAATGAACCCGGTTGGTTTTTGCCGGAACATCCAGTATGCGCCTGCGCATATGCATATCAGTAAGATAATGATATATACCGATCCCCTGATAGAACGCTTAACACCGTTTGAATAAGTATTGGTAACTTTTTGAAACCATTCATTGAAGGAAAAGAACAATTTATTGATTCCCTTTGCATCTTTCCGGATGCGTGTTGGCTTCAGCAATAAAGTACAGAGGGCTGGAGTGAGCGAGAGGGCGATGAATGCCGAGAGGATAACAGATATTGCGATGGTGATGGCAAATTGCTGGTACAATCTTCCTACGATTCCGGGAATAAAACCCACAGGCACAAATACTGCAGCGAGAATCAGGGCGATGGCAACAACGGGAGCTGATATATCTTTCATGGCCCGATAGGTTGCTTCTTTTGGGGCCATTTTCTGCTCGTCAATATAGTGCTGAACGGCTTCAACTACGATAATCGCATCATCTACCACAATACCGATGGCCAGCACAAATCCAAACATGGTCAGTGTGTTGATAGTAAATCCAAGGGGAATAAAAAAACAGAATGTGCCAAAAATAGATACCGGGATCGCAAGCACAGGGATCAAGGTGGAACGAAGGTTTTGTAAAAAGAGAAATACAACAACAGCTACAAGTCCCAGTGTGATCAATAAGGTGAAGACAACGTCCTTCATAGATACTTTGACCACAGTCACAGATTCAAACGGTACCGAGTATGCGACATCGGCGGGAAAAAATTGTTTTAACTGTTCCAGTTCCTTGTAGATGCCATTTGCGGTTCGCAACGCATTGCTTCCCGGTGCCTGATATATCTGCAGGTAGGATGCTCTCTTGCCATCGACAAAAGAATTGCTCGAAAAAGTAAATTTTCCCAACTCTACCCGGGCAATATCTTTCAGGTAGACCAACTCTCCTGTGGAAGGTATGGTCTTCACAATAATATTCTGGAATTCGGACACTTTGCTCAGGCGGCCATTCACCAGGATTCCGATTTCAAATACCTGTGTTTTTTCCTGTGGAGGAACACCCGCCGATCCTGCTGCTACCTGTACATTCTGTGCATTGAGTGCATTGATGACATCCTGTGGTGTTAAACTATAGGAAGCCATTTTTTCAGGATTCATCCATATCCGCATACTGAAATCATCCGTGAATCTTGTGATCGTGCCCACACCCGGTACGCGCAACAGCGCATCCTGGACAAATATATTCGTGTAATTATCGAGAAAAGTAATGCTGTGAGTTCCCTTCGGCGCATAAATCGCTACCATCATAAGCATGCTTGGGTTCACCGCCCTAACGGTAATGCCTAAGCGGCTTGCAACAGCAGGAAGCAGGGGCGTGGCAATGCTCACGCGATTTTGTACATCGAGTGTGGCGACATCAATATTTGTACCGATATTGAAAGTTACATTTTGTACCATCTGCCCGTTATTGGTGCTATTGCTTTGCATGTATTCCATGCCCGGTGTGCCATTCACTTGTTGTTCGATCGGTGTAGCCACTGTTTGTTCCACCGTCTGTGCATCTGCTCCTGTGAATTGTCCGGTAACCTGTACAATCGGAGGTGTGATATCCGGATACTGATCGATAGGGAGAGCCACAATACAAATCGTACCAGTGATGACCAGTACGATCGATATCACCATCGCAGTAACCGGCCTCTTTATAAAAGTATTCGCGATCATAATCTATTTGTGCGAATGAATTTAATTTGTGCTTTTGCTGGCTGTTTTTCTGTCGGCGCCCTGTCTATTGGAACCCGGAGCAGGTTTGGTGGAAGCTGTGATCTCTGAACCATCATGCAATGCCTGTATACCGTCTACCACTATGCGATCTCCATCATTAATTCCGGATTGAATAATAATATCAGCACCGATTGTTGCCCCGGGCTGTACTCTTACTTCGAATGCCCGGAGCTTGGGAGACTGTGCTGTATCAGTTTTTTCTTTCTTATTTGCTGAATCAGACATGATCGTATCTCTGGCGATGTAAACAAAATATTCGCCCATCTGCTCAACAATGGATTTTCCCGGAACTACCATCTGGGGCGCCATTTCCTGGTTGTGCACTCTCACTACGCAACTCATTCCTGCTCTTAATTCAAGAGATGGATTCGGAAATACTAATCTTACTCTGATGGTTCCTGTCTGTGGATCCACTGCGCGGTCGACAACAGTGATATGTCCTGTTTGCTGGTAAATTTTGTGATTGGGTAAAACAACAGTGAATAATGAATCGATATGATGCTGTTTATTCTGGTATAAATCCTGGTAATGCCCAAGCTGTGCTTCATTGATCAGAAAATCCACAGCCATGGGATTATCTGTAGAAATAGTATTCATGATTGTAGTTCCAATGCTAACCATATTTCCCAATTTCACCAGACTGAAGCCGATTGTTCCATCGAAAGGCGCTTTGATCACAGAAAAAGTAAGATTGGTCGCAGCCGTTTTCACTGCCTGCTCTGCAGCCAGCACTTCATTATTTGCATTTTCCAATGCGATAAAAGCATGGTCTGCTACCTGCTTTGCGACTGCGTTGTGAGCGATGAGATAACGATAACGATCAGCATCCTGCTGTGCCTGTGTTTTATTTCCCTGTGCTACTTTCAGATTTGCTTTTGCCTGATCGTAAGCTGCCTGATATAACCTTTCATCGATCTCATATAATTTTTGTCCTTCTTTTACATGCGATCCTTCTGTAAAAAAAATTCCTGTCACATAGCCTTGCACCTGCGGCCTGATATCCACCTGGCTCAGGGCCTCTGTAGTTGCAGGAAAATTATCATAATACAAAACGGGTTTGGACTGTACCGTAATCAGGTTGACAGGAACCGGACCGGGACGCGATGCAGGTTTTTGCTGGCAGGAAAAAAATACAAAACAAGTGATCAGCGTAAGACCCCAGGTTCTGTTCTTTTTTATATTCATGTATGAACGGCTTTAATTGTTTTTATTGACTACGATAATTCCCATTGATTTTTCCAGGTCTATTTTGCTTGACAATAATTGAAACAATGCATTGAGATATCCTATCTCGGAGCTAATCAGGTTTGATTCGGCAGTAATTACATTCAGGTAAGCAACCACTCCTTCCTGGTACTGCAGGTATACGATATCGTAAGTGCGTCTGGCCAGATTCACATTATCTTTCATCGCATTCATATTATAGAAATTACTTTTATAGTTGGCCATCGCACTTGTGTATTCAGAGTAAATTTCAGATTCCAGAAACACCTGGTCCCAATCGAGCAATTGCTGCTGCAATTTGGCTCTCTGCAAACTTTTTGTTCGTGCAAATCCGGTGAAGATGGGAAGATTGAGAGACAATCCCAGGTAGGAATAAGGGTAAGCTATAGAAAAAAGACTGCTGAAACCATTATTCTGATAAGGATAATCATAAAAGAAAAATGCGCTGACTGTCGGCAGCCACGCGGTCCGATAATAATGAATATATTCTTCCTGAATTTTTTTGGAGGTAAGCAGTTGTTGATATTCGATGCGTTTTTGATATTGCAAATCCAGGGTCGTATCAAAAGAAATATCATTTATCATTTGTAGCGTGTCAAAGCTCACGTTGAATTGCTGCTGCGGCGGAAAACCCATGATCTGTTTGAGCGCGGCATATTGCGGAATAATATTTTCCGTAGCCTGTTTCAACTGTGCTTTCGAATTGTTCAGGGAAATGGCGGCTTCATCATAATCTGTTTCATCTACCACTCCGCTTATATATTGATGATAGGTATCATGAAGATTTTTTCCGAGACGTTCAGTATCTTCTTTCAGCACATTGATCTGTTCCAGGGTAAGAAGAAGACTGTAAAAAGTTTTACTCACGTTGGCGACGACATTAATTTTAGTACTGTCTGTTATCTGGGATGCCTGCTGAGTATATAAATGAGCACTTCGCGCCGCGAACAAAAGCGAAGGGCTGAAGATTGCCTGGGAAACAGAGAATACTGGGACCACACTATTTACAACTCCTGTCTTTTGTTCAACCAGGTCACCACCTGAGTTTTTGACAAATGAGGTAGGTAGGGTAAGATAATGACTACCTATCACGGAAACATTTGCCTGCGGAAGCCAGCCCGAAAGACTGATTTGATTAGAGACATGTGCAATATCAATATTAATCAGTGATTGGCGGAGAGCCGGCTGATGCTGCATAGCATAATTGATGCATTGCTCGAGCGTCAGGGACTGGATAGTGTCGGACAGATTGGTTCGCTGGGAGAAGCCGGTTAGCGACTGATAAAAAGAAAGCGAAATAAAAACTACGCGTTTGATATGTTTTATATCCATATTCAATAAGTACAAGCTCTTGATTCAGGGAATCCCATGCAAAAAAATCGCCATTCATTCAAATGGTGATTGCTGATGTATTGCCAGGTTAGCGTGGGATGGCGGTCAGAAAGGAAGTAAATGAGATTCTTCACCGGATATCCGGTTCGACACAAAAATTATGCAATATTCAGGAGAGCCCGAAAAATTTCTTTATCGAAGGGGGAATGAATGGCTGACCGGGTGACTATATCAATAAAAGGGTGAGGAAAAATCAGGATGAACGGATATGATAAAAACGAATTTAACTAACTATAATCCATATGCGCGTAAAAATTCACTGATCATCAATTTTTGAGATTGCGGCATCTGTCAGAAATTTCAATCTTGAATGAATGATCGTCTTTCAGGATATTGAAGAAAATATCCAGGTATTCTTTGGTATCAGCGATATCTCTATTGCTTAATTCGTCCTTCATCCCGTCCACACGGGATATGAATTTTTCTTTTTTTGAAAGAAATTCATTCCTGATATAGTCTGTAAGCGCCGGACTGCTGCAATGTCCCCGGTAATAACGTTCTCTCACGCTTTCTATCGGTAATTGCTGTCCGTTGACCTGTGAAACGGTGGAATACGGCGCATCCACCAATCCCGACATATCGAAATCATAAGGGATGGGAAGGTAATCTCCTTCCCTGAAAATGATCCTGGCATTGTGTTGATAATATTTCGACCAATCGGTATTAGAGATCATGAACTCAAAAAAATCAAAGCGCAGGCTGGTTGTATCTTCCAAAGGCACTGATAACTGTACTTTATTCAAAGCCTTTGCATTAAAACGCTTGGCGGTTTTATCAATATCTTCAATCAGTATGGCTTTTACATTGAAGGATTTCGTTCTTTTCCCACGCAGTTCAGTGATCTCAAGGTTGGCCAAACGGGTCCTGAATGCATAAGGAGTCACTTCTTCATACAATTTATAACAGAGAAATTCCCTCAGCACAAAATCATTGTCGCTTTGCTGTTGATAACAGGGCGGAGGCTTTGAAATTAGTTTTATAAATAGTGATCAAAGCGAATTTACCTGTACTGGCCGTTATGTTGAAGTTCAGAAATTCAGTAAACTAAGTTTTACCTGGGAATGGGAAAATGAGCCTGGAGTTGAATCCTTCGTGACCCTGATACTAAGTCCTGAAAAAAATTTCACGAGAATGCAGTTTGAACACGCTCATGTCGGATACGAATCAGCGCATGACTATCAAAAAGGATGGGAATCGACTTTCACAAAACTTGAACATGTTCTGGCTAACAAAAGTTCTTTGTCCTGATTATTTTTCTTTGAATGACGAGAATAAGAATGCCTGTCACCGACAGGCATTGTAAAAGCAAATAGGTATTATTGTATTAACGCCTTTCCCGGTAAATTCGGAAATACAGAGCTTTTCTCAGCGAAATCCAGGCCTGTTTCAGATCGGCTTCTGCCTGTGCCTTATGGCCTCCGAAATCATCCGGCGCAGTGTGCAAATGATTCATGGCGTTTTCTATGTCGCGCATGGATTTTGTAATATTCGGATGCCTGTCTTCTTCGGCTCTCATCAGGTTAACTTCATTTGGAGCAGGGGCCCTGTTGCCGATGATCACATCGAAACTTACCTGGCCAACTACTTTTTGTGCGTGCGTTATAGTGGCAGACACAATTAAAATCGAGAGGACAAATAACAGTTTTTTCATGCTGATTTCTTTATGTGGTTAATTAAATAGGATATAAAGTACAAATTGTGCATGGTAAGACTGCGAAACGATGTAAAGGTTTATTTTATTACTTGATTTTTGTTAATCGTTGGCTAATGCCAATTCCCTGGCGCTTCCAGCTGAGAGACTTTAACAGTAAGTTTTTGGGGCCTTAGCGCAGCAATCGCTAATCCTGTTAAGTCGTTGCGAACAGAGTGAACCCAAACTTGTTTAGGGGATCATCTTTGTCCCGCAAACTGATTATCATCTGCCGAAGGTCCATATATTGAAGGAACCGGGATATCGCATAGCCGCATATAAACTGTCAGTTGTCCTCTGTGATGTACCCAATGGTGGAAAGTGGGAGTGATGTATTCGTTGTTAGGAGCTTTGAAAAGTTCTTTGCCAGCAGCCTTTAAATAAAAGACGCGATTCACGCTTTCCTCACTGGCATGCTCAAGCGCTTTTCGAAGACCCTCTACATTGGATTTAAAATGGGCAACCAGATCCGGGTTTGTTTTTAATTGGGCGTGTTTGAAATTGGCAAAATCAATTTCGCCCTGCTCCAGCATGGTCGTAATCCACATCGGGATCTCCGCTACAAGGAGGGCCAGGTATCCCATCGCCATCGATTTAGGATGCGGTTTGAATTCCCAATATTTTTCATGTATTCTTTCCAGGCATTTTTCGGTGGCAGGAACTTCTTCATTCAGTTCTTTCAGCCAGCCTTTTGCAATCTCGAGCATAAGATTCTTTTAAAAGGATAAAATTTAGAGCAGGGATACAAATATTTAGCTCAACAAATATAATTGTTTGACGGCATTCAATTTTTTGAGCTTCTTATCACTGTTAATGCGGCGCCCGGGTAGATAAAACAAATTATGTGGGTATTGCATATTGATTTAAGTTTCCCACTTGACCATTATCAGTTATCCGTCCAATTAAAATCATCTCCGAAATTTTTTTCAATTTCTATTTTCGTCCAATGAAAATGGAAGCCGTTAATTTATCGCTGGTAAGAAAGTATAACCAGCCGGTGCCACGATATACAAGCTACCCAACGGTTCCATTTTGGAGGGAGGAACTGGAAGTTGACAATTGGATTTCGGCATTAAAAAATAAAGTTGAGGAACAGGATTGGGCGAATGGCATGTCATTATATATACACCTTCCTTTCTGCGAAACCTTATGCACCTATTGCGGTTGCAATAAAAAAATTACAAGCAATCATAATGTTGAAGGAGAATACCTGGAGGCTGTTAAGAAGGAATGGTCTTTATACTGTGAGATATTGGACCGCACCCCAATTATTCGTGAAATTCATTTGGGGGGCGGCACTCCTACATTTTTCTCTCCGGAAAATCTGAAGCTCCTCTTATCTTTTATTTTGAAAGATGTTAATATTCATCCGCTACACGAATTTAGTATTGAAGGTCATCCAAACAATACTACCATCGATCATTTGAAGAT
>Ga0335083_10007397_pt1 | contig 13576 bp, 11 predicted proteins | sample Lox_Sample_42_FD_206716 | JGI IMG/M metagenome (GOLD analysis project Ga0335083, IMG submission 206716) | Soil microbial communities from Loxahatchee National Wildlife Refuge, Florida, United States - Lox_Sample_4.2 | ecosystem: Environmental > Terrestrial > Soil > Wetlands | place: USA...
TTCAGTCTCGATGCCGACGGCAAGGTCGACCGCGTGACCATGAAGCCCGTGTCACCGATCGCGGACTTCTCCTACGACTACCAGGACCTGCTGTTCACGCCGCTGCGGGAGCCGCGGCCGTGAGGCGCTCCGGCCGCGCCTAGTTCTCGAGTCCCGCGCGGCTGGTGAGATACACCGCGAAGGTACCGAGCCAGTGGCCGCCCTCGTAATACTGGCCGGTCACCGCGGGTAGGGCCGCATCGGCGTGACGGCGCGCGGCGGCGCGCAGCGCCGCGATGCGCGCATCTGCCGCCGGCAGCCCGTGCGCGATGCCCTCGAGCATCCAGGCGCGGCTCAGGTTCAGCCCGTCGAGGTGCGCGAGCTTCGGATCCGAGCGGTCGGTCACGACGCCCGGCTCGAGCCAGCCGTGGGCCGCGTGCGCCGCGCCCGCCGGCGCGGACGCCGTGGCCGCTGCCGCCGGGGTGCCCGGGCCGGCCGCACCCGCGGCGGCGCGCGGAATCTGCGGCAGGAATGCGCTCAGCCATTTCGCGAACGCCGGCGGCTCGAGCACCCGGCGCATGAAATCCGCCTCCGCGAGACACGGCGACAGGAAGTCCTCGCCCGAGGGCTCATAGGCGAGCGGGCAGTTGCGGTCGTGGCGGTAGAAGCGCTGCGCCGCATCGGCGAGGAGCCGGCGCATCCCGTCGTCATGCGTGACGCCGGCCCAGTCCCAGATCAGTCCGAAGGCGAACGCGGTCTGGTCGTGCTCGCCGACGCGGATCGGGTACTGAAGCTTCGGCAGCCAGCGCTCGAGCCGCGCCACCACCTCGGTCTCGAGCGGCGCGAGCACCGTCGACCAGCGGCGCGCGTCGGGATCGTCCGAGCGGCGCAGCTCCGCGGCCAGCTCGAGCAGCCAGGCGAGTCCGTAGGGGCGCTCGAAGGAGGCACGCCCGGCGCCGTGCAGATAAGCCACCTCGCCCTCGATCTTGTCGGTCATGAAGCTCTGGTTGAGCGCGGTGCGCGCCTCGACGGCGAACGGCGCGTCCGGGTAGAGGCGCAGCAACCGCACCAGCAGCCAGTGGCCGTGCACGTCCGAGTGCCAGTCGAGGCAGCCGTAGAAGACGGGCGTCAGCTCGTGGGGCGGGCGCGCGTCGGAGGCGTCGTTCAACGTGTGGCTGATGTGGTTTGGATATTCCTGGTGCAGGCACTTGAGCGCGAGGGCCGCGAAGCGCGCCGCCGCCGCTTTCGACAGCCGCCCGGCGCTCACGTGCGCGGCGGGCCTGGCGGACGAGGCGGCGGCTGCCGCGGCGGCGGGCGCGCGCGGCGCGGCGGCGGCGAGCAGTGCGAGCGCGAGGGCGGGGCCGATGGGGCGTCTCATGGGCCCATGTTACGCTCAGCGCCGTGCGCGAATCCCTGCCCGTCGTGCTGATCCCGGGACTGCTCGCCTCGGCGCGCCTGTACGCCGCACAGATCCCCGAGCTCTGGCGCCGCGGCCCGGTGATGGTCGCCGATCACACCCGCGATGCGAGCTTGGAGGCCATGGCGCACCGGCTGCTCGCGGCGGCGCCGCCACGCTTCGCGCTCGCCGGTCTTTCCATGGGCGGCTACCTCGCCTTCGAGGTGGTGCGGCGGGCGCCCGAGCGCCTCGCGCGCCTCGCGCTGCTCGACACCTCGGCGCGCGCCGACACGCCCGAGGCGACCGCCATGCGCCACGCGCAGATGACGCTCGCCGCCGCGGGACGCCTGGGCGAGGTGGTGGAGCAGCAGTTCGCACGCACCGTCCACCCGCTGCACCGCAACGACCCGCAGCTGCGCGAGACCAATCGGCTCATGGCCGAGGAGGTGGGGGCCGAAGCGTTCCTGCGCCAGCAGCAGGCGATCATGGAGCGGCCCGACTCGCGTCCCACGCTCGCCGCGATCGCCTGCCGGACGCTGGTGCTGGTCGGCGCGCAGGACGAGCTCACCCCGCCGGAGCGCGCGCTCGAGATGGCGCACGGCATCCGCGGCGCGCAGCTCGTCACGGTGCCCGAGTGCGGGCACCTCGCGACGCTCGAGCAGCCGCGCGCGGTGACCGCCGCGCTGCTCGACTGGCTCGAGGACTGAGGCGCCGCCGGTGGCGACCGCCGCGCACCGGGCGCTGCTGCTCGCGCATCCCGACACGCCGGGAGAATGGGTGTGGAGCATCGCCGCGGACGTGCAGCTCGAGGCAGGCACGCTGGTGTGCCATTACGCGCTGCACGGCGAGGTCAACCGCCTGCGCGTGCCGGCGGTGCGCGCCGGGCGCCGTGCGGACGAGCTCTGGCAGCACACCTGCTTCGAGGTGTTCGCCGCCGCCGCCGGGAGCGCGGACTACTACGAGTTCAACTTCTCACCCTCGCTCGACTGGGCCGCGTACCACTTCGATGAATACCGCGAGGGCATGAGGCCCGCGCACCTGGCGCGCGCGCCGGGGCTTACCTCGCGCCGCTCCGCCGGGCGCCTCGAGCTCACCGCGCACCTGCATCTCGACGGCCTCGCCGCCCTTGCGCGCGCGCCGCGGCTGCGCCTCGGGCTCACCGCGGTCGTCGAGGACGAGGGTGGTACTCTTTCCTACTGGGCCCTGCGCCACGCGCCGGGCAACCCCGATTTCCACGACCCCGGCGGCTTTGCGCTCGAGATTGAGACCGCATGAAATTCGGCATCGACCGGCTGATCGAGGATCCGCGGCTGCGCGCGCCGCTCGCCGGCAAGCGCCTGGCGCTGCTCGCCCACCCGGCGTCCGTCACGCGCGATCTCACCCACTCGATCGATGCCCTCGCCGCCTGCGGCGAGCTTAAGCTCAGCGCCGCGTTCGGTCCGCAGCACGGCCTGCGCGGCGACAAGCAGTACAACATGATCGAGTCGGCGGACTTCACCGACCCGGTGCACCACATCCCGGTGTTCAGCCTGTACGGCACGGTGCGACGGCCGACCGCCGCGATGATGGACAGCTTCGACGTGCTGCTGGTGGATCTGCAGGACCTGGGCTGCCGCATCTATACCTTCATCACGACGCTGCGCTACGTGCTCGAGGCGGCCGCCGCCGCGCGCAAGAGCGTGTGGGTGCTCGACCGCCCGAATCCCGCCGGGCGTCCGGTCGAGGGGCTGACGCTGCGGCCGGGCTGGGAGAGCTTCGTCGGGGCGGGGGCGCTGCCCATGCGTCACGGGCTCACCATGGGGGAAGTGGCGCGCTGGTTCGTCGCGACGCTGCGCCTCGACGTCGACTGTCAGGTCGTGAAGATGGAAGGCTGGGCGCCGGCGGCGGCGCCCGGCTACGGCTGGCCGCTCGGCGAGCGCGCCTGGGTGAACCCGAGTCCCAACGCGCCGAATCTGTCGATGGCGCGCTGCTACGCGGGCTCGGTGCTGCTCGAGGGCAGCAACCTTTCCGAGGGCCGCGGCACCACGCGGCCGCTGGAGGTGCTGGGGGCGCCCGACCTCGACGTGCCCGCGCTCCTCGGGGAGATGCACGCGCTCGCGCCCGAGTGGCTCGCGGGCTGCGCCCTGCGGCCGTGCTGGTTCGAGCCGACTTTCAACAAGCATCAGGGGCAGCTGTGCGCGGGGCTGCAGGTGCACGTCGAGGACGCGGCGTACTACCGCCACGAGGCGTTCCGGCCATGGCGGCTGTTCGCGCTCGCGTTCAAGGCGTTGCGGCGCCTGCGGCCCGAGTACCCGATGTGGGCGGATTTTCCCTACGAGTACGAGACCGGCAAGCTCGCGATCGACGTGATCAACGGCAGCGAGCTGCTCAGGCATTGGGTGGACGATGCGGCGGCGACTCCGGCGGATCTCGAGGCGCTGGCGCGCGCCGATGAGTCGGCGTGGAGCGCGGCGCGGCGCGCGCTGCTGCTCTACTGAGGAATCCCCAAGCGGTCAGCGGCCGCCGCAGCTCGCATAGGGCGGTCCCTCGCCGGGCACGAGCGGGCAGAGCGTGACGGGCCCGAGCTGCGCGAGGCGCGCGCTCCAGTACCTGCCGTCGAGCGCGAGCGGATGCGAGGAGTCAGGTCCCCGCTCGGTCCACTGCAGCGCGTAGAAGTCGTCGCTGCCGCGGATCGCCACCATCACCGAGGTCTCGCTGTGCGCCTTGCCGCCGGAGCTCACCCGGCCGCAGCTCACCACGGTGGCGAATGCCGGCTCGTGGGCGAGCGACTGGGGCCCGAGATCGAGCGCGACGTAGGTGTCGGGGCAGTGGCGCTGGAAGCCGCGCGCCAGCGCCTCGAGGTATCCCTGGGGCGTCGCGCCGGCGCTGTAGGCCATGCCCTGCACGCCGGTGAGCGTGACCATGCGCGTCCATTCATCGCTCGACTGCCCCTCGGGCACGTGCTCGCGCACGTAGATATTGCCGCTGGTGCGCTCGAAGCTCATCCTGAAAGGCGCCGGGAGCGTGAACGCCACGAGGCGGTGGAACACGGGCACGACCACCCGCTCGCCGCCCGGCGCCGCGGCCGCGCACGCGCCCGCCGCGGCGCACACCAGGACCCGGAGAATCAGCGCGCCCGCCGGCGCAAAACCCTGACGCATGGCGCGCAGCATAGCGCAGGCTTGTCTTAATCTGGGCGCGCTGCGAACGCCTGCGCCTTTTCCCCGGCGCGCGTGCGTCTTACGGTAAGTCCGCCCGCGCCGTGCGGCCGCTTCCCGCACAATGTCTGCCGACGACGCCAGGGGTTTCGCTCGCCGCGACAGGCGGGCGAACAGAATAACGAGAGGGAGCAGGTTCATCGTCGCCTCACCCCGACTGCCGCGCCTTGCGCCGGCTGTGCTGACTGCATTGCTGTGCGGCTGGGCCGTCGCCGTGGCGGCCGCGCCGCGGGTCGCGCCCTTCGTGGTGCGCACCGATCTCGCGCCGCTCATTCGCGCCGCGGCTTCCTCGGCCGTGCAGTTCGCCGTACCGGTGCCGCACGCGGCCTCGACCGCCGCGTCCGGCCGCTGGTCGGTCGAGGGAGGCACCGCCAGCTGGCATTACGCCGTGCAGGTGCCGGGCGCTGTGTCGCTGTCGTTCCACGCGCTCGGCTCGCTGCCGGCGGGGGCGACGCTGCTCGTCAGCGGCCACGAGGTTACGACCAGCTATGGCGCGGCGGCGCTGCACCGCGGGGAGCTCTGGAGCCGGATCCATGCGGGCGACACCCTGGAACTCACCCTGACGGTCGCGGCCGCCGAGCAGGGCGCGGTGGATCTGCGCATCGTCAGCCTGCAGGCGGGCTACCGTGCCATCGGCGCCGGCGTCGCGGACCACCCGGTGTACCGCCACCTGCTGCCGGGCGCGCCGCCCGACGATGCGGCGTGCGTGACCAACTACGAATGTGCAGTCACCGCGGGCAACACGCCGGCGGCCTCCGCCACCGTGGCGCTGGTGATCGAGAACCTCTACCAGTGCACCGGCACCCTCGTGAACGACGTGCCGGGCGACGACACGCCCTACGTGCTCACCGCGCGGCACTGCGAGACCGGGCAGCTCGGAGGCGGCAATCCGGCGGCCGCTGCCGGCGTGACGGTGTACTGGAACGCGGTCAGCGCCTGCGGCACTCCGCTCGGCTCGATCTACGACGGCACGCTGCCGAGCCAGACGGGCGCGCGCACCGTGGTCGAGCAGCAGGACGCCTGGCTGCTGAGGCTCGACAGCCAGCCGGTCGCCGCGGATGCGCAGTTCGCCGGCTTCGACGCGACGGGCGGCGCGGTCACCGGGGGCTACTCGATCCATCACGCCGAGGGACGCGACAAGCAGATCGTCGGCTGGTACGGCACGGCCTATGCCTTTGCGCGGACCGGGGAGCTCGGCACCGCCTACACCTCCGACCTCCTCGAGACCGTCAACCAGAGCGGCAACATCGGCGCCGGCGCCTCCGGCAGCGGACTCTTCGACCGCAGCGATCACCTGGTGGGAACGCTCGCGCTCGGCCGCAAGACCGCCGACCCGTCCGGCTACCAGTCGTGCCCGGTGGCGCAGCCCCCGGCCCCGAATGGCGCCAACGGCGCCGCCGATTTCACCGCGCTCGCGGCGGTGTGGGACTCGACCGGCGATGCCACCAGCAGCACCGGCGGTGCGACGCTGCGCTCCGTGCTCGATCCCGGGGACACCGGCAGCCGCGTGGTCCCGGCCAAGCCCATCGAGCTCGTCGCCTACCCGGGCGATGCGCCGCCCGCGCCGCGCATCACGTTCACCCCGGCGAGCGTCGTGGCCAATCAGCCTTTTACCGCCGCCTGGTCTTCGGGGAGCGCCGCGAACTGCACCCTGACCGGCGGCGTTCCGGGCGGCAGCTGGGGCGGGAGCATGCAGAACGTGCCCGCGAGCGGATCCGCCCCCGAGAGCGGCCCCGCGGGCACCTACACGTTCGGCCTGGTGTGCCAGAGCGCGGCGGTGGCCGGTGCGGCGGTCTCGACGCAGGCGACGCTCACCATCGCATCCGGGGCGGCGGCCGCGCCCGCCGGCTCGTCCGCCGACGCGGCGGCGCAGGGGATCGCAGACAATTCAGGCGGGGGAGGCTCGATGGGAATCTTCGAAACGGTGATTCTGGCGGCTCTGGTGGCGTTCGCCGTCACGCGCGCGGCGGCCGGCGGCCGGCGCTGGCGGCTTCCCGGGCGGCTACGGCCGCTGCGGCGCAAGGTCCGGCAACAGGAACGTCCGGCGCGCCGCTTCTGAGGCGAGGCGCTCGGGCGCGTACCAGCGGCCGAGCAGCGCTTTCTCGAGCAGGTCCGGATTGGCCGCCGCGAACGCGGCGAAGTCGTCCCACGCGCCGCCCGCCATGCGCTCGGCGGTCAGCGCCAGGAAGGCGATCGTGACCGTCTGATGGAAGGCCGCGGGTTTGCCGGCCCGGGCCGTCATCGCGCGCAGCGCGCGCGAGTAGTGCAGCACCGTCTCGGGGAAGTCGTGACGCCGCAGCATCTCGAATGCCATGCGCACGTGCTCGCGGTGGGGGAACTGCGCCGCCGCGATCTCGCCGCGCAGGAAACGCGCGAGCTCGGGGCACTCAGGGAGCATCTTTGCCGGCCTCGCGCAGGCGATGCGAGTCGCGCGCCGTCAGATCGAGCCCGTAGACCTCGCGCAGGGCGCGGATTTTCCTCAGCGTCGCCGCCGAGAACGGCGCCTTGCCCTCGAAGGCATGTAGCACGATGCCCTCGAGCAGGTCGCCGAGCGAAAGATCCAGCTCGGTGGCGAGCGCCTTCAGCACCTTGAGGAGGCGCGTCTCGAGACGCACGCCGGTCTGGGTGCGGGTGACGGTTTTCATCCGCCAATGGTACCACGGTACCAAGGTACCAAGGCCAACGGCCGCCGGCGCCGCGCTGGCCGCCCGCCTGCCGCCACGCCCGAGGCCCGGCTGAGGGCGCATGGCCCGGACCCGGGCGTTCTGCTCTAATCCGCGCCTGCATGCAGACCGCACCCGACATCACCGGCTACCGCAGGTACTGGGCCGCACGCTTCGGCACGGCGCCGTTCCTGCCCATGTCGCGCGCCGAGATGGAGCGGCTCGGCTGGGACAGCTGCGACGTCATCATCGTCACCGGCGATGCCTACGTCGACCACCCGAGCTTCGGCATGGCGATCGTCGGCCGGGTGCTCGAGGCGCAGGGCTTCCGCGTCGGCATCATCGCGCAGCCCGACTGGCACAGTGCCGAGCCGTTCGCCGCGCTCGGGCGGCCGAATCTCTTCTTCGGCATCACCGCCGGCAACATGGACTCCATGGTGAACCGCTACACCGCCGACCGCCGCATCAGGAGCGACGACGCCTACACGCCGGGCGGTGCCGGCGGCAAGCGCCCGGACCGTTCGGTGATCGTGTACGCGCAGCGTGCGCGCGAGGCGTTCCGCGACGTGCCGATCGTGATCGGCGGCATCGAGGCCTCGCTGCGGCGGATCGCGCACTACGACTACTGGTCGGAGAAGGTGCGCCGCTCGGTGCTGCTCGATGCCAAGGCGGACCTCCTCATCTACGGCAACGGCGAGCGGCAGATCTGCGAGATCGCCCACCGGCTCGCCGGCGGCGAGCGGATCGCCGACCTCACCGACGTGCGCGGTACGGCGTTCACGCGCCGCGCCACGCCCGCCGGGTGGATCGAGATCGATTCGACGCACCTCGATGCGCCGGGCCCCCTGAATCCCCCGGTCGATCCCTACGCCATGGCGGCGCCGGATCCGTCCGCGGCTGCGGCGATGCCCCCGGCGGCCGCGCCGCCCGGCGCGCAGGGGTCCGGGACGCCGCAGTCCGGGCAGGTGGTGCGCTTCGTGCGCCGCGTCAGGAACGCCGACCGCGAGCGCAGCGTCATCCGCATGCCGGCGCACGAGGCGGTGGCGGCCGATGCGGTGCTGTACGCGCACGCCTCGCGCATCCTGCACCTCGAGTCGAATCCGGGTAACGCGCGCGCGCTCACGCAGCGCCACGGCGACCTCGACGTGTGGCTGAATCCGCCGCCGCTGCCGCTCTCGACCGCGGAGATGGACTGGGTGTACGAGCGGCCGTATGCGCGTGCACCGCATCCTGCCTACGGCAACGCGAGCATTCCCGCCTGGAAGATGATCCGCTTCTCGGTCGCCATTCAGCGCGGCTGCTTCGGCGGCTGCACCTTCTGCTCCATCACCGAGCACGAGGGCCGCATCATCCAGAGCCGCTCGGAGGCTTCCGTGCTGCGCGAGATCGAGACGGTACGCGATACCGTAGCGGGCTTCACCGGCGTCATCTCCGATCTCGGCGGTCCGACCGCCAACATGTACCGCCTCGCCTGCAGGAGCCGCGAGATCGAGAGCGCCTGCCGCAGGCCCTCGTGCGTGTACCCCGGCATCTGCCCGAATCTCGACACCGACCACGCGCCGCTGGTGCGCCTCTACCGCAAGGCGCGCGCGCTCCCCGGGATCAAGAAAGTGCTGATCGCCTCCGGGGTGCGCTACGACCTCGCCATCGAGTCGCCCGAGTATGTGAAAGAGCTCGCCCAGCACCATACCGGCGGCTACCTCAAGATCGCGCCCGAGGCGCTGGCCGAGGGGCCGCTCTCCAAGATGATGAAGCCGGGGGTGGGGGCCTACGACCGCTTCAAGGAGCTGTTCGACCGCTACTCGAAGGAGGCGGGCAAGGAGCAGTACCTCATCCCCTACTTCATCGCCGCGCATCCGGGGACCTCGGACCAGGACATGCTCGAGCTCGCGCTGTGGCTGAAGCGCAATGGCTTGCGCGCCGACCAGGTGCAGGCGTTCCTGCCGGGGCCGATGGCGACCGCCACCGCCATGTATCACTCGGGCAAGAATCCGCTGAAGCGCATCACGCGCGCGAGCGAGGAGGTGCTGATCCCGAAGGGCCTCAAGGTGCGCCGCCTCCACAAGGCGTTCCTGCGCTACCACGATCCTGACAACTGGCCGGTGCTGCGCGAGGCACTGCGGCGCATGGGGCGCGCCGACCTGATCGGCAACGGCCGCCGGCAGCTGATCCCGGCGTATCAGCCGGCCGCGAAAGGCAGCGGCAGCGGCGGCGGCGGCGCGGCGCGGCGCGCGCCGCCCGGCGCACGGCCCTTCCGCACCCAGCACACCGGGTTGCCGCGCACCCCGCGGCGCCCGCCGCGGGGACGCTGAGCTGCGGTCATACGGCCACCGGCTACCACGGCCTGCACGCGCTCGCGTGAGCGCAGCGGGCGCCGGGTGAGGCGATTGCGGATGGAGCGGCGGCGAGAGTAGGGTGACCGGTATGACTGCTGCGCCCCTTCGCCGGCTCACCGTGCTGCTCGCGGGTGCCGTCGTGGTGGCGGGTGCGGCGGCGGCGCCCGACGCGCCGGCTGCAGGCAATGGCGCCGGCGGCCCCGGGACGGCGCTGGTGCTCGGGATCGACGGACCGATCGGGCCTGCCACCGCGCGCTATGTCGTGCACGGCATCGAGTCGGCGCGCGAGTACGACAGCCGCCTGGTGGTGATCGAGATGGATACGCCGGGCGGGCTCGATACCTCGATGCGCGACATCATCCGCGCGATTCTCGCCTCGCCGGTGCCGGTCGTTACCTACGTCAGCCCCTCGGGGGCGCGCGCCGCGAGCGCCGGCACCTACATTCTTTACGCGAGCCACATCGCCGCCATGGCGCCCGCCACCAACCTCGGCGCCGCGACCCCGGTGTCGATCGGCGGCGAGCCTGAGACCCCCTCGGCGCCCATCCCGCCGCCGGCCGAGAAGCCCGCCGGCAAAGGGGCGGGGGGCGGCGGCGCGGGCGAGAGCGGCGCGGCGCCCGGGGCGGTGGCAACCGCCATGGAGCGCAAAGTGGTGAACGATGCCTCGGCCTACATCCGCAGCCTGGCGGAGCTGCGCGGCCGCAACGCCGAGTGGGCCGAGCAGGCGGTGCGCGGCGCCGCCAGCCTCACCGCCAACGCCGCGCTCGAGCAGAAGGTCATCGACCTGGTGGCGCGCGACCTGCCGGATCTGCTGGCGGGCATCGACGGCCGCGAGGTGCGCCTCGCGGATCGCACCGTGAAGCTCGCGACCCGCGACCTCGCGGTGGTGCAGCTGAAGCCCGACTGGCGCACGCGGCTGCTCGCCGTCATCACCAACCCCACGGTCGCCTACGGGCTGATGCTGATCGGGATCTGGGGCCTGCTGCTCGAGGGATACAACCCGGGCGTGGTGCTGCCGGGCGTGGTCGGCTCGATCTGTCTGCTGACCGCGCTGTTCGCCTTCCAGATCCTCTCGGTGAACTACGCGGGGCTCGCGCTGGTGGCGCTCGGAGTCGGCATGATCATCGCGGAATTCTTCTTCCCGACCTACGGCTCGCTCGGTGCCGGCGGGCTCATCGCCTTCATCGTCGGCTCGCTCATCCTGTTCGACTCGGACGTGCCCGGCATGCAGGTCGGGCGGCCGCTGATCGCGGCGCTCGCCACCGCGGGCGCGATCGTGATCGGCGGTATCGTATACCTCGCGAGCCGCGCCATGAGCCGCCCGGTGGCCACCGGGGTCGCCGGCATGATCGGCGCGAGCGCCGAAGTGTTCGAGGACTTCATCGGCAGGGGCCGCGTGCGCTATGGCGGGGAGCTGTGGAACGCACGCAGCGACCGGGCGCTGCACGCCGGACAAACGGCGCGCATCGTGCGGGTGGAAGGTCTAACATTATGGGTAGAGCCGCAGTGAGCGGACCGCCCCGCCGGAGAGAACCATGCCGTTCGTGATCGCCCTGGGTGTCCTCATCCTGATCCTGATATTCAGCGCCATGAACGTGCTGAACGAGTACGAGCGCATGGTGGTGTTCACGCTCGGACGCTTCTCCGGCATCAAGGGCCCGGGACTGGTGCTGATCTGGCCCCTGATCCAGCGTACCCGCCGCGTGGACCTGCGCGTCATCGTGCTGAGCGTGCCCAAGCAGGACGTGATCACGCGCGACAACGTCTCGGTGAAGGTCAATGCGGTCGTCTACTTCCGCGTGGTCGATCCGGGCAAGGCCATCATCCAGGTGGCCAACGCCTTCGATGCGACCAGCCAGGTGGCGCAGACGACGCTGCGCTCGGTGGTCGGCCAGCACGAGATGGACGATCTGCTGTCGCAACGCGACAAGCTGAACGTCGACCTGCAGCGCATCCTCGATCAGAACACCGAGGCCTGGGGCATCAAGGTGTCCACCGTCGAGATCAAGGACGTCGACCTCGATGAGACCATGATCCGCGCCATGGCCAAGCAGGCCGAGGCCGAGCGCACGCGCCGCGCCAAGATCATCAACGCCGAGGGCGAGCAACAGGCGGCGCAAAGGCTGGTCGATGCCGCGACCATGCTGGCGGCGCAGCCGAGCGCGATGCAGCTGCGCTACCTGCAGACGCTCGCCGACATCGCGCACGAGCGCACGCAGCTGCTGGTATTCCCGCTGCCGCTCGATCTGATCAAGCCGCTGCTCGGCAAGGACTGATTGCGCGTGGCCCGCGGCCGCGGCCCGTCCGGGCCCGCGCCCGCATGTCCGCCGCCCCCCGATCCTGCAAGGAGTGACACCATGCTTTCCCGTGTTGGACCCACTGTGATCGCCGCGCTGGCGGCGGCCGGGGTCTGCTATGCGCCGCCCGCACCCGCCGGCAGCGCGCCCCACGCGCAGATCGCGCCCTGGGGTCTCGACCTGACGGCGCGCGACCCGAGCGTCAGGCCGGGCGACGACTTCTATCGCTACGCCGAGGGGCACTGGGACGACACCCACCACATCCCGCCCGACCGCAGCCGCTGGGGCTCGTTCGAGGAGCTCGAGGAGCTCTCCGAGCAGCGCGTGCGCACCATCGTCGAAGGGCTGCCGGCGCAGGCCCCCGCGGGCAGCATCGCCCAGAAGGTCGGCGACTACTACCGCGCCTATCTCGATACCGCGGCCATCGAGCGTGCCGGACTGACGCCGGCGCGCGCGGGCCTCGATGCGATCGCCGCCGCGCAGACCCCGGCCGACATCGCCGCTCTCATGGGGCGGCCGGATCTCGGTCTCGATGCGCCGCTGCGCGTTCTCATGACCACCGACCAGAAGAATCCCGACCGCTACATCGTCGCCATCACGCAGAGCGGTCTCGGCATGCCCGAGCGCGATTACTACCTCAAGGACGATGCGGTCTACGCGGGCCTGCGCGAGAAGTATCGCGCCCACATCGCGCGCATGCTGACGCTGGCCGGCGATACCGACGCCGCCGCGGAGGCACAGTCGGTTCTCGACCTCGAGACCCGCATCGCGGGGCTGCAGTGGCCGGCCGCCAAGCGCCGCGACCGCGACCTCACCTACAACCTGCGCAGCCGCGCCGAGCTCGACCAGCTGACTCCGGGACTGCCGTGGGGCGCGTGGCTGAGCGCCGGCGGGCTCGATGAGCAGAAGCAGTTCGTGGTGCGCGAGCTCGATGCGGTGCAGTCGCTCGGGGCGCTGCTCGCGAGCGTCCCGGCGGCGCGCTGGCGTGCGTACCTGCGCTACCACTACCTGGCGACCACCGCCGACGTGCTGCCCAAGGCGTTCGACGACGAGGCCTTCGAGTTCTACGGGCGCGCGCTCCACGGACAGGAGCAGCAGCTCGACCGCTGGAAGCGTGCGGTGCGGGCGCTCAACCGCGACCTCGGCGAGGCGGTCGGCGAGCTGTATGTGCAGCGCTACTTCCCGCCTTCCTCCAAGGAGAAGATGCTGCAGCTGGTCGAGAACCTGCGCGCCACCTACGCCGAGCGCATCGGCAGACTCGGGTGGATGACGCCGGCGACCCGCAAGCTGGCGCTCGAGAAGCTCGCCGCCTTCCGTCCGAAGATCGGCTACCCGGACAAGTGGCGCGACTATGCGGACCTCAGCGTCCTCGCGGGCGATGCCTTCGGCAACGCCACCCGCGCGGCGGTCTTCGACTGGCAGCGGCGCGTCAGGCGCATGGGCGGCCCCACGGATCGCGGCGAGTGGGGCATGACGCCGCAGACCATCAACGCCTACTACAACCCCACCTTCAACGAAGTGGTGTTCCCGGCGGCGATTCTGCAACCGCCGTTCTTCGATCCCAATGCCGACGATGCCGTCAACTACGGCGGCATCGGCGGCGTGATCGGCCACGAGATGGGGCACGGGTTCGACGACCAGGGCGCGAAGTCGGACGCCCATGGCGTGCTGCATACCTGGTGGCTGCCCGAGGACACGCAGGCCTTCA
>Ga0335083_10007401_pt1 | contig 13571 bp, 11 predicted proteins | sample Lox_Sample_42_FD_206716 | JGI IMG/M metagenome (GOLD analysis project Ga0335083, IMG submission 206716) | Soil microbial communities from Loxahatchee National Wildlife Refuge, Florida, United States - Lox_Sample_4.2 | ecosystem: Environmental > Terrestrial > Soil > Wetlands | place: USA...
ATCGGCGCCTGCATCCACATACACCAGCGCGCGCTTCAGGGTTTCGGCGAACCGTGCCTCGCCCGACGCAAGCGCGATATACGTATCGATGCGCGCGTTGATGAAGAAGGACAGATCGTGGTCGCGCGCCACGGCGCGTGCCGCCGCGATGCGTTCCACCAGGTCGCTGGCCGCCCTGAGTTCACCCGATTCCGGTGCGATGCCATCCTCGATGTTGATGCCCACTACGCCCAGCTGGATCAGCGCGTCCACCAGGGCGCCAGTCTCGTTCGCGTCGCGCCCGTAGCCATGCTCGATGTCGACCGTGACTGGCACGGCGACGGCGCGGCAGATGCGACGGCATGCGTCGAGCAATTCCGCGACGGGCAACTGCTCGCCATCGGCGTAACCCAGCGACCAGGCCATGCCTGCGCTGGTGGTGCCGATGGCACGGGCGCCGCCGGATTCCACGATCCGTGCACTGGCGACATCCCATACGTTGGTGAGCACCAGCGGCTCGGCCGCGTCGTGCAGCTGTCGGAAGGCTTCGGCGCGTGCCTGTTGCGAGGAATTCATGGAGAGGTTTCCGGTAAGCCCGCCAATCGGGTGCATCAAGGAGACCACGGGCGGCACGAGGGGGCTGTCAGAATCTTTAGCTATCCATCGTTGGCACGCGCGATGCCGGCAAGGGCTTGCTAAGCTCGTCGCTCCCACGGCCGTCGTGAAGCCTTCCAGGCGCCACCGCATGTCGAGCCTCACCGCACAGATCCTGTTGTCGACGGAAACGATGGTCCTGCGGGACGTGCACTGCGATGGTCAGTGCCGGCATCGCAGTGCGGAAGAGTGCGCTTCGGCGACCCAGCTGGTGTTTCCCTATCGCGGTGTCTACCTGCGCTATGTGGGTTCGGACCAGTCGGTGGCCGATGCCAACCACGTGCTGTTCTTCAATGCACACGAGGGCTATCAGGTCAGCCACCCGCTGGACGGCGGCGACGCATGCCTGTCGCTGAGTCTCAACGAAAGCCTGCTGGCCGAACTGGCGCCGCGCCCGTTGCTGCAGGGTCAGGACAAGCTGGCATTCGGCGTGCAGTCGCAACGCATCGATGCCCGGGCACAGGCGCTGGTGGCCTTGCTTCGCCATCACCTCGCGCAGGGCAGCATCGAGGCGCTGGAGGCGGAAGCGCTGGTGCTCACCATGGTGGGCCGCAGTCTGGGTCCACGCACCTCGCGATCGCCGGCATCCACCCATGCGCGCCGACGCCTCGCCGACCGTGTGAAGGTGTTGCTGGCCAGCGACCTTTCCCGACGCTGGACGCTGGCCGAGATTGGCCAGGAGATCGGTAGCTCGCCGGTCTATCTCACCCAGGTGTTTCGGCAGGTCGAAGGCATGCCGCTGTATCGCTACCAGTTGCAGCTTCGCCTCGCGCGCGCTCTTGACCTGATGCCCGATTGCGATGACCTTTCGGCACTGGCCGCGGAACTGGGTTTTTCCAGCCACAGCCATTTCACCAGTGCGTTCCGCCGTGCCTATGGACGCTCGCCTGCCGACTTCCGTCGATCCACCCAGGCGTAACGGCTAAAGAATGTGACAGCGCGTGACTGGCCGCGCGTGGTCTCCTGAACCTGCCCATTGCGGGCCCCACCAGGAGACAAGCCATGAACGAGAAGACCTGTGCTGTTTGCGACTACGCGCTGGACGATTCCGCCATCCAGGTGACCATTGGTGGTCGGGTAGTGGAAGTGTGTTGTGAGGAATGCGCCGAGAAGCTGCGCGAAGCCAGCGCCAAGGCGAGTCGCTGACAGTCCCTGGCACCCGCGCTCTGCCGGTTTTGGGAGGGCGCGGGTGTCGTGGCATGGAATGCGCAGATGCGCTCGCGCATCGAATCCCTCGGCGAAAGATGCGGTTTTGGCGCTGGTCTTAGGTCATACGACTTCGCTTTCCGCCCTTGCTCCCTGCACGCCAGATTTCGTCAGCAGACCCATCGACAACGATGCGCATGTCGTACGCATGCCGCACAACCACTTCGAAACCGCTGTTTTCAAGCGAATCTCGCGATGCGGTGACTGCATCGCGGATGGATATGAAACAGCTGCCGCGATCGAACCAGGCGCGGCCTATGGCTTACGGCGGAACGTCGAAAGTCATCTTTTTCGCGTGGCGTGGCGTCGCTAGATTCGCGCCTCCACCACAACCCACGTAACTCGTATGGCGCGCAATGACAGGGGATTGGCGCACGAAGACGTGTCAATCCTCTGGAGGCTTCATGTACGTTTCGCACGACACCCACGCCCTGCCCGACGGGCATGCGCACACCAACACGCCAACGCCTGATCACCTGCTGCAGCTGGGCCTGGGCTTCTGGGCATCCAAGACGGTGCTCTCCGCCGTTGAACTGGGCCTGTTCACCCATCTCGCCAAGGGCAGCCGCTCGGCGGTGGACATCGGCGTGGCGCTGCGGCTGCACCCACGCTCGACGCGCGATTTCCTCGACGCGCTGGTGGCACTCAAGCTGCTCACGCGCACCGACGGCCGCTACGCCAATGCACCCGATGCCGATCTCTTCCTCGACAAGGCCAAGCCGAGCTATGTCGGCGGTCTGCTGGAGATGGCCAACAACCGGCTCTATCGCGACTGGGGCTCGCTGAGTGACGCGCTGCGCACCGGCCAGCCGCAGAACATGGCCAAACCCGGCCAATCGCCGTTCGAAGTGCTCTACAGCAACGAGGAAGGGCTGCGCGAATTCCTGCAGGCGATGAGCGGCGTCAGCCTCGGCGCGGCGCGCGCCATGGCCGAAAAATTCCCGTGGCAGGATTACCGTACCGTCATCGACATCGGCGCCGCCCAGGGTGCGCTGCCGGTGCAGGTGGCGCTGGCCCATCCGCATCTGCGCGGTGGTGGCTTCGACCTTCCGGCAGTGGGCCCGATATTCGACGAGTACGTCGCCTCGCATGGCCTGCAGGACCGCCTGCGCTTCTACCCGGGCGACTTCTTCGAGGAAGCCTGTCCCACTGCCGACGTGCTGGTGATGGGACACATCCTGCATGACTGGAATCTTCCCCAGAAGCGCGCATTGTTGTCCAAGTGCCATGACGCGTTGCCGGAAGGCGGCTGCCTCATCGTGTATGACGCGGTGATCGATGATGATCGCAGCCAGAACGCGTTCGGCCTGCTGATGAGCCTGAACATGCTGATCGAAACGCAAGGCGGTTTCGATTACACCGGCGCGCAGTGCAGCGACTGGATGCGCGACGCCGGTTTTCGAGAGGTTCGCGTCGAGCCGCTCGTCGGCCCGGATTCGATGATCATCGGCATCAAGTGACCGTTGCCCGGATGCGGGGAGTCTGCCATGTCAGGCCCTCGCATCCCGGGCGAAGCGGCATCGCGCTGCCGCGGGCAAGCCCCTCGCGCATTGCCACGGGCGGCGGCGCCGCATCGATTCCACGCACGGTTCACGGCCGCTGGCGGCTAATACGGCACGCACCCAGCGCCCTGAACCAGGAGGCCGCGTCATGTCTTTCCGTCCCGCTGTTGCCGCCAGCATGCTGGCATTGATCGTCGCCACGCAGGCCGACGCGTCACAGACCACGATGCCCGCATCCGCGCGCTCCAGCAATCCTGCGGCGGACATGGTGCAATCGCAGGTCGATCCGTTGCGCGCCACCCGTCCGGCAACACCTGCCGACGAACAACTGGTCAAGGCGATCCAGCAATCGATGGGAAGCCAGCCGCTGCTCGCCAACGAAGTGAAGAACATCACGGTGATTGCATCCGAGGGCGCCATCGTCCTGCGGGGACTGGTGGCGAACGAATTGGCCAAGGCCAGGGCGGACGAAATCGTGCGCAACGTCCAGGGCGTGAAGGAAGTCACCAACGAACTGGATGTGAAGCCGCGCGTCATGGCACCTACCCGCTGACCATCGCACCAGGCATGCAAGCGGAATTCGTCATCGATCGATGACAGTGCCTGCACGCGCGCATGGGCACCATCGGCGCTTCCCCTGTGGCACGAGCCAGGCGCCATGACGACGCTCGATATCGCCCTGCTGGACAAGATGCATCGGTATTGGAATGCAGCGAACTACCTCACGGTGGGACAGATTTACCTGCGCGACAACCCGCTGCTGGAACAACCGCTCACGCTGGATCACGTCAAGCAACGGCTGCTCGGTCATTGGGGTACCACGGCCGGCCTCAACTTCATCTACGTGCACCTGAACCGGGTCATCAAGCAGTACGACCTGGACATGATCTACGTGATCGGTCCGGGCCATGGCGGCCCGGGACTGGTTGCCAACAGTTACCTGGAAGGTTCCTACACCGAGACCTATCCGCGCGTCGGCCGCAATCGCGAAGGCCTGTGGCAGCTGTTTCGCCAGTTCTCCTGGCCGTATGGCATTCCCAGCCACGTGGCGCCGGAAACGCCCGGTTCCATCCATGAAGGCGGCGAACTCGGTTACTCGCTGTCGCACGCCTTCGGTGCGGCGTTCGACAACCCCGATCTCATCGTCACCTGCATCGTGGGCGACGGCGAAGCGGAAACCGGGCCGCTCGCCACCAGCTGGCATTCGAACAAGTTCCTCAATCCGGTGCGCGATGGCGCGGTGCTGCCGATCCTGCACCTCAACGGCTACAAGATCGCCAATCCGACGGTGCTGGCGCGCATCGGCAACCGCGAACTGAAATCGCTGTTGGTGGGCTACGGCTACGATCCGCTGTTCGTGGAGGGACACGAGCCCGACCTGATGCATGCCGCGTTCGCCGCTGCACTGGACAGCTGCATCGGGCGCATCCGCCGCATCCAGCGCAAGGCACGACGCGGCAGCGCCGCCGAGGCGCAGCGTCCACGCTGGCCGATGATCGTGCTGCGTTCGCCCAAGGGCTGGACCGGACCCAAGGTGGTGGACGGCCTGCCGGTGGAGGGCACCTGGCGTGCACACCAGGTGCCGCTGTCGGACATGAGCAAGCCGGGGCATCTGGCCATCCTCGAACAATGGATGCGCAGCTACAAGCCGCATGAACTGTTCGACGGCAACGGCACGCTGATCGAAGAACTTGCTGCGCTGGCGCCCACCGGGGAGCGACGCATGGGTGCCAATCCCCATGCCAACGGCGGGCGCCTGCTGAAGCCACTGCACATGCCCGACTTCCGTGACTACGCGCTGCGTTTCGAGCGGCATGGCGAGCTCAAGGCGGAATCCACGCGCAATCTCGGCCGCTGGCTGCGCGAGGTGATGGCGCTCAACATGGCCAACGCCAACTTTCGTCTGTTCGGTCCGGACGAAACCGCATCGAACCGGCTGGATGCCGTGTACGCCGCGAGTGCAAAGACCTGGCTCGACCCGCGCCTGGACACGGACGTGAACCTGGTGCCCGATGGGCGCGTGATGGAAATGCTCAGCGAGCACCAATGCCAGGGCTGGCTGGAAGGCTATCTGCTGACGGGCAGGCACGGCCTGTTCAATTGCTACGAAGCCTTCATCCACATCATCGACTCGATGTTCAACCAGCACGCGAAGTGGCTGAAGGTGACGAAGCAGATTCCCTGGCGCGCGCCCATCGCATCGCTCAACTACCTGCTCAGTTCGCTGGTGTGGCACCAGGACCACAATGGCTTTTCGCACCAGGATCCGGGTTTCATCGACCACGTCGCCAACAAGAAGGCGGAGATCGTTCGCATCTATCTGCCTCCCGACGCGAACACGCTGCTGTCGGTCACCGATCACTGCCTGCGCAGCCAGCAGTACGTCAACCTCATCATCGCAGGAAAGCAGCCGGAGTGGCAGTGGCTGGACATCGACGCCGCCGTGGCGCATTGCACGGCGGGCGCCAGCATCTGGGAGTGGGCCGGCAATGCCGACGGCGAGCCCGACGTGGTGATGGCCTGCGCAGGCGACGCGCCGACGGTGGAAACACTGGCGGCGGTGATGCTGCTGCGCGAGTACGCGCCCGAGCTGCGCGTGCGCGTGGTGAACGTGGTGGACCTGCTCACCCTGGAGACTTCGGACGAGCATCCGCACGGCATGGAGCATGGCGAGTTCGACCGGCTGTTCACGCGCGACAAGCCGGTGATCTTCGCCTTCCACGGTTACCCCGGCATCGTGCACAAGCTCACCTATCGCCGCGCCAACCACGACAATCTCCATGTGCGTGGCTACAAGGAGGAGGGCACCACCACCACGCCGTTCGACATGATGGTGCTCAACAACCTGGATCGCTTCCAGCTGGCGCTGGACGTGATCAATCGCGTGCCGAAGCTGGAGCACCTGCGCGAGCATGCGCGCCAGCGCTATTGGAGCGACATCGAGCGTCACAGGCTCTACGTGAGCGAGCACGGCGTCGACTTGCCCGAGATCCTTCACTGGCAGTGGCAGGCGGCATGAACATCCTGGCGTTGAATGTCGGGTCCTCATCGCTGAAATTCGACGTGTATGAGGCGCGCGGCGCCGAGCCGGCGCGCCTGCTGGAAGGAAGCATCGACACCCGTGGCGATGCACAGATCTTGCGCTATCGCGGCAAGGGCGCGTGGAGCGAGCACCGCCTGCACGAGGGCGATCATGCGGACGCGCTGGAAGCGCTGATGTCCTTGCAGTCCATCGCCGCTCCGGACGCCGTGGCCCATCGCGTGGTGCACGGTGGGCCGTGGTTGCGCGAGCACTGCGTCATCGATGCGCAGGTGCTGTCGCGCATCGAAGCGGCAGCGAACTTCGCACCCTTGCACGTGCCGCCGGCGCTCGCATGGATCCGACGCGCTGCGAGGGCATTTCCGCACGCGAGCCAAGTGGCGTGCTTTGACACCGCGTTCCATCACCCGTTGCCCGAGCTTTCACGCGTGCTGCCGGTACCGCGAGAGCTGCTGGCGAAGGGCGTGGAGCGCTTCGGCTTTCACGGCTTGTCCTGTGAATCGATCCTGCGCCAACTCGACGGTGCGGTGCCGGAGCGGCTTGTCATCGCGCACCTGGGCAGCGGCGCCAGCGTGACGGCGGTGCAGGATGGACGCTCGGTGGATACCAGCATGGGTCTTACGCCCACAGGCGGCATCATCATGGGTACGCGCCCCGGAGATCTCGATCCGGGCGTGATGCTGTTCCTGCTGCGCCAGGGTCATTGCACACCGGACCAACTGGAAGACCTGCTGGAACATCGCTCGGGCCTGCGCGGCATCTCAGGCTTCAGCGCTGATGTGCGCGAGCTGGCCGAGGCTTCCGATCATCCCTCGGCCGCGCTGGCGCTGGCGCAGTTCGCCCGGTCCGTGGCGAAGGGAGTCGCTGCGATGGCCGTGATCATGGGCGGGATCGACGCCCTCGTGTTCACCGGTGGCATCGGCGAGCACCACGCCCCGACGCGCGAGCACGTGATGACCCTGCTTCACCCCTGCTTCCCCTCGCTGGCGTCTCACGTACTTCCCTCGCAGGAAAACCTCATGATGGCGCGACACGCGGTGGCGCTGCTCGCCTGATGCGCGGCTCAATCCGTGGTTGCAACCGGCCGCGTTGCCGTGGCGCGCACCAGCGCTGCCGGAAGAGCCGGGTTCGGGAAAGGCGTGTTGATGACCTCATCCGGGTGACACGCCAGTGATGGCGCGATGCGCGGCGTGCCTAAGCCGAGACGTGACAGGGCAGTCACCGCCATGGCACCGCGACTATTCTGCCGCGGTGGCCCTTCGCGCCGCTTCCTGCACACCGCGTACGGCCGCAGCGACCACCAGACCCGTCATCAGCAATCCGATCAGGCCAAGCAGCAGCGCATCGATGCGCCCAAACACGGTGGTGGGCACCACGTCGCCGTAGCCGATGGTGAGCGCGGTGATCGTGCAGAAATAAATGGTTTCACCCAGCGGCGAGGCGCTTCGATCGGAGGTTTCGACCGGGCCGCCGAAGTAGTACATCGCCACGGTCAGGGTGACGAACAGCAGCAGCAAGCCGGCCATGATCGCCCGCAGGTACCACATGGTCCTGGCGAACTCGGCCAGCATGACGCCGGGCCTCAGGTGACGGGGCGGTGCACTCTTGTTCATTCCCATGGTGAAGGCCTCCTTTCGCGTATCGCTTGCCCGTGTCGTTGCGTGTTCGATGCGGATACTGGCCTCATCGCCATCGGGGGCGCCTGTCCAGCAGTTGCAGCATCAGGCACGCGTAAAGCGTGACGGCAATGAACAGGCCCATGCGGACCGCAAAAGCCGTATAGACGTCCTTTCCGGCAACGCTGTCCTGGACCGACTGCCCCAGCAGGATGATCAGCGTGACCCAGGCATTGAGCCAGAAACCCGGTGTGTATCGCGTCCTGCTGAGCGCATAGAGCTTGCGTGCGATGAGCAGACCGAACAGCAGCATCCACAGGAAGAACATCCACAGGTGCACGAACCATTTGAGGGCAAACCAGAACACGATGGCCAGTGCGCCGCCGAGCAAGGTCGAACCCAGCAGTTCACGCGCCGCATGGCGGGCGCTGGTCGTGCAGCTCTGCCTGCCCAGGCTCACCGACTTCATGATGATCGGCATGTAGCTCGCCGGATCGACCAGCGCAAGCAGGAATGCCGGAAGCACCACCAGCGCAGCCCGCAAAGCCAGGCGCACGGTCTGTGCGTTCGGCAGCGTCGGCGAAGTGGCTGGCCTGGCAATCGTGGGTGGTTCGGGAAAGAGCCAGTGGCCAAGCGCCAGCGCGACGATGGCGAGCAGGAGACCTTTGGCGAGTGCACCGACAACCGACATGGCCAGCTGGAAATCGGCCGTGCCCGCTGCCGAGATCATGGTGAGACCGGCGGCGAGAAAGGTCGATACCAGCGGGTTGCCGCCGCGCAAGCCGTAGCGGAAGGCAAGGAACAGGCCCAGCCCCACCAGCAGCAGTCCGCTTATCGGGTAATGGCGAAGCAAGGGGACAAGCAGCAGCCCGCTGCCGGTGGTCAACGCCACCAACACGACCAAGCCAAGGCTGGCGCGCAGCGACAGCGGGCGATTGACGGATGCAAACAGGAACACGGCAAACACAGGCGCCATGACGGGAATGGACAAGTCCAGTGCGAAACTGGCCGCGAGGCATGCGGCCGTGCCCGTCGCCAGTCGCAGCGCACGCAGCCCGAGCAATTGGCGCTGGCTGGTCGTCATCATCAGTAGAGATAGGAGAGCCAGCTCATCACGCGCAGGAAGCCACGGCCCAGCGGATTGAGCGGATTGCCCTGCGTCGGGAAGGCCATGACTTCGGCCTGGCCTCCGACGCGCACGTCGCGCGCCGGTATCGACTCACCGGGCGCGAACTCGACGATCACCGGAAAGCGTTGCGCGGGCCGCAGCCAGTCACGACTGTTCTGCACCGTGGGCAGTCCACCGGGTGGCGCGCTCTGGCCGACGCTCACACCTTGGCCGATGCTGCGTACGCGCCCCTGGAAAAGTTCGCCGGGCCGCGAGTCCAGCGCAATGGACACAGGCGTGCCGGGCTGGAGATGGCCGAGATTGTTCTCGGTCATGTCCGCGCTCACCCAGACGTCGTGGTTGGCGATGAGCGTCATCACCGGCGTGCCGGCCGCGGTGAACTGGCCGATATCCGTGCGCAGGTCCGTGATCAATCCTGCCGAGCGCGCGCGTACCCTGACGTTTGCCAGGTCGAGCCGGGCTTTCTCCAGGGCGGCTGCCGCGCTGCGCAACTGCGCGTTGTCCGCCTCGCCGCCGCCCTGTGTCTCCTTGGCACGCTCCACTTCGGCCAGCGCAGCGCTCACCTGGCTGATCGCCTGCTCATGCGTCGCACGGGCCACTTCCAGGCGGCGCAGTGAAATGGTGCCCTGGTCTTCGCGATAAAGCCGTTCGAGACGATCGCTGTCCTGGCGCGCCTTGACCTCGTTGGCGATGGCTGCACGCAACGACGCGCTGGCCGAATCGATGCCGGCCGTGCTGGCGCCCACCTGGCGGCGCGTGGTTTCAAGATCCGCGCGTGCGCGGTCCGCGGCGATCCGGTACTGCTCGGGGTCGACCTCGAACAGCACGTCGCCCGCCTTGACCTCCTCGTTGTTGTGCACGAGCACGCGCGTTACCCGCCCCGATACTTCCGCAGCCACCGGTATCACGAAGGCCTGCACACGCGCCTGTTGCGTATAGGGCGTGAAGCGATCGGCGAGCAGATACCACAGCAGGCTCAGGCCGATCAGGATGAGCACCCACTTCACGGCCTTGCCCGAAGGTTCGGCCTCGGGCGTTGCCTGTGTGGCGGAAGACGGTGACGATGCGTCGCTCATCGCGAGTGCCGTCCCGATGGTTCCGGCGCCGGCGCACTCGCTTCGTTGAACAGGTCGCCCCAATCGGTGCGCTGCTGCATCTGTTCGCGCGTGGCCGGATCAACCAGTGGCTGCTCCGTGTGCCAGCCGCCGCCCATGGCCTTGTACAGGGCAATCAGGCTTCCGACCGCGTTGCTGCGGTTGACCACATACGCGTCCTGCTCGGCGGACAGCGCGCGTTGCGCGTCGAGTACGCGCTGGAAGTCCGAATATCCCTCGCGGTAGATCGTGTTGGCGAGGGTGAGTGAACGTCGTGCCGCCACTTCGGCATCGTGCAGGATGCGATCGCGCTGCAGCGACGAGATCAGGCTGCTGGCGGCATCGTCAGCCTCGCGGGCGGCTTCGCGCACCGTGCCCTGATAGGTGACAACCAGTTGCTGCAGCCGCGCGTCCTGGACACGCACGTTGTTGGTGATGCGTCCGTGGTCGAACACGTTCCAGGTGACGCTGGGCCCAACGGCGAGGGCCAGCGCACTCGACGCGCCGGCAAGCGAAGAGGCGCTCCATGCCAGCGTGCCGAGCAGGGTCACCGACGGATACAGGTCGGCCTTGGCCACGCCGATGAGCGCCGACTGCGACGCCATCTGCTGTTCGGCCGCACGCACATCGGGACGGCGAAGCAGCAAGTTGGCGGGCACGTCCTGCAGCACGGCGCGGTCGACGAGCGGAATGACGGCCACCTTGTCGGGCTGCTCGTCCAGTTCCGGCAGCGGACCGGGAGCGCGGCCGAGCAGGATGGACAACGCGTGGCGGGCAAGCAGGATCTGGTTCTCGAAATCCGGAATGCTGCTCAGCGTGCTCAGGTATTGCGTCTTGGCCTGCTGCCAGTCCAGTTCATCGCTCTCGCCACTCCGGAAGAGGCGCTCGGTGATCTCGAAGCTGCGCTTTTGCAGTTCGCTGTTTTCGCGCGCGATGCGAAGACGCGCTTCGGCCGTGCGCAAGGTGAAGTAGGTGTCAGCCACCTGTGCGTGCAGCAACACCAGCGCGTCATCGCGATTGGCCTGCGAGGCGAAATAGGCGGCATCCGCCGATTCGATCGCGCGCTGGAAGCGACCCCAGAAATCCAGTTCCCAGCCGATGTTGAAACTCGCGCCGTATTGCCAGGCACCGGGCACGGATGGTGTGCTGCCGCCGTGCGTGCGGGTTTTGGAGTACAGCGCATCGGCGCCGATTTGTTGCACCTGCGGATAGCGCCCGGCGAGCGCAATGCCCAACTGTGCGCGGGCCTCCAGCACGCGCAAGCCTGCAAGTTTCAGATCCGGATTGCCGGCATCCGCTTCGGCGATGAGGCGTTCGAGGTTGCGATCGTCGAATACCTGCCACCACTGGCCAAGATCCGGCTGCGCGTGCTGCGTGGTCGCCTGCTCGATGGCAGCGCTGCTCCAGTGGTCGCTGCCTTCCTCATGCTGCGGATGGAAATCCGGGCCTACCGTCGCGCAGCCGGCAAGGCAGGCCATGGCGGGCAGCAACAAGCGTCTGGAACAGGCAGGCGAAGGCACGGCGCATGTCCGGCCACATCAGACCTGCGGCGGCGCATCGGGCGGCGGCTCGATCCGCGGCTGGTCCTCGACCCAGCGCCAGAAGAGCTGATAGCCGACCGCGAGCACCACGGGACCGATGAACAATCCAATCACGCCGCCGGTCACCATGCCGCCCAGCGCGCCGATCAGCACCACCGGCATCGGCACATCGACACCACGTCCCAGCAGCAGCGGCTTGAGTACGTTGTCGGCCAGGCCCGCGACGAAGACGTAGATCGCGAACACGATCGAGCCGACGGTGAAACCCTCGGTGGCGAATACGAAGATGATTACCGGAATGGTGATGAGCGTGGCCGGCAACTGCATGATGCCGAGCAGCAGCACGGCCAGCGCCAGCAGCCCCGCACCCGGGATGCCCTTGATGACGAAGGCGATGCCGACCAGCAGCATCTGGATGAAGGCGATGCCCACCACGCCCTGGGCAACCGCGCGGATGGTGGCCGAACAAAGTTCGGTGACCCTGGGACCACTTTCCGGCCCGAAGATGCGCGATGCGATCTGTATGGCACGACGGCGGCATTCCTCGCCATAGGCCATGAAGATGCCCGAAATGATCAGCGCGAAGATGAAGATCAGCAGCCCCGTGCCGATGCCGGTGGCAGCGCCGAGCAAGGCCGTGCCGATGCCTTTGAGCTGTGGCGTGAATTTCTGCAGCAACCCGGTGATATCGGTGGAAGCCTGCAGCCACAGCGCATACACCTTGCCGCCAACGAGGGGCCATGCCGCCACGGACTCGGAGGGCGGAGGAATGCGCACGCCGCCGGTCTTGGCCATCTCCATCGCATGCTCCAGGGAATCGACCAGCGCGACGCCGAGCAGGTAGGTGGGCACGGTGATGACGATCAGCGACACCAGCACGATCACGGTTGCCGTCAGGCCATTCTTGTTCGCCAGCCTTCTTCGTAGCCGCAGGTGCAACGGATAAAGCGCGATTGCCAGGATCAGCGACCACACCAGCAGGTTGGCGAAGGGATAGAAGATGCGGAAGCAGGCCAGGGCGAGAAGGAAGATCAACCCGGCCCGGATCAGCACATCGAGCATTCCCCGGGAAAGCGTCTTTTCGGAAATCGGCGTGGGCAGCATCGATGATCTCCTTGCGCGTTGCGGCAGAGATATCCGAGCGACAGGCGTGGCGAGCGATGCGACGGCGCGGTGCGAGCGTTGCGAAGTTCCCCGTGTGCAGCGTCACGCCGTGGTTTGGCGGTAAATAAGTCTAGATCACTGTCGATGGCGGAACAACGTTTTCCACGGCTCAGTGGATGATGGAGGCGGCTGCACGAAAGCTTGCGCATGGAGCTCACCATCATCCGATCCGTGGGTTCGTACTGGCTCTACGTAGATTTACGTACCCAGGACCGTTGCGTGCATCAACCTTGAAACACCATGGCTGCGGCGCTGCGCGATGCCGGCGCCATCCCGATGAAAAAGCCGACCGGTTGTCGTGCGGTTGGCGCATACTGCGCGCGAAAGCGGGCAAGGGGAGAGCAGTCATGTCAACGACCTCACAGGACGCCACGCCCGGTTATGCGTGGCCGCCTTCCGTCGTGGGCTTTGACATGCCATCGCCCGTCGCGGGTACCGAGGGCGAAGGGGAGCCGGTGATGGTGGCCTTCCTGAGTAACCGCCCGGATCACTACTGGGTCGAAGCCTTCGTTTCGGAGGTGGGCGAGTTCAAGTCGCGCCACAAGTTGCTGGATGTGCGCATCGACTATCGCTGTCTGGTCATTGCCGGTTCCCAAACGCAGCTGCGCCACCTCACCACGGAACTGCGCAACTTCGTTCAACGCGT
>Ga0335083_10007402_pt1 | contig 13571 bp, 7 predicted proteins | sample Lox_Sample_42_FD_206716 | JGI IMG/M metagenome (GOLD analysis project Ga0335083, IMG submission 206716) | Soil microbial communities from Loxahatchee National Wildlife Refuge, Florida, United States - Lox_Sample_4.2 | ecosystem: Environmental > Terrestrial > Soil > Wetlands | place: USA: Florida...
CTCCAGAGGGAGTTTGTCAAAGAGCAGGCGGTCCACGTCCGTGTGTGTCGATGGATCAGTCTCGACCAAGTCCGCCCCTGCCGTTACCATCACAGACGAGGTGGCTTCACCTAACTTGAGACTGAGTTTCACATCCACGGGAACGGCTGACCGGACATCCAGATCCCGCTCGGCCGGCTGAAAACTCGGTGCCTTGGCCGTCATGTGATAGTTGTTGAGCGGAACATTATCGAATTCGAAGGTTCCTTCACTGTTAGTCGTAACGGTGCGGTCGTAATGCGAGACCGGGTGTAGGATTTCGACGACGCAGCCTTTCACCACGGCGCCGGAAGGATCGACGACCGTGCCGCGAATCGTGCCGGAGCCGGACTGAGCGCGGCCCGCGGCGCATGTGAGCGCAAAGACAGCAATAACCAAAGCGAAGCGTTTCATACTCTCAGGATTATGGGTGGCCATGGTTCGCACTCCTAGAGGAATCTTGTAAACGGCGCACCTTTCGTGTATGCGGGCTGGAAGTCGCCGCCAGCGGACGCTCTGGTAGCGGGTATTATGGGCGCTTACCACTGTAGGATTTTCCGAATGTGATGTGCTTGACGTTTGCTAACGACTACCTCAAGCCCGTTGGTTAACGTGATCAGCCACCGCTGGCTGCTGAGAGCGCTCATTTTCCGGATGTGGTTCACGTTGACGATTGCATTGCGGTGTACTCGTTCGAATTGCGGTTCATTCAATCGCTCCTGGAGTGCGCGCAGGGTTTGCGTGGCCAACAGACGGTGTTTCGCTGTGATCACCCAAACCAACTCCCGCTCCGCCTGGAAAGCCAGGATTTCGTCCAGATCCAGCACGAAATAGTCGCCGCCGATTCGGCCGACAATGCGGCGCATCAGCGGCGACTCTGCCTGCGGAATGGCCGCGATTTTGCTCAGATTGGCTGCGACTTCCGCCGGCTTGTCCAATAGGACCTTGGCTCTCTCAACTGCCGTGCGCAGCCGCGCCGTGCTCACAGGCTTTAGCAGATAATCCACTGCGCCGGCATCGAAAGCCTGAATGGCATGCTGATCGAACGCAGTCACAATAATCACCACGGGGACATCCGGACCGTTGAGGCTTCCAACAACCTCAAACCCGCTCATGACGGGCATCTGAAGATCCAGAAAAACCAATTCCGGATGGAGCTTGGCAATCTGAATTAGAGCGTCACGTCCGTCTACGGCCTCACCGACGACCGTGACTTCCGGAAAGAGTTCGAGTTCGTCCCGAAGCACCTTTCTGGCAATCGGCTCGTCGTCCACCACGAGGGCCCTCATCCATCACGCTCCCTTCGGTAGGTGTAATCGAATTCGCTCCGAAAACCTTGCGAAAACTTGCCAGAGGACACAAATCCGCCGTGAACGGGATTTTAGTCCTCCGTCAACGGAAGCCACGGGAAACGCCTCCAAGCGATTAGCGGGCAACTGGGCTGGGACTCAGGTGCGGCGCGTCAGCGGGCACAGAAAACTCCACCCGGGTGCCCGATTCGCTCTGCTGCATCCGCACCTCGGATGCCGGACCAAAGCACAACTGGAGCCTGCGCGACACGTTCGCCAGCCCCACACCAGGCCTGCCGGTCCGCGATGCGGGCCTTTCGGAGTATGCTCCGGCGCCGGAGTCCTCCACGCAGATCTTCAACTCCCCATCCAACAGTCGCGCCTGAAGTCTCAACCATCCTTCGTCGGGTCGCTTGGATAGTCCATGCTTAATGGCGTTCTCCACCAGTGGTTGCACCGACAGGACGGGGATCAACTTAGCTTCGGCACCCTGGTCGACGTCAATTACGGTATGCAGACGTGGACCCAGCCGCAGACGTTCGATATCCAGGTAGGCCCTGACAATTTTCAGCTCCTCCGAGAGTGGGATCAACGTTTTATCCGACTGCAGGAAATATCGAAATATGTCGGCCAGATTCAGGATGGTGCGCCGGGCGGCAGTCGCTTCGCGCGGAATAATTCCGTAGATGGTATTGAGTGTATTGAAGAGGAAATGCGGGTTAATCTGCGAATGCAACGCCCGCAGCTCCGCCTCCGACACCAGACGCCGCACCTCCGCGGCTCGAAAACGTTCGACCTCCTGGGCCACAACCGCTGACAGGTAGTTCAGTACGCGCAGGTCTTCACTCAGATACCGCCGCCCGCCGCGGCGGCGTCCGAGAAGTAGAAATCGCATCTCTCCTTGCGAAAGGCGAATCGGCACGATCGCTTCGGCCCAAGCCGACTCTGCATAGGCCACCAATGGACGGTCGTTCGTCAGCGTTGGGTAATCCAGATCGGAAAAGTGCGCACTCATTAGAAGCTCGCCAATCTCCGGGCCCAATACCTCAAACGCTGATGTGCCGGCAGCCGCGGCCAGACGCGCGGAGGCCCATTGGATATACTCTCGCTCATCGCGAAAGTCAGGGTTCAAACGAAGCTCCTGAACAGCTCTTTCCATGCCCGCGGTTCGAAAGACAGCTCGGGTGAGTAACCGCTGAATGATGCCTCGTAGATAGGCGAATAGGATGAGGAGTCCGCATAAACCCGCCAGTCCGAAAACACCTGCCAGGGGACTCGTGGAGCCCAATTTCGCGGCTAGGCCGCCGGAAACTCGCAGGGCCCCGTACCCGAGAGCAGCGGCGAAGATCACATTCGCCAGGAAGCGCACGAAGGCGTCCAGAAACACGAACCGGAAGTCCTGCAGCAGAATCAACAATGCAATCGGAATTCCCGCGTGGTGAATCAGGACCTCCTTCCACGGCTGATTCGGGTGTCCCGACGCGAAATGCGAGAACGTCACGGCAAAGAGGAGTAAGGACATGGACGCGATGATTTGCGATGTTCTCTGTCGGGTTTGCCTTCCTTCCCAGAGGACGCGGACTGCGTAGATGATGGTGAGCGCGCCGAATCCGAAGACAATCACCCATATTGCCGACCGGTGCAGGGGCGCAGCGGGAAACAGACCCTCAACCAGATGCATCAGTGTCGCCATAGCCCCCAACAGATAGCCCATGAAGGCCAAGCTACGGAACTTGCCGTCGAGCGATAGATGTAAGAGTACAGCCGGCAGAAAGCTCAGGCTGCACACCGTGACAGCTTCGATGCTCCAACGTGCGGCTCCCGGATGTAACAGCAAAGTAGCGAACGATCCGGCGTTCCATGTCAACGCCAAAGCGGCTGAGGCAATAGAGAGAATGCTCTGGCGTGTGTAGCGGCCGGCCGCGCTTTTGAACGCCAGCACCAGGAAAATGCCGAACACAATCGCGCCCGCCATGTGCCAGAGGGCATTGACAGGGAGCGGTTGATGCTCGTTGAGCATAATGGCGCCCGACCTCGTTACTGCCGCCTTTACAACGAGTGCATGCCGAGCCTTCCCAATTCTATGGCGAGAAGTTATGGAGCTCTTCCGTTATTTGACGGAAGACCATAACTATCTCACGAGTGGACTGCTTTGACTGGTCAGCGGGTGGTCGTTTGGACGACGGCCGATTCCGTCCGCCGGCAATTTAAAGAGGTCCGCCTGCGGCGGAAGACTGCCGTCTGAAAGTTTCCACGGGCGCATTTTCAGCTATCGTAGGTTGCTATAAAACTCAGAGGAGTCGTCGCGTACGCGCCGAAAAATGATCAGCAACGTTTTCCTTGGTGTGATCGCCATTACATCGTGGATAATCGCCGGAAGCGGAGCTCGGCCCTCTTGTTGCGCAACAGCCCCTTGGACATCTCCGACAGCGTAGCGCTATCGGTTTGGCCTTCGATCATGGCATCCAGCATGGCGCGGCCGGATGCGCCCAACGCATCGGTTGCCACCGATGCCAACTTGATAAGCACCCTTTGTACGCGGTTGGCGATGCGGTTGCATTCCTGCGCCAGGCTGACGCGGTAACCGGTGAGATCGCGTAGTTCTCGCACCGGCGTCGGCGGGACGAAGCTGCCCTTCAGCGATCCATGCTGTAACAGATCGGCGATCCATTCGCTATCCTTCTGGTCGGTCTTGCGCCCAGGCACTGCTTTGATGTGCTGCGCGTTCACCAGCAGGATTTCGACGTGCTCCTCCAGAATGTTCCAAACCGGCTTCCAGTAGACCCCAGTCGACTCCATCGCCACGTGGGTCGCCCGCATTTCCGCAGCCAATCCGCCGTCGCCAGCAGATCTTGCGTAAACGTCGCGAACCGCCGTTTCTCGTGTCTCTTCTTGCCTTTCGGCAACGCCCATAACACGCAGGCCGTAATGCTCTTCTTCTGTACGTCCAGGCCAGCGCAACGCTCGTATACTACTTCCACGATAGTTCTCATTGGCCAAGCTGCGATGGATGCCGGCAAAAAAGAGATTCTCCTACGCGGGCTCTCCGCGACTTCCGGAGGTGACCATTCGTTGTGCCTCAGCAGCATCCGGGCCATACTCCTACGCGGGCTTGGACCAGCGCCAGAGTGAGTCGGCGTCTATCGTAGGGTGGCTAATCGCGTTCGCAGGTTACAGGCATCGAGCCGCCCAAAATTTTCATCCTTCGTTGTGGTCCGAAGGACCATGAGTTACTCGTACCGCAGCGCCACGGTCGGTTCGGTACGGCTGGCTCTGCGCGCGGGGACGTAGCACGCCACCAGCGTCACCAATCCCAGCACCCCGGCCATCGCCACAAACGTGGCGACGTCGAGCGCGCTGACGCCGAATAACAGCCCCGAGAGGAACCGCGTGAGCGCAAACGCGCCGACGGCTCCGGCGACGGTTCCGGCGACGGCGATGCGCAATCCGCTTGCGCCCACCAGCCGCAGGACGTGGCTGCGATGGGCCCCGAGCGCCATCCGAATGCCGATTTCCGACGTACGCTGCGCCACCGCGTACGACATCACGCCATAGATTCCAAGCGCGGCGAGGACGAGGGACAGCGCGGAGAACAGCGTCATCAGCAGCGTGAGGAACCGCGGACGCGACACGGCGCGCGACATCACGTCGTCCATGGTGCGAAGGCTGGCGATGGGAATCGCCGGATCGAGCGCGCGGACCTGGGCGTGCACCGCGGTGGCGAGGGAGAGCGGATCGACTTTGGCGCGGATCACAAGCGACGCCCTGGCGACGAAGTTGGTGGTGACCCCTGGAATTGTCGAGGTCTGCTGATACGGGATGTACATCTCGGTGCCGGCGGGCTTGTCGAGTCCGGCGTTCTTGACGTCGCCCACCACACCCACGATCGTCCGCCACTGGCCGTTGGGGAAATCGGTTCTCACGCGGTGTCCCAACGCGGTCTCGCGCGTCCACAGCGCGCGCGCCATGGCCTGGTTGATTACCACCACCGGCGGCGCTCCATCGGCGTCGCCGGAGTTGAGCAGCCTGCCTTCGACCAATTTGATGCCGACGACACGGAAGTAGCCGGGATCGACAAAATTGTAGAAGTCAATTGCCGGCGGGAATCCACTCGGCTCCATCGGCCGGTTCTCGACCGGAGTGGTATTGGCGTTCACTCGCCGCACCGGCGGAAGACCGCTGGCGATCGCGGCCGAAGCAACCCCCGGCAACGCGCCGACGCGGGCCAGCAGCGCCGACCAGAAGCCGTGGGCCTGGGTTTCCGTGGTGTATGCCGACGACGGCAGCGAGATCTGCATGGTGAGCAGATGGTCGGGGTTAAGGCCGGAATCGACCTCCTGCAGCTTCCAAAATGCTTTCACCATCAGGCCGGAGCCGATGAGGAGGATCAGCGCTAGAGCCAGTTCCGCGCTAACCAGCACGGATCGGAACCGGCTGGTGGCGGCGGAACTGGTGGAGCGGCCGGTGGCCGACTTCAGAATGTCGTGCAATCCCGACGGCCGGATGTGAAGAATCGGAGCCAGTCCGAAAATGACACCGGTGCCCAGCGCAATCGCCAGGGCGAAGAGGAGCACGCGCCAATCGATGGCGATTTCCTCCGCGCGGGGGATGCTTCCGGCGCCGGTAGCCGCCAGCAGGCGCAGGCCGCCTTCGGCCAGAATGACACCGACCATCGCACCGGCGAGCGAGAGTAGCACGCCTTCTACCAGGAACTGACGGAGCAATTGTCTCGCACCCGCGCCGATCGACGCTCGCACGGCGATTTCCCGGCGGCGGGCTTCGGACCGCGCGAGCAGCAGGTTGGCCACATTGACGCAGGCGATCAGCAGGACGAATCCCACCGCGCCGAGCAGCACCAGCATGGCCGGCCGCACCGGGTGAACGATTTCATTCTGGAATCCAGCCATGACGAGCGGGTGAGCATCCAGGCTGAAGGGATGCTGATTGCGCGCGCGGGTCTGGCTGGAATGAATCACGTACCGGTCCAGCTCGCTTTGCGCCTGCGCCATGGTGACGCCGGGCCGAAGGCGAGCCAGAATCGACAGGAAATGCGATCCGCGGCCGCCGGGTTTGGCCGGATCGATCTGCAGCGGCGACCATAGTTCCGATGGATTGACTTCGCCCGGAGGAAAGTTGAACCCGCGCGGCATGACCCCAACTACCGTGCACGGGCCCCCATCCAGGCGGATGTCGCGGTTCAGAACCGATGGATCGCCACCAAAGGCGCGTTGCCACAGGTCGTACGAGAGCACCGCGGTGACGGGCGTGTTCGGGCGATCGTCATCGGCATTGAGCAAGCGGCCGATTTCCGGACGGACTCCCAGCATGGCCAGCATGCCGCCGGTCACGAAGGAAGCCGTGGCGCGCACCGGTTCGTCGTTTCCGGCGATATTGGCAGGGCCGTTAATCCAGCTTTCAAACGCGTCGAACGATTGCGTGTCTCGCTTCACTTCCAGGTATTCCGGAGGAGACAGCCAGAAGTGGCGCAGCCCGTTGGGCGAATTGCTGGTGATTTCCTTCGGAAACTCGGTGAAGACGCGCACCAGGCGATCGGACTGGGCATACGGCAGCGGCCGAAAGAGCACGGCGTCAACGACACTAAAGATGGCGGTAGTGGCGCCGGCGCCCAGTCCCATGCAGAGGACTGCTACCGCCGTGAATCCGGGATTGCGGACCATTCTTCGCAGTCCGACGCGCACATCCTGGAGGAGCCGCTCCAGCCATACCCATCCCCAGACCTCGCGGCTGGCTTCGGCGAGGATCGCCGGGTTCCCGAGTTCGCGAATGGCGCGGGCGCGAGCTTCCGCTTCGGGGACACCGCTCTCGACGAGGTCTGAAATTTTCTCTTCCAGATGGGCCCGCAGCTCGTCCGGCACGCCCTCCGCCATGCGGTTTCCACGAATGCGATTCAGAAAGCCCATGTGTTCCCTTGTCCTCCAGCACAACCTAGTTTGGTCTATGCCTAGACTGAACCACTTTATGGTCTCTGTCAAGCCGGATTGGGCGCGCGCAGTTCGGTACGGCGCGAGGCGCGCCGGGTGGGGACAATTCGTTCACCAAGTTACAGTGGTGAAACTGTGGAAAGAAAAGGAGCGGCTATGCGGCACGGCCGGAACGGCTGCTTCGCCGGCCACGAAACGGCATCAAAAGCCAACCCTGCACCTGCTGCAGCCGCACGCAGTCTTCGCAGCCAGGAGCGCAGGAATCCGCGGAGTGGGCGATCAAATAGTCGAGCTGCTCGTGAAGGATGTCGCCAACCGGCGCCGGCTCAATATAATCCGCCCGGCGACCTGCCGGGGCGCTTTTCACCATGCTTGGCTGAACTCCGATACTCGCGCGGTCTCGACTCATGCTTACGGTCTCCCCTTGCTATTCATATCGGCGAAAGCCGGAAATTTTAGTACAGTATTCTTGCTCTTCGCCAACTCTTCGCCAGCCTCATTTCTCGTAGAGCAAGGGATGGGCTTCTTTCATCTCATTGGCTTGTTTTCTGGCGGTTTCCAACTGCACCAGCGGACCGGTCCCAATCCCCGGGCAATATCGCGCGGTCTTCCTCCATTCACTCCAGACCTGGACCATCTCCGGCCAAAACGGGAATGTCCGGCATTGGGTCGGCTTGGCTGGATGGATGGAACAGCCCCCCTCGCGCAGAAAATGGCAGCTCTTCCCGCGCGGAACGCGCAAACGCATACGATGCCGCGTGCGATACACGAATTTTTTCTCGAATTCCCGCGGTGTCATGCCGAGGAACACGGCTGCGCGCTCCACGTCGGCATCGTTTACGTTTACGAACCCCTTCTGTTCACAGCACGCCGTACAGCCGGGCTGGCATTCAAAGCGCAACTGGTTGCGCTCTACCACACGCGGCAGGAATTCTCGTGCACCATCGGCTGTCCCGCCTTGCACGAGTATGCTTTTTGAAACTCCGGCATGTTGACCACGGTGCCGTTCACGCGGAACTTGCCGGGCGAATGCGGATCGGTCATCGCGCGTTGGCGGGCTTCGTCGGGCCGCATGTTCTCGCACCACAATTGGGCGAAGCCGAGGAAGAAGCGCTGCTCCGGGGTCAATCCATCCACCTTTTCGTGCTTGTCCTTCGTCGCGTTCTCCATGGCCATGTAGGCGATCCGCAGGCCGCCGTTATCGGCGCTGTTCTCGCCCAGGGTCAGCCGGCCGTTGAGATTCACACCTTCCATCGGGCTGAAGCCGGAATACTCGTCGGCGATGCAACTGGCGCGCTTTTCAAATTCGGCGCCATCTTTTTGCGTCCACCAGTCGCGCAGGTTGCCGTCGCCGTCGTACTTGCGCCCCTGGTCGTCGAAACCATGCGTCATCTCGTGTCCGATCACGGCTCCCACGCCCCCGTAGTTCACGGCCGGGTCGCGGTGCGGGTCGAAGAACGGCGTTTGCAGAATACCGGCCGGGAAATTGATGCTGTTATTTTGAGGGCTATAGAAGGCGTTAACAGTCGGCGTAGTCATGCCCCATTCGGTCTTGTCCGTGGCCTTGCCGATTTTTTCGATCTGCCGCAGGTAGAGTACGTCCGTGACGCGTTGGGCGTTCCCATAGAAATCGTCGCGGGTGATCTTTACGTTTCCGTAATCTCGCCATTTCTTGGGATATCCGACATTGTTGGTGATGGCATTCAACTTGGCGATGGCTGCTTTCTTGGTCTCCTCGGTCATCCACGGCAGATTGCGGATGTCCTCTCCCATGGCCTTTTCCAGGTTGGCGACCAACTGCGTGATCTGCGCCTTGGCGTCGGCGCCGAAGGCCAGTTCAATGTATTTCTGTCCGAGCAGATCGCCCAGCGACCGGTCGACGAACTGCACACAGCGGAACTGCCGGGGCCGCGGTTGCGGCGTGCCGGAAAGCGTCCGCTGCCAAAAGTCGAAGTCTTCGTTTTCGAAGGCCTCCGGGAGGCGGGCGGCGCGCGCGTGCAGCAGATGAAATTCAAAATAAGCCTTGAACGCGCCAATCGGTGTTGCCGACAGCGAGGCGCTCACCTTCTTCACGTAATCGGGCCACGAGACGTTGAGCGTATCGAAGGCCGGCGCGCCGATTTCCTTGAAGTACAGATTCCAGTCGAAAGCCGGCGCCATCGCCGCTAGTTCCTGCCGGGTAACGATATGGTAGGTCTTGTTGGGATCGCGCAGCGTGACGCGATCGGCCGAGGCATTGGCGATCGCGGTCTCCAGATCGAGCACCATCTTCGCCTTGGCCGCCGCGCTTTCCGCGGAATCGCCGGCAAGCTGGAACATCTTCGTCATGTGTTCGACATACTTCTGGCGGATCTCGACGCTTTTGGGATCTGTCTTCAGATAATAGTCGCGGTCGGGCAAGGCGAGACCGCCTTGCGCCAGAAACGCAATGGTCTTGGTGGAATCCTTGGCGTCCGGCCGGGAGCCGAATGTGAAGATCACGCCGACTGCCTGGCGATGCAGACGGGCGGTAACCAAAGTGACGTCCGCCGCGTTGGCGATGGCCGCAATCTGAGCCAGTTCCGGCTGCAAAGGCGCAATCCCGCGAGCATTTATTGTTGCCGTATCCATGCAACTCGCATAAGCGTCGCCGATCTGTTGCTCGATGCGGCTTCGATTGGCCTTCACCACCGCCGCGCCCTGCAGCATATCGAGCAGCACGTGCTCATTGTGGTCCGACAGCTCGGCGAATCGGCCCCAGCGCGAACGGTCGGCGGGCAGCGGATTGGCCTGAATCCAGTTGCCGCAGGCATATTGATAAAAATCCACGCACGGGTCGACGGACATATTCATGGCCTTCTTGTCGACGCTGGTCATGGGCGGATCCGCCGCTGGCAGCAGAGCGGGAATCGCGAGAAGAATTACGGAGAAAAGACTTGTAAACTTCATATGGAAAACCGACCGCAATTGTAGCGCAAGACTGTGACCCATCGATGTGGCGCAGGCATTCCTTGGCGCAGGCATTCGTGCCGGCCGCGCCGAGACTCGTCTCGGCGATTGTGGCCGTCAGCAAGACACGCCAGGCATCGACATGAGTGCCGATGCGGCAGGATCGAGTGCCTGCGCCACAATCTTACCTTCCGCCCACCGCCTGATTCACCACCGATTCCACTTCCTCGCGGTATTGACGCAGCAACTCCTCCGAGGTCGCCTCGAAACGCATCACCAGGACGGGCTGCGTGTTGGACGCCCGCACCAGGCCCCATCCCTGCTCGAACAACACGCGCACGCCATCCACGTCGGAGGTCTTGTAGCGGGATCTGAGAACTTCCGCCGCCCGGCGCACCACTTCGAACTTGTGCTCGTCCGGGCAATCGAAGCGGATTTCCGGTGTGGTCACCGTCTTCGGCAGGTCGGCCAGATGTTGGGAGAGCGGCTTATTGGAATTGGCGACGATTTCGATCAGCCGGCAGGCGGCGTAGAGCGCGTCGTCGAAGCCGTAGTAGCGGTCGGCGAAAAACATGTGGCCGCTCATTTCGCCCGCCAGAGCCGCCTTGGTCTCTTTCATCTTGGCTTTGATGAGCGAGTGGCCGGTCTTCCACATGATCGGATTGCCGCCGCGCGCGGCGATATCGTCGTACAGCAATTGCGAGCACTTCACCTCGCCGATAAACGTGGCGTCGGGTTTGCGCGTCAGGATCTCGCGCGCGTAGAGGATCATCAACTGATCGCCATAAATGATGTTGCCCTGGTCGTCGATGGCGCCGATCCGGTCGGTATCGCCATCGAAGGCGATGCCCAGATCGGCCTTGGTGTCGCGGACTTTGGCGATGAGCGCTTCCAGGTTTTTGGGAACAGTCGGATCGGGATGGTGGTTCGGGAAGTGGCCGTCCATTTCAAAGAACATTTCGGTGGCGTCGACGTTGAGGAGTTCCAGAATGCGATGCATCACCGGCCCGCCGGTCCCATTGCCGGCATCCACTACCACGCGCACGCGGCGCGGAAACTGGAACTGCGAGGCGACCTGCTCTACGTACGCCGGCACGATGTCGCGATTGATCTCGCGGCCCTCGGCATGGGCCAGGTCGCCGCTCTCCATCAGCCCGCGCAACTCCTGAATGGTTTCTCCATGGATGGTGGAATCGCCGCAGACCACTTTGAATCCATTGAACTCCGATGGATTATGGCTGCCGGTAATCATGACGCCGCCGGCGGCGGCCAAATGGAAGACGGAATAATAAAGGACGGGAGTGGGGACCACGCCGATATCGGTCACCTCGCAACCGCTGGCAACCAGTCCGCGGATCAATGCATCGCGCAGCCGCGGAGAGCTGAGCCGGGTGTCGCGGCCCAGGGTGATCTTGCGGCCCGCGCGGCGCTCCAGCAAAGTGCCAATCGCCTGCCCGAGAAGCGTGATGCCCTCGTCGGGAAACTCGATGTCCGCAACGCCACGGATGTCGTACTCGCGAAAAACGGTTGGTTTGAGCATATCCTGATAAGATGTTTTTATAGCTGGGTAGCCATGAAGACTGCCGACCCAAAGACCGCCGAACGCCAGTTTACGACAATTAGCGGCGTCCCGATTGAACCCCTGTACGAATCTGTTCCCCACGACGTTCCGCCTCCGGGAGAGTTTCCGTACACCCGCGGGATTCATGCCGACATGTATCGCGGTCGGTTGTGGACCATGCGCCAGTTCAGCGGGTTCGCCACGCCTGAAGAAACCAACCGCCGCTATCACTATTTGTTGCAGCAGGGACAAACTGGTCTCTCGGTAGCTTTCGATCTACCCACGCTGATGGGCTACGACGCGGACCATGCCATGAGCCTGGGCGAGGTCGGGAAGTGCGGCGTCTCCATCTGCTCGCTCGAGGACATGGAGATTCTGTTCCGTGGGATTCCGCTGGGCGATGTCACGGTGTCCATGACCATCAACTCTCCGGCCGCGGTCCTTTGGGCGATGTACCTGGCGATTGCCGAGCAGCAGGGCGTGGAATGGAGCCGCCTTTCCGGCACGCTGCAAAACGACATTCTGAAAGAGTACCTCGCGCAGAAGGAATACATCTTCCCGCCCCGTCCTTCGATGCGGCTGGTCACGGACACGATCGAATTCGGCGCGCGCCATACCCCGAAGTTCAATCCGGTTTCCATCTCGGGTTACCACATCCGCGAAGCCGGATCCACGGCCGTTCAGGAACTGGCGTTCACGCTGCGTGACGGCATCGAATACGTGGATTGGGCGCTCGAGCGCGGCATGGCGATCGACGAATTTGCGCCGCGGCTGAGCTTCTTCTTCAACGCGCACAGCGATTTCTTCGAAGAGATCGCCAAGTACCGCGCGGCACGAAAAATCTGGGCGATGGCCATGCGCGACCGTTATGGCGCGCGCAGCGAGCGAAGCTGGAAGCTGCGGTTCCACGCACAGACAGCGGGATGCTCGTTGACGTGGCAACAGCCCTACAACAATGTCGTCCGCACCGCGTTGCAGGCGATGGCCGCGGTGCTGGGCGGGGCGCAATCGCTGCACACCAACTCGCTGGATGAGGCCTACGCGCTGCCGAGCGAGCACGCGGTCACGATCGCGCTGCGGACGCAGCAGATTCTGGCGCACGAGAGCGGCATTCCGAACACCCCCGATCCTCTCGGCGGAAGCTACTTCGTGGAGACCCTGACGGAGCAGACCGAATCGGCCGCGCAGGACTACATTCGCCGCATCGATGAAATGGGCGGCATGATTCCGGCGATCGAAGTGGGATTCCCGCAATCCGAGATTGCCGCTGCCAGCTATCGTTACCAGCGCGAAGTGGAAGCCGGCGATCGTGTCATCGTGGGCGTCAACCGGTACCAATCGGACGATCAGCCGATCGAGCTGCTGCAGATTGACGAGTCCGCGGCGCAGCATCAGGAACAGAAGCTGGCATCGCTGCGCGCGCGGCGCGACAACGGGCGCGCGCAGCAGTCTCTGGATGCGCTGCGTCGGGCCGCCGAAGGCACGGAGAACACCATGCCGTACATCCTGGATGCGGTGCGCGCGTACGCGTCCTTGGGCGAGATCATGGACGCGCTGCGTTCCGTATTCGGCACCTACCAGGAGACGGCGCACCTCTAGCGCTTCGGAGATTCATGTCAAATCCGGTTCGAGTTCTGGTTGCGAAACCCGGCCTGGACGGCCACGATCGCGGCGCGAAGGTGATCGCGCGGGCGTTGCGCGATGCCGGCATGGAGGTGATCTACACCGGCCTGCGGCAGACTCCCGAGATGATTGTGCACGCCGCGCTCCAGGAAGACGTGCAGGTGATCGGGCTGTCGATCCTTTCCGGCGCCCACAACGCCATCGTGCCGA
>Ga0335083_10007404_pt1 | contig 13570 bp, 10 predicted proteins | sample Lox_Sample_42_FD_206716 | JGI IMG/M metagenome (GOLD analysis project Ga0335083, IMG submission 206716) | Soil microbial communities from Loxahatchee National Wildlife Refuge, Florida, United States - Lox_Sample_4.2 | ecosystem: Environmental > Terrestrial > Soil > Wetlands | place: USA...
AACAAACAATCCAGCCGCGTGCCCCAGCAGAATCGTAGCCGTTACTCCCGCAACCGCAACGCAGCACTCCAGAAGAAAATAAAGCCGCAGCGGACGCGTCCACCGATCCGCCACGCGCCCAAGCACAGCGCCGCCCGCAGCCAGCCCCGCAAAGAACGCGCTCACCGCAATGGTGATCGAATAAACCTCAACGCCGACTACAAGAGAGAGCTGCCTGATCCACAAAACCTGATAGATGAGCGCAGCCATGCCCGAAAAGAAGAGCAGCAGGACAAACCACAGCGATCTTCCATCTAGCCGGAAGTGGTCTCGCGTTTCCGCTACGGCAGGAGCACGTCTGTCCTTCAGTCTCTTCACTCGAGCGGAGGCGGGTTTGACTGCTGGCATCACTTCTCGCCCATCAGGGATTTCAACTGTGCCAGCGCCTGGCGGTATTCAAGGTCGGCGCCGACAAGTTCTCGGATGGAGTTTCCGGAAGGACCTGCGCCCTGACTCCAGCGGAAAATGTGAAGCCATTCAAAACAACGATGGAAACAATGCAACCATCCGCGCGGAATAATCGCCAAACGCTTTTCGAGGATCATCACAATTCTCCAGTTTGAATGCGTCGTGGGTTCGGTACTCCTACAGGCCCAGGAATAAAAGAAACTCGGTGATGCGCTGGAAATTCGCACCACCGAGTTTTTTCCTGGCTCCGTTATCAGCCGTTTTCAGTCTTTTGAGCTTTGTACGTGCTGTTGTGTCAGTTGCATCTGCTGAATTTGCCTCTTCACAGAGTCTTCAATCTGATCAATCGAGAAGCTCGCTGGCGTCTGGCTGGGCGGATACTCGATGAAGGTCTGCAGGAATTCCGCCGCCCTCCTTGTTCCCTCGGCGTTTACGTAGACGTTTTCCGTTCTCCAGGCGTCGTAATGGTCGCCTGAGATCTGGGCGTGCTCGTACGGATCCATCCGTAGATTGAACATTCTCGGCAGCCGTAGGCAGGTGAATGGATTGGCCCAGATGTCCAACTCACCCGGCTGCCGTTGTTCGCAGAACACGATCTTCCAGGCGGTTGAACTCGTTGCCCCCGGTTCAATCACATCGAACCGCATCGCCACCAGCTGGCCGTCGTCGTCAAAGTAGTAATACTCAGAACGGTTGCCATGTGGCTGTTGGCCGGTCAGGTAGGGCAACTGATTGAAGCCATCCAGATGCACCTTGAACGTTTTGCCGCCGACGCTGTCGCCCTTGAGCAGCTTGTCTTTGATGGTAGTGTCGCCCGCTGCGGCAAGCAGCGTCGGGAACCAGTCGAGCCCGGAGAACAATTCATTGGAGACTTCGCCGGCCTTGATATGGCCCGGCCAGCGAATCATGGCGGGAACGCGGAATGCGCCCTCCCAGTTGGAATCCTTCTCGCTGCGGAATGGCGAGACCGCCGCATCCGGCCAGGTGAACATGTTCGGCCCGTTGTCGGTGGTGAAGATCACGATGGTGTTGTCGGCAACCTTGAGATCGTCAAGCAACTGGAGCAGCTTGCCGACGTTCTGGTCCATCTCCCACATGCCATCGGCATAGAAAAAGCCCTTGCCCATGCCCGCCTTTCCCTCATACTCGGGCCGGACGTGGGTGAAGACATGCATGCGCGTGAAGTTCATCCAGGTAAAGAAAGGGGTACCTGCCTTGGCTTGTTTGGTGATGAAGTCCTCGCAGGCCTTTGTCGTTTCGTCATCGATGGTTTCCATCCGCTTTACGGTCAGTGGGCCGGTGTCTTCGATTTTCCCATCCGCGTAAGAGTGGATGACACCGCGCGGATTGTAGAACTTCACGAAATCGGGATTGTTGCTGAACCAGTAAGGGCGTTCGGGCTCCTCTTCTGCATTCAGGTGGTAGAGGTTGCCAAAGAACTCATCAAAGCCGTGGGCGGTCGGAAGAAATTCGTCGCGGTCGCCCAGGTGGTTCTTACCGAATTGCCCCGTGGCGTAACCGAGCGGCTTGAGGGCCTGCGCAATGGTGATGTCTCGGGCCTGCAAACCCTGCGCTGCTCCCGGCATTCCCACCTTGGTCAGTCCGGTCCGCCACGCGCTCTGTCCGGTAAGAAAGGTTGCGCGGCCGGCCGTGCAGCTGTTCTCGGCATAGTAGTCGGTGAACAGCATCCCTTCCTTTGCGATGCGGTCGATGTTGGGCGTGTGGAACCCCATCAGGCCCATGCTATAGGCGCTGATGTCCGTCTGCCCGATATCATCGCCGAATATAACAAGGATATTTGGTTTCCCCGCCGCGCCCTGCGCGGCCTCGGGCGCCAGGAACATCGCCGCGAGGAAAACTAAGATCGACGCGATGGAAATACGAAGCAGCCCACGCGGAACTCGCTGTGGGACGCATTGAATCACTGCACCCATGATCGCTCCCTCCTTGGCTGCACGCAGGTCGAGGACGTGCCCGCTGAAACGTCCTGACATGCATGCATCTGAACTGCGGTTGCGCGAAATGTGAACAGCAATATGAAATCAGTTTGGGAAAGCCAGCAACAGCACCGTGCGAAAAACGCCAATGACTACAACGCTGCTTGCTCTTCTTGATCAGTGCCCCAGTAGGATGTTGAAGGTCACCTTGAATTCGCAGTGATTCTCCGCCGGAGCAAACCGAAAGTCAAGCAGATAAGACTCGTCCACGAACCGGCTATTTAAGGCTGATTTTGGCGCGATTTCTGACCTTAGTGCGCCACTTTTGGCGCCATTTTTCAGACGGCTTCGCCCGATCTCCTTACGATCACCGAGGCTCCGAGCGGCAAACCGACGGGGATTCGCTCCGTGAACGCCGGTGGCGGCGCACCGGGGTCGGCCGATGCCGTCCTCCATTGTCCTTCGCGGCAGGATTCGATAGAAGAGCGAGGCTTCTGCCCCGCGTCCCAGCCCGGAAAAGAGGGGGCTTCAGCCGCGCCTTCCCATCACCCCAACCCAGCCGTCATTCTGAGCGCGCAATCCGCGCGAACAATTCCAACGACGATCACCAGCCACCAAAGGCCAGCACTCTTCAGCCAGAATCCAGGCGGCAAAGGTGGCCTTATACAACAGAACATGAAAGCAAGTCGCACATCCTGCTTTTCAACGTTGAACGTCGACCAACGCTGACCTTCGGTCAAGTGCCGACGACTGCCCATTGTCCTGCGCAAGCAGGACGACGGTGAAAGAGCGGGGCTTTTAGCCCCGCGTTATGGGGCAGAGAAGAAGGGGCTTCAGCCCCGGGCCTTTCCCCTTCTTTTCGTTGTCAAGAGGGTAATCGGCAAAATAATTTGCAACCCATTGAAAATGCAACTGCTTATTCTTCGAGAGATTTGGCCGGCTATTTCTCCAAAACTGCTATTCTGGATATAGAGGGAAAAGCCCGCCATGCACAGCGGGCTTTTTTCATTGCTGGACAGAGGCCCCCTCGCTAAGTCATTGAAAACACTACAACCGACCTAACCCATTTAAAATCATCGGCATAGCGGAGGATGATCCCCCGCTAAGTCATTGAAAACAAATGAGAGCCGATCCGCCACCCGGGGAGGGGGTCAAACCTCCCGGGCGGCCGGAAGAGACGCCCAGCCCTCAGCTATGGTATTCGAACCGACTTGGAAAGAGCAGTCCTGTAAGCCAGTCTAAAAAGCCGCATCTGCACTTGGGAGCGCAATTAAGTCCGGGGAAAAATGGTAGTGAAATCTTACGGAGCGTGGACCCATCGAAACAGAGCAGCTGTCGACTACGCCCGCGTGCTGTACGACAGGGCCATCGTAACAGCCGCACCTGATGGGTCTTACATGTGGCGGAGAGAGTGGGATTCGAACCCACGTTAGAGTTTCCCCTAAACACGCTTTCCAAGCGTGCGCCTTCAGCCACTCGGCCATCTCTCCGGCTAATCAGTAGTTTACATGAATCGGTGTTGTAGTTCGCGATTCGCAGGCCCCTGATTACAGGGAGTGGTTTATGTAGAGTTGTACCATGCACGTGCAATCGACACAGGTTGACTTGAGAAGAGAGCTGCGCTCGCTGCTCGGGCTCGCCATCCCTGTAATTTTGTCGGAACTCGGATGGATGTCGATGTCAATCGTGGACACGATCATGGTCGGGCGTCTGAGTGCCGAGGCAATCGGCGCAGTAGGCATGGGCAACGCGATCTACTACGCGCCCGCGTTGTTTGGCATCGGCATTCTGCTTGGCCTCGACACCTTGGTATCGCAGGCATATGGACGAGGCGACTTGGATGAATGTCATCGCTGGCTGTCCCAAGGCGTATACATCGCAATCGCTTTTACGCCGCTGTTGATGGCTTTGCTCTGGATAGCGCCGCTGGCATTCCCCCGCCTTGGCGTGAACCCAGCCGTTAGCCAACAGACCTCGGACTATTTAAGGATGCTTAACTGGGGCACATTGCCTTTGTTGCTCTATGCTGCGTTTCGCCGCTATTTGCAGGGAGTGAAGCGCGTCGGTCCCGTGACCTTTGCTCTTATCTCGGCAAACCTCATCAACTGGGCAGGGAATTGGGTGCTCATTTACGGCCACTTTGGATTCCCAGCGATGGGTGTTCGCGGCTCGGCGCTGTCAACATGCATGGCCAGAGTCTATATGGCCTCGGTTCTAATCTTTGCCGCGTGGAAGAACGAAGCAGGCCGTGGTCATCCGCTCTTTGCTCATTGGCCCGGAATCGTTTTGCATCGTATTGTCAGTTTATTGAGACTCGGAGTTCCGGCAGCTGGCCAGATCGTCATGGAAGTCGGTGCCTTCGGTGCCGCAACGGTGATGGCAGGTCGCCTCGCGCCGGAGGCGCTGGCTGCCCATCAGATAGCGCTCAATTGCGCCGCCTTCTCATATATGGTCCCGTTGGGAACCTCGGCGGCCGCCGCAGTTGCCGTGGGGCACGCTGTAGGCGCTGGAGATGGTCCGCGCGCCCGCCGGGCCGGTTGGCTGGCGCTGACCGTAGGAGTCAGCTTCATGGCTTTCGCCGCGGTCGTTTTCCTCCTTGTGCCACACGCCGTTCTTGTTATTTACACAAACCAGGAAGCTGTGGTGAACATGGGCGTACCTCTACTCGCAATGGCTGCAGCCTTTCAAATCTTCGACGGTATTCAGACCATTTCCACTGGAGCGCTGCGAGGACTGGGCGAAACCCGCATGCCGATGCTTGCCAACTTTGCGGGCTACTGGATCTTTGGACTTCCTTTGGGTTATGTACTCTGCTTCTGGCACCACCAAGGAGTCATCGGCTTGTGGGCCGGCCTCACACTGGCCCTCATTTTTATCGCGCTCGTACTACTGTTTCAATGGTGGCGTGACTCTTCTCGCCTGACTATGGTCGCATATTAGTTAGAAGGTACCTACAGATTCGGCTTCCGGTTCTGTGGTCGGGACCTTTCGATCCGAATCCCTAAACGTAAGTAGGAACAACACGAGTACCACTGCGGAGCACACGGCAGAGACAAGCCAGATCGATCGCCAAGCATGTGTTATCGAGCCGGTTGCTCCTTTACGCGTGTACAGGTCAACGACGTACCCCGAAAGCCATGATCCCACGAGCATGCCGGCCCCATAGGTGATCAAAGTGATCATACCCTGAGCCGCGGCGCGCAAGGCAACGGGCGCCTTCCGGTCGACATAGATCTGACCGGTCACAAAGAAAAAGTCATAGCAAATGCCATGCAGGAGAATGCCGAGCCATAGCATCCACATCGCGCTACCACTATTGCCATAGGCGAATAGGATGTATCGTAACGCCCACGCAGACATGCCCGCGACCAGCATGTACTTCACACCCAGTCGTCGAAAGAACCAAGGGATCAGCAGCATGCAGAATAGCTCTGACATCTGGCCCCCAGTCATTTTTCCGGCCGCATTCTTCACGCCAGCTTCATTGAGGTAGAGATTCGTGAATGCATAGTAAAACTGCAGAGGAACACAGATTAAGAAAGACGCCAGCGCAAAGATCGCAAAGCTTGGTTCGCGAAACAGACGGCGTACCTCGACAGGGAAGAGGTCACTCATGCGAAATTGCAAAGATTTCATCAACGGAGGCGTGTGCGGAAGGGTAAAGCAGTACAGGGCCATGAGAAATGACGCGGCCGCCGCGATACGCATGGGTATCGACGTAGCTTCAAGGCGTAACGTGCCGATCAACAGCCCAGCTACAATCCAGCCACCGGTACCGAGTACGCGAATCGGCCCAAACTCCGTCTTCGGGTCTTTCATTTGGCGAAATGCCAGCGAGTTTGTCAGTGCCAGTGTTGGCATATAACAAAGTGCATAGAGCAGAACGAGGACGTAGACAGGCGCGAACGCCGTGCGGAAAGACGCAGCGAGCAGTAGCATCCCCCCAAGCAGGTGGACTGCCGCGAGCATCTTCTCAGTCGAGAACAGGCGATCAGCAAGAATACCTACTAAAAAGGGGGATACGATGGCGCCGACGGCAGTTGTTCCAGCAACTACCCCGATCTGAGCGCCCGAAAATCGTAAGGATTCACCAAGCCATGTGCCCAGCGTTACATACCACGCGCCCCAGATGAAATACTCCAGGAACAGCATCAAGGAGAGGCGAGCCTTCAGCAGCTTTTTCATTCGGAAATTAGCCTATGGTATGCAAGCGTATACGAACATGCGAGTATTTCGGAATCCATACGAATCCAAAATGACACGCGGCCTAAAAATTCATCCCGTGCGATTTAGTTTCGCTGCGTCCGGCTCGAACTCGAAACCGGTGATGTAGAATCACGATGCTCAGATTCCCGGGGGAAATCGTAGCCAGAGTTGACTCAAGTTTTTCGAGACGGGTAGGCCCTGGGAGCCATTGATTCTGGATCAACGAACTCATTTCTATGTGCCGGAGAAAGTCAAGTGAACCCAAGAAGGCAGATGCGACTCGCGATTCTGGTCCTGCCTGCCATTATCTCTACCTTTGCGTTGGCTGCATTAGCGCAAAAAACGGACGCGCGTGCCAAACTTGTGGCTACAACGACTAAAGTGAATTCCATTGCGGTTCTGAGCAAGATCACGCCGACAGTAGAGCGACTGGACCCAGCACTGGACCGCATCATCCCGGCACAACCTACGCTCGAAAAAGTTGCTACGGGATTCACGTGGACGGAGGGGCCTGTTTGGGTGCCCGCAGGTTATTTGCTATTTGCTGACATTCCCAGCAATAGCATTCGCAAGTGGTCTCCTGCCGAGGGAACGAGCGTTTTTCTGCAACCGAGCGGCTATAAAGGCGCTGCTCCATATGGAGGTCCTGAGCCTGGATCCAACGGCATGACTCTGGACAGCCATGGCAGGCTTACGGTTGCCGGTCATGCACAACGCGATGTTTGGAGACTGGAGAAAATCGATCCCAAGGCGCAGGTCACGATTCTGGCTGATAGCTATCAGGGCAAGTCGTTGAATAGTCCAAATGACTTGGTGTACAAGTCGGACGGGTCGCTTTACTTTACCGATCCCCCATATGGGCTTCGTACGCAAAAGGATGACGACCCAGCCAAGCAATTGCAAGTAAACGGTGTCTACCGTCTTCCTGGGGCGACTGCGCAAAGGCCCGCCGCTCCGCCGGATCGAGGGCAGCTACAGCTCCTGGTTAAAGACTTGCCTCGACCCAATGGAATTGCTTTTTCTCCGGATGAGAAATATCTCTATGTGAACAATTCCGAGCCGAAGAAATTCTGGATGCGTTACACCGTTCAACCGGATGGAACACTAGCCGATCCAAAGCTGTTTTTTGACGCTAGCTCGGATACGCGGCCCGGGTCGCCTGATGGCATGAAGCTGGATCAGGAAGGGAATCTGTATAGCGCTGGGCCGGGAGGTGTCTGGATCTTTTCACCTGAGGGCAAGCATCTAGGCACGATCGATATGCCAGAGAAGGTTGGAAATCTGGCATGGGGCGACGCTGATCACAAAACGCTATACATCACGGCAAGTTCCAGTGTTTATCGTATCTCCTTGAAAGTTCCCGGGATCTATCCTTCGATTCAATGAAGTGTCCAATTGGTCGCGCATAGATCAAACGCGGTCATAGACTCGCCAGACCCGTCCCGTGCGTGTCGACGTCGCTGGGTGCCCGTGGCGCTTCTCTCACTGGCGGCTCTTATTAACTACCTCGATCGTGGCAGCCTGAGCGTTGCACTCCCTTTTGTTGGGCGCGATTTGCACCTTGATCCCCTGAAGCAGGGATGGGCTCTGGCTGCCTTTTCCTTCACATACACACTTTTCCAGCTTCCAGCAGGATGGCTCGTCGACCGATGGCCGCTCAAGTGGCTCTACGCAGGAGCGTTCGCTCTGTGGTGCATGTCGTCTGCGGCAACTGGACTGGCCAGCGATCTTGCTATGTTGATCTTCTTCCGACTGCTGCTCGGAATAGGCGAATCCATCTACCTGCCCGGCGGGCTCAAGTTCATCAGCGAGCAGTTTGATTCGCATGAACGTGCCGTTCCTTCGGCAATTCTTGATGTCGGTTGCAAGATCGGGCTGGCGATCGGTCTCGTAGTAGAAGCCTGGATCCTTCGCGAATTTGGGTGGCGCTGGATGTTTCTTTCCACGGGCTTGATCGGCTTGTTGTGGTTGTTGCCGTGGCTGCTGCTCCATTCCCCTGCTTCGCCGGTTGCGGTCACGCGGCGCGCCACTGTTCCCTTGCGTGCTCTGGTCGCAATCATTCGTAGCCGCAATACGTGGGGAATGGCGGCAGGATTTTTTTGCTGGAACTATTTCTGGTATTTACTCATCGGTTGGTCGCCCTCCTATCTCTATACTGTGCGTCGTGTTCCGTTGAGTCATCTTGGATGGATCGCCGGAGGGCTCTATTTCGTCGTAGCCTGCAGTGAGATTACCGGTGGCTGGTTAACGGGATCTCTAATGAGGCGCGGATGGTCCGTTACTCGTGCGATTAAATCAGTTATTGTTCTGGGTTTTTCGCTTGGCCTCTTCATAGTGCCTGCATGCATGGCAACAGATCGAAACGTGGCGCTGGTGTTCCTGTATATCTCAGCCCTTTCCGGAGTCTTGATTTCCGGAATCCTTGTTGTTCCGCAGCAGTGTGCGCCCCGGGGTGAGGTGGGCTCCTACGTCGGTTTTCAGAACTTCATCGGGAATCTTCCCGGGATTATCGGTCCAGTCGTTACTGGGTGGACCATAAGACGCTTCGGTTCCTTTCTCCCCGCCTTTTCGATTGGCGCCCTGGGATGCGTTGTCGGCATCGCATGCTATGTCTGGTGGATGAAGACGTTTCAGAATGAGGAGGATCGGCATGAGCACGGGGTTGTTAGCCGAACTGTTTTCGAGTAACTCCGATGGTAAGCAAGTGGTTAGGCACCGGGAATGAGCGTAAGAACCTTGTTAATGGCTGTGAGTATCTCGCCGGCGGTGGCGATGTGAGATGCCACTGCCGCAATTTGAGTCTTCAATTTCTTTAGATCATCATTCGTGTTGTTGATTTGACTAAGAAGGGCCTCGAACAGAGCTGTGTTGGCATGAAGGCGATACATTGCATCTTTTGTGAGGATGCTATCAACACTCGTCTGTGAGTCATTCAGCGCCTGCAGCACGACAGGATCGGTCGTGTTCTCGATTGCTGTTTCATACTTGTCGTACAGATCCTGATACGCTGCCCTTAATTCAGTCGTGAGCGGAATCGTTGGCTGATTCGGCAGATTTGCTGGTGTAGTCACTGATTGAGTCTCCGGTTCTTGCCTATTGGCTTGGCAGGGATGAATAAAACTTACCGAGATTCTCACCGGCAGCATCCAGATCCGACAGCTTGCCTTTGAGCGATTCAGGGTTGTTGCCCTGCGCCTCCGCCGCCAGGGCATGATGCGTGAGTGCCAGCCGGACGAGCGATGCGCGAAGATCAGCCAGCTGCTGGTCTGATGCGCGCTGCCGCCTGACAATACGCGGTAACTGCATGATCTGTTCGCGGCGCTGTTGCGGATCTAGTGTAGATGTTTCGCGAATGAAGAGTGTCTGCTGGTTGATGATCCGGTTATAGTCACGCTGCTCCTGTCCCTGAAGGGTGTCGATATCCTGTTCGAGAAGCTGGCACAATGCCTCGACGTGCGGATCCATCTCCTTGATCTGTTCTGGCAACTCCTTCTTGATCTTCCTGCTGACCAGAAACTGTCCAAGAGCGTTGACTGCTGTACTCACTCCATTGCGAATTTCGGGCGTGATCGGAGGGGCGGGTGTAGATGACGTAGCGGACGTCGTTGTGGTCGCGTTGCCGGTAGTTGTTGTGATAGGTGTCTCCGTCGTGGAGGCGGAGGCGGTAGCAATCCCGAGCGTGCTTTCGACCGCAGGGGCTAGAGAATTCCCGAGGTCACTCAAAGAATCGCCAACTGACTTTGAGGCTGCGTCTAGTTCCTCGGAGTCTGTGCCATTGGTGATCGCGACGATGGATTGTACATAGGATTTGAGTGCTTCGAGAACGGTTAGCCGAACCTGAATATCTTTGTCCGACATGAGCGGCTGAATGTTGCGAGGATTGTAGACCGGCTGCGTTGCCTGGAATTCCGGAATGGCGTCGTAATCCACGCGAAGATCGTGGAGCGCCTGGGCGCTGCGGTAGGCGGACGCAGCCTGATCCACGACAGGAGTCGTGGCGCTTGAAAGCGCGGCGCTATGCTTGGCAAGAGGCGATAGACAACCAGTAGACAGCAACAATGGAAGCATCAATGCCATCGCGCCGCTGCGTAATGACCAGCTAGACGGTTTGGGAGCGCAACGTTCCAGTTTGCCTTGCATTTCGGCAATGGGAAATTGAGACCGGTAGTATGTCAAGACAAAAAATGGGGTTGCCACACCTTCCTGCGAGCAGCCAGACGTGGTAAAAGAAGTGCAATTTGCCGGAGGTCTTCAATGGCTAAGCGGATCGTGTTATGTGCGGATGGAACCTGGCAGTCTCCGGTAAACAACACAAATGTATATCGCATATACAAGGCGTTGACCGTCACGTCGGATCAGGTGACGTACTACGACGACGGAATAGGCGCAGATGCATCGGGCTTGAACCGGATCCTTGAGGGAGCTTTCGGTGAGGGACTGCTGCAGAAAATCAAGGATTGCTACACGAAGATCGCACACGTGTTCGAGCCAGGTGACGAGATCTTCCTCTTTGGATTCAGCCGAGGCGCATATACGGTAAGGAGTCTTGCAGGGATGATCGCTGCCTGTGGCCTTCCCACCGGATCGTTCACTGATGATTGCGTAACACAGGCATTTGCAGCATACCGCGATCCTGCGAATCGGGCAGCAATTCTTTCAGAGTTGGGAGCATGTGGATTGGGAGGTGCAACGATTCGCATGGTCGGTGTTTGGGATACAGTAGGCTCGCTCGGCATACCAGCGATTTTTGGCGGAGTGGATGAGAAGGAGTATGGCTTTCTTGACACGACTCTTCATCCCGACGTGAAGAACGCCTGTCAGTGCCTTGCCATCGACGAAAAGCGAGCCCAGTTTCCGGCAACCCTCTGGACATCGGATCCGGCACCGGGTCAGACAATAGAACAAGTCTGGTTTTCGGGGTGTCACGGTGATGTGGGTGGGGGGACAGCGCTAGTGGGTGGGGTAGATGCAGGAACGAGGTTGTGCGACATCACGTTAGGATGGATGGTCGCGAAGGCTCAGGCCCTTGGCCTAACGATGGATCCTGCAGTTGCGGCGCAATATGGAACTTTGCCGGCGAAGTTTGCCCTGGATGCCATCAGGGAGACGTGGAGTCCGGCAGATGGACCGCCTCATCTACGTCCAATCGCAACGAGCGCCAAAATAGCAAACAGCGTTGCTGTTCGCGTGCAATATGGCTTGACTTATGTGCCAGGAAACCTGGCCCTCAGCGACGGAGTATTGGAGGAAGGATACTCACTAGCGACAGTAGTGGACGAGACAGCTTTATGAGATTGCTCACTCGGATGCGCTTGTTCTACGTTTGGCGTAGCAAGATCACCTTGGATTGATGGCGCCTAGTCAAAGATCCTTCCGCGTCCCTGCTTTCTCCCCTGAAAGACAGCAGGCGGGTCGCGAGAGATATTGCGGTCGCGGTTGGCATCCGGGCACAAAAAGACGGCGTCGCTCCAAAGCTCGCTGAGGACGAACTGCGTCGTCGCGTGTTCGAAACGCAGTGGACACCGGCTTACGCCGAGTTGGAATAACAGCCGCTAAGAAAGGAGGTTGGTATGGCAAACAATACGACCTTGAATCCAGTCCATCCTGTTGCCGATGTGGCAAGGCGAAGCGTAGCCGCCCCGCATCGCGTAATGGCCTTCTGGCGCACCACGATCGGGAAGAAATCAGTTTCTGTCAGCACCACCTACAGATCGGATTGCATTTGGAGGACGTTTGATCCACCGTTAAGCGAGAGACCGACGAGTTGAGACAGCAACTCTTCGTAGACGCAGCCGGATCGTCGAAGATACCGGCCGATTCGCCTGTCCAGCCTGATCCCTTGGCGCAGTTCTTTCAGCCGGTCGATGAACTCACCGATCGTCTTGCTCAATCTGCGCGCCTGAAGTTCGGTGCGATGTATACGTTTCTGAATCAATACGCGACAATAACGCCGGACGGTGTCAGGCACAAACAGTTGAGCGGACGCCTCGATTTTACCGGGGCGTGGAAAGTGTACGATCACGAAAGCAGCGCAGGATCGATCAGTCTGCTCGTCCGCTCCGGCACAAATATCGGCATTAGTCAGCAATTCAATCTCAGCGATAGCCTTGGCTCAGCACTCTATCTGAACTGCCAGCAGGGTGGCGGCCCACAGGAGCCGATCACCTTGAACGTCCTCTACTGGCGGCAGGATTTCCTCAGGAAGAGGCTTTCATTTTACGTGGCAAGCTTCATCCCAACGAATTTGTAACTCTCAGCATGTTCAATAACGACGAACGGACGCAGTTCCTGAATGGGGCAAACGATGGCAATCTGGCGATCGCCTCCGAGGGAACATACGCCGGCGGCGGCGCGGTTGAAATCCAGGCTACCCGGCATTTTTACATTCACGCTATCGCCGTGGACACGGAGGGTGCACAGCAGAGAAACATCGAAACCCTCGTCGAGCGCAAATATATGGAAGGTGTTGAACTGGGCTGGACATCAGGATCACTCGGTGAACAGTACCGCCATTATCGCGTCGGCATGTGGCGAGACGACACGAAGAAGAACGGCAGTGGATATGGAAGCGGCATTGCGCTCGATCACGAACTTTCCAACGGCTGGACCCATTCGGAAAGTTCGGCATCAGCACCAGCACCGGAACCGCCATTAAGCAAGACAACGGAATCGGTCTGGTTCAGGTGCATCCATTCGGACGTCGAGGAGACATGTTCGCGATGGCATTCAACTATAGCGTCGCCAGTCATGGTAGACATCATGAAAGCGTCTTCGAGTCGTTTTATCGCCTCCGTCTCACTCAAAGCGTAAACATCGGCCCTGATCTCGAAGTCGATATTCATCCCGCCCACGCAACCAAGGCTTACACTTCGACCCTTCTCGGTGCGAGGATGCAAATTATCTTCTAAGGCTGAGATTCAGGCCTTAGAAGTGGATGCACTTCAGTCGATGAGCTTGCGCGGGGGTCCCTAACGGGGCTC